>Ga0209483_1000031_pt1 | contig 164211 bp, 151 predicted proteins | sample NGEPerA_FD_184508 | JGI IMG/M metagenome (GOLD analysis project Ga0209483, IMG submission 184508) | Arctic peat soil microbial communities from the Barrow Environmental Observatory site, Barrow, Alaska, USA - NGEE PermafrostL2-A... | ecosystem: Environmental > Terrestrial > Soil > Wetlands >... | reverse complement strand
CCCCTTCACGGGCGCGTCCCCGGCCCTTCGACAAGCTCAGGATGACGGGAGGGGGTATCGCACGCCACGATCATGCCGGTGGCGCGGGGCGCGACGTCATCCGGACGGAGGCTTCGCGGCGAGCGGAGCGCAGGATGCGCGGGAGCGACGCCGCGACGCAGCAAGGCCCGGGCACGAAGCCCGGGCCTTGCGTCTCCGTCAGGATGATGTCGCGCCCCGCGACACCCGCCACTATTCGATCAGCGCTTCGAGAACTGGAAGCGCTTCCGCGCCTTTTTGCGCCCGTACTTCTTCGACTCTTTTTCGCGCGGATCTCGCGTCAGCAGCCCGTTGCGGCGCAGCACCTCGCGCAGCGACTCGTCCATCTCGAGCAGCGCACGGGCGATACCGTGACGGACCGCGCCGGCCTGACCCGAGACGCCGCCGCCTTCGCACTTCACGTCGACGTCGAACCGCGAGAGCGACTGCGTGACGTCGAGCGGCTGGCGAACGATCATCTGCAGCGTCGGGCGGGGGAAATACTCGTCGATCGCGCGCTTGTTGATCGTGATGACGCCCTGACCGAGCGTGAGGCGGACCCGCGCGATGCCGCGCTTGCGGCGGCCGGTGCCGTGGAAGTAGTCCTGACCCTGGGTCTGCTGCATTAGGTGAGAGGCTCCGGCTTCTGGGCCGCGTGCGGATGATCCGGACCGGCGTACACGCTGAGGCGGTTGAGCTGCACGTCGCGCATGCGGTTGGTGGCCAGCATCCCGCGGACCGCGCGCTCGATGAGTCGCTCGGGATACTTGTCGCGCACCTGCGCGGCGGTTTCGGTGCGGAGGCCGCCCGGGAAACCGGAGTGGCGGTGGTAGACCTTCTGGGTCCACTTCCGCGCCGCGAGCTCGACCTTGTCGGCGTTGATCACGACGACGTGATCGCCGTCATCGATGTGCGGCGTCCAGGTCGGCTTGGTGCGGCCGGAGAGCGCGCGGGCGATCCGCACCGCGAGCGTGCCGAGCCGATGCCCGGTCGCGTCGACGATGTACCAATCGTGCTGAGTCTCGGCCGTCTTCTGCTGATATGTGCGCATGGGGTCCGTCGGAACGTAAAGGACGCCGTGCACCCGGATGACCCGCGGACACGGCAACCTACGCAGTATACGGGTCCGGGGTCACCCGAGTCAACCGCGGTGAACTCGACTAATAGCGAGCGCCCGCTTGGCCGCCGCTTGCGAGAGGCCTATCAAATCCAGGCCGGGGTCAACCGATATGACAAGCGAGTGGACCGCTTTGACGGACCGCCCGGTCTTGGCGTTCGCCGCAGCGGCCGCCCTGGGAGTGAATGAGGCGTGAGTTCCTTCGATATCGGCCTGATCGCGATCACCGCGGTGCTCGCTTGCGTAGCCGGTGCGGCGCTGCTCGCCTACCGCCGGACGAGCGCGGCGGCAGAGGCCCAGAGCGCGATGCTGCGCGGCGCGCTCGACGTGGCCGGTGCGGCGGCGATCGAGGACATCGTCGCGGCGCTGATCGACGGCCGGCGTCGTACGGGCGCGATCGCCGCGTTGGGGCCGGCGGTCGACGAGCTCGCCGAACGTTCGGGACGTATGGTCGAGGCGGTCAGCCGCCGGGACGCCGTCGGAACCTCCGCGCAGAACGCGCTGCATACCGCGATCGGCGAGCAGGACGTCGCCGGCGCCGCCGTGAGCGACCTGACCGCCGGGGTGATCCAAGCCGGCGCCGCCGTCGAAGAAGCGGTCGCCTCGATCAGCACCGTCTCGGGGAACATCGGCGGCCTCGCTGACAACGTCTCGAACGTGAGCTCCGCGATCGGTGAGCTGGCCGTCTCGGTCAACCAGGTCGCCGGCAGCGCGCGCGAAGCCTCGACGCTCTCGCTCGAAGCCGACCGTAAGGCGAAGGACGGCGGGATCGCGGTCGAGCGGCTCGTGCGCTCGACGCGCGAGGTCGCCGTCGGCATCGACGCGGTCGTCGCGAAGATGCAGGAGCTCGGGGCCGCATCAGAGCGGATCGGCGCGATCGTCGAAGTGATCGACGCAATCGCCGATCAGACGAACCTGTTGGCGCTCAATGCCGCGATCGAAGCGGCGCGTGCCGGCGAGCACGGGCGCGGCTTCGCCGTCGTCGCCGACGAAGTGCGTAAACTCGCCGAGAGCTCGGCCCAGTCGACGCGCGAGATCGGCAACCTCGTCAAGGACATTCAGGCGAAGACCGGCGAGGTCGTCAAATCGACCAGCGAATCCGGCGCCAAAGCGGAGAGCGGGCTGCAGATGGCCGACGTCGCAGGCCGCGCGATCGGCGACATCTCGTCGGCGGTGAGCGAGGCGAACCGGCTGATCGAGCAGATCTCGATGGCGGCGCGCGAACAGGCGACCGGCGCGTCGGCGATCGTGAACTCGGTAGAGCAGATGAACGCGTTGATGCGCGAAGCGGCCCGTTCGCTCGACGAGCAGAACTCCTCGAACCGGCAGATCGTCGAGATCATCGCGATGATTCAGCGCCACGCGGGCGGCGTGGAGAGCGCGATCGAGCGCCAGCGCGCCGCGTGCGACCATCTCGTCGAGACCTCGAAGTCGCTCGCCGCCGCCAGCCGCGTCACCCGCGACGCCAGCGCCGGACTCGACGGGATCGCCGAGACGGTACGCGAGCGGATCCGCACGATCGCCGGCGGTGCGTCCGCGGCGGCGGCCGGCGAAACCGCCGAACTCGCGGGTACGAGCGCCGGCTAGGGAGCGATGTCGACCGGCCGGTACGTGTCGAACCCCTCGTAACGCACGCCGGCCAGGTACAGCCCGTGCGCCGGGGCCGTCGGTCCGGCCGCACCGCGCTCGCGCACCTCGAGCGCGGTGCGCGCGAAGGCGACCTCGCGGTATCCCGTCGCGCAGCCGACCAGCGTACCGACCACGACGCGCACCATGCGGTGCAGAAACGCGTTGCCGCGCACGGTGACGCGCAGCAGATCGCCGCGCCGTACCAGCGCGATCGAGCGCAGCTCGCGGACCGTTCCGCCGTGTTCCGGCGGCTCACCGCAATAGGTGAGAAAGTCGTGTTCGCCGATGAGCGGCGCCGCCGCCTCGGCGAAGCGCGCGTCGTCGATCGAGCGCGGAACGTGCCACGCGCGCGCGCGCCAGAGCGCCGACGGAAAGGGGCGGTTCAGGATCAGATACTCGTAGACGCGCTCGAGCGCGCCGAACCGCGCGGAGAAGCCGTCGGGGGCGAGCGCCGACTCGCGCACGACGAGGTCGCGCGGCAGGTTGTCGTTCAACGCCAGCGCGAGGCGCTCGATCGGGAAGGCGCGTTCGGCCGTGAACGAGACGACCTGTCCGGTGGCGTGGACGCCGGCGTCGGTGCGCCCCGCGGCAGTGATCTTCACGATCTGATGAAACAGCCGCGCGAGCGCGGCTTCGAGCGAGCCGGCGACCGTGCGCAGCTCCGGCTGGTATTGCAGTCCGTGGAACGCGCTCCCGTCGTATTCGACGACGAGCCGGTACGTCGGCACGCGCGACGGGTTCACGAAATCGGCGTGAGCGCCTCTCGCTGCGAGAATTTCACGCCGAGCGTCTCGACCAGAACGGCGACGGCGGCCGGATCGAAGAGATGGTCAGCGGCGATCAGCCGTTCCAGCGCTTCGTCGTGCGCGATCGCGACCGCGTAGGGGCGTCCGGCGCGCATCGCGTCGTACGCGTCGACGACCGACAGCAGCCGCGTCTCCCAGGCGATCGCCGCGCCGCGCAAGCCGTCGGGGTAGCCCGAGCCGTCCAGCCGTTCGTGGTGCCCGCGCACGATCGCGGCGAGCTGGGCCGCGCCCTGCGCGTGCAGCATCTGCTCGCCGCGCGCCGCGTGCGCGCGCAGGATGCGCCACTCCGCCTCGCTCAGATCGTGGCGCGCGTTGAGGAGCGCGCAGCGGATGTGCAATTTTCCGACATCGTGGAAGAGCCCGGCTTGTCCGAGCAGGATCGACTCGTCGCGCGAGAGGCCTGCCGAGCGCGCAACCCTCGCGCACAGCATTCCGACGTTGAGCAGGTGGCGGTGGGTTTCGTAGTCGTGCGCAAGCACGGCACCGAGCAATGAGGAAGTGAAGGGCTGTGCGAAAAGGTCGCTCAGCACCGACCGGTGATCGTCGAGCATTACATGCTCCAGGTTGATGTCGACCACCATTCCGAGCCCACCTCGGTGCCGGTCGCGTATCGGAAAACGCGGCGACCGCACAATGCGTCTCGTTCCGTCCGCTCGCTCGTTCTCAGCGTGCTCTGAGAAATGAAAACGAGGCCGCCTCGCGGCGGCCTCGTCGGCTTCGTTCGGCTGCGGTCCTACGCGCCGACTGCGACGCGCCGCGGCACGTCGCGCTTCTCGTCGAGATCGAGCAGGTCAGGCCAGGTGGTGACGTCGGTACGACCGGGGCCCACCTGCGAACGCAGGTCGAGGAAGTACTTCTCGGCGTCGCTGCCGGCCGCCGGACCGTGCGTCAGAAATTCGGTATTGAATGCCTCGATCTGCTGCGGCGTCTTCTTGTCGACGTACGGCTTGAGATACGCCTCGATCTCGGACTCGCTCTGCGCCTTCTTGATGACGTCGAGCACTGCGCCCCCGTCGACGCCGAGGAAATCGAACACGCCCTTGTCCATGGGGCAGTCGTAGTTGTACTCGCCGTTCAGTCCGTTGGCGAGAGCGGTTCCCTTGTCGATCGCGCGACCGAGCTGGACGACGCCCAGCACCTTGTTGCGGACCGAGCGGGGATATGACGTGGTCAAATCGCGTTTTAACATCGTGGTCGTAAAGACGCGGAACCCGTCGCGGGGGGTTGCACGTCGTAGCGTGTCACGGCGCGATCGTGATACCGAGCCTCCCCTTGGTAGATGCCGCCGATCCGACGGGCAACTGCGACCGACCTCACGTTTTCGGCGTAGAGCACGATGCTGAGGCGCGCCAGGCCGAGTTCCCGGAAGGCGAAGTCGCGGAACGCGAGCGCGGCCTCGGTCGCGTACCCGTGGCCCCACGCCGACGCGGCGAGCCACCAGCCGATCTCGACCTCCGGCGCGCCGTCGATCTCACAGCGCAGCAGCCCCGCCTGACCGACCGCGGCGCCGTCCGACCTGCGCTCGAGGATCTTGAACGCATCCCAGCGGTCGTGTCCCGGCTCATTCTCGGTCGCGAGCACGCGCGCGAAGCGCGCCTCGACCTCCGCGCGCGGGTAGGTTGAACCGTCGCCGATCCACCGCATCACCTCGGGATCGGCGAACAGCGCGACCGTGAACTCGAGATCCTCCGGCCGCTTGTCGCGCAGCACGAGCCGCTCCGTCTCAAGAAAGACCCCGTCAGCCACGCTGCGCGATCAGCACGGCCGCGTAAGCGGCGTCGAGATCGCGAACCGCCTCGAAGCCGTTGCGCTGCGGCAACGACCAGGGAAAAGCCGAGTAGCTTCGCGCCGACGGTTCCGGTCCGAAACGCATCGTCCCCGAGCCATCGGCTTTCCGCTCGAGGCGGATGTCGTAGAGCCCGGGGCCGGCGATGCGAGTTATACCTCCGCCGACCCCTCCGGTCACGATGTACGCCGCGCGGTCAGTGACCGTGTAGCGCGTATGTGCACGGCGGTACGCGTCCCACGCGAAGCGCCCGACCAGCGCGTACAGTCCGGTCGCAATGAACGGGATCCCCCACACCATCATGAACGGCACGCCGGTCATCACCGCCAGACTTTCCCAGATGATCGTGAACCCGACGACCAGAACTGCGGTCGGGATCGCGAACGCATCGCTGCGGCGAAGAAGCAGCCCGCCGCGCGGCGCGCCGCTCCACCGGATCGTCTCGTCCGCGGGGATGAGTCCTTGCTGCCGGGCGACGTGCGCGTAGAACGATGTCATCCTGCCACCTCTGCCGCATCATACCGCCGATGCGTACGCGAGTGACTCCGCGCGGTCATGGCGCCGGAGCTACGTCCTCGTCGTCGTCACGGGTGTCCGCCGGGAGCGGGCGCTGCAGCGGGAAGAGCAGGACGTCGCGGACCGACGCGTTGTCGGTCAGCATCATCACGAGGCGGTCGACGCCGATCCCGATCCCGGCGGTCGGCGGCATCCCGTACTCGAGCGCGGTGACGAAGTCCCAGTCCGGCGGCGGAACCTCGTCGTCGCCGGCGGCGCGCTCCGCGATCTGCAGCTCGAAGCGGCGGCGCTGATCGTCGGGATCGTTCAGCTCGGTGAACGCGTTCGCCAGCTCCATGTGCGCGGCGAACAGCTCGTAGCGCTGGGTGAGCTCGGGGTCGCCCTGCATCCGCTTGGCGAGCGGCGAGAGCACGACCGGGTAGCCGTACACGAACGTCGGCTGCAGCAGCCGCGGCTCGACGACCCGCTCGAAGAGCTTGTCGAGCGCGTGCGCGTGCGTCGGCGAATCCGGGATCCCGAAATCGCGCAGCAGCATGAGGCACGCTCCCGGATCGAGCAGCTGCTCGCGCTCGAGACCACCGAACTCCTTGAACGCCTCCAGATACCCGATGCGGCGGAACGGCGTCGCGAACGAGATCGCGTCCTCGCCGTGCATCACGGTCTCGCTGCCGTGGACCGTGCGCGCGAGATGCGCCATCAGGTCCTCGTTGAACCGCATCATGTCCTGGACGTCCCAGAACGCGGCGTACAGCTCGAGCATGGTGAACTCGGGATTGTGGGTGGCGTCGATCCCCTCGTTGCGGAAGATGCGCCCGATCTCGTAGACGCGTTCCATCCCGCCGACGATCAGCCGCTTGAGGTTGAGCTCGGTCGCGATGCGCAGGTTGAGCGGGATGTCCAGCGCGTTGGAATGGGTTCTGAACGGGCGTGCGGACGCGCCGCCGGCGATCGTGAGCAGCGTCGGCGTCTCGACCTCGAAGAAGCCTTGCGCGTCGATGAAGCGCCGCATCTCGGCGACGATTCGCGAGCGAAGGATCATCACGTCGCGCACGTGCGCGTTGACGATCAAGTCGACGTAGCGGCGGCGGTAGCGTTTCTCGACGTCCTGCAGGCCGTGCCACTTGTCCGGCAACGGCTGCAACGACTTGCCGAGCACCTCGAAGCTGCGCACGTACAACGACAGGTCGCCGGCTTTCGTGCGGAAGACGAAGCCCGCCGCGCCGACGATGTCGCCGCGCTCCAGCTCCTTCGAGACCGCGAAGGCTTCGTCACCGACGTCGTTCTTGCGGACGAAGAGCTGGAAGCGACCCGTCCGGTCGTGCAGGTCGAAGAAGATCACGCCGCCCTGACCGCGGACGGCCATGATGCGGCCGGCGATCGACCATGACTCCGACTCCGCCCGGCCCTGTTCGGGCAACTCGGCGTATCGCGTCGCCAGCTCGGCCACGTGCGCGGTCACGTCGAACCGCGTCGCCGCGAACGGATCGACGCCGCGCTCGCGCAGCGCGGCCAGACGAGCCCGGCGCGCAGCTACGAGATCAGCCATATGCGCGCGCTAGGAGGCCTTCTTGGTTTTCTTGGGGTCCTTGTTGATCGACTCGATCTTGTACTTCGTCGGACCGCGCGGCGTGGTGACGTCGACCGTCTCGCCTTTCTTGCGGCCCATGACGGCGCGGCCGAGCGGCGACTCGTTCGAAAGGCGGGCGTTCTTCGGATCAGATTCGGCCGAACCCACGATCGTGAACTCGTGCGAGGTCCCGGAGCTCGTCTCTTTCACCTTGATCGTCGCGCCGAGGTGCACTTCGTCCGCGACGTAGTCGGACGCGTCGATCACGCGCGCGTTGCGGATCATCGCCTCGAGCTTGAGGATGCGGCCTTCCACGAACGCCTGCTCCTGCTTCGCGTCCTCGTACTCCGCGTTTTCGGAGATGTCGCCGAACTCTTTGGCTTGGCGGATCCGTTCGTTGACTTCGCGGCGGTGGACGCTCTTGAGGTCGTCGAGCTCGTCCTCGAGCTTCTTCAGCCCGTCGCGGGTCAAAACGATTTCTTTGTCGTTCAAAAGCGACTCCCGGTCGTATACCTGTCCCTGGGCGCAAGGCCTCGCCGGACCGCTCGTCCGCGCCAGACCGCCAGGGGAAGCCCGATGATTGCGGAGGCGGCGATGAAACCCCTGGTCCCCGTATCGTCGGATTGCAGCGAGAGCAGCAGGATCGCGCCGAGCGCGACCGCCGCGCTGCCCGGCAGGACGACCCCGGTCCAGCGCGCGCGGCGTTCCGGCGCGAAGATGCGCGCCGCCGCCGCGGCGCTGAGCACGAACAGGACGCCCAAAAAGAACGACGTGCCGCGCAGGACGGTGTCGAACGCCTCCTTGACCGTCGGCGAGAGACCGGCCGCCAGCGCGAAGACGATCGAGAGCGCCGTGATCACCAGAATCGAGGCCGCCGGCTCGGCACGCCGGTCGAGCTCGCCGAGCGTGCGCGGCAAGAGCCCGTCGCGCCCCATCGCGTAGATGCTGCGGCTGAGATAGACCAGCGTCGTCTGCAGCGAGGCGGCCAGCGAAACGAGGACGGTCACGCTCAGGACGCGCGACCACCCGCCGCCCAGCAGGCCGCCGGCGTACGCGAGCGCGTCGCTCTCGTGCGCCGCGAACCCGGCCGGGCTGCCGATCCGCGCGAACGCCCAGATCGCGCCGAGCAGCACCAGCGTGGTCAGCACCAGCCCGGCCAGCCCGCCCGAGCCCGGCGCCGCGGCGTCACCGTTCGCCTCCTCGGCGGTCGACGCCGAGACTTCCCAGCCGTCGATCATCCAGATCCCGATCACGATCGCCCCGGCCAGCCCGCCCCACGCGATCGGCGCGCTGCCGAACGCGACAGCGTCCGGGCGAGGATGGACCGCCGCTACCCCAGCGGCGGCGGCCAGCACGATGATCTCGGCGGCGAGCAGCGCGAACGCGAGCAGCGCGGTCGGGCGCAAGCCGTACCACAGCAGGACCGCCGTCGCGACGATCCAGCCGCAGGCGACCGCGGCGACGGCGAAGGCATTCGCGGCCAATGACGGCGCGAGCAGATCGAGCGTGTACGAGCCCGCCGGCAGCGCGGTCGCAAGCACCGCGAACAGGTTCGCCACCAGCAGCACCCAGGCGCCGTACGCGCCGGCTTCGGGGCCGAACGCGGCACGGATCCACGCGTACGAGCTGCCGGCGTCGCGCATCCGTTCGCCCAGGCGTTTGTAGCCGGCGGCGATCATCGCCATCAGCACCGCAACCAGCGCCAGCGCGAGCCACGTCCAGCGGCCCGCGGTCGCGATCATCGCAGCCATTGTCGTCGCGAGCGAGAACGCGGGGCCCATCGCCGCCGCGGCGACGACGATCAGATCGCGCAGCGCCAGGACGCGCCGCAGCCGCGGTGCTCCGCCCGGACTCGCGGGGAGCGTGTCGCCGACCATCAGCCCGCGCGCAAGCGCGAGTTGCGGTAGCCGTACAGCGCGTAGACCACGACCCCGACCGCGAACCAGATGACGAACCGCAGCCAGGTCACGCCGTCGAGCCCCCAGATCGTGAGCCACGCGCAGAGCGCGATCCCAGCGAACGGAACGAACACCGGCCCGAGCGGGACGCGGAACGGCCGGGCTGCATTCGGATGCGTGAAGCGCAGCACCATCACGCCGATGCAGACGATCACGAAGGCGGAGAACGTCCCGATGTTCACCAGCTTCAGCAGGCTGGTGAGCGGCACGACGGCGGCGACAGCCGCGACGATCGCGCCGGTGATCAGCGTCGTCACGATCGGCGTCTGCGTGCGCGCGTTGACGGAACCGAAGGCCCGCGGCAGCAGCCGGTCGCGCGACATCACGTAGAAGATGCGGATCTGGCCCAGCAGCGAGGTCAGCATCGAAGCGAACGTCCCGGTCACCGTCCCGGCGAGCACGAGCCCGAACAGCAGCGGGTTCGAACCGGCGTGTTCGACCGCGTCGAGCATCCCGGCGTCCGGATTCATCTTGTCCCAGGCGACGACGCCGACCGCGACCGCCGTGACCGCGATGAACAGCACCGCGCCGATCGCCAGCGACCCGATGATCGCGCGCGGAACGTCGCGGGCGGGGTTACGTGCCTCCTCGCTCGCGACGGTCACCGTGTCGAACCCGATATACGCGAAGAACACCAGCGCCGCGCTGTTGACGATGCCGCCCAGCCCGAGCGGCGCGAACGGATGGTACGCGCCGGGCCGCACCGCGCCCGCCAGACCGAGCACGAACGCGACCAGCGCGACCAATTGGATCACGACCAGCCCGACGTTCGTCCCGGCCGATTCGCGGATCCCGATCGCCAGCAGGACCGCGAGCAGTACGATCGCGATCGCCGCGATCAGGTCGATCTGCGAGTGCGCCAGGTCGAGCGCGCCGCCGGCGAACGCGACGTGCGCGGTCTGCGCCCAGCCCGGCAGCGTGAAGCCGAGCTTCGCGAACAGCTGCTGCAGCGAGGCCGAGAGCGTCGCGGCGAGCGGCGCGACCGAGAACCCGTACTCGAGGATCAGGTCCCAGCCGATCACCCAGGCCACGAACTCGCCGAGCGCCGCGTACGCGTACGTGTACGCGCTCCCCGCGACGGGGACCATCGAGGCCAGCTCGGCGTAACAGAGCGCGACGAAGACGCAGGTGAGTCCGGACAATCCGAACGCCGCGATCACCGCCGGGCCGGCGGCGTTCGACCCGGCGCCGACCGTCGAGAAGATTCCGCCGAGCATCGTGCCGAGCCCGACCGCGATCAGCGCGTTCACGCCCAGCACGCGCCGCAGCGGGACGCCGTCCGAAGGCAGGCGTGCGCGATCGTGCGGCTGGCGCGCGAACAGGTCGCGGATCAGCGACAAGACGTTACGCTGCCTGGAACTCGATCACGCGCGGTTCGAGGTGGAGGCGGTCGAGCAGGACGCGATAGTCTTCGTCGGTCACATCGGCCCACTTCTTGCCGAGCATCGCGATCATCGCCGCTTCGACGACGTTCGTCCCGAACGAGCGGCCGCCGAAATCCGGCGTGGTCGTGACCAGCCGCGCGATCCCGTGCGCACGCAGGAAGTCGACGTCGGCGGCGGTGACGGTGTTGGTGAGGATCGTCTTGCCGTCGAGCCGCTCCGGCATGAACTGCCGCATGAAGTGGTAGTCGCCGGCGATGATCTCCGCGTCGTCGTAGTATTCGGGGTATTTCGCCTGCGGGGGGCGGTCCTGTTTCTTCCCGGTCGGATAGAAGAACTGGAACGGCAGCTTGCACGCGTCCGGGAGATACTTGCGCGCCATCTCCTCGAACTCGTCGAGCCCGCGCACCGGGCGGTCGAGATCGAGCGCGAAGATGAAATCGCCGAAGACGACGTCGGCGCCGGCCTGCACCAGCGCCTGCGCCATCCCGAACCGGTCGAGCGCGCTGACCATCAGCACCCGCTTCCCGCGCAGCTCGATTCCGAGGTTCGTCTGCATGAACGAGATCGCGCTGCGCTCGAGCGTGTTCTTCAGCCCGCTCCCGTCGACGACCGGCGTGATCTTCACCGCGTCGAGCAGCCGCAGCCCGTCGCGCAGCGCATAGCGGTCGCTCCCGGCGTACAGGTACACGTCGATCCCGCCGAGTCCGATCGCATCGACCGTCCCGTCGAGCTCCTTCAGCTTCGCGATCGCCTTGTCGATCGATCCGTCCGTCCCTATGCGCGAGATGTCGAACGTCTCGCCGAGCAGCTCGACCCGCGCGCGATGATCCCGCGACGATGACCCGAGCGAAACCGAGACGACCTTTTTCACGGCCAGGCCTTTCCGGACACGGTCCAGCGCGTGATCTGCACAGTGCTGTGGAGGTTCGGTGGTTCCGAATGGGACCTTGACAGGGATCCCATCCGCGGGTTCGATTCCCGCCCTCTCCAGCCCGGTTTTCTCGAGAGGCCGGATCTGGTACAATGGGGCCGCCCTGTCAAGGTCCCGTCCGTACCACCGCGGCCGTCGCGTTCATCGAACGCGGCGGCCGTCGCCATTTTTCGCGTCATTTGGGCTGCGCAGCCCATACCACGGCTTCGTGGCGGACCGGAAAGTTCACGCTGTTGGCGATAAAACAGCCCGCGTGCGCTTTTCCGTGCAGCGCACGTGCCTCCTCGAGGCGCGCCGCGTCGGCGATCGCGACCTTCGGGCGCAGCACGACTTCGCGGAACCGCATGACGCCGTCGATGTTCGTCATCTCGCCGCGCGCGTCGTCCTCGTACCCGACGACCGCGACGCCGGCGAGCGCGCATTCCGCGAGGTACGAGAGCAGGTGGCACGCCGAGAGCGCGGCGACCAGCAGATCCTCGGGGTTGTACCGCAGTGCGTCGCCGCGAAAATCCGAATCGGCCGAGCCTTGCAGCTCCGGTTTGCCGTCGATCTCGATCGCGTAGTCGCGCGAGTACGCCTGGTACGAGGTCGTTGCGCCGTGCGCGGCCCCGGTCCAGCGCAGCGCCGCCGCATAGACGTGAATGGAGTCGTTCATGCGCTCGCCGCCCGGCGCTCGTCGGCGGCAGCCCGCGTGCGGGCGATCTGCTCGCGCGAGATCGGCAGGTCGAACGCGCGCATGTCGGCCAGCTCGAAGCCGGCCTTCGTCGCGAGCGCGTCGATCTCGCGCACCCGCTCGAGCTCGATCCCGCGGCCGAGCGTGAACGGCTCGCAGCGGTCTTCGAGCGCCAGCACCATCGTCTCCGACATGCACGCCAGCGCCGTCCCTTGCGGCAGCCCCATGTCGAACGTGCCGCCCGGCTCGCGCATCCGCGTCCACCTCATCGCGCCGGGGACCCGCAGGTTGCCGCCCTCGACGACGAGCACGTCCGGCCGCTCGACCGCGACCCGCCGGCTGACGTCGTGCGGGAGCGAGAGCTCGCAGACGACCGCGCCCGGGCGCAAGTCCTCCGGTTCGATGACGTCCTGCGTCGACGAGGTCGCGGTCAGCACCAGATCGGCGCGCTGCACGGCGGCCGAGATGTCGGTCGTGAACGACGAGGCGCACGGCAGCCGGTCGCGCAGGCTCTCGTGGAACTTCCGCAGCCGCGTCTCGTTGCGCGCGACCAGGATCACGTGCTCGACGCGCGGTGCGATCAGCTCGACGCACGCGGCGCCGATCGAACCGGTCGCGCCGACGACGACCGCCGTCGCGCGCACCGGGTCGACGCCCATCTCGTCGGCGCCGCGGAACAGGCTGCGCACGCCGGCGGCGATCGTGAGCGAGTTCCCGGTCGTGACCGGGATCGGCGAGCGTTGCGCGACCGTGACCCCGCCGTCGCCGACGACGCCGGTGAACGCGCCGAGCCCCGCAACCTGCGCGCCGAGCTCGGCGCCGATCTCGATCGCTTTGAGGATGCGCTCGTAGACGCGTTCGCGCGGCAGCTCGAGCATCTGCTGCGGGAGCAGCCCGGCACCGACGAACCAGCCCTCGGTCTCTCGCCCGTCCGGCGTGCGGATCCCGGTCACGTGGGCGACCGCCCAGGAGGGCATCCACTCCATGATCTTCGCGATGATCGGCCGGCCCTTGCCCTTCGCGCCGGGCTCGTAGCGGACGACGTCCTCGAACGAGAGGGGGTGGATCACGAAGCAGAACTTGGCCATCGGAAAGGCCCGTTTTCGCCCCTCCGCCGCCGGGAGCCCGCGGCCTCGCCAGGGAAAGGTTTGCGGGCATGAATCAGACGCTCTCGACCATCGAGGAGCTCCTCCGGATCCCCGCCCCCTGCCCCTCTCCGTTGGGGCTCGCGTGTGACGGGCCGGATCTCTGGATCGGCTCCATCGAGACAAATCGAATCTACGGCCTTGTTGCACAACAGGGCCGTGTCTTTGAAGAGGCCGTCGCACCCGGCAGGCCTTTCGGGATCACCGTCACCGGCGACGCGCTGCGCGTCGTGCTCGGCGACAGCCACGAGGGCGGTACCGACGACCGTTTCATACGACGGTACATCATGGGCAAAGACTTCAAGTCGGAAGCGATTCCGTGTCCCGCCGGAACGGGCTCGTTCCTGGCGTACGACGGCGATCGTCTGTACTTGAGCCAGCGCGACAACAAAGTGATTCTCGAGCTCGACGATCGCGGAACGGTGCTGCGGACGATTCCGGTGCCGCGTCAGATCACCGGGATGGTCATCGTCGCCGGACGGTTTTATCTCGTGACGACGGAGAGCCGCGAGGTCGACGACTACCGGCTGCTGTGCCTCGACGCGCGCAAAGAGCAGCCCGAGGTTCACGAGCTGGCCGCGATTCCGTTCGGCGCGCGCAGCCTGGGCTTCGACGGGACGAAGTTCTGGACGAACTGCCGCGAGGAGAACACGATCGTCGCCTTCGCCCGGCCCGACTGAAGGAGCCGCGGGACGCGGGTGAGGGGGACCACCCGCGTCCTGTACGCAGTGGGCGAAAAGTGACGCCGCGATACCGGCGCTCCAGCGTCAGAGCGGTCCTCGAAACGGTCATTTCGGAGCGTGCCGCCGCATCAGAGGCGCACGATGCGCTGTGGGCCGTGCTGTGGAACCGGCGCTACGACGACGTCGACGAGCCGCTGTGGGCGCCCGACGACGCGTACTCTGGGATCCTCACCTTCGCACGCGACTTGGACGCCGGCGCGGCGTTCATCGGCGTCGACATCGGTGAAGCGTTCCTCGTCTTCGCCGCCACCGGAACGCGCCCGCCGATCGGCAGCCGCGTGCGCGTCCTCGCCGGCGAACGCGATCAGTGGCGGCTCGCCGAGGTGCAGCCGCTCGGCCTCGGCATCGACCTGCGCTTCGACGATCACACGACACCGACCGACACGGCGTGGGTCGGAATGCTGCGCCTCGGCGTCGACCGGCTGCGCGAGCTGCTGACCGCCCGCCGCGACCAGGTGGCGGCGCGCCGCACGCAGCTCGTCGCGCTCAACGAGCCGCCCTCGCTCGAGGACGTGTGGCGGGACGAGCTCGCCGCGCTGAGCGATCGCATCGCGCTCGAGACCGAGTACACCCCGCAGGAACACGCCGCGCTCTCGCGCGCTCGCGCGAAGGGCGCGCGCAGCGCCGACGAGGAAGAGCGCAAGATCGTGGGCGCGCGCAAACGCCGCTACGCCGAGCGAGGTGCGGAGGCGATCGCGCGCTTCCGCGAGGAGCGCTGGCCCGCGATTCGCGAGCGCGCCGCCGCCGAGATCAAGAAGTACACGGATTACCACACCGAGGTCGTACGGCTCGAGGACACGCTGCGGCGGATTCGTTCGCTCGCGGGTCGCGCGAAAAACGCCGGCCGCGCGCTCGACCGGCTCGAGAAAGCGGGCTTCCGCGTCGGCGCGCTGACCTTCGACCCCGCCCGCCTCGACGATGCCGAGTACGCCGAAGAGCTCCTGCGCACGATCGAGCTGCTGCACGCCGCGATCCCGCTGCGCGCCGTCTCGATCGCAACCAGCTTCAGCGCATACCGGGCTCCGACGGCCGGCCCGTCCGTCTCTCCGCCTCGGACTTGAGCGCTGCTCCGCCGGAATCTCGTCCGGCTATGCGATGCGGCGTTGTTTGGGCTTTGCCGGTCGACGGCTTTGCGTTGACTCGGCGCGCCAATTCTGCTGCGTTGACGTGCTTCGATCTCCGTGATCGTTTGCACGATATGCTCGACGGAGGCGGCCGCCCGGATCGCGCTTGACCCGCTCGACGAGCGTCGAGCCGCCGCGACGCTTCCTCGCCTCAGCCGCGTTGATAATACGTCCCATTGCTCACTCGCTCGAAATAGTGAAGGCGGGCACCGAGCGTCCGAGATACAGCCCGGTCTCCGGCCTTGTCGCGTGCTTGAGTTCTCTTAAGATAACGGACGAAAATGATCCACGTTGGGCCGCTCTCTTCTCGGAACGCGGTATCGGTGCTTCCCCACCTTGACGGCCACGACGAGCGGCGCCTTGTGCTCGTCATTGACACGAGACGACAGCGGTCTCAAGCCAGGTGCAATGTTCAGCTCTTCGGGCCGGTGCGAACCTCGACGAGATTGTCGGGGTGGAACCAGGTCTTCGCGGCGCGCTGGACGTCGGCCGGCGTGATCTTCGCGTAGCGCTGCGCGAGCGTCGCGTAGTACGACGGCGACAGGTCGTCGGTGCCGATCCGCATCAGGTCGCCGGCGATCGCGCTCGTCGCCTGTTCGGCATCGATCGCCGCCGCGATGACGCGCGTCTTCGCTTTTGCCAGCTCGTCGGCGGTGACCGGCTCCGTCTGCATGCGCTTGAGCTCGGAGCGGATGAGGGCGTTCGCGGCGTCCACCTTCGCCGGCACCGCGCGGAACGAGATCGAGAACGTGCCGCGATCGCGTCCAGCCTGGAGCGAGCTGTACACACCGTACACGAGACCGCGCTTTTCGCGCACCTCGCGGAAGAGGCGCGCGTCGAACGCGCCGCCGCCGTAGATGGAGTTCGCGAGCACGAGCGCGTCGTAGTCCGGCGAGTTGCGCGCCAGCGCCGGCGCCCCGAGCTCGACCCCCACGTCCTGCGCCGGGGTCTCGACGTTCTGCCGCTTCGGCTGCGGCAGCGGGATCGCCGGGAGGTGCGGATCGGGTTTCGGACCGGTCGCGGTCCAGTCACCGAAGCGCGCCGCCACCTCGCGAGCGACGGCGGCCGGATCGACGTCACCGACGACGACGAGCGTCGTCATGTCGGGCCGCACGTACTGCCCGTGATACGACTTCACGTCGTCGAGCGTGATCGCGGCGATCGACGCCGCGGAGTCTTCGCGCAGCTCTGGATCGCCGGCCGGCAAGAGCGCCTCGCTGAACGCGCGCTGCGCGCGATAGTCCGGTTGGAGCGCTCGACGCGAAGCGACCGCGGCGTTCTGCTGTTTCACGAGCGCGAACTTGTCGGCCGGGAAGAGCGGGTGCCGCACGTCGTCCGCCAAAGCGTCCAGGAGCGAGGAAAAGTCCTCGCTCCTGCCGTGCGCAGCGAAGAACGTTCCGAACGACAGCGTCGCCGCGCGATCGTCGGCGAGCTTGCGCTGCGCAGCGAAGTCGTACTTCGCGCTGCCCCAACCCATCAGCGCGGTCGTGACCGCACCCAAGCCTTCCTTGCCGGCGGGATCGTAGATCGGCGACGTCCGCACGACGCCGCGCACGAACACCGTCGGGTTCGAGCTGACGCGCTGGACGAGCAGCTTGAGCCCATTCGGCAGCGTCGTCACGACGGGATCGACTGCGCTGTGCAGCGAGAGCGGCTTGGCAAGCTGCGCCTTGAGCCACGCCGGCTGCATGATCGGGCCGTTCGGCACGCGCGATCCGAAGCTGTCGGTCACCGACGACGCGAGGTTCGAGGGCGGTTTGAATTTCGTCGGATCGGTCGTCGTCGGCTCGAGCACGCCTACGACACTGGGTTTGGCGTAGATCGAGCGCGCGACGGCGTTCACCTCGTCGGGCGTGATCGCGGCGAACATCGCCGCATAACGCGTCGGGTCGGTATCGCCGGGAAACACGTACGCGCGCCCGACGCCGTTCGCGAGCCCCACGATCGAGTCGCGCGCATAGGTGAGCTGAGAGATCGCCGAGCGCTTTGCCGCGTCGATGTACTCCGGAGTGATCCCCTTGGCGAGGATGTCGGCGGTCGTCTTGTCGTACACCGCGCGTACTTCGTCGGCGGTGTGACCCGGTGCGACGATGATCAGCACGTGAACGACCGACGCGCGCCGGTCTTCGAGCGGAAGCGGGAGCATTCCGAGCGTCAGCCCCGTGTCGACGAGCGCCGTCCGATACGGCCCGCGTGGATTCGCCATCGCGGCGATCGCGATGTCGTTGCGGATCTGGTCGCGTTCCGTTGCCGGTGCCTCGCCCGGCGCGGCGTACGCCTCGTCGATGATCGTGAACGGGAACTCCGCCTTCTGCGCGACGGTCGCGCCGCTCGCAGGCTGAGCGGTGTACTGCTTGCGCGCCGGGAGCGGGTGCGAGGGGATCGGTCCGAACCACTTCTGCGCCGACGCGAACACATCCGCCGCTTTCACGTCGCCGGTCACCACCAGCGTCGCGTTGTTCGGCCGGTACCAGGCGTCGTAATAGCGCTTCAAGTCGGCGACGGTCGCCTTTTCGATGTCGGCCTTCGCGCCGAGCGCGGTCTCACCCAGTCGCGAGCCCGGATAGACTTTCCCCGCGACCGCAGAGAAGATGAACTCGAAGATCGGATTGCTGTGGTCCTGCGCCCACTCTTGGAGCACGGCGCCCTTCTCGAGCGCCCAGTCCTTCGGATCGAGCTTGAGGTTGCGCATGCGGTCCGCCTCGACGTGCAGGAGCGTGTCGACGCGATCGGCCGGCACCACGAAGTAGTAGTGCGTCAGCTCGTTCTGCGTCTGCGCGTTCAGGTCGGCGCCGAGCCGGGAGTTCATGTCGTCGAGACCCGCGCTCGAGATGGCGTGCGTTCCGCGAAACATCATGTGCTCGAGCGCGTGCGCGAGGCCCGTCTTGCCCGGCGTCTCGTCGAGCGCTCCGAACCGGTACCACGTGTGCACCTGCACGACGGGCGCGGCGTGGTCCTCGAGGACCACGACCCGCATCCCGTTGGCAAGTGTGCGAACCTGCGCACTGGGCGGCGAGCTCTGCGCCTCCGCCGGAAGCAGGCGAGCCGACGCAAGCAACAACGACGCTACCCAAACGGAAGCAATGATTCGACGAATCAGCATGACCGCGCGTCCTTCGCGAAGCGGTCGCGGGTTTCAGCCCACAAGTCGAAACCGGTCCGAGATATTCCCCAGATGGCCGAGCTTTTCGACGCCAAATGACCGCCTCCCGGCCGTAAGGGCAGGGCCCGACGCTTTGGGTGGCGGGTTTTGGGAGTAAGGGGCGGACTCGCACGCCTCTCGGCGCCGCAAAAGCCGCTTCACGCTCATCAGAACGACCAGAAGCTCTCCTCTGTCGCGCGCTCGATATCGTTGAAGCCGTTGATTGTCATTAGGTCGGCACTTGCACCGTAGTCGTCACTCAGCTCATTGATACGGTGAATCGCATCACCGAGGACCAGGTGTTCAACGAGTGACTTCGTCGTCTTAATTAATTCTTGCTTACGCTCGGAGTTGTCTGGCACGAGACTTACCTCGGAGCCTCGGGCTCCGACGGCCGGCCCGTCCGTTTCTCCGCCTCGGACTTGAGCGCAGCCAGCATCATCTCGGTGTTTTCGCGGACTTTCTTCTCCAGCGTGGGGCCGATCAGCTCGGCGAGGGTGGGGACGCCGAAGTCGTACTCGACGCCGAGCACGACGCGTGTCGTCGTGCCGTCCTGTTCGAACGTCCAGGCGCCTTCGAACGTGTCGAGGTCGCCTTCGATAAGGGCGTAGTCGATCCGCAGCCGCGCGTCGTCGAAGCGGTCTTCTTCGGTCCACTCGATCGGCGCGTCTTCGACCAGCGTCTTCCAGCGCGTGATCACGCGATCGGGATGGCGCTCCAGCACGACGACCGTCTCGACGTCGGGCATGAACTCCGGAAAGCGCTCCTGCTCTTTGGCGAGCTCGTAGACCGTCGCGGCGGGCGCCTCGACGTCGATCGAACACTCGACGTACGGCATTACGCGAGCGTTCCGAGCCGTTCGAACGCGACCGCCACCGCGGCGTCGAAGGCGCGCAACGCGACGTCGACCTCGGCTGCGGTGACGATCAGCGGCGGTTCGAGCCGGATCACGCGCTGCTGGTTGAGCGTCCAGGCGGCGGTGACGCTGCGCTTGAGCAGCTCGGGGATGATCGTTCCGCCGTAGCCTTCGCTGCGCAGTTCGACACCGACCAGCAGTCCGGCGCCGCGCACGTCGGCGATCACCGCCGAAAAGCGCTCCATCGTCGCGCGCGCGCCGGCGAGGAGCTGGGCGCCGCGCTCGCGCGCGTTCGCGACCAGATCGTCGTCGATCAGCACGTCGAGCGCGGCGAGCGCGGCCGCGCAGGCGAGCTCGTTGCCGCCGAAGGTCGAGGTGTGCAGCAGCGGCGCTTTCCCGTACGCCGCGTTCCACACGGCGGGCCGCGCGACGTAGGCACCGATCGGCACGACGCCGCCCGAGAGTCCCTTCGCCAGCGTCATCACGTCGGGGACGACCGCTTCGCGGTCGCAAGCGAAGAGCGCGCCGCAGCGGCCGAGCCCCGTCTGCACCTCATCGGCGATCATGACGGCCCCCGCGGCATCGCAGATCGCGCGCACGTCGCGCAGATACCCGTCGGGCGGGATGTTGACGCCGCCTTCGCCCTGGACCGGCTCGAGGATCACCGCCGCAACATCGCCGTCGACCGCGCCGCGCAGCGCCGCCGTATCGCCGAACGGCACGCGCCGCACGTCGGCGAGCAGCGGGACGAACGGATCGCGGAACGCGTCGCGCCCGCTCGCCGAGAGCGCGCCCAGCGTCTTGCCGTGAAACGCCGCGTCGGTCGCGACGATCGCGGCGCGCTTGGTGGCGGCGCGTGCGAGCTTCAGCGCGCCCTCGACCGCTTCGGTGCCGCTGTTGGCGAAGAACGAGATCGCGAGATCGCCCGGTGTCAGCTCGGCGAGCCGCTTCGCCAGCCGCCCCATCAGCGGGTTGAACATCGTGCGGCCGGAGAGCGCCATGCGGTCGAGCTGGTCGCGCACGGCGGCCACGACGCGCGGGTGGCGGTGCCCCAGCGTGAACACGCCGTACCCGCCGGCGAAGTCGAGATAGGTCTTGCCGGTGTGGTCGGTGATCGTGCAGCCTTGGGCGGAGACCTCGACCGGCGAGCCGGAGAGCTTCATCACCCGCGCCAGCGGCGGGTTCACGTAGGCGCGGTAGTTGTCGTACGTCTCATCGTACAGCGCCGCCGCCGACGGCGCGCCGTACAGCTCGTGGTCGCCGCCGATCACGCGACGGCGAGCTCGTGCGTGCGCGTCTCGAGCTGGTCGATCGTCGCTTCGAGGACGCCCAGCGTCTCGGCGGCGGTCTCGGTGCGCATCAGCCGTTCGCGCAGCGCGCCGGCGCCGGGGAACCCCTTGAGATAGTAGCCGAGGTGTTTGCGCATCTGCGGCACCGCGCGCGGCTCGCCCCACTCCGCGACCATCGTGCGGTAGTGGTGCATCGCGTAGCGCAGGCGGTCGGGTGCTTCCGGCGTCGCGTCGGGCTCGCGCCCTTCCATGAGGGCGTGCAGCCGGGAGACGAGCCACGGGTTTCCGAGCGTGGCGCGGCCGAGCATGACCGCGTCGACGCCGCTCTCGCGCATCCGCTGCATCGCTTCGTACGGATCGGCGAGGTCGCCGTTCCCGATGACCGGGATGTCGACCGCGCGCTTGAGCTCGGCGATCTTCGCCCAGTCCGCGCTGCCTTTGTAGAACTGCTTCGCGGTGCGCGCGTGCAGCGTGAGCGCTTGCACGCCGGCGCCCTGCGCGCGCTTCGCGACCTCGACGAACACCAGCTCGTTCTCGTTCCAGCCGAGCCGCATCTTCATCGTCACCGGACAGTCGACCGCGGCGACGACCGCTTTCATGATCGCTTCGCAGCGGTCGACGTCGCGCAGGCACGCGCTGCCGCCCGCGGTCTTCGTCACCTTCGGCGCGGGACAGCCGAAGTTGATGTCGACGATGTCGGCACCGCACTCGCGCACGAGCTTCGCCGCCTGCGCCATGACCGCGGGGTCGTTCCCCCACAACTGGGTCGAGACGGGCTGCTCGACCCCGTGCTGATCGATCATCTCCATCGTGCGCTGGTTGCCGTACTGCAGCGCGTTCGAGGAGACGAACTCGGTCACGGTCAGGCCGAACCCGAACGGCTTGTAGAGCGCCCGCAGGGTCCGGTTCGTCACCCCCGACATCGGCGCGAGCACGATCGGCGGCCAGACCTCGATCGGGCCGATGCGAAGCGGTGGGACGATCCCCGGGCCGGGGACGGGATGACGGCTCACGACCACCGAGTGTACCACGGGCGGGGCCGCGAGGCCCACCGGGGCGCGGCAGGTGAGCGGCGGCCGCCCTGCGGACCATCCGACGATGATCGCCGCGCTCGTGCTTGCGGCCCTGGTCGCCGCCGCCTCGCCCACGCCCTCGCCCGAGCGCCGCTTCGTCGATCGGCCGGTGCGCGAGAACGCGCTGGTCGGCGAGTTCTCCGCCCCCGCCGACGGCGGACGACATCCGGCGCTGATCGTGCTCGGCGGCTTCGAGGGCGATGTGGTACCCGGCGAGGCCTACGGGCTCGCGCTGCAAGGGTACTCGGCGTTCGCGGTCGCCTATTTCGGCAAGTCGCCGCTGCCGAACGCAGCGGACAAGGTCCCGGTCGAAACGGTCTCGCGGGCGATCGACTGGCTGCGGGCGCAGCCGGAGGTCGACCCGGCGCACATCGGGATCGTCGGCATCTCGCAGGGGTCCGCACTGGCGCTGCTCGCCGCGGGTCGTGACCCGCGGATCCGCGCGGTCGCGGTGATCTCGCCGAGCGCATATGTCTGGTTCGCGCCGGCGTTCGACAACGCGCCCGACCGCTCGTCGTGGAGCGAGAACAACGGCCCGCTGCCGTTCATCGGCCCGGACCGGCACGCCGAAGACAAGCTCGGCGAGGTCTACCGCAGCGGCGGGACGTACGCGTTTCGCGACCTGTACGACGCCTCGCTCGCCGCCGCGTCGCGGGCCACCGTCGCGAGCGCGACGATCCCGGTCGAACGCATCGGGGTGCCGGTGCTGTGCGTCGCCGGCGACGACGACCGCCAGTGGGACAGCGCCGGCGCGTGCAAGACGATCGCCGCGCGGCGCCGCGGCAGCGCGGGAGCCGCGTCCGACGAAGTCGTGATCGAACCGGGTGCCGGGCATGCGAGCACGCTCGGCGGCCGGCCGACCGCCGACGTGATCTCCGCCGGCAAGATGAGCATCCGGCTCGGCGGGAGCACGCCCGCAAACTCGCGCGCCGCGGCCGACACCTGGGCGCGCACGCTGACGTTCTTCGGCCGCACGCTCTAGGGAGGCTCTGAAGAAGTCCCGTGCCACAAAGCCGGCGAGGATTTTTCGTCGGATCGAGGAGCGAGGAAGGAGCAATGCCGTAGCATTGTGACTGACGCAGCGACGAAGACTCCGGCGGAAAAGACCGTCGGCGACTGGCGCGCGGACTTCTTCAGAGCCTCCCTAGCTATGTGCGAAGATGGTCGACGCGCAGGCCGTGCAGAACGAGATGCGGTTCGACCAGCTCGATCACCGACGTCTCCGCCGCCACGACCGACGCCAGCCCGCCTGACGCGATGACGCGCGCGCTCGCGCCGAGCACGGCGCGCATGCGGCGCACCAGCTCTTCGGTCTGACCGACCGCGCCGTAGACGAGCCCGGCTTGGATCGCGCTGACCGTGTCGCGGCCGATCGGGGCGCCCGGCGCAACCAGCGCGACTTGCGGCAGCTTCGCGGTACGCCCGACGAGCGCGTCGAGCGAGACCTGCAGCCCGGTCGCGATCGCGACGCCGAGATACGCACCCTCGGCGTCGATCGCGCCGAACGTCGACGCCGTGCCGTAGTTGATCACGATCGCCGGCGCGCCGACGAACGCGACCGCGCCGATCGCGCCGGCGATCAGGTCGCTGCCGACCTCGGTCGGGCGATCGGTCCGCACGGCGATCGAGCGCTGGTTCGCGGCGGTGAAGAAGCTCGGGCGCACGCCGAAGTACTTCTCGCAGCCTTCGGCGAGCGGACGGTCGACGACGGGGACGACCGACGAGACGACGATCGCGTGGACGTGCCGGATCGGCACCTTCGCGGCCGAGAAGAACGCCGCGAACAGGACCCCGAACTCGTCGGCCGTGCGGCGCCGCGCGGTCGTGACGCGCCACGTGCCGACCATCGCGCCGGACGCGTCGAACGCGCCGAGCTTGGTCTCGGTGTTTCCCACGTCGATGCAGATGAGCATGGTCTAGCTTCGCTCGGCCTTCAGCGCGACGATCGCGTCCCAGAGGCGCGCGGCGAGCTCGCGTTTCGAACCGCTGCCGAGGTCCTTGCGGCCGTGCTCGCCCCACAGCAGCACGAGCGCGTTCGCGCCGGTTCCGAAACCGCGCTCGCCGCCGACGTCGTTGACCGCGATCGCGTCGAGGTGCTTGCGCTGCAGCTTCGCGCGGGCATTCGCTTCGAACGCTTCGGTCTCGGCGGCGAAGCCGACCAGAAAGACGCCGTTCTTGCGCGCGCCCAGGTTGCTCAGCACGTCGGGGTTCCGTTCGAGCGCGATCGTCTGCGGGTCGTCGCTCTTCTTCACTTTCTGGGCGTGCGTCACGGCCGGTCGCCAGTCGGCGACCGCGGCGGTCGCGATCGCGATCGTCGCCTCGCCGGCGCGGTCGCGCACCGCTGCATCCATCTCGCGCGCGGTGGTGACGCGCGCCGTGCGGGCGCCGGCCGGCGGTTCGAGCGTGGTCGGCCCCAGCACCAGGTCGACGGCGGCGCCGCGCGCGAGCGCTTCGCGCGCCAGCTCGATCCCTTGCGTCCCGCTCGACGCGTTCGAGAGAAACCGCACCGGATCGATCGGCTCGCGCGTCGGCCCGGCGGTGATCAGCACGCGCTCGCCGGCGAGATCGTTCGTGCGGCGCAACGCGTGCTCGATCGCGGCGAGCAGCGTATCCTCGCCGGCGAGCCGGCCCGCACCGTGCTCGCGCTCGGCGAGAAAGCCGCTCTCGGGCTCGACGATCGTCGCGCCGCGCGCGCGCAGCGTCGCCAGATTCGCCACGGTCGCCGGATGTTCGAGCATCGCGGTGTTCATCGCCGGCGCGACGACCAGCGGCGCGCGCGTCGCGAGCGCGATGTTGGTGAGCAGATCGTCGGCGATCCCCAGCGCGAGCTTCGCGATCGTGTTCGCGGTGGCGGGGACGATCGCGAACACGTCGGCTTCACGCGCCAGCGCGATGTGCGGGATCTCCTCGACGCGCTCCCAGAGCGAGGTGTGGACCGGCCGCCGCGCGAGCGCGGCGAACGTCGCGGCGCCGACGAAGCGCTGCGCGTCGGCGGTGAGCACGACGTCGAGGATCGCGCCGGCCTGCACGAGCCGGCTCGCGAGCGCGGCCGCTTTGTACGCAGCGATCCCGCCGGTGACGCCGAGCAGCACGCGTTTTCCGGTCATTCCACGTCATCCTGAGCTTGTCGAAGGATCGGTTCGTTGTCGATCAGGCGCGTCGCGCCGGCCCACGCGCTGGCGATCGCCAGCGCCGGCGGGCGCACCTTGTTCATCACCGTGAACGTCGCCGGGTCGACCAGATCGAGATAGGCTTCGCGCAGCGGCGGCGCGAGCTGCGCACGTCCGCGCGCGAGCGCGCGGTCGCGATCGGTCTCACCACCCTGCACCGCAGCGGCGACCGCTTCGAGCGCTCGGTGGAGCGACGGCGCGGCGGCGCGCGCTTCGGGATCGAGATAGACGTTGCGGCTCGAGAGCGCGAGCCCGTCCGGTTCGCGGACCGTCGGCGAGCCGACCAGCTCGATCGGAAGGTCCAGATCGGCGACCACGCGGCGCAGCACCGCGAGCTGCTGGGCGTCTTTCTCGCCGAAGTAGGCGCGGTCGGCGCGCACCGTCGCGAAGAGCTTCGTGCAGACCGTCGCGACGCCGCGAAAATGCCCCGGGCGCAGCGCACCTTCGAACGCCGCTGCGACGGGACCGGGGTCGACCGTCGTGGCGAATCCGGCCGGGTACATCGTCGCAACATCCGGCGCGTAGACCAGATCGGCGCCGGCTTCGCGCAGCGCCGCGACGTCGTCCTCGAACGCGCGCGGGTAGCGCTCGAAGTCCTCGTTCGGCCCGAACTGCAGCGGGTTCACGAAGATCGAGACGGTCACCGTGCGGCACTCGGCGCGCGCGCGCCGGACCAGCGCCAGGTGCCCGGCGTGAAGCGCCCCCATCGTCGGAACCAGGCCGAGTGGGCGCTCGGCCGTGGCGAGCGCCGCCCGCACCTCGGCCGGGGTCCGCACGATGCGCACGCGTCTATGGCCGGAGCACGCGCAGCGTCGTGCGGCCGATGACGAACGGCACCCCGAAGTCGATCGGCTCCGGCTCGCCGAGCGGGCGCCCGCCGACCCGCGTCCCGTTCCGGCTGGCGAGATCGGCCAAACGCAATCGGCCGTCCTCTTCCTGGAAGAGTCGCGCGTGTTTGCGGGAAATATAGCGGTCGATCGTGATACATGCGGTTGCCACCGCGTCGTCACGGCCGATGGTGATCTCCTGCTCGAACGCCCACGTCTTACCGTCGAGCGGGCCGCTCATCACCTCGAGGACGTACATGACCGGACCGCCTTCGCGCGGGCCGGGCGGCCGGTCCTCTCCACAGGAAGCACGTACCGCGTGAAAGACGACCCCTCACTCCTCGAGATCGACTCCGAATCGCTGCGCGCCGCCGAGTTCATGCAGGCCCAGGAGCTGCTCGGCGGCATGGTCGGGCGCAAGATCGTCTCGGCGCAGCTCGAGGAGACGCGCATCTCGATCGAGACCGACGACGGCTCCATCTACTACTTCTACGGCTTCATGGGCGAAGACGCGGCCGAACCGGAGGGCGAGTAGCCCAGCCGCTCGCCCTGGTCGAGGGGCTGACGCTGGCGCGGGTCAGCGCCTGGCCGGCCGCGCGCGCCCGCGACCTGCTCGCGGCCCCGGACTGGCGCGATCGGCTGGCCGAGCTGCTCCGCACGGACCCGCTCTTTCGGGCCGGGATCGCCGTCGCCAGCCGCGGCCTGCGCCCTGCCCTCGAGCGCGTGCTGCGCGGTGAGCCCCTCCGCGAGCGCGAGGCGACCCGGCTGCTGGCGTACGCGGTCCGTATGGCGACGCGAACGACGCCGTTCGGTCTGTTCGCCTCGGTCGGCGGCGCCGAGCTCGGCACCGGCGAACGGCGCATCGAGGAGCCCGGCGCGCGGACGCTGCACGCGAACGTCGACCACGAATGGCTGGTCGGCGCGGTCGACGCGCTCGCCGCGCAGGCCGTCGCCGCCGATGAGGACGTCGTCGTCGCGAGCGCGACCGCGCTGCGCCGTGACGGCCGCCGCTTCGCCCTGCTCGACGAGCGCAAAGTCGCCGACGAAGCGGGGACGCCGCAGTACCGCAGCGTCACGATCGCGGCCTCGCCGCCGGTCGTGCACGCGCTGGAGCTCGCCGCCGCGGGCCGCTCGGCGGCCGAGCTGGCCGCCGCGCTCGCCGAGCGCTTCGCGGTCGAGCCTGCGCGCGCGCGCGTGCTGGTGCGCAAGCTGATCGACGCGCGTTTTCTGTTCCCGGCCGCGCGGCCCGCACCGCTCGATGACGCCGGCGAACGGATCGCGAGCTTCGCCGGCGCGCAGCGTTCGCTGGCCCCGCTGGCCCGCGTGTTACGCGACGTCCCGCCGCCGCGGCGCGGCGCGCCGGAACTCGCCGAGCTCGACGCGGCGGCCGCGCGGCTCGGCACGATCGGAGCGCCCGACGGCGCGCAGCCGCTGTTCTACGACGCGACGCACGCCGAGCTCACCGTACCCGAGTGCGTACGCTGGGACGTGCTGCGGCTCGCCGACGTGCTGATCCGAAGCGGCGCACGCGAACATCTGGACGCCTACCGCACGCGCTTCATGTCGCGCTACGAATCGAGCGAACGCCGCGTGCCGCTGCTCGAGCTGATCGGACCGCACGGGATCGGGATCCCGGGCCGCACCGAGATCGCCCGCGCGCCGGTTCCGCCCGCGCGCGGCGCGCGGCTCGCCGCGCTGATCGGTGCCGCGCTGCAGGCGAACACGCACGAGATCGCGCTTACGCCCGCTGACTGGGACGCGATCCGCCCGCCGTTCCCCGACCGGCCGCCGGCCTCGCTCGAAGTCGGCTTCTCGATCCTCGCGTCCTCGTTCGACGCCATCGCGAGCGGTGAGTACCGCATCGTCTCCTCGCCGCTGGTCGGGACCGGCGGCGCCGCCAAGACTGCGGGCCGCTTCGCGAAGTACCGCGGCGCCGCGTTCACCGCGACGCTGCGCGCCACCGTCGCGGCAGAGGCAGCGCCGGGCGCGATCACCACCGAGCCGCTGTTCGTCCCGCAGCGCGCGCGCAGCGGCAACGTCATCGCGCATCCGGTCCTCGCCGAGACGGTCGTTCCGATCAACGCCTTCGCCGCCGGGCTCGACACGATCGCGCCCGACGATCTGGTGGCCGGGATCGCGGACGGGCGGCTCGCGCTGTGGTCGCGTGCGCGCGGACGGCGCGTTCACGTGGTCTGGCCGCATGCCTTCAACGCGCAGTTGGCGCCGCCGCTCGCGCGCTTCTTCGCGTTCGCCGCGCGCGACGGCGCGTGGGTTCCGGCGCCGCTGGATGTCGGCGAGCTCGCGCTGCTGCCGTTCGTCCCGCGCATCCGGCTCGGCCGCACGATCCTGCGTCGCGCGACGTGGACCTTCACCGCCGCGCAGGTGCGCGAGAACGCGCCGGCGGCGCTGGCGCGCGCGCACGGCATGCCGCGCTACGTCAGCTTCGGCGAGCTCGACAACGTGTTGGTGATCGACACCGCGAGCGACGCGGGCGCGGCGCTACTGCTCGACCAGCTTCGCGCCCGGCCGCCGGAGTCGCCGGTCGCGCTCGCCGAAGCGTCGATCGATGACGACGATCTCTGGCTGCGCGACACCGCCGGCGCGCGCTATCCTGCCGAGTTCGTGGTCTCCGTTCGCTCGCGCTCGGCCGCTGCGCCGCAAGCGGCGGCGAACCTCGCGCCGCCGGGCGACGAGCGGGCACGCACGCGCGGCCCGGGCTCGGCGTGGTGCTACCTCAAGCTCTACGCGAACGAGCGCGAGTTCCGCACCGAGATCGCGCCGCGCATGCTCGCGTTCGCCGAGGGCGAGGTTGCCGCGGGAAGCGCCTCGCACTGGTTCTACGTGCACTACGCCGACCCGGACCGGCACGTGCGCTTTCGCATTCGGAGCCTGGCCGGCGGCGCCGCGCTGCGCGAGCGCGCGATCGCGTTCGGCGAGGAGCTGCTCGCGAGCGGCGCGGTCAGCCGCTACGCGCTCGCGACGTACGAACGCGAGCTCGAACGGTACGGCGGCGCCGCGGGGATCGGGCACTGCGAGCGGCTGTTCCATCGCGACGGCCTCGACGCGCTGCGCGCGCCCGGCGCCGAGCTGCTGGCGAGCCGCGAACGGCTCGAGGCGCTCGCCGTGCCGCTGCTGCAGCTCTTCGACGCGCTGACGGCGCCGGCCGAGCGCGAGCGCTGGATCGAAACGCGGCGGCCGCCGGCGCAGCCCGCCGGACGCGAAGAGTCGGAGGTGCTGCGCGTGCTCGCCGCGATCGCGGCGCCCGCGCCCGCCGACCCGCGCATCGCGCTGGGGCGCACGGTCGCCGCCTGCGCCGGCGGCACCGGCACCTACCTCGAGATCGTCGACAGCCTGCTGCACATGCACTGCAACCGCCGCAGCGTCGCCGCGCTCGAGGAGACGAACCTGCGGCGCGTGCTCTGGAAGGCGCTCTTCGCGCGGCGCAGCCGCCGCGGGCGATGAGCGCGGCGCGCGCGCCGCTGCTGCGCGGCGAGGATGCGATCCGCGCGCTCGCGTGCGCCGAACGGATCGCCGCTTCGCCGGCCGCACTCGCCGCGAGCGGCCCGCCCGAGTCGAGCGAACGCTACGGCGGTGCAGCGCTCCTCGCCGAAGCGCTGGCCCGCGCCGGGTGCTGCGACCGCGAAACCGTGCGCGCCCGCACGCGCGACGCGTTCGTGCTCGCACCCGATCGCCTGAGCCTGCTCGGCGGCGCCGGGACGCTCGCCGTCGTGCTCGCCGCGCTCGACCCCGAGCGCGCGGCGTTCGGCACCGTGCGCGCACGGCTCGCGACGGAGCTCGCGCGTTCGCTGCGCGAGCCCGTGCGCGCCGATCCGGACGAACCGCGCAGCTACGACCTCGTGCAAGGCGCCGCCGGCCGCGCCGTCGCGCTCGCGCTCGCAAGCGGCGAACCGGTGCCGGCGCTCGCGCGCTTCGCCGGCGACTTCGCCGGCGCGATCGAACGCCGGCTCGCAGCGGACGGCGACGAGGCGCTGAACCTCGGCGTCTCGCACGGCATCGCCGGCGTGCTCGCGGCGCTGAACCTCGCGCTGCCGGCCGACGCGCCGTTGGCGGCGCGCTACGTCGGCCTGCTGCTGCGTTGCTCGCACGCGGTCGACGGCGCACGGCGCTGGGGTCCGCTGTGGCGGCCGGCGACGGCGCCGTCGGCGCGCCGCGCGTGGTGTTATCAGACCGTCGGGATCGCGGCCGTCATCGCGGACCGCGCGCGCATCGAACGCGACGGCGCACTCTACGCGCTCGCGGCGGACGCGCTCGCCGCGGTCCTCGACGATCCGGCAGCGGTGCCCGCGGCGGACCCGGCGCAGGACGCCGCGCTCTGCCATGGCGGCGCCGGGGTCGCCTCGATCGCGTGGAGCTTCGCCGGCGACGCGCGCTTCGCTCCGCACGCCGAGCGCCTCGCGCGCGCGGTGCTGGCGTTCGCGAGCGGCGAGACGAACGTGCCGGGCGGCTTTCTCGACGGCGCGCTCGGGATCGCGCAGTTCCTGACCGACGCCGCGACGGCGCAGGAACGGCGCTGGCTGCCGCTGATCGGCCTGCTTCCCGACCGGCTCAGGCCCGCAGCACCGCACTCGCCGCCAGCATAGCGCCGAGCGCGGTGTGCTCGGCGCTCAGCCCGCCCTGCAGGTAGACCTCGAACGGTTCGCGCAGCGGCGCGTCGCACGAGAGCTCGATCGTGGCGCCGCCGATGAACGAGCCGCTCGACATGATCACGGGATCGACGTAGCCCGGGACGGGGCCCGGTTCGGGCGCGAAGCGCGCGTTGACCGGCAGCGCGCGCTGCAGCCCGCGCGCGAACGCGACCAAGCGCGGCGCCGAGCCGAGCCGGATCGCCTGAACGATGTCGGTGCGCTCGGCGCCCGGCGCGGGATCGACCGCGAACCCGAGCTCGCTGAAGAGCGCGGCCGCGAAGTCGAGGCCGCGCAGCGCCTCCGCGACGACGAGCGGCGCAACGAACAACCCTTGCACGAACGCGCGGCCGAAGCCCAGCGTCGGCCCCAGCGCGGCCCCGATCCCGGGCGCGAAGACACGCGCGGCGATCCGTTCGATGAGCTCGTCTCGGCCGGCGAGATATCCGCCGGCCGGCGCCAGCCCGCCGCCGACGTTCTTGATCAGCGAGCCCGCGATCACGTCGGCGCCGGCCTCGAGCGGTTCGCGTTCTTCGACCAGCTCGCCGTAGCAGTTGTCGACGAACACGACCGACTCGCCGCACGCCGCATGCACCGCGCTCGCGATCGCACCGATCTCCGCCACCGGGAGCGAGCGCCGGACGGCGTACCCGCGCGAGCGCTGGACGAAGACGACCGCCGGGCGCTCGCGCGCGACCGCCTCGCCCAGCGCGCCCAGGTCCGTCCCGCCGTCCGCGCTGCGCGGCACCTCGGCGTAGCGCACGCCGCGCGCGACCAGCGCGTGCGGCGCGGTCGCGATCGCGTGCCGCAGCGTGTCGTACGGCGCGCCGTTCGCCGCCAGCAGCAGCGCGCCGCTCGGCACGAGCGCGTCGAGCCCGGCGACGATCGCGTGCGTCCCGCTGACGATCGAGAGCCTTGCCAGCACCCGTTCGGCACGAAAGACGCGCGCGAGCAGCGACTCGTAGCGTTCGCGCGCCGCGTCGTCGTAGCCGTAGCCCGTCGTCCCGGCGAGATCGCTCTCCGCGATCCCCTCGTCGATGAACGCGCGCAGCACGCGCGCGCGCACCGCGAGCGCGCGCGGGTCGCGCCGTTCGAGCCGGACGGCGGCGCGCTCCGCGCTCGCCCGTACGCGCGGGTCCACGTCGAGATCGCCGAGCAGCGTCCCGATCATGCGCGCGCGCTCTCGGCCCGTTCGTAGACGCGCACGAACGGCAGCCACACCGCTCCGGCGATCAGCAGGTTCAGCGCGACCAGCACGCAGGCGCGCCAGTCGAGCGTCGCGATGAACGCGTTGACGATCGACGGAATCGTCGAGGGCGTGTAGAACAGCGGCCGCCCGACCCAGCCGAGCGCAAACGCCGCGAAGGTCGTACACGAGAGGACGACCGGGGCGAGCACGAACGGCACCGCGAGGACGGGGTTGTACGCGATCGGCAGCCCGAAGATCACCGGTTCGTTCACGTTGAAGAGCGCCGGCCCGAGCGTCGCGTACGCGAACGAGCGCAGCCGGCGTACCGGGCTGCGCAGCAGCAGCACGACCAGCGGCAGCGTCGCGCCCGCGCCGCCCGGGAAGACGAACAGAAACGTCGAGACGACGACGACGTGCGGGATCGGCTGATGGTGCGCGAACGCATCGCTGTTCTGCACTTGGAGCTGCAGGTAGACCGGAAACACGATCGCGGCCAGCAGCGCCGGCCCGTGAATCCCGACCAGCCACAGCATCGACTCGATCGCAGTGATCAGCACCAGCGCGACGAAGCTGTCGCCGAGCGTCGCCAGCGGCGCGAGCGCGGTCGCAAGGCCGCTCGCCGGCGAGAGCCCGAGCGCGAAGAGCGCGTACGCCGCGGCGACGAACGCCAGCGCGCCGGCCGCCGTCCCGCCACCGGCACCGAACCGCCGGCGGCCGAGCGCGATCGCTCCGGCGGCGCCGAGCGCGATCACGATCGCGGTGAAGATCCCGCTCACGCCGAGCGTGCGCGCGAACGGGCCGAGATCGTCGAGAACCCGGGTGCGCGCGAAACGCTCGAGCGCGGCCAGCGCGTCGCGCGGCAGCGCGAGCACGAACGCGCTCGCCGCCGCGGCGAGCAGCGCCGCCGCCGGAAAGCGCAGCCGCCGCGCCAGCCGCAGCGAGAGCACGACGATCATCACGACGGACGCGAGCGCGAACGCGCTCGGCAAGAACGCGACCAGCTCGCGCAGCGCGCCCCAGCCCGGAAACGGCGTTGCGAGCAGCAGCACCGCCAGCCGCGCCAGCAGCGCCGCGAGGGCGGCGCCGAACGCGAGCGGCAGCGACTCCTGCAGCGCGCGCACCGCCGGCGCCTCCGCGATGCGATGCGCCAGCGGCGCGACGGCGCGCTCGAGCCGGGCGACGAACCCTTCGCCCGCCGGCGGCTCGAGCGCCGCGGCGCTAGAGCTTTCGGATGACGGCTTCGACCCGCCCGACGATGGTGACATCGTCGGCGTAGATTGGCGCCATGGTGGCGTTCTCCGGCTGCAGCCGCACGCGCCCGCTCTCGCGGTAGAAGCGCTTGACCGTCGCCTCACCGTCGATCATCGCGACCACGATCTCACCGTTGTTCGCGTTCGGACGGGCCTCGACGACGATCAGATCGCCGTCCAGGATCGCCGCGTCGATCATCGAGTCGCCCTTGACCCGCAGCATGAACCCGCCGGTGCGCGGGACCCACGATGCCGGCAGGATGAACTGCTCTTCGAGGTTCTCGCTCGCGGTGATCGGCACGCCGGCCGCGACGCGGCCGAGCAGCGGCAGCGTCGCGGACGCGACCCGCTCCGGCTCGCCCTCGGCCCGGTTGGCGACCAGCGCCCGCGGCTTGGTGGGATCGCGCCGCAGCAGGCCGCGGCGCTCGAGCGTCTTCAAATGCGACTGCACCGTCGAGGATGACGAGAGCCCGACGCGCTCGCCGATCTCCCGCACCGACGGCGGGTATCCGTGCTCGGAGCTGAACTCGCGGATCACTTCGAGGATCCGCTGCTGCTTCTCCGTCGTGGCCCGTTCGGCCATCATCCCTCCTAGAAGAATGCCACCCAGTAGGCACTGCGTCCTGAGACGCTGGCCGACGACGGCCCGGGCCGCCGCGTTGATTGGGCACATCCTAGCACACAAGCCCCGGCCGGAGCAAACATACGTTCGACCATCTTGACGCGGGAACATCCGTCTTGGTACCATATGGGGGACGAACGAGCGTTCGGCCCAACATCTAGGGGGAATGGGAAGCACAATGTACGGGACACCCAAACGAAAGCTGACCCTCATGCCGCTGGTCGCGCTGGCCGGCCTCAGCCTGGCGGTGACCCTCCCGGCCCTGTCGAGCACGGTCCACGCCGCGCCTCCGGTCGCCTACACGACGGTCACGGTCCACCACGGCCAGAGCCTCTGGTCCCTCGCTGAAGCCAGGACCCCGGCCGCCGGCGACGTTCAATCGACCGTCGACCAGATCATCGCCACGAACCACCTGACCGGCGCCAACCTCCAAGCCGGCCAGAAGCTCCGCGTCCCGCGATGAAAGCCCTCAAAGCGCTCTAGCGCCACACCCCACGCGCGCGCCCACCACGCGCCCCACCCCTCGTGCCCCAACGACGCCTGCGCGCTCCCTCGCCGCAGGCGTCTTCATGTCCCCCGCACGCCCCGTCCTCCGCCCTTCGACAAGCTCAGGATGACGGGGTTGGTGCCAGGGAGGGGCGCGGCGGGGGTGCGTTTCTCCGGCGGTACTCGCGAACGAGCGGAGCCAGGATGGCGAGAGCGAGCGAGCGCGTAGCGACCGGAGCCCACGATGGGCGTAGGGAGCGTGCCGCCGGAGAGACGCACCCCCGCCGCGCCCCGAGCCCCCTTCGACAAGCTCAGGATGACAACGCGAAAAGAAAGGCGGCCCCGCCGAAGCGGAGCCGCCCCCATCCCTTTCAGGAGTACGCGAAGCCTAGAGTTTGATCCGAGCCTCGAAGTACATATTGAACGGGAATCCCGGGAAGAGCGGGTTGTACGGCGTGGTCAGGAACGGCTGGATGTTGTCGCCGGGATTGTAGACGTTCCCGGCAGGCAGAATCCCGCCGCCCGCGCCGTTCGTCGCGCCGTAGTTGCAGGCGTGGTTCACGGTGAAGCCCGTGTGCGTCCCACCCCAGCAGCGGTTGACGATGTTGGCGAAGTTGCCGACCAGCGTCACACGCTTGTTGATGTCATACGTGATCTGCGTGTGCAGCTGGATCGAGTTCGGTGCGGTGAAGGCACCGACGTTATCGAACCGGCCCGTGAACGGATCCGGGATCGCACCGCCGCCGCCGCACTGCGCCGCGTTGAACGGAGAACCGGTTCCGCCGTACGGGTACCGCGGATCACCGACGATGGTACCCGGCACGATCGCCTGGGCCGTCGGGGTCGTTACGCACGACGTCGGATCGATACCCGGCGTCGAGAGCGGTACGCCGTACTTCTGTCCGCCAGAGAACTGCAGCGCAGGCGTGATGGCCAGCGGCCCGTGCTTGTACTGCAGGATCAGGCTCGAGACGTACGGTGCGCCGTACTGGTTGTAACCGCCGCCGCCGATCGCACCCGGGAAGGTGTCGTAGGTGGCATAGCGTCCGTTGGGATCCATGAGCGCCTGCGTCGGTGCGTTGTAGTATGGATTCGAAACGGAGCCCAGCGCGCACGCCGGATCGGCCGTACCGGCGGTCGCCGGGTTCAGCACGGTGCCGCCCGCGTCTTTGACGGTCGGGAAGTAGCAGGGCGCACCGCCGCCCCCACGGGTGAGCCCGTTGTAGGCCGAGATCGCGGTGTTGAAACCGTCGATGACGCCGACGCCGTTGCTCAAGCGCTTGTAGCTGATGTAGCTGTTCGTGTACGCGAAGGCCAGCCGTCCCGCCCATCCGTTGCGCGAGAAGTCACCCTTGTCCAGCTCGAGCTCGAAGCCTTGCGAGGTCTGCGCGCCGACGTTGACGCCCGAGACGAAGCTCGTCTTCTGATCGAGGTAGAACTGCTGAATCTGGTCCTGCGTCTTGCGCAGGAACGGGGTCAGCTTGAACGACGTATCGCCCTTGAACTGGTGCTCGAGCGAGAAGTCGATGTTATCCGCGATCGACGGCTTGATGCTGCCGTGGCCCGGCGTGTTGCCGATGCCGTTGCGCACGAAGCCGGCGAGGCCGATCGGGGCCTCCGCCTGCAGGAAGTTGTACTGCATGAAGGCCGTGTTCGGCGCCTGGGCATAGCGCCCGTAGCTGGCGCGGAGCACGGTCGTCGGGTCCAGCGTGTACGTCGCGCCGAGGCGCGGCTGGAACTCGTTGTAGGTGAAGGTCTGTCCGGACACGTTGACCTGCTGCGCCGTCGGGAACTGCGCGTTCCAGGCGTTGTAGAAGAACGTGCGCGCCAGGCCCGTGTTCGTAGTGTCCGAGCCGAGGAACTGGAACTGGTCGAAGCGCAGCCCGAGGCTGATGTTCAGGCGGTCGCTCGGCTTCCATTGATCCGAGATCGAGCCCGACATGAACCGCGGCTGCACGGTGTTGTAGGTCGCGAACTGCCCGTTGCCGAGCACCAGATACTCGCACGGGCCGCCGCCGCAGGTGCCGGTCGCCGCCGGGACTGTCCCGTTGAAGGCCTGCGTAAGCGTGAAGTAGCCGGTATTGCCGCTGTTCAGATTGCTGCCGCTCCCGCTGAAGCAGTTGACCGCGACGTGCAACTGGTTGTAGCAGATCCCGTTGCCGGGGTTGGTGGAGTCGACGAGCCCGCCGACGACCGTACGCTGGTTCACGCCGCCGGTTGCGCCGAACGGCTGGGTATTGTTGTCACGCAGCGTGCTCGCGGTCGTGTACGATCCTTGGATCGAGAGCAGGTGCTGCGAATTGAGCTGGTCGGTGAACTGCGCGCTCACGCCACGGGTGTGGCTCTCGAGTTCGTAGTCGGCCGGCACGAACCCGAGGAAGTTCTGCCACGAGGACTGCGGACCGGTTTGGACCCAGTCGGAGTAGTACGTGTACCCGTACACCCGCAGGAACGCATTCGTCCCGAAGTTGTGCTGGTATTGCAGCTTGATGATCGACTGGTTGTTGTTGAACGCATCGCGCCGGTCCGGTTCGATGCATCCACCGCCCACCGTCGTACTGTTCGTGATGGAGCAGTTGATCCCAATCGGCCCGAATCCGGAGGCGCGTCCCATCGGCGACTGCGGGAAGGGATAGAGGAACCCTCCGCCCCCGGTGAACGTCGTCGGAAGGAGCGTACCCGGCCGCAGGTTCGAGCCGAGACTGTCGAGATAAGGCGGAACGCCGACGCCGATGTCGTTCAGGAACTGGGCGCCGCCCTGGTCGTTCGTGGACGTGTACGACTCGTTGTTGATGAAGTTGTTGTCGTACAGGAACTGAACGTCGTCGCGGTTGCCGTCCTTGCGCGGGATGCCGAAGTGGAAGTTCGCGACGGTGTCGCGGACGCGCACGCCGGAGACCGAGTCGGCGACCGTTGGGCCGAGCACGTACGAGGGGAGATAGCCGGTGTTCGTGTACGCCGCGCCGTTGTTCGAGTAGCACGAGGGCGTCTCGTTGCGCGGGGTACCGGAGCAGCCCGCGAGCGGCGCGCCCCAATCGTGCTGCAGGCTAGCTGCGTTGTACTGATCGTAGTACCGGTAGCTCTGGTTGTACGCGCCCGCACCGATGTAGTACGAGAACGTGCGGCTCGGGTTCGCGCCGCCGGCTTCGAACGAGAGCTTGTTGTAGAGCGTCGGCGTGCCGATCGCGAGGTTCAGGTTCCGCGTCGCCGGCGCCGTGCCGGTCCGGATGACCTGGTTGATGTAGCCCGAGATGCCGTTCGCCTCGGCGTTCGCCGCCGGCGCGCCCGTGTAGACCTGGAGCTCTTGCTGACCGAGCGAAGAGGCCGGCCCCGAGGGGTAGTTGTCGAAGGCACGGTTGACGGGGACGCCGTCGAACTCGTAGCCGATCTGGTCGTAGTCGCCGCCGCGGATCGAGAGCGACGGGCCGGCGCCGATGTAGCCGGCCTGGTTCGGCGCGACGTACACGCCGGGGACGCTCGAGATCGCGGACCACGCACTGTTGAGCGTGCCGCCGCCGCCGAGCGCCGAGGCTTTATCCTGGGTGACCGCGTTGATCGAGTAGACGTCGGCGGTCGTGCCGGGCTTGACGAGCGCTGAGGCCGCGCGCGAGGTCACCGCGCCGATGACCTTGAGCTTCGTCGGCTGCTGGAGGCTCACGCTGACCGTCGCGTCCGCTTGGACGGTGACGCCGCTGATCGAGACCGTGTCGCGGGTCGCGGTCGCCGGCGTCGAGATCGTGTACGTGTCAGGGGTGAGCGAGATGAACGAGAAACGACCGGTCGCGTCGGAGGTGGCGGTCGCGGACTGCGAGGGACTCGCAGCGGTTACGCGCGCGCCGGAGATCGGTTGGTTCGACTGGGGATCGACGACGGATCCGTTGATCGCTCCCGTCGTGCCGGCCAGAACGCTTGTCGTTCCCTGGAGCACGAACGCAATGAGCAACAGAACCGCAATGATACCGCGTCTCACCGAATAGGGTATTGCCACGGGCACCTATCCTTTCGATGGGTGGGTGGTGGGTTCGTCGCGCCGAGGACCCCGGGACCCGATTATCCGCGAGGAAATCGCTGAGCCGGGCCTTGGACGGACCTGGCATCCTTCTGACAGTCCCTGCCCGCTTCCCCTCGACGGCAGTCGCGCGGCAGTCAGGGACCCGGGCGCTCGACGACCACGATGCTGTGCCCGTCGTGACCGTCGAGAAAGGCGAGCCCCTCGTCCATCCAGCCGTCGAGGCCGGCGCTCAGGTGGCGCTGCACCTCGCGCACGACGTGGCGCCGGCTGCGCAGCCACTGCAGCTCCGCCCGGGTCGTCGCGAGCCAAATCGCCTCCTCACATTCCTCGCACTGGTAGCCGAAGCGCATGACCCCTACGCGGGGACCGGTTTGAGCCGGCTCGCCAGCAGCTTCGGGATATCCGAGGGCCGGTCGGCGACCGGGACGCCCGCCTCGGCGAACGCCTTGACCTTGGACTCCGGGGTCCCCGTGTTGCCGGAGATGATCGCCCCGGCGTGGCCCAGCCGCTTCCCCTTGGGAGCGCTGCGGCCGCCGATGAAGCCGATGACCGGCTTGCCGGTGACGTGCTCCTTGATGAAGGCGGCGGCATCTTCTTCATCAGAGCCGCCGATCTCGCCGGCGACGACGATCGCCGCCGTCTCGGGGTCGTTGGCGAACTCGCGCAGGCAGTCGACGAAGGTGGTGCCGATGATCGGGTCGCCGCCGATCCCGACGCAGGTCGACTGGCCGAAACCGGCCCGCGTCAGCCCGTCGACGATCTCGTACGTCAGGGTCCCCGACCGCGAGATCATCCCGACGTTCCCTTCCTTGAAGATGTGGCCGGGCATGATCCCGACCAGCGAGCGGCCCGGCGAAATCACGCCCGGGCAGTTGCCGCCGACGATGCGCATCCCCGGGGTCGTGTTCACCACGCGCAGCATGTCGTGCGCCGGAATCCCCTCGGTGATGCAGACGGCGAACGCGATCCCGGCATCGTGCGCCTCCCACAGCGCGTCGGCGCCGGCGAACGGCGGAACGAAGATGATCGAATGCGTCGCGCCGGTCGCGTCGACCGCGTCCTGCACGGTGTCGAAGACGGGCTGGCCGCTTTCGATCGTGGTGCCGCCCTTGCCGGGCGTCACGCCGCCGACGATCTTGGTTCCGTACGCCAGCATGCGCTGCGTGTGGAACGCGCCTTCGCGCCCGGTGATCCCCTGCACGATCACCTTCGAGTTCTTGTCCAAGAATATCGCCATGACTATCGGTCCCCGCTCGCGAGCGCGACGGCGCGCGCGGCGCCTTCGTCCATCGTCTCGACCGGGACGAATCCGGCCTGGGCCAAGATCGCGCGGCCCTCTTCCGCGTTGGTCCCCGTCAAACGCACGACCAGCGGGACTTTGCGCACGTCGTCACCGGCGAGCGCTTCGACGATCCCCTTCGCGACTTGATCGCCGCGCGTGATCCCGCCGAAGATGTTGATGAACATCGCTTTGACGCGCGGATCCGAGGTGACCAGGTTGTAGCTCTTCTTCACCAGCTCGGCCTGCGCGCCGCCGCCGATGTCGAGGAAGTTCGCCGCGCCGCCGCCCGCGTTCTTCACCGCGTCCATCGTCCCCATCCCCAGCCCCGCGCCGTTGGCGATCACGCCGACGTTGCCGATGCGGCCGTTCTCGTCGGGGAGCTTCGCGTAGTTCGACATCCCCAGGCCGATCGCGACGGCCGCGGCTTGATCGTCGTCGGCCGGCTGCTCGGTGTTCCATTTCGCGACGTCGGGGTGCTTGTAGAGCCCGTTGTCGTCGAGATCGACCTTCGCGTCGCTCGCGATCACGCGCCCGTCGTTGGTCAGCACGAGCGGGTTGATCTCGACCAGGTTCGCGCCGTAGTCCATGAACAGCGCATAGAGCGCGCCGAGCAGCGCGGGGAACGCCTTGCGAAACCCTTCCGGGAGCTGCGCGTCGAACGCGAGCTTGCGTCCGATGAACGCGGAGTAACCGATCGCCGGATCGATCCAGTATTTCACGATCGCGCCGGGGTCGCGCTCGGCGACCTCCTCGACGTCCATCCCGCCTTGCGCGGTGACGAGCACGACCGGCTTCTTCGCCGCGCGGTCGATCGCGATCGAGACGTAGGCCTCGCTCGCGATGTCGACCTTCTCCTCGACCAGGAGCGACTTCACTTCCTCACCGTCGGGATTCTGGACCGATTTGAGGATCTTGCCGATCAACTCGCGCGCGAGTTTCTCGCCCTGCTGCGCGTCGTCGGCGAACTTGATCCCGCCGGCCTTGCCGCGGCCGCCCATCATCACTTGGCTCTTGAGCACCCACGAACCGGGATGCGCCGCGATGTACGCCGCGACATCAGCGGCAGTGGTGGCGAAGACGCCGTTCGGGGTCGGGATGCCGACGCGCCGGAACAGGTCTTTCCCCTGGTATTCCATCAGTTTCATCGGACGCGCTCCGTTCAGCGCCGTGAAAGTCCGCCCCTGGACGCGCGCCGCACGAGAGGCGGGGGTCCATGCGCGCGGCGAACTGCGCGCCGTGGGAGGACTACCTCGTATGCGTTGCCTGCTTGCTGTCAGCATCATCGCCGCGCTCGCGGCGCCGTACCCCGCGATCGCCGCGAACGACGCGCCGATCCGCCCGCTGCGCACGCTCGTCTACGACGTCACCTACGGCGCGCACAGCCAGCACGACAAGAAGACCTCCGGATTCAACGGCGGCTACGGCGGGGATCCCAACGGCGGCAGCCCCGGCGTCGGCGGCAGCGGAACCGCGAGCGTCGCGATGGACGGCACCGACGGCGGCCGGCTCACGATCGACATCATCGCCGCGACCGCCGACGCCGGGCTCGTGGTCGACGTCAGCTACACCGGCCGGCTCAGCACGCAGCCGACGATGCGGGTCGCGCTCTATTCCGACGGCCGCCTCACCGCCGATCCGACGAAGCGGCTCGGACCCGAGGCACTCCACATCCTGCCGCTGCTGGCGCGCGGCTTCATGGCCAACCGCTCGATCGAGGTCGGCGCGAGCTGGACCGTCGCCGCACCCCCGCCGGCGAAGGGTTCGACGACGTACCGCGTCAGCGGCGTGCAAGGCGAGACCGCGACGATCGCGCTCGAAGGCTCGCTCTCGCTCGGCGGCGTCAACGGCTTCGACGAGAGCGACCGAGGGTCGACCGTCTACCAGACCGATCTCATCTCGCCGCTCTCCTACGACGTGACCTCGCGCATCCGCCGCCAGATCTCGATCGACGAGTCGATCACGACCGATGCGCACCTCGTTGCGACGCTGGTGAGCGACACGTTCCGGAAGAAGTAGGCCGCGCGATCGCCCCTCCCCCGCGCGCCGTCGTCCTGTTCGACGGCGTCTGCAACTTCTGCAACGGCGTCGTGCGGTTCGTCGTTCGCAACGATCCGGCCGCGCGCTTCGCGTTCGCGCCGCTGCAGTCGCCCGAAGCGCGCGCGCTGCTCGGTGACGCGTTCGACCTCACGCGCGAGCCCGAGACGTTCGTACTGCTCGATCACGGGCAGCGCTACGAGCGCAGCGACGCCGTCCTGCACCTCGCCCTCGGACTGCGCGCGCCCTGGCCGCTGGCGTTCGCCGCGATCCTGATCCCGTGCCCGCTGCGCGACGCCGCCTACGGCTGGTTCGCGCGCAACCGCTATCGCTGGTTCGGCCGCCGCGAGAGCTGTCCGATCCCGCCGCCGGGCCTACGCGAACGGTTCCTTGCGGAGCTGCCGCTCGAAGGTTAGTCGAGGCGGCCGAGGAGGGCGCGCGCGATCACCATCTGCTGGACCTCCGAGGTTCCTTCGTAGATCTCGGTGATCTTCGCGTCGCGGTAGTAGCGCTCGACCGGGAACTCGGTCGTGTAGCCGTAGCCGCCGTGGATCTGGATCGCTTCGGCGGCGTGCACGCGCGCCTTGGTCGACGCGAACAGTTTCGCTTTCGAGGCTTCGGTGACGAACGGGCGGCCGGCGTCGGCGAGCGCGGCGGCGCGGTAGACGAGCAGCCGCGCCGCGTCCAGATCGGTCGCCATCTGCGCGATCTTGAACGAGACGCCTTCGAAGGCGCCGATCGGTTTGCCGAACGCGACGCGGTCCTTCGCGAACGCGACCGAGGCGTCGAGGCAGGCGGCGAGGATCCCGGCGGCCTGCGCCGCGATCCCGATCCGTCCGGACGCGAGCGTCATCAGCGCCTGCGTGAAGCCGGCGCCCTCCGCGCCGAGCATCGCGGACGCTGGGACGCGCACGTCGTCGAACGCGAGGTCGACGGTGTTCGAGGTGTGGATGCCGAGCTTCTCGGTCGTCTTCTCGACGACGATTCCGGGCAGCGAGGAGTCGACCAGAAAGGCGGTGATCCCCTTGGCGCCCGGGCCGCCGGTGCGGAACATCGCCATGACGACGCCGGAGTAGCCGCCGTTGGTGCACCATTGCTTGCGCCCGGAGAGGATCCACTCGTCGCCCTCGCGCCGCGCGGGCGCGCGGATCGCGGCGGCGTCGGAACCCGCGTCGGGTTCGGTCAAACCGAACCCCGCGATCACGTCGCCGGCAGCGAGCGGTTCGAGCCACCGCGCGCGTTGTTCGGCCGAGCCGAGCTTCGCGATCGCGTTGCAGATCATGGAGTGCACGGAGACCGTCACCGCCGTCCCCGCGTCGACGCGCGCCAGCTCCTCGATCGCGAGCGCGTACGAGACGTAGTCGGCGCCGACGCCGCCGTGCGCCTCGGGGACCAGCATCCCCATCAGGCCCGCCTCGGTCAGCTTCGCGTAGAGCGCGCGCGGAAAGACGTGGCGCTTGTCCCACTCGGCGATGTGCGGCGCGATCTCGCGCAGCGCGACGTCGCGCGCCACGTCGCCGATCGCGCGCTGATCGTCGCTCAGCTCGAACGCGCCCGGCCGCGCCGCCTCGATCACGGCGAGCTCGAGTAGTCGTAGAAACCGCGGCCTGACTTCTTGCCGAGCCAGCCGGCCGCGACGTACTGCTTGAGCAGCGGGCATGCCCGGTACTTCGAATCGCCGAGCCCTTCGTGCAGCACGTTCATGATCGCGAGGCACGTGTCGAGCCCGATGAAATCAGCGAGCGCGAGCGGCCCCATCGGATGGTTCATGCCCAGCTTCATCACCGTGTCGACCGCGTCGACCGATGCGACCCCTTCGTAGACCGCGTAGATCGCCTCGTTGATCATCGGCAGCAGCACGCGGTTCGCGACGAAGCCGGGGAAGTCGCGCACCTCGACCGGCGTCTTGTCGAGCGCCAGCGCCAGATCGCGCACCGAGGTGAACGTCGCCTCCGAGGTCGCGATCCCGCGGATCACCTCGACCAGCTTCATCACCGGGACGGGGTTCATGAAGTGCATGCCGATGACGCGCTCCGGCCGGCTGGTGACCGCGCCCAGCACGGTGATCGAGATCGACGAGGTGTTGCTGGCGAGGATCGCCTCCGGCGGCGTGTTCGCATCGAGGAAGCGGAACAGGTCCAGCTTCAGGTCGAGCCGCTCGGTCGCGGCCTCGATCGCCAGCTCGACGTCGAGATCGCGCGGGTGCGGCCGCGCGTCGATGTGCGCGAGGATCTCGCCGCGCGCCTCGGCGGTCAGCCGGCCCTTCTCGACGTCGCGGTCGAGGCGCTTCGCGATCCCGTCGATCCCCTTGCGAATCCGTCCCTCGTCGACGTCGTTGAGCAGCACCTCGTGGCCTTTCGCCGCGAGCACCTGCGCGATGCCGCCGCCCATTTGACCGGCCCCGACCACCAGCACTCGCATGCGCGCCCCGCCTAGGCGACGCGGATCAGGATCGCGTCGCCCTGCCCGCCGCCGGAACAGATCGCGGCGATCCCGTAGCCGCCGCCGCGCCGGCGCAGCTGCTGCACGACCGCACCGATGATGCGCGCGCCCGACGCGCCGATCGGATGGCCGAGCGCGACCGCGCCGCCCTGCACGTTGACGACGCTCGGGTCGAGGCCGAGCTTCGCGGCTGCCGTCAGCGCGACCGCGGCGAACGCCTCGTTGATCTCCCAGACGTGGATGTCGCTCGCTTTGAGCCCACGCTGATCGAGCAGCTTCTGCGCAGCCATCGCCGGGACGAGCGCCAAGTACGGCGGATCCCACGCGACGGCCGCATGATCGACGACCTCGCCGAGCACGTCGATCCCGTTCGCGCTCGCATAGTCCGCGCCGGCGAGGACGACCGCGGCCGCGCCGTCGTTGACGCCCGGGGCGTTGCCGGCGGTGACGCTGCCGCCGGCGTCGATCGCCTTCAGCTTCGCCAGCGAGTCGAGCGAGGCGTCGGCGCGCACCGGTTCGTCGCGGTCGACGCGCACGAACGGGACGTCGCCGGTGACGTACGGCGAGTACTGCGCGGGATCGGCGACCATGTTCTGCGGTGGGACGTGATCCCAGACCGAGCTCGCACCGGCCGCGCCGGCGAACGCCGGGATCCGCGCGCGGGCCGGCTGCGGCAGCGCGTCGACGACGATCTTTCCTTTCGCCTTGGTCGCGACGTTGATCGGCGCGATCTCGTCCGCGAACCGGCCGGCCTCGTGCGCCGCGTGCGCGCGGCGATGGCTCTCGTACGCGAACTCGTCCTGCACCGCGCGGGTCACGCCGAGCTCGGCGGCGACGCGCGCGCCTTGCGCCGCCATCGCTTCGTCGAAATAGTAGTCCCACAGCCCGTCGTGGACCATCGCGTCGAACATCGTCGCGTTGCCGTAGCGGTAGCCGTTGCGCGCGCCGGGGAGCAGATAGGGCGCGTTCGACATCGATTCCATCCCGCCGGCGACGACCACGCGGTTGTCGCCGTCGCCGATCGCGCGAGCGCCGTAGACGACCGCGAGCATCCCGGAGGCGCAGACCTTGTTGATCGTCTCGGCGGTGGTCGTCTTGGCCAGGCCGGCTTTGAACGCGGCCTGCCGCGCGGGCGCCTGTCCGACCCCGGCTTGGATCACCTCGCCCATGATGACGTGCTCGACGTCGGAGGGGTCGATCCCGGCGCGTGCGATCGCGTGCCGGATCGCGTCGGCGCCGAGCGTGGTCGCGGCGAGCGAGGAGAGCGCGCCGCCGAGCCGCCCGAAGGGGGTCCGGGCGGTGGCGAGGATGACGGTACCGGGTTTCATAGCCCCACCGGCTTCGTGAAACCGCCGGCGGATTCCCGAGGGCTCTGCGTGCAGACGATCGTCGTGTCGGGGTCGCAGCTCTCGCACTCGAACTGCACCGTGACGTGGGCGATCGCGAAGTCGTCCCGCATCGCGGCGTCGATCGAACGCAGGATGGCGCTCGCCTCGCTGAGCTTGCGGTCGTCGAGCACGACGTGCGCCGAGAGGGCGTGCGTCCCGGAGCCGATCGACCAGACGTGCAGGTCGTGGACGCCGACGACGCCGGTGACGCGCCCGATCCTGTCGCGCACCGCCGGGACCGCGGCGTGCACCGGCGCGCTCTCGAGCAGCACGCCGGTCGCCTCGCGGATCACGCCGGCGATCCCGGCGACGATGATCGCCGCGACCAGCAGCGAGAGGACCGGATCGATCCAGGCGGCGCCGGTCAGCGCGATCAGCCCGGCCCCGACGACGACCGCCAAGCCGCCGAGCGCATCGCCGCCGACGTGCAGGACCGCCGCGCGCAGGTTGAGGTTCCCGTGCGCCGCGCGCGCCAGCACGAGCCCGATCGTGACGTTCACCGCCAGGCCGATCGCGGCGACCGCCGCCATCAGCCCGGCGGCCGGGAGCTCCGGATGCAGCAGCCGGCGCGCGGCCTCGACCGCGATCAGCACGGTGACCGCGGTGAGCAGGCCGCCGTTGGCGAGCGCGGCCAGAATCTCGTAGCGCGCGAAGCCGTAGGTCTGGGTGTGCGTCGCCGGGCGTTTCACCTGCACCGCGGCGGCGAGCGCGATCCCCAGCGCCACGACGTCCATCGCGACGTGCGCGGAGTCCGAGATCAGCGCCAGTGAGCCCGCCCGGAGGCCGCCGGCCAGCTCGAGCACCGCGACGCCGGCGGTCGCGGCGAGCGCGACCTTCAGCCCCGCGGTCGAACCGGCGGCGCCGGCGCTCACACCCGCAGGGCCTTGAGCGCGAGCACGCCGAGCATCGCGCCGAAGGTGACCCAGGTCCGAGACTCCGCCTTGCCGATCACGTCGGGATCGTATGACCCCGCCTGCGGCTCGGCGGGTTCCAACGCCGGCACGACGCGCGGGACGCGCGCGACGTACTCCTCGAACGCCTCGCCGAACGTCTCGCGCAAGTACGCCTCTTCGTGCGGTACGATGATCGCGTAGACGCCGAACATCGCGGCGAGCGCACCGCCGACGAGCGCCAGACGGACGGGCGCAGAGTTCTTGCCGGTGAACGCGAGCGCGAAACCGGCGGCGGTCAGAAAGTTGCCGACGTAGAGCGGGTTGCGCACGTACGCGTACGGGCCCGCGGTCACCAGCGCCGGCGCGGTGACGGTGTCGCCGCGGGTGGTGACCCCGCTGTAACCGACCGCCCACATGCGCACGGCCTCGCCGGCGAACGCCAGCGGCAAGCCGGTCGCGATCGAGAACGCGCTCGGTTTGCCGAGCGCGGCCAACACGATCGCCGGCAGCGCCAGCAGCGCACCGCGGTTGCCGAACACGAACGCATCGAACTGAGATTTATCGGTCGTCATCCGTCATCCGTCATCCTGAGCGTGTCGAAGGGTCGTCGAAAGGTCGTGGAAGGCGTCGTACACGGAGCGCAGCGCGGCTGCGAGCGGGATGCGCGGCGCCCAGCCGGTCGCACGGCGCAGCTTCGCGGCGTCGCCGACGCTGACCGGTACGTCCGACGGACGCATTCGCGCCGGGTCCTCGCGGACCTCGACCGCGACGCGCGCGATCTCGATCAGCCGCCGCAGCAGCTCCCGCATCGTCGTCGCCGTGCCGCTGCAGATGTTGTAGATCTCGCCGGCTTCGCCGCCGCCTTCGAGCAGCAGCGCATACGCATCGCACACGTCGCGCACGTCGAGCACGTCGCGGCTTGCGTCGAGGTTGCCGACCAGCACGACGCGCTCGCGGCCGGCGGCGACCCGCGCGATCTGCGCCGCGAACGCGGCGACCGCGAACCGCTCGTCCTGCCCGGGCCCGATGTGATTGAATGCGCGCGTGATCACCGCGTCGACGCCGAACGACCACGCGTACGCTTGCGCCAGCGCTTCGGCGGCGGCTTTGCTGGCGGCATACGGGTTGCGCGGCAGCGGCGGTGCGTTCTCGGTGAGCGGATACGCCTCGCGCGGCCGCGCGCCGTAGACGTCCGAGCTGCTCGCCACCAGCACGCGCGGCCGCAGCCCGTCTGCCGCGACCTCGCGCGCGGCGCTCAGCACGTTCAGCGTGCCGCCGGCGTTGACCGCGAAGGTGCCGCCCGGATCGCTCAGCGAGGCGGGGACGGAGACCTGCGCGGCGAGGTGCGCGACCGCGTCCGGACGCACCAGGTCGAACGCCGCGCGCACCGCGAGCGCATCGGTGACGTCGAGCGCGAGCGTCTGGTCGTCTCGTGCACCGCGATCGGCTCCAACCACGTCGTGCCCGCGCGCGCGCAGCGTCGCCGTCAGGTGACCGCCGACGAACCCGCTCGACCCGGTGACGAGGACCTTCACGTCAGCGCGGCGCGAACGGCTTCAGCCGCGCCAGGTCGGCGGCGACCATCTGCTCGACGAGCTGCTCGAACGAGACCTCGGACGTCCAGCCCAGTACGCGCCGCGCCTTGGCCGGATCGCCGATCAGCAGATCGACCTCGGCCGGCCGGTAGAACCGCGGATCGACGACGACGTACTTCTCCCAGTCGAGCCCCGCGGCGGCGAACGCGAGCCGCACGAAATCGCGCACCGAATGCGTGCGGCCCGTCGCGACGACGAAATCATCCGGCCGTTCCTGTTGCAGCATCAGCCACATCGCCCGCACGTAGTCGCCGGCGAACCCCCAGTCGCGCTGCGCGTCGAGGTTCCCGAGCCGCAGCTCCGCCCGCATCCCGAGCTTGATCCGCGCCACCCCGTCGGAGATCTTCCGCGTGACGAACTCCTTCCCGCGCCGAGGCGACTCGTGATTGAACAGTATTCCGCTCGAGGCGAAGATATCGTACGACTCGCGGTAGTTGACGGTGATCCAGTGACCGTAGACTTTCGCGACACCGTACGGTGAGCGCGGGTAGAACGACGTCTCTTCGTTCTGCGGCGTCGCTTGGATCTTGCCGAACATCTCCGAGCTCGACGCCTGATAGAAGCGGATCTTCGGATCGACCGCGCGGATCGCTTCGAGCATGCGGGTCACGCCGAGTGCGGTGAACTCGCCGGTGAGAACGGGCTGCGTCCACGAGGTCGGGACGAACGACTGCGCGGCGAGGTTGTAGACTTCGTCGGGGCGCACGTTCGCGACGATCGTCGTCATCGAGCTCTGGTCGAGCAGGTCGCCGGAGACGAACTCGAGATCGTCGACGATGTGCTGGATGCGCTCGTGCACGTCGGTCGACGAGCGGCGCGTCATCCCGACCACGCGGTAGCCCTCGGCGAGCAGCAGCTCAGCGAGGTACGAGCCGTCCTGCCCCGTGATGCCGGTGATCAGCGCGGTTTTCTTTGGCACCAATGCCCTTTCAGTTGAGGATTTGTACGTTCTTGCCGGATTCGTCGAAGACGAACCGCGTTTCGAAGAGCTCGTCGCGCTCCGGTCCGACCAGCTTCGACTGGATGACGAGGCGATGCACGAGCTTCTCGTTGTGCCGCACGATCCCCGAGTAGAAGTACTGCACGAGCGGCGTGCGGTCGTCGAGCGGCGCGAGGCGCCTGCGGTCGACGAGCAGCGAGAGCAGCCGGTTCTGCAGTTCCTTGGGGAGGAGCCGCGCCGTGTCGTCGGGCGTCATCCGGACCGCGGTCAGCTCTTCTTGCGCTTTGTTGACCTCGGCGACCGGGCGGTCCGTCGTGTAGCGGATGATCGCGTCCCAGTCGTCCGCCGGGATACCGAGGAACCGCATCCCGTAGCGCCAGACCTTGCGGCCCTGGTGCTGCACGTTGTCGTGCCAGACGACGTGCGCGCGCACCCGCAACGCACGCTCCTCGATCTGGAGGCGCACCTCGACCTCGTCGCGCGGGATCGGCTCCTGCGTCAGGATGCAGAGCCCGCCGCCGCTGACGTCGAGCCCGATCGCGGCGCGCGTCGAGGTCCCGTCGAGGCTGTACGTCGCGCGATACGGCTTGCGCTTGCGCGGGAACTTCCGCCGGTTCTGTTCTTTCCCGGTGAACCAGGCCAGGAGCTCGGTGAGCATGAGATTGTCCCCTACGTTGGCTGCGTAGAGGCTGAAGTCCCCGGTCGCTCGGAGAGCCAGGCTACCAGCTCGTCCGCGCGATCGTCTCCCACTCTTCCGCACCGGTGCCGGTCAGGTCGTAGAACGTGACGCCGATCGCACCGGAGCGCCGGCTGGCCTGGATCGCCGCCGCCAGCTCGTCCGCCGGCGGCGCGCCGCGCTTCGAGAGCACGCCGGTTTGCGCGCCGACGTCGATCGCGATCTCGCGGCCGGCGAGCGCGCGCACCAGCGCGACCGATTCGGCGACCGCGCCCTGCACCTTCGGGATCGTATCCCACGGTCCGAGCATCCGCCAGTAGGTCATGGGCTGCAGCACGTCCGCGTCGCGCGCGATCTCGCGGTACGGAAACGACGTCTGGTCGAGGTGTTCGAGAAAAGGATCCTCGACGGTCGCGACGAGCAGCACGTGCGGCCCGACGGCGCGCCGAAGGACGGAGAGGTACGACCGCAGCGCCGCGTACCCGCGCGAACCGCTGCCGAGGAACTCCTCGCCGCGCTCGAGATCGACCGCGAGCCCGGTGATCCCGTTGCCGGCCGGCGTTCGATATGCCGCGACCTCGGCGTTGCGGGCGAGATCTTCGAACGCGGGCGTCCGCGGCACGGTCCAGCCGATCACCGCGATGCGACGCGCCGCGAACCCGTCGATCAGCCGGTCGATGACGGGTTTCGCCGCGGGACCGGTCTCGTCGAACGCGCCGTACGCCAGCCGAAGCTCGACCGAGCGCAGCCCGGCACGCGCCGCCGTCGCGACGATTCGGTCGACGTCGAGCTTCAGATACGACGCGTCGTCGAGCGGATCGGCGGAGAACGCGAGCCACGCCGACTTGCCGCGCAGCGCATCGCTCGCGCTCGCCGGCAGCTCCGCCGGCACCGCGGCGCGCACGACCTGGGTCTCGGTCGTTCGCACGACGGCGTACTGCATCGTCGCGCCGGGCTGCACCGCACCGTCGTCCCACGACGAGGCCGGTGCGTGCACGATCGCCGCGAGCGTGCGCTGCCCGGCGCCGTCGATACGGTAGACGCGCGCCGCGCCCGCGCGCAGCCGCGGAAACCAGCCGACGCGGACCAGGTGCGGGCCGAGTGCGCCGGCGGCGGCGCGCGGTCCGCGCACGCGCGCGTATCGAGCGCGATGTGCTGCTCGACGAAGCCGGCCGGACGGTTCGCGACGACGCGCACGTTCAACGCGCCCTCGTCGCGCACCGCGACGATCGCCGCCGGGCCGCCGAAGCGCAGCCGCGTCTGCCACTGCGCCTCGCCGCGGTCGGTGAAGAAGTCGAAGTCCGCGCCGCGCCGCAGCCGCGTCGCGTTCCCTTGCGCATCGCGCAGCACGACGCGAACGAGCGCGCGCGCTTCGCCGTCGGGCGAGACGCCGAGCGGTTCCGCCTCGAGCGCGAATGCAACTCCCGGCGCGCCGCTCCAGAGCACGGTCGGCTGGGGCGCAGGTGCGCTCGACGGCAGCGGCGTCGGCCACGCGAGCGGGGACGGCGATTGCGCGGTCAGCAGCAGCAGCACGCCTACCGCGACCGTCGTCGCGGTCGCCGCGGCGGCGCGTGTTCGCATCAGCCGGGGCCGACCCACTTGGTGAGCCCACGCGGTGCATCCGAATCGACCCCGTTCGCGCGGCCGATCGAGAGCGCGAGATACTGTCCGGTGACCAGCCACGCCAGCGTGTTGAACGGTGCGCCGGTCGCGGGACCGAGCAACGGGATCTCCTCGCAGGGCGCGCCGATCACGTAGCGCGCCGCCTCGGACCCGACCGCTTCGGCGAGCGGCGGCCGGACGATCTCCCGCGAAACCTCGTCGACGATCCCGATGATCGCGCTCGACGCGTCGAGGATCGCCGAGCTGCCGTGCCGGAACTCGCCCGCCGCGAACCCCTCGGCATGCACGTAACTGGCCTCCTTGATCTTCAGCGCGAGCTCGTACGCGATCGGCACGCCGTAGCCGGCGCCGACGACGACGACGGTGCGCCGCCGCGCGATTTGGCCGGCGGCCGCGCCGACCGCCGCGGTGCCCTCGCCGTGGAGCCAGTCGCGCACGTCGTCCGCGCTCTGCTCCAGCGTCGCCGCGGTGCGATTGTGCGTGCCGCCGGTGAGCGCCGCGGCCCACAACAGGATCGCCGCCATCGACGTAACGCTCTTGCTCGCCGGCACGGCAAGCTCGATCCCGGCGAGGCAGTCGACGACGATCTCGGCGCGCGCCGCCAGCGGCGAGCCCGGCATCGTTCGTCAGCGCGACCAGTCGCCCCGGCGCGAGCGCGTCGAGCGCCGCCAAGACGTCGGCGGAACGCCCGCTCTGCGAGAGCGCGACGACGCACGCATCGCGAAACGCCGCGTTGTCGAACCGGGCGTCGCTCGCGGCCAGCGCGAACGCCCGAACCCCGCGCCGCCGGAACGCGAGCGCGCCGAGCATCCCGACGAACAGCGAGCTTCCGCTGCCGACGAAGAGGATGTCGCGGCCCGCGACGGCGGCCGCGACGCGCTGCGCGCCGTCCGACGCGGCGATGCGCCGCCAGACCTCGGGCTGCTCGCGAATCTCCGCTTCGAAGTGCGCGCCGAGCATTCAGCAGCTACCGCTCGACGAACTCCGAGAGTACCCGGCCGCGCAGTTCGCTCAGATCGGCGCGGGCGCCGATCCAGTCGTCCACTTGGAAGGCGAAGATGATCGCCCCGTGCTTGGCGTTCGCGATGTACCCCGCGAGCGCGCTGACGTGCGACAGCGATCCGGTCTTGGCGAAAACGCGCTTCTCCGCCGCCGTCCCCGCGAACGAGGTGTCGAGCGTTCCGCGCACGCCCGCGATCGGGAGATCGTCGAGGACGAGATCGCGGTTCGGGCCGTCCCAATCGTGTCGCAGAACCGCGACCAAAGCGCGCGGGCTGCTGCGGTCGTAGACCGACAGGCCGCTGCCGTCCTCGATCGCGACCGCGTCGCTGTCGACGCCGAGCCCTTTGAGCCAGGTCTTTTCCCACGCAATACCGTTTGCCGAGCTGCCCTGCAGCGCCGGAGCGGTCGCGCCGACCGCGCGCAGGAGCTCTTCGGCCAAGACGTTATCGCTCGGTAACCACAGGTCGGCGAGCATCTCGCTCAGCGGCTCCGACCAGTGCGTCCAGACGATCACTGACGCACCGGCCGGAGCGCTCGCGCGCCGGTCGGTCCCGGCCGGGAGCACGCGAACGCCGGCCGCGCGAAGCGCGCGTTCCGCCGCCGCCGCCGCGTATGCCGGCGGTCGCGGCACCGCGATCGAGAGGTGCTCCGGTTTCGCGCCGGCGGCGAGCGTCCCGACGAGCCGGACGCGGTCGATCCCGCCGTCGCCGATCGGGCGCACGACGTCGAGCGTGTTCTCCGACACGGGGAGTCCCGTCGTTGCGGCGACGTCGATGCGAAAGCCGAGGTCGTCGGTGCACGACGGTGCGGCGGCGGCGCAGACGCTGCCCCACGGCTCGACCGAAACCGCGACCGGGGCTCCGGCCGACGCGCCCGGCGTGACGCGCAACGTCACCGCATTGTCGTTGAGTCCCAGACGGGTCACCGGCGCCGCATAGTACCACGGCAGATCGTCCCACGACCAGCCCGGAAGGTACGGGACGATGTCCGGCGGCTCGTCGAAACCGACGCCGTGCACCGCGGTGATCCCGGCCGCGCGGAGCGCCGGCGCCAGCTCGCCGAGCGCATTGTCGTCGAGCAGCACGTCGCCGCTCCCGCGGAGTACGAGAACGCCTTTCACCTCGCCGTCGACGACGGGCGCACCGGGAAATGCCTCGGTACGGAAACGGAAACCCGCGCCGAGCCGGTCAAGCGCCGCACTGCCGACCAGCAGCTTGAGCGTCGAGGCGGGTTGAAACGCGTCGTCCGGGTTGTGTGCGTACAGCACGCGACCGTCGCGCGCGTCGATCGCGTACAGACCGACGTGCGCGCCGCGCAGCGTTTTCGCGCCGGCGAGCGCGAGCTCGACGGACGCATCGAGCCCGGCGATCTCGGCCTCGGTCCACGGCGACCCGGTCAGCACCGGCTTCGGCACGTCCGCGCCGACGCGACGATCCACTGCCGCCGCCGGCTCGGCGGACGCGGCGATCGCGCAGGCCGCGACGGCGATCGCCGCGATCCGTGCGCGCCGCGCCGGGTTCAGGTCGCGCAAGGTAGCCGCTCGCATCTCTGGTCGTGTCGATTCCGGCGCCGTGCGTGCGTTCCTACCCCGCAGTTCGCGGGCAGCTTGCACGGCTAGGTCCCGCCGCGAGCCTACGCCAAACCCGGTCGCTCACATGCACGCGAACGGATCACTCTCCAAACCGCTTCCGGTCTACCTCTTGGGCGATAGCAGCGTCTGCTCGTTCGCGAATCAGGTCTTTCACGCTTCGTCGGGCTACACGTATCTGTTGCGCACGTTCTACTGTCCGGGGCTGCGCGCGCGCGACTTCGTCGGCCTCGACCGGCGGCTGGGTTCGCGGATCTCGGCGGTTCTCGAGGCGGCGAACCTGCTCGTGAAGCACGGTGACGTGCTCGAAGCATCGCATTCGACCCGCAGCGAGCACTGGCGCTGGATCCGGCAGATCGAGGGCGGCGCCGCGGACCCGCCGCCGCTCGTCGTCGCGAACGGGCTGCTCGACCTGCACGAGGTCTCCGTGCGCATCACCGAGCCCGACCTCGAGCTCTCCGAAGCAGTCCTCGCGGATCGACTGACGCCGGCGATCTGCATTCCGACGTTGTCCGGCGCGCTGCCGGCGGCAGACGCCGCCGACCGGTATCGAGTCGCGCTCGAGCCCTTGCGAATCGGCCTGCGCCGCCTGCGGGCGAGCGGCTTCACTTGCCTCGGCGTTCTCGGCTACGCCCCGGTCACGCGTGACGACGGCGACGCCGACCGTGCGACGATCCGGGCCGGATTCCCCACGATTTCTCGCCCGTTCCCGACCGCGTTCCGCTACAAAGGTCTGCTGACGGTCAACGAGGTCCTGGCGCAGCTCTGCCGCGAGGAAGACGTCGCGTTCGTCGATCGCTGGAGAGAATTCGTGGCCGAGGACGGACTCGTGCGCGACGACGTCCTGCAGGACTTCATCCATTTCACCCCTGCGGCGACGCTGCGATCCGCGGCCGCCGTCGTCGCCGAGGTGATCGAATCAGCGCGCGACCTCACGGCGAGCGCGCCCAGCGCGCCGGAGTCCGCGGGACGCGGCGTCCGACCGGCGCCGCCGGGCCCGCCTTTCCGGCACGCACTCGCCGACGTGCACGTGGGGGTCGTGCACGCGCTCGCGTCCGCTCGGCGCGGCGACCGCGTTCTGGACGTCGGGCGCAGCGGTGCCGAGGTCGCGTTCGCACTCGCCGGCGAAGGTGCGCACGTCACCAAGATCGAGTCGGTAGGAGACGCGGGCGAGAGCACTCGTGCGAGCGCCTACGGCGGCCGCGGCGTCCGCTTCGTCCGCGGCGATCCGATGCTGGGAGACGATCCGGCGGCGTACGACGTCGCGATCGCGGCATACGATGGACTCGGCGCGACGCACGCGGACCACCCGTTCCGCGACATCGCGACGGCCTTGCGGCCGGCGGGGATTCTCATCGTGCATCCGGTGCGCAGCGCCTGGGCACCCCGGTACGGCGCGCGAGGCCGTATCGAGCATGCGGCCGCCTCCGGCGCAGACTGAGCGCGGCGTTCGCGCACGTTCTGGTCTGGCTCGGCGACGCCGTGGACGCCGGCGCGTCCCTGCGCTCGACCCTGGGGCTCACGGGCGCGCGCTCCGCGCAGCACGTATTCGCCGTCGCCTCGCACGCTCCGATCGATCGCGCGGAGATCCTGCGCCGCATCACGACCGAACCGCTCGACGCGGACGACATGGACCTGCGCCTCGTCGAGGCCAATGCACCGCTGCGCGCCGTGCGCGGCCACGCGTTCTTCGCCGAAGTGACGCTGCACAACGAGACGGCCGCCACGCTGAACAGCTTCGCCCCGAATCCGCTTCGTTTCGCTCCGCTCTGGCTCGACGTGAACGGCAACCGGGTCGGCGGCGACCATATCCGCGTCCCCATCGCGCCGGCCGCGCCTCCGCACGAATCGGCGCGCTATTCGATCGCGGGCACGGCCCCGTCCGAGCCCGGCCGTTACGTTCTCCGGCTGAGCGTCCTCCAGGAGTTCGTGCGATGGTATCCGACCGTGGCCGAGGTGACCGTCGCGGTGCTCTAGCGACGCCGGCGACGCGTACGGGCTCTCGCGGGATACGCGTCGCGGGTGGGGGCACGACAGCGTCGAAATCACGAGCATGCCGCTCCCCGGAGATCCGCCCTTCTAGTGCTGCGAGCATTCCCGCGCGAGCCGACCGTCGATGCCGGCGGTCGCCTCGTGTTGCACGTTGCGACCGATTCGCCGCACTACACGGTGCGAATCGAGCGCTGGAGCGACGGCGGCGAAGTCGTCGATGAAGCGGGGCCGTTCGCCGGCGAGGACGCGCCGCCGGGGGATCCCGGCGTTCCCTGGGATTGGCCGTCGATCGAGATCACGCTGCCCGCGCACCTGACGCCCGGCGCCTACATCGCACGATTCAGCACCGAAGGCGGGGCCGAAGGTCGTGGCCGGCCACGCGAGCGCACGCCGGACGCGCGCTGGGGAACCGCGCTCTTCGTCGTGCGCGGCATCTCGCCGGCGCGCGTGCTCGTCAATCTCCCGCTCTTCACCTATCATGCCTACAACGTCGCGCACACCGACGTGATCGAGACCGGCGATCCTGGTGCATGTCTCTACACGGGACACCCCGTGACGCTGCGCCGGCCCGGCGGCGGGACCGGTGGACATCCGTGGGACCAGTTCAATCCGGACGTCTACGACCGCACCTCGCCGCGCCAAGCGTTCGCGCACTGGGATCTCTATGCGTTGCGGTGGCTCGCGCGCGAGCGCATCCCGGTCGATCTCTGCACGGACCTCGACCTGCACCGCGGCGATCTCGATCTGGACCGGTACGCGATGCTCTGTTCGTTCGGGCACGACGAGTACTGGACGCGCGAGAAACGTGCGCATGTGGAGACGTGGCTCGAACGCGGAGGAAACGTCGCGTTTTTCGGCGGGAACACGTGCTGGGGCCGCCTGCGCTACGACGACGCGACCGCATCTCTTAGCCGTGACGGCAAGTGGTCGGACGACCATCCCGAGGACTCGCTGACCGGACTGTCCTGGCGCGCCGGCGGCGGCAAGTGGGCCGGCGCGCGGCCGCCGACCGGCTACCGCATCGAGCGGTCGGACCACGAGCTGCTGCGCTACACCGGACTGCACGACGGTGATATCGTCGGAGCGGGCGCGGCGGTGGTCGGTTACGAGTTCGACGGCGTCAGTTCCGACGCGCCGGCGGGGCTGGCCGTTCTGGGAAGAGCGGGGCCGGGCGCATGGGACGTCGCGGACGGAAGCGGCCGGCTGTGGCCCGGATGCAACGCGGCGATCGTAACGTTTCGGCGCGAACGTGGAACGGTCTTCAACGCGGGCACGACCGATTGGCCGCGCGCGCTCGCATGGGGCGATGCGGCGGTTGCGGCGATCACGAGATCCGTGGTGCGGCGGTTCAGCGAGCGCAGCGGCTCAGCGTAGAACGAAGATATCCCACGCGAGCCTCTGCGCGACGCTGATCGCCTCGGAACGGTGGATCAAGCTGTAGCGCCCCTCGTCGCACGCCGCGGCGAGCAGTGCGGCCAATCGCGGACCTCTTCCGCGGTGATCCTTGCACAGCGAAACGACGATGAAGCCGCCGGGTGCCAGAAACTCACGATACCGGTCGATCGATTCGAGCGGCGTGCTCGTGTGTTGCACGGATTCGCCGAAGATCACGGCTCCGTAGCGCACGCCAACGGGTGGGTCGAACGATTCGATCGGCGAGACGAGCACGGTCCCGTGCCGCAGGCGGCTGCGGGCGCGCTCGACCGCGACCAGCGACACGTCGATTCCCGTGTAGCGAAAGGACGCGGGATCGAGATACAGGCCGAGGATCGCATCACCACAGCCGGCGTCGAGCACGTCACCGTGCGGGAGGAGCTTGCGGACGTAGCCCGCCACGAGGGCGTAGCGCGGAACCTCGCCGACGCCGTCGAGATAGTCCCAGTGACCGCGCCGGTACGAAGTGTCCCAGTCGTGAGGACCGGCGTACGAAGCGCGCCACCGCTCGTACGAGTCCCGCTCGCCGCCGGCGATCCCGAGGGTGCGCCGCTCGCGCCAGCCCGAGCGCCGGTAGTGTTCCGCGGGTTCGACGCCGGCTCGCGCGACGTCCGGATTCGCTGCCAGATACGCGGGCGGATCGAAGTGCTCAGGAACGCGTCGCAGCAGACCGTCCGGCGGCTTCGCCAGCCTGCCGACGAAGAGCCCGCGCGGCGTTGCCGGTGCGAAGCCCTCGAGGAGGCCGGCGGACGAGACGGCGTCGACGAAGGAGGCGGCGCCCGGCGCGTCTCGGACAGGACCGTGCAGCACGACGGTCGCACCGTCCGCGAGCCCGTCATACCATTGCACGAACTCATCGCCGCTGCGGCTGGCGAAGAACGCAAAATCGAACGGCTCGCTCGCCGCCGGTTTCGGCGCGGGGCCGCACGGCGCGACGAGATCGGAGAGCTCGGCGCTCGCGATCGTCGCGGTCGCGTGCGCCGCGGCGTCTCCGGCCGCGGCGAGCATCGCCAGCGTTCCGAAACCGTTGTCGCGCAGCGCCGAACCGATTGCAACCGCGCTCCAGCCCAGCCATGCGCCGGCGTCGAGCGCGCGGCGCGGCTTCACCAGACGCACGAGCGCGTGGAGGAAGTCGAGCACCTCGACTTCCGGCGTGACGGCGTCGACGCTCGACCAAAGGCGCGCCGGGAGGCCGGCGCACGTGCCCGCGGTCCGCTCCGGCCCGGCGTCGAGCTGCGGCAACGCCGAGGAATAGCGTCGCGGCCGCGGTTGCCGGCGCGCGGCGGCGAGGCGTTCCGAGAATCCCGAGACACCGATCCACGGCTTGGATGTGTAGTTTCTGCGGTAGTAGTCCGGATCTCGGTCGAACTCTTCGGGATTGTTTCCCAGATCCCGGACGTACCGCCGGTCCGACCATGCGCACCAGTACCCGGCTGCCTTGACGTCGGCCGACAACCGTCCGTCGTCCGGAAACGCGAACGCGTTCGGATCTCGCTGCAGGAGGTTGTGCACACGGACGCCGTGGGCGCGGAACAGCGCCGTCCGCAGAATCGAGGAGCTGCCGACGTTTCCGTGCGCTTCGTATACGATCGTCCCGGCTGCGAACCGCAGGCTCACCGGCTGCGGCTCGCCCGGATAATCGTCGGCCGGGACCCCGCTGAAGAGCGAGAGCTGGCCCAGATCGGGGAACGCGCGAAATGCGTCGGCGACGTGCTCACGCCAGCCCGGCAGCAAGGCGATGTCGTTCTCGTTGATGTGGATCATCGCTCCGGCCGCCATCGCGATCGCCGCGTTCAGCGCTTCGCCGCCGAGATTCTCTTCGTTGTAGATCGTCTGCAGCGCGGGGATGAGCCGCCGTGATTCTTCGATGACCTCGCGGGAACGGTCGCTGCTCGCATTGTCGACCACGAAGAGCTCGAACGGCTCGACCGCCGTCTCCGCGAAGCTCCGGAGCGTCTGCTCGAGGAGTTCCGCGCGGTTCCAGCTCAGAACGATGGTGCTGATCAACGCGGGGTTCCGGAAGCGCGGTCGCTGATGCGCCGGGCGATGAAGGTCGCGACGTCGGCCGGGCGCGCGCCGCGTCCGAACCCCGCATCGTAGCCGAGCTCCGCGGCGAGCAGGTTCGTCACCCGTGGCCCGCCCGCGATCAGCAGCAGCCGGTCCCGCAGGTTCTCCGCCTCGAGCAGCTCCGCCAGCGCCGTGAAGTTGGCGATATCGCTGCCCTTCTGGGTGACGACTTGCGAAACCAGGACGGCATCGACGTCGTGTTCGAGCGCGAACCGGACCAGATCTTCGACCGCGATCTGGCTGCCCAGGTTGAAGACCTCGAATCCGCGGTACCGCTCCAGGCCGTAGTCGCCGCGGTACCCCTTCATGTTCAGGATCGCATCGATGCCGACCGTGTGCGCGTCGGTGCCGATGCACGCGCCGACGACCTTGAGCTTCCGGCCGACGCGCCGCGCGATCAGCTCGTCGACCTGATCCATCGACAGGGCGTCGGCGGTCGCGGACGGCGCGCGGATCGCCGAGGCGTCGACGGAGACCGGCGTGCGCGCGTAGACGACGAAGAACGAGAAGCCGCTCGCGATCGCTCGGCCCTCGGCGACCGCGACGTCGCTGAACCCCATCTTCGCGACGAGCTGACGCGCCGCTTCGTCGGCCGCTTCGCTCCAGGCGATCGGGAGCGTGAACGACATCTGGACGGCACCGTCGCCGAGCGTGTCACCGTAGGGCTTCAGCTCTGCCATGGCGTCATCGCGGCCCGTGCGCCGCCCATCGCCGGCCCTTCCAGCGCGTCGGAGAACGGGTTCCAGTACGCGGCGTCCTTTGCGAAGACGCCGTCGTGGCCGCGACCGCCGTCGCGCGGACGCCGCACGTCGGCGAACGTGCCGTCCTCGATCGCGCTCATCAAGCCGCGCCGCGCGACGCCGTCGAGGATCCGCATGGCGCCGCTCAGCACCTCGCCGGCACGGCGCTCGATCCGGCCGCCCGGCTTGATCTCGATCTCGTCCCCGAAGCTGCGCGCCGTGGTCATCACGTAGCGCGCGTTCTCGAGCGCGAGGGCGCGGTCGCCCAGGAACGGCGTGTGGATCGCTTCGGTGAGCATCCCGCACAGGTGGATCGACTGGTGCGTCATCACGGACGTGAGGTTGAACATCGCGTCGATCAGATGTCCCTTGAAGATGTTCCCCGTCATGTGCTTGGTCGGCGGCATGTACTTGAGCGGCGCGTGCGGGAAGATCTGGCGGGCGAGCTGGGCCTGCGCGACTTGGAAGAGAAAGCCGTCCTCGAGATCGGGATCGATCTCGTACGCGTCGCCGAGTCCCATCTGCGCATCCGGGAGTCCGGCCCGCCGCCCGAACGCCTCGTTGACGAACTGCGAGGCCAGCACCGCCGGGGCTTGCTCCACGGCGTCGGCGGTGGTGAGGTAGTTGTCCTCGCCGGTGTTGATCACGATCCCGCTGCGCGCGTTCAGCTGGCGCGAGAAGTGCTGGTCGACGAAGGTGCGCTGCATGTTGATGTCGCGGAACAGGATTCCGTACATCGAGTCGTTGAGGAGCATGTCGAGCCGTTCCAGCGCGGCGGTCGCGGCAATCTCGGGCATGCAGAGTCCGCTGGCGTAGTTGGTGAGCATGACGTAGCGGCCCAGCCGCTCCGAAACCTCGTCGAGCGCCGCGCGCATGATCCGAAAGTTGTCCTGCGTCGCGTAGGTGCCGCCGAACCCCTCGGTGGTCGGACCGTACGGCACGTAGTCGAGGAGCGATTGCGCGGTCGAGCGGATCACCGCGACGATCTGCGCGCCGGCCTCCGCGGCTGCGACGGCGGCCGTGCGGTCCTCGTAGATGTTTCCGCTTGCCACGATCACGTACAGCAGCGGCGGCCGGCCCTGCGGCAGGCGCGCCAGCATCGCATCGCGCGCGCGGCGAGCGGCGTCGATGCGCGCCAGACCCGCATCGGCGTGCGGGCGCAACGCCGCGCGGCGTGCCGCCACGGGCGTACGCTCCCAGTCCGGCAACGGTTCACCCGCGGCAACGTCCTCGGCGATCTGCTGCGGTGTCCGGCCGCTCTCGGCGATCGCGGCGCCGAGCGCCTGGCCGACGCCGGCGCCCGGAGCGGCGAGCGCATCGACCAGACGGTTCGGCAGCGGCACCCCGTGCGCGTCGACACCGTCGACCCCGCACAGACGCGCGACCGCCCGCTCGACGCTCAGGGTCGAGTGGCGGTCGATGAAGTCTTCGATGGGGTCGACGATCGCGTCGGCGAGCGAGCGCGAGCGTACGACCGCGTCCAGGTCGATGCGCAGTTGCATGCGGTCATCAACAGTTCAGGGCCGGCGGCGCCTTTCCGCCGGGCGAACATTCGGCGGCCGACGGTTCGAACGCCGCGAGACCGAACGAAACATCGGGCGTCGGGGGGACGGCCAGGACAAAACGTTCCATCGTGGGCGGTTCGGCTTGGACGCGACGAGGTCACTACCGCAGAATGATGGACCCGGATTCGGAAGGCGCTACGGCTCACCGAGCGAAGTGAGGCCCCCCTTAACTTGGCAAGTTCCTCTAGAGAGAGTGCTCATGAAGCGTAGTATCTTTTTCCTCTTCGCGGCGGTCCTTTTCTGCTTCTGCGTGATGACGACGCAGGCGCAGGCGCAGGCGACCCGCACGTGGATTTCCGGGGTGGGAGATGACGTGAACCCATGCAGCCGCACCGCGCCCTGCAAGACGTGGCCCGGCGCGATTTCCAAGACCGCGGACTGCGGTGAGATCGACGCGCTTGATCCGGGCGGGTTCGGCTCGATTACGATCACCAAAGGAGTCAAGCTCGACGGCGGCGGCGGAGAAGCCGGCATGATCGCCTCGATCCTGGCGAGCGGCACCAGCGGGATCATCATCAACAACAGCAGCGTCAACTGCCCCTTCGACGTCATCCGTAATCTCGACATCAACGGCGCCGGCAGCTCCAGCATCACCGGGACCGTCGGGATCAACGTGCTCCAAGGCAAGAACGTCGCGATCGAAAACGTCGACATCGAGAACTTCACGCAGCAGTGCATCAACTTCCAGCCCGCGGCAGGGATGAACCTCATGATGTACCGCTCGAATCTGGAAGGCTGCGCCGGCGGCGGGATCAAGTCGTCGACGACCTCCGGGACGAATCGCCTCAACATCCAGATGTCGCAGATCACGCGGTCCGGTATCGGAGTACAGGCGACTTCGAACACCGACGGCGTCATCCACGACTCGATGGTCTCGAACAATGGCTCGGGCGGCGTGGAAGCCAACGGTGCGACCAGCTTGCTCAGCGTCGACCTCTCGACGGTGTCGAACAATCAAGCCTTCGGCGTTCACGCGACCAACAGCGGGACCATGCGCGTGACGAACACCAGTATCTATTTCAACAACGGGACCGGAATGCTGGTCGACACCAGCGGTCAGATGTTGACGGGGAACAACAACTGGCTCGGCGGCAACACCTCGGGCGACGGCTCGAAGACCGGATCGGTCACGATCCTCTAACCGCGTCGTAGCACCTGCAATCCGCGACGGGCTCAGCCGGCTCGTCGCGGATTTTGCTTTTCTCCGAAGGGCCTCGCGAAGGTGTTCCGGCGCGAACCCCGCGAAGCGAGCCGATGATGATCGATCTCTCCGTCATCGTGTCGGCCCACGATCTCCGGCGCGAGATTCCGCGCACGGTGCGGTCGCTGTCGCCGCCGTACCAACGGGGCATCGATCCCGCACGAACCGAGATCATCGTCGTCGACAACGGTTCGAACGAGCCCGTCGAAGCAGCCTGGTTCGATGGCGTCGCGGCGACGGTTCGGGTCGTCCGGTTCTCCCCGGGCAACCCGTCTCCGTGCCACGCGCTGAACCACGGCATCGCCGGCGCGAACGGCGCGCTCATCGCCGTTCTGATCGACGGTGCGCGGATCGCGAGCCCGGGTTTGCTGCTCCGCGCGACCGAGGCCATGCGTCTGGCCGACGATGTGTTCGTAGCGACGATGGGCTTCCATCTCGGCCCCCGGACGCAGCAGGTGTCGCTCTCGCAGGGATATTCCCCCGCCGTCGAAGACCGGCTGCTCGACGAGATCCGTTGGCTCGAAAACGGGTACCGCCTGTTCGAGATCTGCGCGCGCGGCGAGTCGTATCGGAACGGCGTGCTGTCGGATTTTCCCGAGACCACGGCGTTCCTGACGCGCAAGGCGACGTTCGAACGCGTCGGCGGGTTCCATGAGGGTTTCCGATACCGCGGCGGCGGTCTGGCGAACTTCGAGTTCTTCGAGCGCGTGCTGCAGGATCGCGCGATCACGCCGGTCGTGCTGATCGGCGAAGGGACGTTTCACCAGGTGCACTACGGAAACTCGACGCGGGCGAACGGCGTCCAGCGCCGAGAGCTCCCGGACGGCCCGACGATCTGGGATGCGATGGCCGCGGAGTTCGTCTCGGTCGCCGGGCACGCGCCGCTCTCGCTGCAACTGCCGAAACCGTTGCTCTACGGCCGGTGCGGGACGCCGGTCATCGAGCGGTGCTTCTTCGCGGCAGCCGACGACGCGTAGCCGTGCGAAGCCGCTAGCATGGCAATGCCGGGCAACGTCGATTTCTCGCTCGTCCTTGCGCCGAATGGGGACGACGCGTACGCGGCCGGAGTGCTGGCCCGATCGCTGGTCGCTCTGGGCGGTGCGCACGCGGGCTCGATCGTCGTGCATCACGCGCCGGACGCCGCCGCAGAACTCGTCGAGCCGTTTCGCCGGGCCGGCCATCGAATCAACGCCTTCCGGGCAGGCGCGGCCGGCGGTCCGATGGCGCGCCACCTGACCGCCCTCGCGGAGCTGCCCTCGGCGGCGGACGGCGCGTGGCTCTTCGCGGGCGGCATCGCCGTCGGCGCACCGCTGATCGCCCCGCAGCGAGAAGCCGTCGCCGCGAAGCTCGTCGACGGCGCCACCGTGCCGCGCACGCTGCTCGCCGAGGTTTGGTCGGCCGCGCGCCTCGACCCCCTCCGCGTCGACGCGAACCTGCTCTACGTTCCGCGCCGCCACCAGGGCACGCTGTGCGAATCGTGGCTGCGATTCAGCGCGTTCCTCGCCGGCTTTCCCGGAATCGAGGGGCGGCTCGCGGGTGGTCCGGCCGACGCGCTCGCGCTCGCGCTGGCGCTCGCCGCGACGCGCCTGCCACTGGCGCATCTCGCCGCGAACGACGTGCGGGCGGTGCGCTTCGAGGGGTTCGACGCGTTCGGTTTGCTCGCGCAGCCGTCGAACGATCCCCCGCTGAGCCGTGCGATCGCGGCGATCAACGAGGCCATCGCCGAGCCCGCGGAGATGCCGGACTACGTCGGCTACAAGCGCGCCCGTGCCGCGGCCGCGCCGACGCTCGCGGACGATCATCCGTTCGCCGTGGCGAGTTCCGCGTGGGCGCGCGCGTTTCCGAACCGCGTCCGTCTCGTCCTTCATACCGGCACGCCGAAGACCGGGACCACCGCGCTGCAGCAGACCCTGTATCGCTCGGTCGGCGAGCTCGCGGAACGCGGGATTTGGTATCCTCCGGCGCGCGTGGAGCCGTACCAGAAGAAGCATCAGTTCCTGGTCGATCTGCTCCTCGCGGCCGACGCGCCGGGATTGGCCGCGGCGTTCGACGAGATCGTCGCGGCTGCTCCGGCCGGTACGCACACGATCGTGCTGTCGACCGAAGGGCTGTTCAACCATTGGTGGGACTACCCGCCCGCTTCGAAAGCGCTGCTGCACCGGCTCGGTTCGGCGTTCGCGGTCGAGCTGTGGACCTGCTTTCGCGAGCCGCTGGCGTTCGCGCTCGCGCAGCACGCGCAGCTCCTGCGGAATCCCCGCACGCACTCACCCGCGTACGGGCTCGATATCGGGCTCGAGGAGATCCTCGACAACGAGTGGTTCGTCCGCCGGCTGGACTACCTCGGTTTCGTCCTCGAAGCGCAGTCCTTGGCAGGCGAGCGCAACGTTCGCCTTTTCCGCTACGGTCCGACCATCGTGGCCCGCATCATGCGCGCGCTCGGCGCCGACCCGCCGGACGCACCCGCCGGCGTCAATCCGTCGTTGCGCGAATCAGGCGTCGACCTGATGCGCGTGGTCAACCGCTACGACTTGCCTGCCGCCGAGAAGAGCGAAGCGGCGGCGCTCGTCCTCGAGCTGGACCGGCTGATCGGCGACCGCGCCGGTGCGCTTCGAGCCGGAGCCGAGACGATGCGGCGCATTCGGCGGCTCACGGCGCGCGGATGGCATGCGATCGAACCCTGCCTCGACGTGGACGAAGGCCGCGCGTGATCGACGACCCCGTCGCCGTCCGCGAGATCTGCCGGTCGTTCGAAAAGAGCGCCGCCGAGATCGGAGGTCCGCTCGCCGCGCGCCGAATCGCGGAACTCGAAGCGGCGTTCGGGCGGCGCGTCGCGGCGCTCGCGAAAGCGCTCGGCTGGCGCAGCGGAGTGCGGGTTCGTCTGCGCCCGATCGACTACCCGAGGGTGGGCGCATTCCCGCCGCGGGGGCACCAGTCGGCGGCTCGCATCCGCCTTCGGGGCGTGGACGACGCCGAACTCTGGTTGAACTCGAACGTCCTCGACATCGCTGATGCGCCCGCGCTGCTCGACCGCCTCCCGGTGTTCCTGTGGGTGTTCGGATCGCTCCTCGAACGGCACCCCGAGACGGCCGGCGACTTCCGGCTGTACACGGGCGATGCGTGTCTTTGGAATGCAGTGGCAAGCTCCGCGAATCATCCGGACGCGTGTGTGGTGCCGGACCCGGACTACTTCAAGACCGGCGGGTTCGCGGACTTTCGGGTCGCGACGGAGACGGTGCCGCACTGGGAGTCGCGGCGCGGCGTCGTACACTGGCGCGGCTCCACCAGCGGGATCAAGCGCTATTGGCCGCCGGCGGCTCCCGACGACGTCGGCTGGCTGCCGCGCCTGCAGTTGTGCGCGCGCGCGCAATCCGGCGTTCTCGCAGCCTCCTGCGACATCGGATTCACGTCGCTCGTCCAGGTACCGCTCGCCGATCGGCCCCGCCTGGAAGCGGCGCTTGCGCCCTTGTGGCGAGCTCCCGTCGACAAGCTCGAGGCGGCGCGTTTCAAAGCGGTCATCGACATCGATGGAAACAGCAACACGTGGAGCAGCGGGCTGTACTGCAGCCTCTTGGCCGGAGCCTGCGTGATCAAGGTCTCCTCGGAGCACGGCTTTCGCCAGTGGTATTACGACCGGCTCGAGCCCTGGGTCCACTACGTTCCCGTTCGCGCCGACTTTTCCGACCTCGAAGAGAAGGTTCGCCGCGTCATGACCGACGACGATTTTGCGCGCTCGGTAGGACGGGCCGGGCGGCGCCTCGCGCGTTCGATGCACTTCGCCGGCGAGCTTGCGACGACGGTCGACCGGCTCAGCGCATGGACCTCGGCGAATGCGGTACGCGCCGCCACGTTCGCGATCGCGCCGCGCGGCGGAATCGAACGCGGACGGCGCCGGCCGCGGGACGTGATTTTCGTCGCGGGGATGGGTCGGAGCGGGACGTCGGCGCTCGCGCGGGTCCTCGCGCTGTGCGGCGGCGCGTTGCCGCTCGAGCTGCTCCCGCCGAACTTCGCGAACGACGCCGGCTACTGGGAGCCCGTGCAAGCGATCGGTCTGAACGACGCCTTCCTGGAGGCACACGGGTCGTCATGGTACGACGGCAGCCTGGCGCTCCAGACCGGTCTCGTCGGAGCGGTCGAACGCGAGGACTTCATCGCGGAGATCGCCGAGTTTCTCCGCACGGCGTTCGAACCGCACGGTCCGCTCGTGCTGAAGGAGCCGCGCATCAGCGCGCTGCTGCCGTACTGGAAGGCGGCGGTGACGGCGGTCGGGTTTCGCGCGACGTTCGTCCACGTCTTCCGAGAGCCCGGCGAGGTGGCGGCGTCGCTCGCCGACCGTGACGGGCTCTCGGTGCCGCATTCGCATGCGCTGTGGCTGAAGTACAACCTGAGCGCCGAGCGCGACGCCCGCCATGCGCCGCGCGTGTTCGTTTCGTACGACCGGCTGATGAACGATTGGGCGGGCGTCGTCCCGCGGTGCATCTCGGAGCTCAGCCTCGACCTGACCGTAACCGGCGCGCAGAGCACGATCTCGGAGTTTCTCACGCCGGCGCTTCGGCACCACCACACCACACCGGAACGCGCCGGTGCCGCTGCCGACGGCCTGCGGGCGGATTGGGTGGCGCGCCTCTACGCACTCTTGCGCGAGGCGGAACGCGGCCGCATACGCGAAGCGGAGTTCGACGCGATTCGCGCCGGCTACGTCGATTCGGGCGAGGCCGCCGAGTATGTTCTCGTCCGAGCGGTCAGGCCGGATCTCCGCGACCGCCGGCCGGCCGAGCGCGTGCCATGATCCGCCGAACCGGCGCCGTCAACCGCCACGACCGCGAAGACAGGACCTCCCGCAGCGCCGACTCCGACGACGCGCATCGCTGCTGCAGCGCTGCGGCGAGCTCCAACAGCGCGCGGTTCGCGTCTTCGAGCGCGCGCAGCCGCGCCCGCAACGCCTCGCTTGCATCAGCCTGGTTCGCGTTCGCGGCGGCGCGCGCGTCCAGCTCGTCCTGCATCCGCGCGACCTGGTGCAGCAAGGCCTCGCGTTCGGCGAGCGCGGCGACGAGCCGCTCGGCGGTTGCGGCATGCGCTTCGGCCAGGCCTCGCCCGTCCGCGAGTTCTCGACGCAGAGCTTCGCGCGCTTCCCGTTCCCGCCCGAGATCGAGGCACAGGGTTTCCACCTCGGCCGATCGCGCGGCGAGGAACTCGTGGACTGCGGCGAGATGCCGCAGCGCGACGTCGCGCTCTACAGGGTCGACGCGTTCTCGAACGCGCAACGCAGCGAGCTCGGCAGCGGTTTTGGATGCCGAGCGCTGCAGGGCTGCGAGGTGCTGCAGGACGACGTTCCGTTCGGCTGCGCTCGCAGCTGCCTGCACCTGAAGCCCGGCCGACCGCGCCTCGCGCTGCGCCGCATCCTCGTCGGCGTTCGCCCGTTCGAGCGTTGCGAGCGCCTCGCGGCGCTGCGTCTTGCGATGCGCGGCGCGCTCGCGTTCGAGCTCCTCGTGCGCGGCGGCCAGCGCTTCGGCGAGATGGAGCTGTTCCTTGGCTTCGCTCATCATACGACGCGCTCGAAGAGGGGGATCGCCGGGCGCAGATCGAGGGCTTCCTCCGGCGGCACGACGACCACCGGCCCGAAACCGGCCGCGCGAATCTGCTCCGCTTCGACCTGCGAGGCGACGATCGTCCCGTCGGCGGCGCGGACGCACGTCGCGGAGAGTTCGTCCGCATCCCAGCGAGCACGCGCCGATTCCGCCGCATCGTAGAGGACCGCGATGTCCCGCGCCGCGCGTATCACGGGCAGATACCGGCGAGCGGCCTCCGCCCCGACGAGCACCGCGGCATCGACGGTCGCAAGCGACTCGGCAAGGAACGTGCTCCCGTCGCGCTGATCTTCCGCGCTTCGCAGGATCACCTCGACGCCGGCGCCTTGCAGGCGGCCCCTCGCGGGCCCGGAGCCGGCGAGGTCGTGCGGCAGGCACGCAACGCGGTGCCCCGCCGCGGCGAACGCGTTCGCGATCGCCTCGAGCCGCGAGGGCCCGAGACCGCTCGGCGCGAGGGTGCTGCCGGCGACGAGCACCGCGGGCTTCCCCCGGCTGCGGCGCGCGGCGCGCGGCACGTTCGCCTCGGAATACGCATAGTGCTCGCGGCGCAGCACGGAATACCACTTCGACGCAAACTTGGGACGGTTGATCTCGTAGAACCGCTTCATCCCGGCGGTCAGATCCCGGCCCGCCGTCAGACCTTCGTAGTGCGTCACCACGGAGCTCGGCTCGTACACGACGCGCATGCCGTGCGCGCGCGCCGCGAAGCAGAGATCGGCATCCTCGTAGTACGCGGGCGCGAACCGTTCGTCGAAACCGCCGAGTTCGCGGAAGAGGTCGGCCCGGACCAGCAGCGCGGCTCCCGAGACGTAGTCGACGTCCCGGGTGAAGTTGTACTCGGGCCGATCGACGTCGTCGGACTTGCCGAAGTTCCAGGCAAACCCGTCCGCCCAGATGATCCCGCCCGCCTCTTGCAGCGTTCCGTCCGGATAGACGAGCTTCGATCCGACGATCCCGATATCGCCGCCGGGCTCGATGCGGCGGACCAGCGCCGCGATCGAATCCTCATGCAGCTGCGTGTCGTTGTTCAGAAAGAAGAGATACTTGCCGCGTGCGACCGCCGCGCCGCTGTTGCAGCCGTGCACGAACCCCACGTTCACGGTATTGCGAATGACGGTCAACCCCGGCAGCCGCGCGAGCGACTCGGGAGTCTCGTCGGTCGAAGCGTCGTCGACGACGATCAGCTCGATCGAGATATCGGGATCGCACCACAGGACCGACGCGAGACAGCGCTGCGTGACGGTCCAGTTGTCGTAGACCGGGACGATCACGGAGATCACCGGAGCGGCGCGATCGACCTGCAAGCGCGCCGCGCAGGCAGCCGCCAGCAAGGACACGTCGTCGGCCGCCGCCGAGTCCTCAGTGAACGACGAGGTCGACAAGTGGAAGCTCCGTGAAGCCGTCCCGCCGTGCCCCGAGGACGCGCAGCGACGGCGCATACGTGCCGGGTTCGAATCGCTCGGTGTCGATCGTGAGCGAAAAACCGCAATCCGTCGCGCCGCATGCGAGCGTGCGCGCGACGTCCGTCCGCGGCAGCCCGTAGGTGGCCTCGAACGCTCCCGCACCCGGAACGTCGAGCTCGATCAACGACGCGAGCCGGGGTCCGCGCCGATCGACCGCCCAGCCTTGGACCGAAACGATCTCGCCGCGCTCCGCATGCACCGGGTCTTGATGCGAGACGGACGCGCCGTTCACCGAGATGCGGTCGATGGCACCGAGCGCGAGGCCTTCGTTCGGGACCGCGCCGACGGCGAGCGCCGCGGCCGACCGCACGCGCACGGTGCACAGCTTGCCGTACGCTCCGCCGCCCGCGGCGATCGCGAAGATCGAGATCACCTCGCAACCCACGAGCGGTGCCATCACCGGGATCACGAAGCCGCAATGCTTCGCGCCCTCGCTCCCCGTCGCAGCGGCGAGGGACGGCGTCTCGTAGGTCTTCACGACCGAATAGTAGGTGCCGCCGGCCCTGGCCACGATCGTTTCGACGGGCTTCCCGGCCGCCGTATCGAGCGCCCACAACCGGATCTGTCCGAGCGTGCCGAGCTCGAGGATCCAGTCGTCGCCATCGCGGGGCGCCGACGAAGTCTGGTCGACGTAGACACCGTCGAGACCGAACAGCCAGTCATCGCGGCGCGGATGCAGGCCGGCAAACGGGTCGGACGGCGCGACCACGGCGACCTCGTAGCCGCCCTCGACCGCGACCCACGCATCGCCGACTTGTGCATCGAGGGACATCGCGCGCGAGCCGGCCGGCGCGTCGATCGGCACCGCGGCGACGAATCCCGATCCGCGCGCCGCTTCGTCGTTCAGGTGCTCCACGACGTCGTCGCGCGTAAAGCCGAGGACGGCCCGAACCGCCGTACCACCACCGATCGAAACGGTCAGCGCATCGACCGGCCGCAGCGTGATTCCGTCGACAGCCCAGCCTCTGACCATGGCGAAGCCACCGGTCGCGACGGTACCTTCAACCGCCTCGGAACCGCCGAGTTCAAGGACAGAATCGACCTTCGCGAGCACCCGGGCACGTGACTCTCGGTGCCGATGGTCCACGATGTCGTGTTCCGGCCGGGCGAGGGCGCTTCCTCGGCGCTTTCGAGAAGAGCCGCGTGCGGACGGTACGAACACGCCTCCGTGCACCACCCATCGAGCCCGATCCTCTCCGCCACCGCCCCGTCGGCGGAGGTGACGCGGATCCTGAACGATCCGCGGTATGCCTCGCCCAAACGAATCAGCCGCTGCGGTTGGCGCGCGTCCTCGCAGACCGACGAGGACGGATTGATCCAGGAGATCTTTCGGCGCATCGGGACGACCGGCCGGCGATTCCTCGAGATCGGCGTCGGCGACGGCCTCGAGAACAATACCGCGTACTTGCTCGCGTGCGGGTGGTCAGGAACCTGGATCGAGTCCGATGCCGAGCGCAGCGCGGCGATCCTGCGGAACTGCGAAAGCGCGATCCGAGAGGGCCGGCTCGCGGTCCTCGGCGTACCGGCTACCCCGGCCGGCGTCGACGAACTCATTCTCGATTCCGGGCTGAACGGCGAGATCGACCTGCTCAGCCTGGACATCGACGGCAACGACTATCACGTGCTGCGGAGCATCACGGCCGTGCGGCCGCGCGTCGTGGTCGTCGAGTACAACGCCTCGTACCATCCGCCCGTCCGCTGGATCATGCCGTACGATCCCGCTCACCGCTGGGACGGCTCGAACCATTTCGGCGCGTCGCTCGAGGCGTACGCCGATCTGCTGGGCGCGCTCGGGTATGCACTGGTCGGTTGCGGCATCGCCGGAATCAATGCGTTCTTCGTGCGCGCCGACCTCGCCGCCGAGCGGTTCGCCGCACCGTTCGATGCGGCGAACCATTTCGAACCGCCGCGCTACTACTTGGCAGCCCACTTCGCGCAGCTCTCCGGACACCCGCCGCGACGCGGGTGAAACGCCGGCCGCACCGCGCGGTGTCTAGTAGATCGAGGTGAAGTTGCGCTGCTCGGCGTGGACCTCCTCGAGCAGCGACATCCACGCGATGTTGTAGTAGCGCGGGTTTCCGAACTCTTGCGGATAGTCGATCGGCAGACGTTGAAGCATGTCCTGGATCGATTCGAGGACCGTCACCGAGGGTGTGAAGGCGAGCGCGGTGCTCAGTTTGGCGTTGCTCATGCGATAGTTGCGCACGATCGGCGGCGCGGGTGCTTCGACGATCTCGACGCGCCAGTCCGACTTGAGGATGACCAGCGAACCGGTGACCAGCATCGCGAGCTGGCGGATCTGATAGTTGTCCTCGAGTACGTTGAAGATCTGGCCGCGAATCGCGTCGAGCGGTGCCGTCAGCGCCATCACGTGGACGCGGGCGACGTCGCGGACGTCGACCAGCGGCCGCCACATCCAGCCGCCACCGTGCAGGAAGAGCTTGCGCGCCAGGATCGCGTCCTTGATGAACGTGTTGACGACGAGATCGAAGCGCATCCGCGGGCTGTACCCGTAGACGGTGCCCTGGCGGAAGACGACCGGGGCGAACGCCTCGTCGGCCTCCGCGAGGATCAGTTCTTCCGCCCGCCGCTTCGAGGTCGAGTACGCGCCCCGCGGCTCGACCGCCGTCTCTTCATCGCACATGATCGGCGCGCGGTGGATCTCGGCGGGCGCTGCCTCGCGATCGTAGATCGATGCGCTGGAGGCGAAGGTGAAGCGGCGTATGCCGTGACGTTTGCACGCCTGCACGAGCGCGGCGCTCGCCTCCGTGTTCATCTGCCGGTTCGCTTCGACGTTGTACTCCGCGGTCGGGTCGTTCGAGAGCCCGCCCAGGTGACAGACCGCGTCGATCCCCTCAAACCAGCGGTCCTCGATCCGGCGGATGTCGCCCTGGATCACCGCGGCGTCGAGTCCGGCCAGCGGACGACGACCCCAGAAGAGCCGGTCGAGCACGACCGGCTCGTGCCCGGCTTCGCGCAGCTGCTGGCACAGCACGACGCCGATGTAGCCGGCGCCGCCGGTGACCAGAACCTTCATCGCGCCCGCACGGCGGACGCGACCGGCCGCTGCTCCGCGCGCACCTGCAAGAACGCGTCGAGCGCGGCCTCCCACGACCGCAGCGGTGCGATCCCGGCCGCGGCGAACGTCGTGTTCTCGAGCGGCGAGCACATCGGCCGCCGCGTCGGGTTTCCGAGTTCCGCGTAACCGATCCGTTCGAGGCCGGCGCCGGCCAGGCCGGCTTTCGCGAACGCCCTCGCGACGAAGTCGTACCAGCTGCATACGCCGGCGTTGGTGACGTGGTGCGTTCCGAAGGCCTCGAGGTCGATCAGATCGCGCATCGCGCGCGCGACGTCCGGCGTGTACGAAGGCGAGAACACCATATCGCCGACCATCCGCGTCGCCGCGCCGCGCTCTGCTTGCTGAAGCACCTTCTCGACGAGCGTATAACCCTTGTTCGAGGGACGGCCGGCTGCGAAGACTCCGCTCGTCCGCATGATGATATGGCGCGGACCGTGACGGCGCGTCAGCAGCTCACCGGCCAGTTTCGAGGCGCCGTAGACCGTGAGCGGGTTCGGAGCGTCGTCCTCGCGATACGCGCGCCCGAGCGTTCCGTCGAAGACGTAGTCGGTGCTGACCGTCACGAAGACGACGCCGCGCGACGCGCACGCGCCGGCTGCCGCGTCGACCGCCAACGCGTTGGCCGCGAAGGCGCGCGCCGGCTCGCGCTCGCACGTGTCGACATGATGGAAGGCCGAACAGTTGACGAGGACGTCGGGGCACTCCCCATCGAGCAGCGCCTCGACCGCCGCGCGGTCCTCGAACGCGAGCGCCGCGTGCGCAGGTGCGACGACCTCGCGTCCGGCGAACGCGTCGCGCAACGCCGACCCCAGCTGCCCCGAGGCGCCGACGATCGCGATCTTTGCCGCGCTCATACCGGCGCGAGCGCCTTCTTCCGCCGCTCCTCGGCGACGAGCTGCGTGGCTCGGTACAGCGATTCGAACTGGCCGGCGTCGGTCCACCAGCCCTCGAGCACGTCGTAGTAGCAGTCACCGTTTGCGATGTACGCGTTGTTGACGTCGGTGATCTCCAGCTCGCCGCGCGCCGACGGCTTGAGATCGCGCGCGTAGTCGAACACGCGGTTGTCGTACAGGTAGATCCCGGTCACGGCGAAGTTGCTCTTCGGAGCCTTCGGCTTCTCTTCGATCGCCACGATCCGCTCGCCGGCGAACTCGGCGACGCCGAAGCGTTCCGGATCGTCGACCTCCTTGAGCAGCAGCCGGCAGCCCGAGCGCTGCTCGGCGAACCGTCCGACGTACGAGGCAATGCTGTTCTGGATGATGTTGTCGCCGAGGATCACGACGACCGAGTCGCCGGCGGCGAAGTGCTCGCAGAGCTTGAGCGCGTCGGCGATCCCCCCTTCGCCTTCCTGATAGGTGTAGGCGATGTGCGGCAGACCGAACTCGCGGCCGTTGCCGAGCAGCTTGAGGAAATCACCGGCATTGTTCCCGCCGGTCACGATCATGATCTCGCTGATCTCCGCATCACACAACGTCTGCAGCGGATAGTAGATCATCGGCCGGTCGTAAATCGGCAAGAGATGTTTATTGGTGACCTTCGTCAGCGGCCGCAGCCGTGACCCCAACCCACCCGCTAAGATGATCCCCTTCACGTGCCTGCTCTCGTCAGCGCAGCGCGTAATGGCGCCGGTAGTATTCTCGGAACTCGCCGGATTTGATCGGGCGCCACCAGTCTTCGTGGTCGCGGTACCAGGCTACCGTCTCGGCGAGGCCGCGACGGAAATCCTCGCGCGGCGTCCAGCCGAGCGCGCCCGCCTTCGCGGCGTCGAGCGCGTAGCGGCGGTCGTGGCCGGCGCGGTCGGTGACGTGGCGGACGCTCTGATCGTAGGACCGGCCGGTAAGGCGGATCAGCTCCTCGGTGATCTCGAGGTTGGTACGGCTGTTGCCGCCGCCCAGGTTGTAGACCTGACCGGGGATGCCGGCTTCGAGCACGTGCGCGATCCCGCGCGCGTGGTCGTCGACGTGGATCCAATCGCGGATCTGGCGCCCGTCGCCGTAGACCGGGACCTGTTCGCCATCGAGCAGGTTGGTAATGAACAGCGGGATCAGCTTCTCCGGGTACTGATACGGACCGTAGGTGTTCGAGCCGCGCGTGATCAGGACCGGGGTCTCGAACGTCGCGTGGTAGGCGAGCACCTGCAGGTCGCCGCCGGCTTTCGAGGCGGCGTACGGGCTGCGCGGCTGGACCGGATCGGTCTCAACCGACGCCCCGCGGCCGACGTCGCCGTAGACCTCATCGGTCGAGACTTGAAGAAAGCGGGCGATCTTGTGGCGGCGGACCGCTTCGAGTAAGACGTGGGTCCCCAGAACGTCGGTGCGGATGAACGCCACGGGATCGAGGATCGAGCGGTCGACGTGCGTCTCGGCGGCGAAGTTGACGATCGCATCGACGCCCTCCCCGATCGCCTCGTCGACCCGGTCCGCATCGGCGATGTCGCCGCGCACGAACGAATAGCGCGGGTCGTGGGCGACGTCGTTGACGTTGGCCGGGTTGCCGGCATACGTCATCGCGTCCAGGACGGTGATCGAGACGTCGGTCCGCTCCCGGAGCATCGCCCGGACGAACGCCGAGCCGATGAAGCCCAGGCCGCCCGTGACCAGCCAGCGCCGATGTTCCATAACGGGCCGCGGTGTTCGGCCGGCCGCGCGGACTCTCCCGTACGGGCCGGAAACTTCCGCATCTGCGTGCGGTACTAGGCGAATAGGATGACTGTGCAGTCTGTCCCTGACCTCACCGACGAAACGCTGGTCGAAGCGGTGCTCGGTGGTGAGCGCGACGCCTTCGGTCAAGTGGTCGAGCGGTACAAGCGCGGGATCGCGTCGTTCATCGGCGCCTCGGTCCGGCAGCCGTCCGACGTCGCGGACCTGACCCAGGAGACGTTCCTGCGGGCCTACGCGCACCTGGGGACGTTCAACCCCGACCTCGGCCGCTTCTCGACCTGGCTCTACCACATCGCCCGCAACGTCGTGCGCACGTTCCTCGGGCGCTCGCTGCGCCGCCCGCCGCTCGCCGAGCTGGGCGAGGAGCAGACGCTCGAGAACACCGTCGCCGATCTCTCGCGCGAGGCCGATCCGGCCGGCGGCGTGCTGCGCGCCGAAGCCGAAGCCGAGGTCCGCGCCGCGCTGGCGGAACTCCCCGAACGGACCCGCACCGTGCTCGCGCTGCGCTTCTACGACAACATGGACTACCAGTCGATCGCGTCGGCGATGGGTCTCTCGCTGGGCAACGTCAAGACCCTGATCCACCGCGGCAAGCTGGCTCTGGCGCACAAGCTGCGCCAGCGAGAGGCGGCTGCCGTGGGAAACTCCCCAACCCGGATGTTCCGGGTGCTCGAGGGTCTCGGTGAGCTGCAAGTCGGCTGAAGACCTCTTCGAGGCGTATCTCGACGACACGCTGCTGCCGGCGCGGCGCGCCCGGCTGTTGGCGCACGTCAACCGCTGCGGCCGCTGCATGGGCGTGCTCGAAGAGCTGCGCGTCGTCGACGCGCTGATCGCTTCGCCGCGCGCAATCGAGCTGCCGGAGAACTTCACCTTCGCGACGATGGCCGAGGTGCGCTCGCTGCCGCGTCCGTACGTTTCGACCGCGCCGCTCTTCGCCTACCTCGTCTCGTATCTGGTCGCGTCCTGGCTGTTGATCGGCGCCGGCTTCCTGCTCTCGCCGAACGCGATTCGCGCGTTCGGCGAGACCGCGCTCGGCCTGAGCGCGCAGCTCGCGCGCAGCTTCGGCATCGTCGGCCATGCCGGCGCGCGCGCGCTGGGGGACTTCGGCCCCGTCGGCACGTTCCTCGGCGCCGCGATCCTCCTCGACGTCGTGGTGGCGCTCGCGCTGGTCGTCGGCTTCACGATCGTGCGGCCCCGGCTGGCGGAGCGCCTCCGCTGGTGAACGTTCGCCTCATCGCGCTCTTCACGGCGTTGCTCGCACTCGCCGGTCTGACTCTGCCGGCCGCCGCCGACGCGCGCGGCCGCGACGCCGGCGAGACGAAGGTGTTCAGCGACATCTACGTGGCGCCCGGCGAGACGATCACCGGCGACGTGAACGTCGTGTTCGGCGACGCGAAGATCGCCGGCGTCGTCACCGGCGACTGCAACGCGGTCTTCGGTCAGTGCGTGCTCGTCGACGGCGGGATCGTCGACGGGAAGATCAACGGCCTCAACAACGACGGGCTGCGCGCGCTGATGCCGTGGAGCGCCGGTCACGATCGCGGCTTCGGCATCATCGCCGACCAGGACCATCATCTGATCTCGAAGCTGTGGTCGAGCGCGATCGTGCTGCTGATCTTCCTGCTCTTCCCGGTGCGGATGCGCGTCGCGCTCGCGCGCGTCGAACAGCATCCCGCCCTCTCCGCCGCGACCGGCGGCATCGCCGCGATCGCGAGCATCGGTGTCGGCATCCTCTTGCTGGTGAGCATCATCGGGATCCCGCTGATCCTGCTCGAGATCGCCGCGATCGTCGTCGGCGCGTGGATCGGCACCGGCGCGATCGCGCTGCTGGTCGGCCGGCGCGTGTGCGAGCTGGTGATGCCGGCGACGACACCCTCGCCGCTGGTCGCGCTCGTGCTCGGGCTAGTCGTCGTCTCGGCCGCCGAGATCGTGCCATTGATCGGCTGGGCGGTCTCGGCGTTGGTCTGGCTGGTCGGTCTCGGCTCGGCGATCCTCTCGTTCGTCCGCTCGGCCTCCCTCGATACGGCCCTCCATCGCGTGCCGATCGCCGAACCACGGTGACCGCGGCGGCAGGAGCGGCCGTAGGTCGCAAAAACAGACCGAAGTGCACTCAACGTCCCGAGAGAGGTACCTCGTGGGTCTGGTCGTGACCGGCATCTCCCAGAACGGCGACATCGCGCAGCTCGAAGCCGCACTCAAGGCGGCCGGACTCCCGCTCGATCCGATCCAGCTGATCGGCCCGGACGACTCGACCCAGGGCGCCGCGTCGTCGATGGGGCTATCGAACCCCGGCCTCAACATCGGCGGTGGTCAGGGAACCGGCGTCCCCGGAATCACCAGCAGTTCCCCGATGAGCGGTGCCGGGACGCGCTACTTCCGCAATGAGGCGCTCAGCGACCGGCTCGGCGACCTCGAGATCCCCGACGACGAAGTCGAGAACTACGTCGACGCGCTCCAGGGCGGCCGCAGCGTGGTCGCGTACTTCGCGAAGCCCGAGTCGGTCGCGCAGGTGGAGGATATCTTCCGCGCCGGCGCCCTCGCAAAGGTCAAGACGTTCTAGCACCCGCCCTGCTCGGGCTGCGCTTTTCATCGATGAAGCGCAGCGCCGAGCGCGCGCGCGGAATCATCGACGACATTAACGGGACGGGTCGTCCGTACTTCGACATCTCCGCCTTGCCGAACGTCATCCCGCGCGGCGCACCGATCTACATCGCGGGATGGATCTACGCACCAGACGGTCTCGTTCCGCCCGAGATCGTCATCACCGTCGACGGCGCGTTCGGCGCCCACGCGCGCGGTGGACTTTCGCGGTTCGACGTCGCCGCCGTGCACGGGGCCGACGCGGCGAACTCGGGTTTCGAGGCGACGCTGCCGTCCGGTGCGATCGCGGAGGGCCCGCGCACGCTCGCCGCGGTCGCGCTCGTCGACGCGATGACGTACCAGGTCGGTCCGGAACGGCTGATTACGATCGCGCGCAACGCGCTCAGCACGCCGATCGCGACGCCGGTCGTCGCCGGTGTGCACGCGCACCTGGACCGCTTTGTCGCCGCTGCGCACGCGCGGCACACCGAGGCCGGGCTGCCGGCGTTCGACACCGAGGCGACGATCTGCGTCGTCGGCTGGGCGGCGGATTTGGCGCAGATGCAGCCGAGCGCCGCGGTCTACGCGATCGTCGACGAGGTCCATCTGTTCCGCGGCCGCTACGGCCTCGAGCGGCCGGACGTGGCCGCCGAGCTCGCGCAACCGCAACTGCGGCACGCGGGCTTCGAGGTGCGCGTCGACGCCGGCACGCTGGGCGCCGGCGATCACGTCATTCGCGTGGTCGCGCTTTCCGCCGACGGCGAGGGGCGTTCGGAGACGACGCCGGCGCTGCCGTTCTCGATCGTGCCCGGGTAGGCGCTCTCGCCACGATCGCGTACTCGTGCTGTTCGGTCGGCGCCTCCTCGGCGAAGCCGCCGCCGTTCGGATAGAAGACGCGCACGTCGGAGAAACCCATCGACCTGCACAGGAAGACGAACACCTCCGGAAAGAGCGGCCGCTGGTGGGAGAGGTCCACGTAGAACGTCTTCCAGGCTTCGATCGAGTTCGGGTTGGGTGTCTCCGCGACGAAGAGCCCGCCCGGCACGAGCCGCGTTCGCGCGAGCTCCAGGCAGCGCAGCAGCTGAGCGAACGTCAAGTGCTCGACGAACTGCGCCGAGAAGATCGCCCCGACGCTCGACTCCGCGAGGCCGGCAAGGTACTCATTCGCATCGCCCAAGACGACGCCGGCGAGTCCTTTCGCGCGCGCTCGGGCGACCGCGTCGGCGTTGAGGTCGACGCCGGACGCCTCGATCCCGTGCTCGCGCATCAGCCCCAAGAACTCGCCCCGGCCCGAGCCCAGCTCGACCACTGGCCCGCACCCTTCGACGAGCGCGACGTAGGCACGCAAGCGCTCGCGGATGAACGTCTCGGGCCCGCGGAACACGTCCTCGAAACCGACGTAGTCGAAGTCGTCGGCGGTCGAGCGCCGCAGGTCCGGCCAGGCTTCGACCGGTGCGCTCATGTACGGCGTCGCGTGCAGCCTCCCGCACAACCGCTCGAATTCGGCGGCGAGCCCTTCGAGCCGCTGCTGGATCGCCGCGAGTTCCGGCCCGCGAACCGTCGCGAGCTCGGCCCGGATCGCGCCGACAGTCTCCTGGAGCCGCTCCGCCGACGCCGTCTGGTCCGCCTTCGCGGCGCGGCGCATTGCCTCGAGCGCACCGGCGATGTCGCCGAGGCGGCGCTGAATCCCGGCGACCCGTTCGTCCTGGGCGTCGAGCCGCGCGTGCTGCTCGACCGCCTGCTGTTCGAGCCGCGCCTGCTGCTCGCTCGCGCCGGCGCGCTCGGCGGCGTCGGCGAGCGCACGCGCTCGCTCGGCGGCGACCTCATGCTGAAAGAGCTCGAAGGCGGTGCGCAGCGTCGCCGCGGTGCGCTGCGCGCGCTCGATCCGGTCTTCGAAACCGGTGCGGAGTGCGTCGTGGTTCGCGGCGACCGCCGTGCGCAGCGCTTCGAGCGCCAGATCGCTCGCCTGTGCCCGGCTCGCGATCAGAGCGCCGAGGCGGTCGGCCGTCGAGCCGAGACGGCGTTCGACTTCCTCGACCACGGCGCGCAGTTCCGTCGAGCGCTGGGCGAGGTCGCGCGCGGTCGCCGATCGGACCTGCTCGATATCCGCCTCCGCGTGCGCGATCGCCGAGTCGTGGTCCTGCGCGTCGGAGGTCAGCTGCGTCAACCGGTCCGCCGTGCCGGCGATCGATGCTTCGGCCGCGCCGGCCCGCGCGGCGAGCCGATCGTATCCCGCGCGCAGCGCCTCGACCTCATCGCGCATCCCTTCGAACGCGGCGCGCACCGGCGCCGTCTCGCGCTGCAGCTGCGTGAGCCGCGCCGAGATCGCCGCCGCCTGCTGGCGGAGCTCGGCGAGCATGCGTCGATGCGTGCGTACTTCGTAGCGGAACGCCGCACTGCGGTCGACGACGCGCCGCACGTTCTCGAACGCGCGCATGCGGTCGTCGATCGCACCGAAGTCCAGCGCTGCACCGACGAGCTCGCGACGCAGGCCGGGGAACTCGGCGAACTCCGCTTCGAGGCGCTGCAACCGCGCCGAGAAGCCGGCGTCGACCTCGGCTTGCCGGAGCGCGTAGAACCGCAGCAATCGCTCGATGACACGTTTCGCCAACGCACCGAGAGGACCGTACCGCGAGCGCACTGCGGGAGCGCGTGCGAGAACACGCTCGTCCGCGGCCGTCGCGGGCGGGCCGGTTCCGTCGGCCACGGTGTGCGCCGCGGCGGCGCGCTCCGACGCTCCGTTCGCCGGACGGGCCCGCCCGTTCGCGGCGCGCGGATCGCGATCGATCTCTCTCATGCGAGCACCGCGTCCTCGAGGCGCTCGGCGATCCGCGCGATCCGCTCGCCGGCGAGCTTCGCGACCGCCGTCGCGGAGTAGTTCAGCGCGATCTCCACCCGCGCACGTTCACCGAGCAGCGCGGCGTCGGCGGGCCGGTCGCGTACCGCGCGCATCGCTCGCGCTGCGTCGTCGAGATCGGGTTCGGCCCAGATTTGGCCGGCATGGTAGGGACCGTGGCGTTCGGCGAGCTCGACCAGATCGTAGCGGACCGGATAGCTGTTGGCGGGGTTCATGAAGTCGGCCGGGCCCGACCACGCCGTTCCGATCACGGGTTTGCCGAGTGCCATCGCCTCCGCCAGCGTGTAGCCGAACCCTTCGGAACGATGTAGCGAGACGTATGCGTCACACGCCGCGATCAGCTCGTTCTTCTCCGACCGGGTCACGTAGTCGTTCATGAGCGTCACTCGGGGGTCGGCGCCGGCGACTGCCCGCAAGCGCTCGCGATTCACGGGGTCGAAATCCCCGTTGACCGCCTTCAACACCAGGCGCACCGGCTCCGCGGGGTCCGGAAACGCTCGCTGGAACGCTTCGATCGCGCCGAGCGGGTTCTTGCGAGCGAAGACGCTCAGAAAATCGAACACGAACAGAAAGGTCGTCTCCTCGTCCTTCAGGCCGAAATCCCGCTTGCGGCCGGTCCGAACGCTGCCGACCGAGACGACCGGGGGGATCAAGACGACGGGGACGGGCGACTTCGCGCCGATCGCCGAGGCGATGAACCGCGTACCGGCCCAGATCTCGTCGAAATGGCGAAACGCCGGCGTCCACTCCTCGGGGAACTCCGGCAGCTCCCACCACCACGAGCCGATGGTGTAGCGGCCGGCGAAGAAGCCGGGGCCGCTGACCTCCACGAAGGTCGGGACCTGATCCGCGTTGACGCAGACCAGATTGATCCGGTGGAGGCCGTGGCTGCCGCGTCCGGCGAGGGTGGCGTCGCCGTCGCGGCTGGGCGCGTGCGCCGAAAAATCGAGCAGCCGCGTCGGGATCCCCGCGGTGTTGAGAGCGACGACGTGCGCGCGCCCGGATTCACCCACACCGGACTCGGTGCGAAAATAGCCGGCGACGTTGACCCCGGTTCCCGCTCCGCCGCCGATGGCGTGATTGGCGCGCAAGCCGGCCGCGGCGAGGTACGCCCGCTGGACCGGCGTCGCGCCGTCACTCCGCAGCCAGGCCATGTAGCGTTCGCGGTCGGTCGAGAGGATGCGCGGGAAGACTGCGCGCAGATCGGACCGCTTTCGCCACACCTCGTGCAGATAGCGCGTGAGCGGTGCGCCGGACGGCTGCAGGTCGCCTTCGAAGCGCTCGTTCAGATAACGCCAGGCGGACGGCTCCGCGAAGACGTCGCCGGGATCGGGAAACCGCCTGCCGTCGAGTCGCGCGTCACGTAAGACCGAGCGGCTGAACGTGTCCAGCGCAACCCCGTTGTTGAAGCGCGCGTACCCGTACGGTGCCGTCGAGGCGCGCTCGAAACCGTTCGCCATGACGCGCGCTGCATAGCGTTTCAGGAGGAACGCCAAACCGGGCTCGTCCGCGAGATCGGTGCGCGTCTGGTGCTTCGATATGACGTCCGGCACGCGCGGGTCGAACCCGCTGTAGTGGTAGAACACCACCGGTTCGCCGGACGCCAGCCGCGCGGGATTCTTCGGATCGATGCGGCGCGAGTGCAGGTTCCAATACGCCACGTTGCAGCCGCGGTCGCGTACGATCGCGACGCGCTCGACGATCCCCGGAACGAGATCGATCCATTTCTGGTCGGTGAACAATCCGGACTGGACGTCGTTCACGCAGTAGCGTTCCAGGCGCGCGCCCCACCAGTCGAGGAAGCGCCGCGACGCGGGCCGGTTGGCGACCCCGATGAACCCGAGATTGTACGACCCCGCGCGGAGCAGCGTGATCTCGTCCGGCAGCTCGCCGTCGAGCGGGATCGGATCGGTGGTATGCGGCGTGAGGACGATGTCGGCGTCGTCGAGCGGCTCGCGAACGGCGTCGATCGGGGTGAAGATTTCGATGTCGGGGTCGAAGTAGAACGCCCGCTCGTACCCGAGCCCCAGCAGGTAGCGCAGGATGAACGGCTTGACGCACGTGGAGAGCTCGGTCACGTCGAAGGAATAGGCCAAGCCTGCGTACGTTTCGAAGTCGAACACGTCGGCCGCGGTGAGGACGGTCGCCTCGAGCATTTCCGGAATATCGTTCATCGCGTCGACCACAAAAACGTACCTCGCGACCGCAGGGTCGGCCGCGGCGAAGGACGCCATCAGCGTTCTGGCGTGGGCCGCGTAGTTGCGGGCGACGATGGTGAAAGCGGCCGCCGCGGATCGAGTAATGGGCACGCTTCGGCGCAGTTCCCGGGCCGGTGGGCGCATCCTCGTGGCTCAGGGGATCAGATCAGTGTCAGCCGCGGGACGGCGACTACGAATCGGGCGCCCCAATCCCGGACGTCGGCCATTTGGCCGACGACCTCGTCGATCAGGTTCCACGGCAGAACCAGCACGTACTCCGGGCGGACCTCGCGCAGCCGTTCGACGGGTTCGATCGGGAGCCGGCTTCCGGGGAGCAGCATCCCCTGCTTGTGCGGATTGCGGTCGACGACGAACCGCACCAGATCGCTTCTGATCCCGCAGTAGTTCATCAACGTGTTGCCCTTCGCCGCAGCCCCGTAGGCAACGACGGTCTCGCCCCGTTCACCAGCCTCGATTAAAAACCGCAGGAGTTCGTTCTTGATCGCACGGACGCGCGGGGCGAAGGCGCGATAGGTCGCGAGGTCCGCCAGCCCGTGTTCGTGTTCCAGGCCTCGCAGCTTCGCGACAGTGGGTGCGAGCACGCGCTCGCCGTCGGCGCGCGCGACCCAGAGACGAAGCGATCCGCCGTGGGTGCCAAGCCAGTCGACATCCACGACGGCAAGACCATGTGCGGCGAACACCGGCTCGACCGCCAGCAGCGAGAGGTAGCTGAAATGCTCATGATAGATTGTGTCGAACTGCGTCTGCTCGAGCAGCGGGACGAGATGCGGAAACTCGAACGTCGCGATGCCGCCGGGCGCGAGCAGGCGGCGGAATCCCTCGACGAAGTCGTGGATATCCGGCACGTGGGCCAGCACGTTGTTCGCGATCATGAAGTCCGCCCGGCCGTGGTCGGCGGCGATACGGTCAGCCTCGGCGGCGCCGAAGAACGCAGTGCGCGTCCGTACGCCGCTCCGACGCGCCTGTTCGGCGACGTTGGCAGCCGGTTCGACGCCGAGGACCGGGATGCCGCGTTCGACGAATGCGGTCAGAAGATATCCGTCGTTGCTTGCGACCTCGACGACGAACGAGCCGGTGCCGAGTCCCTCCCGAGCGGTCGCGTTCGCGACGTGGGCGCGGCAGTGCTCGAGCCAGGAGGTCGAGTACGACGAAAAGTAGGCGTAGTCGCCGAAAATCCGTTCGGGCTGCTCGAATACGCCGATCTGCACGAAGTAGCAGCGCGAGCAGACCAGCGGGTGCAGGGGATAGAACAGCTCGGGCTCATCGGTGTGCGCGCGAGCGACGTATGCATTCGATAACGGCTGCACGCCGAGGTCCACAAGCGACTCGGTCACGAGCGCGCCGCAGCCGCGGCACATCATCGGCGGCAATCAACGCGCCTCGAACGCCGCGAGGTCCGCATCGCACAGTGCGCGTGGGTCGGCACCGCCCGACCAGGCATGGTACCAAGCAGCAGTGAGCCTGCAGGCGGCCTCGAGTCCGAGTCGCGGGACGATCCCCAGTTCTCGCTCGGCCTTGCCGGCATCAAGTCGCAGCACATGCGCCTCCGCGGGTTGGACGTTCGGCTCTATCTCCCATTCCGGAGCACGCCCCCAGGCGGCATACAGCCGGTCGACGACCTCCGCGACCGTTCGATGGTCTGCCTCGGCGGGACCGACGTTGAACGCGCTGGCGACGCCGGCGTCGCCGTCGAGCAGGCGTTCGGCGACGACGCGGTAGGCGTTCAGCGGTTCCAAGACGTGCTGCCACGGCCGGATCGCCCCGGGATAGCGCAAAACGACCGGCCGCTCGGCGATAAGCGCCGCGACGATATCCGGGACCAGCCGGTCGCGCGACCAATCCCCGCCGCCGATCACGTTCCCCGCGCGTACCGTCGCCAACAGCGGCCCGCGCTCGAAAAACGAAGCGCGATACGCCGCCGCGACGATCTCCTGCGCCCCTTTGCTCGCGCTGTACGGATCGTGACCTCCGAGCGGATCCTCCTCGCGGTACGCGGGACCGCTCGAACGCGGCGCATAGCATTTGTCCGAGGTGATCACGACGACGCTGCGGACGGCATCGCATGCGCGCACGGCGTCGAGGACGCTCGCCGTTCCAGCGACGTTCGTCTCGAAGGTCGCGCGCGGCTCCGCGTACGAACGGCGCACGATCGCCTGCGCGGCGAGGTGGAATACGGCGTCGGGCCGGAACCGCCGTACGGCGCGGTCGACCGCATCCGCGTCCCGCACGTCACCGATCGTCGACTCGACGACGTCATCCAAGCGGAGCGCCCCGAACAGGCTCGGGCGGCCTTCCTCCGGCGCGAGCGCGAACCCGCCGACCGAGGCTCCCTCGCGGGCGAGCCACCATGCGAGCCAAGACCCTTTGAATCCCGTGTGACCGGTGATGAGAACCCGGCGCCCGTGCCAACTCATCAGCGCATACTGCGTGGCTCGAGCAGCCAGCGGAGTGGAAACGGCGTCGCTTCCTTTAACGCAAGCGCCGGCCGTTCGATGAGGAACCAGCTGCCGCACGCCATGGCAAGCGCGCCTGCCAGCGGCACGGCGGTGTACGCCGCGACCCCAAACCGCGCCAGCCCGCAGAGCAGTGCGATTTGTTGCAGCGGAAAGGCGTAGATGTACAAACCGTACGAGAGATCGGCCCGCCGGTCGACGTCGCGCAACGGCAGATCGGCGGCCATCCACAGCGCCGCGGCACTGAACGCGACCGGAGCGATCAGCGGGTAGATCGGCGTGTGCAACGCCACCAGCGCGACGACCGCGCCCGCGATGCCGATCGGGCGCGTCAGGACGAGCCGATCGCGGTAGAGATACGCCGTCGCCCCCATGAAAAAGTACACGACGAGTTCCGCGACCAGCCGGTTGTTGCCCTGGGCGACCACGTCGAGCGGGAATCGCGCGCTCGTGAATCCGGCGAACGTGACCGGGAGTGCATACGTCAGAAAAAGGACCGCGGTCAGCGCCGCGATCATCCAGCGCCGGCGGCGCGCGATCGCCGCGGCGGCGAGGACGCCGATCACGAGATAGCAGCCGAACTCGAACCGCAGCGTCCACAGCGAGCCGTCGAACGCGCTCGGATACGGTACCTTCTGCAACAGACCGGCGATCCCGTATTGGCGCATCGTGAGATCGGCGTTCGCCAGCACGTAACGGAGCGGCGGATCGATCGGGCTCGCGAGGTAACCGGCGAACCCTCGGCCCTCGAGCAGCGCGACGATCGGCGCGAAGGCAACGGCGGTCAGCAGCAAACAGATCCAGAACGCCGGGAAGATCCGCAGGAAGCGATGCCATAAGAAGCGGCCGATCGTGCGGGCGCGCTCCGCGCTGCGCGTGATGAGAAACCCGCTCAACACGAAGAAACCCGCGACGGCGAGGTTGCCGAGATCTTCGTGGCCGCCGCTCCACCGGCTGAGCGGATCCTCACCGAAGCCGCCCAGGGGATACGCGTGCGAGAGCACGACCAGCGCGGCGAACGCAAGCCGCAAGAAACCGATCGCGTTGTGGCGGAAATCGAACGAGCTAAGCAGCACCGGTCGGCACGTCCGTCCAGACCTTCCACGGTGCCTGACCCGAATCCCAGAGCTCCTCGAGGAGGCGGCGTTCGCGGAGCGTGTCCATCGGTTGCCAGAAACCATGGTGCTGCAGAGCGTACAGCCCGCCGTCCGCCGCGAGCCGCTCCATCGGTTCCCGCTCGAGCGCGATCCCGTCGCCGTCAATGTAGTCGAAGATCGCGGACTCAAATACGAAAAACCCGCCGTTGATCCAGCCGGCGTCCGTCTGCGGCTTCTCGACGAAATCCGCGATCCGGCCGCTGTCGCCCGCCAACCGGATATTGCCGAACCGAGCAGGGGGGCGCACCGCCGTCAACGTCGCGAGTGCGCCTTTGCTGTCGTGAAATGCAAGCAGTGCCGCGATGTCGACACTCGCCAAGCCGTCGCCGTACGTCAGCATGAAGCGCTCGCCGCCGATCATGTCGCGCAACCGGCGCAGCCGTCCACCCGTTTGTGTTTCCAGACCGGTGTCGACGAGGTGCACCTTCCAGCGCGGGTGACGCCGTTCGAGCACGTCGATGCGGCCCGAATCGAGATCGATCGTGAGATCGCTGCTGCGCACTTCGAAGTTGACGAAGTAGTCTTTGATCAAATCACCGCGGTAGCCGAGCGCGACCACGAACTCCCGAAATCCGTACGCGGCGTAGATGTTCATGATGTGCCACAGCATCGGATGGCCGCCGATCTCGATGAGCGGTTTAGGCCGGAGGAGCGTCTCGTCTCCCATGCGCGTCCCGAGACCACCGGCGAGGATCACGACCTTCACCGCACCTTGAATCGACGCTCCGGCGGCCAAACCTTCCTGCCGTGGGCCACGGGACGCGAATTCCGCCGGAGCGTCCGGCGACGCGCGCTCACTCGCGGCGGCGGAGCCGGGAGCCAACGACGCGCGCCGGGTTTCCGGCGACGATCGCGTATGGAGCGACCTCCCCCCGCACGAGTGTCAGAGCTCCGATCACCGCGCCGCGGCCGACGCGAGCACCGTCGAGCAGAACCGCGCCGGCACCGATCCAGACATCGTCGTCGATCTGGATCCCTCCGCGCGAGGGAGCAAATCCCAGCTGCCGTATCGGCAACTCGAGATTCGCCGTCGCATGATTCGTCGGCGCAAGGACGACGTTCGCCGCAATCAAAACACCGCAGCCGATCGTGATTCCGTTTCCGGAATAGAGCATGCATCCCGAATTGATCTGGCACTCAGCGCCGATCACGATGTTCGCGCTGCCGCCCGCGAACTTCACCTTCACGAAGGCATCGATTCGAGTCCCGGCACCGATCGAGAGCAGCGAACCTCGGGTCGAATCGTCGAGATCGGCGAGCGGCGAGATCTGCGCGGACGGAGCTATTGTATGCAAGGTCGGCACCCACCAGAAAGGCGCTGCGTTCGTATCAGCACCGTGATGCGAAGCGAGCGCCTGGATTCCTGCCGCGGTTCACCCGGCACGCGTCGTTCTCGTTACTCTGAAGTACGCGGAGCTTTTTTTTCGGCGCTGCAATCGGCCGGCCGAGCGCATCCCCACGCACGCCTCGGCAACCGTTGGCGAGGATCGCGTCCTTCAGCCATGGCGCCGGCGCTCCAGCAGCCCCACATACCAACCCCGAGGGGCACCTGGGACCCGTAGAGGACCGGCCCGTCGGCAGCACGTACCGCACCAAGCCACCATGCATGTCAAACCGCCCACGGTCACTTTGCGCTCTTCGCCTGCTCGGCGGCGCCGTTGACCAGTCGGTGCTTGCTGCTCACCGGTGCAGACGGATTCGTTGGCACGGCCATAAAGCCACTCCTCAGCGAAGCCGGATACGAGGTTCACGCTGTCGTCCGCCCGGGGGCACGGGGAGGCGATTCGGACACGACGCATGAGTGCGATCTGACCGATCTCCCGGCGATCGACGCCCTCTGCGCGCGCGTTCGCGCGACGCACCTCCTTCATCTCGCATGGTGCACCGGGTTAGCCGATCACAAGACATCCATCGAGAACCTGCGCTGGGTCGCGAGCGGTGCGCGGCTGCTGGATGCATTCCGGCGAAACGGCGGACTGCGCGCCGTCGCCGCCGGAACGTATGTCGAATATGGGAACTACGCGGGGGTCTGCACGGACCAAACACCGGCTGCGCCGACGTTTCTCTATGCGGCCGCGAAAGCGGCATTAGGCGCGCTGATGCTCGCGTACGCCGACGCGGATGGATATTCCGCGACGTGGGCGCGCCTGTTCATCTTGTACGGAACGGACGAGCCGAAGGTCCGGCTCATCCCGCAAATCTCAGAAGCGCTCGCGACGGGCAAGCCGTTCGAGACGAGCGACGGAACGCAAGTCCGCGATTTCGTTCACGTGAGCGACGCCGCCCGTGCCCTGGTGACCCTTCTCGGCGTGGAGCATCGCGGGGTCGTGAATGTGGGAACCGGCGTCGGACGTCCCATCCGGGATGTCATCATCGGCGTCTCCGAGAGGATCGGGCGGCCCGAGCTGGTTCGTCTCGGAACTCGCGAGCGGTCGCCCGAGGAATCCATCTATCAAATTGCCGATCCGCGGCCGCTCCACGACATGGGATGGGTGCCCGAGATCTCCTTCGAACGCGGTCTGCACGACGAAGTCGACAGCATCGCGGCCGCGTACGAAACATATGGGCGCTGAACCGATAACGATCGTCACCCCGTACGTCTCCGGCACGGCATACTTGCGTGAGGCTCTCGAGAGCGCGATGCTGCTTCGTGGAACGGACTGGCGGGTCATTGTCGCGGACAACTCGCGCAATGAGACGGCACGCGAGGACGCGCGGGCGATCGTTGCCGGTTTCAACGATGCGCGGGCGAGCTTCCGAACATTTGCGGCGCACGTCGGCATCTGTGAAAGCTTCAATCGCAGCATGGCGTGCTCGGATTCGGATCTCGTCGTGCTGCTCCACGCCGACGATCGGATCGACCCGAGTTATCTTCTCCTGATCCGCGCGCTCGCCGAACGCTACCCAGAGGCCTCCGCGTACTTTTGCGGCGCACGCATTATCGACGCCGCCGGTCGTCCGGCGTTCTCATTCATCGATTTCGTGAAGCGGTTCCTCGTGCCCCGCGACGGTGACGGCACTACGATGCTGGAGGGAGAGCGTGGTGTCGAAGCTCTCGCGCGCGGTAACTTCATCATGGGTCCTACCGTGTGTTTTCGGCTCTCGCGACTCGATGGCGAGCATTGGCAGGATCGCTTCGTCCAGGCCGCGGATTTGGAGTTCTGGACGCGTATCCTTTTCGCGGGCGGCACGATCGTCGGCACGCGGCGAATCGCGTACGAATACCGGCGGCACGCGGCTCAGAGCACCGCTCAGGTGAACAAGACGATGTACCGGTTTCGCGAGGAAGCGGCCGTATACGATTTGATCGCCGATCGAGCCGACGCCCGCGGTTGGACTGCGGCGGCTCGCGTCGCGCGACGGAAGACGATCGTGCGCCTCCACCTCCTGTACGAGGCCGCGAGCGATGCGGCTCGCCTTCGGCTCAAGTCCGCGGCTGCCAAGCTCGCCTTCGCACCGCGCCTCCGTTAGACCCGGACAGGCGACTCGCGTGCTGCGGTGGACGGCGCGTGGTGCTCGTCACGACGGAGCTTCATCGTGCGGGTGGAGAACTGCACGTCGTAGAGCAGCGCCTGCAGTGAGAGCTGGAATCCGATCATGAACAAGAGCAGCGAGAGCACGACGGTCCCGGCCGGGCGCGGGATCCCCGACGAGCTCGAAATTGCCCACTCGTGACCGCCGAAGAGGACGGCGAAGAGGAGGAGCGGGAGGCCGATCAGACCGCACAGCGAGCCGACGTTGATCTCGACGATGAGATAGTTGACGAGTAGACGCCGCGCGAAGCGTGCCGCCAGCTTCAGCGGAAACGAGAACAGGACGCGCGGAATCGAGAGCGAGCTGTGTTCGCCACCGTAGATCGCGGGCATTTCGAGCTCCGCGATCGCGCGCCGGCGCAGCCCGAACAGACACAGCAGGTCGATCTCGAAGAAATAGCGGTCAGCGAGCCGTTCGATGGTTACTTGCCGGACCGCGCCGGCGCGCAGCGCGATGAACCCGTTCGTCGGGTCGACGATCGTCCAATAGCCGCTGCTGAACTTGACCAAGAACGTCAGTCCGGCATTGCCGAGCAGGCGCGTCACCGGCATCGCCTGCAGCGTGGCGGGGTCCGCGAACCGGTTGCCTTTGACGAGGTCGATCTCGGGATAGCGTTCGAGAACGTCGATCATGTCCGGCACGTACGAGGTGTCCATCTGCCCGTCCGAATCGATCTTCACGATGTAGTCGGCGCCGAGCTCGAGCGCTTTACGGACCCCGGTTTTCGTCGCGCCGCCGACACCGCGGTTGCGGTCGTGGCGCTCGACATGAACGCGCGGATCCTCACGGCGCACTGCCTCGCCGCTCTGCTCGGGACACGCATCGTCGACGAGGATCACGAAGTCCGCGACCGCAAGAGCCTCCTCGACGACCTTGCCTACCGTCGCACGCGCACGGTACGCAGGGATGACCACTGCGACGACGCCGCGCTTCGCGTGCGCAGCGGGGCTCGGCGGGGGCGTAGGGAGGCCGCTCACGCGTTCAGGACGGCGCCTGCAGCGTCGCTTGTTCGATGTCGATCGCGCAGCGCTGCTCGATTCGGACCGTCGTCCCGCGGCGGATCGCGTCCGGCGTCGCCACGACCGGGGAATGCGCCACGGTGGCCGGCGTGCCGCACGGGTACGACAGCACGAGCGGGCCTCGCTCTGCGAACTGGGCGAGCCGGTCGCCGCGAACGTGTACGCGCACGTCGTCGACGAGCTGGTGCGCTGAGCCGTCGGAAGAGGCGACGCTCGACCGTGTCCGGCCGGCGAGCGCATAGCCGTTGAGCGGGTCGAAGGCGACATCGCGCAGCGCGTAGACGCCGGCCGGCGAGCATGCCGGCCGGCTGCAGGCAAGCTCCGGCGGATTTTGCGCGATCCCATGCACGCGGATCACGCGGCCCGACTCTTGATAGATCCAGTAGCGCGCGCTCGCCAGCCATCGCCCATCGCTCGCTGCCGTGCCGCGATTCAGCAGTTGCGCCGGGCTGTCCGTTTCCAGCGTCGCGCCGTCCGGGACGCCGGCCAAGATGCCGTCTCGTAAGGCGGACGTGACGTCGATGTGCGCTGATCGCTCGCCTTCCAACGTCTCGAGCGTGCGTGCGTTCGTGACGAAGGTCGCCGCGATGACGAGCGCGTACGCCACCGCGAGCACGGCGCTGACCACGGTGCGCGCCGTACCGCGGAGTGCCGCCGCGAGCAATGCCAGCCCGCACCCCATGACGAGGGCCGCTCCGAATCCCTCGATCACCATCCAGATGTATCCGTAGCCCGGCTGCACCTCGCGCTGGTAACGCGGGATCGCCGCCAGCAGCAGTGCAGGCACCACCCAGATGATCGCGCCGATCGCCGCCGGCACCGCCAGCGTGCGCGGCGGAACCGCAGCGCTGCGCAGCGCGATGAACGCGGCCGGCGCGGCCGCGGCAACGAGCGCGAGGAGCAGCCACCACGGCGTCGTCATCCAGAACGCATCTTGCGACGCGAAGAGCTGCTGGTGGAAGCCGAGATACGAGAGCGGAATCGACGCGCTGAGCTGATTGATCACCGTCGGGAGGTATGCGCGAGGATCGAGGTGCAGCGCGTACGCTGCCGTGCCGTGCTGCGGAAACACGACACGCCCCACCAGCAGGCCCGCGAGCGCGATCCCCGAGAGCGCGAGGAACGGCAAGGATGCCCGCCACCCTTGGCGTCCGCGGAGGTGAACGGCGATGAGCACGTGTACGACCGAGAGCGGATAGCAGGTCTCGTACGTGAGCACGCCGAGCAGGTACAGCAGGAACGCGGCGACGAGCGCGCGCGCGCCGGCACCGCGCAGGAAGGCGGCGAAGAGGATCCACGACCCGAGCATAAGCGCCAGCACGTACTCGGTGAGCGCCGAGAAGCCGAGATATCCGTCGTAGTGGCCATGGAACTGCATCGTCGCCGCGACGAGCAAGCCGCTCAGCGCGGCGGCGCCCACACCGACGCGAAGCGCCCGCAAGAACAAACCGAACAAGACCAGATCGAGCAACAGCATTCCAACCTGGAAGGCCTTGTACGCGGCGAGGTCGTGGAAGACCGTGAAGACGCCGAATCCCTCGAGCGGCGAGGCGGGAAGAAAGCGCGACGTCGACACGAGGAAGGCGCTCGTCGACACCCAGCTCATCTGCAGCAGCGTGAGGTGATTCGCGCTGAGATAGCCGTTCATGTTCGAATTGAACAGATCGTCGCCCAAGAACGAGGACGAGGCAACCGGCGTAACGATGAAAAGCGCGACGATCGCCGTCAATGCGCCCAGCAACACGGGTCGTCGGAGCGGAGGCATCGCGCGCTGGTTCGTCAAAACCCGAAAAACACCCTATTCGTTTGGATCTGCAGCAAACTCGGAGCCGATGACGTACGCCTCCCCATGGTTCGGTATCCTCTATGCCGTGGCGTTCATCTCGGGTATCGCGGCAATAGTCCTCGGCGATCGGCTCGACGGCCGGATCGGCAGAATTCTCGGCGTGCTGGTGGCGATCGTCGCCGGCTTCGCCGGCGGCACGGCGGTCAGGGGCACGCAGGCGGACGTGAGCGGTCAGCCGTTCGCGCTGCCGACCGCAGCACCGCTCGCGATCGCGATCCCGGAGCGGCTCGGTCCGCCGCGCGCGCGCGCCGCACAGCTCTCGATCGACGTGTTCTCGGACGCGCAACACCCGAGCGCGCCGTCGCAAACCATGATCGTACCGTTCGGTGACGAGATCGTCGCCGCAGGCTGGGCGTACGACGCGAACGCGCATGCACGTTGCGCCGCGGTCGTACTCGTCGTGGACGGGCGTCCGTTTCCCGCGATCTACGGAGGGCCGCGGACGGACGTCGCATCGGCCTACGGCGCCGATCATCTCGCGAGCGGGTACAACGTGCTCGTCCACGCGGCCGCCCTTGGCGCGGGACACCACCAGGCGGACGTGCGCTGTCTGGACGCCGCCGGCGCGGGATTCGCTTCTCCACCCCTCTCTTTCGAGGTTTCCCCATGACAATCGATCCTGCATTCGGTGCCGTCGTCGCGGCTCCGATCGTTCTTCTCGCGATCGCGTGCGCCTGGGCGCTCCGATTCGATCGCCGGTGGATCGCGATCGCCGTCGCCGGCTGCACGCTCGGTTTCGTGGCCGGCTGCGCTCGTTCGGCCGGAACCGAATCGTCGCCGGCGCCGGCCGCCACGGCGGCGGTCACGCCGGCGCTTGGGCCGGCCGCGACGCCGCAACCCACACCCACACCGCTGTCGGCCCAGATGACGAAAGCAGCGCTCGCCGCGAAGCGCGAGTCGGGAACGATCGCGATCGACGTCTTGGACGATCATCAGCCTGGGATGCGGGGCAGCGACGACCCGCTCTCGATTTCCTCCACCGGAACGGCGTTCGTGATCGGTTGGGCCTTCAACGAGGGGAAGAACGCGCCGTGCTCCGCGGTCGCGGTCGTCGTCGACGACCGGCTCGCCTTCCCCGCCCGCTACTCGTACGCTCGTCCCGATGTCGCCGCGCACTTCAACAACACCGGCGTCACGAATGTCGGCTACGGGGCGATGCTGCCGGCGTCGGCGCTGGGTTCCGGGCGGCACCAGGCGCGCATCGTCTGCCTCGGCGCCGGCTCACCGTTGCGCAGCCACAAGATCGTGAGCATCACGGTCCAGTAGAACGACCGGACCCGTTCAGCCCGGGCGAGTCAACTCGATCGTGACGGCCGGCAGCAGCGTCGCATGCCGGCCGCCGCCGACGATCCCGCGAAGCACGATCCGATGCTTGCCCGGAGCAAGGTCATCGGTGAGCACACGCGCGGTGAACCCGCAATCCTGGAGTTCCGGTGCCTTGACGAACGCCGCCACGTCCGGCCGAAACGCACCGTACGATGCACGGTCGACGACGCGGCCGTCGATCAGCACGTCGACGGCGCGCACCGCCGCCGGAGTCTGATAGCTCGCGTCGATCATCCAGCCCGTCATCCGCAGGTCGGTGCCGATCGGGTGGACGAACGGGCGGCCGCCCTGCACCTCCGGCGCGATGGCCGCGCCGTCCAGCGTCGTGAAGCCGCCTTGAACGACCGGTGTGACGGCGGCGCGGGCCGGCTCCGCCGCGCGGACCTCGAGCCGGCGAGAGCCGGTGTAGAGCGTTTTCCCGTCGGCGGCGAGCACCTCGATCGCGACATCGTGCGCGCCGGGGAGGATCCGCAACCGAGCGGCGTACCCCGAGCGGTCGTACGCCGGTGTCTTGAAGAACCGCGCGACATCACTGCGCGCGATGCACGTGTCCGCTCGCACGGAGACTCCGTCGATGACGATCAGCACCTCGCGCGGGAGCGCGTGCGCGACCGTGTCGACAGCCCAGCCCGAGAGGGAAAGGATACTGCTGCCCGGCTCGGCGTCGATGGTCGTCCGCGCGCCGAGCATCTGGCCGCCCACCGTCTCAATCGCGGCCTGGCCGGTACTCGGCACCCGGGAGGCCGCCGCCAGGAGCGCGGCGTCGGCGGGCGGCGACGCGGCCTTGGGATCGCCGGCGAAGCACGAGCGACCTCCGGCGTGCGAAGTGAGCACGACCCCGGCGGCGACCAGGATCAGGACCGCGGCGAGGACGGCACCGCCCAGACGAAGCGTGCGCGAGCTCACCGTGCCGATCCTCACTGCGCGAGCCCTGCGATCAGGTTGCGCTCGACGAGCTCCTCGATGACGACGTTCGGATGTTCGGCGGCGATGATGTGCTCGTTGAACTGCTCGCCGCTTTGAACGAACACGACGCGGCGAAAACCCTCCGCGATGAACGGCCGCAGGCGAATCGAGAACGAATCCCCGAAGAACACCGCGGTCGGCAGCGACGGGTCGGGGACGAGCGACGCGTTGGGATCGAGCACCGGCGGGCCTCCGAGCGCGTACTGCGGCGTCGCGACGACCTGCGCGCGCTCCGGGAAGACGGCATCGGCTTGTCGATCGGAGAAGATCGCCCCAACCCCTGAGAGGTTGAGCAGGTCGCCACGCTGCTCGCTGAGATGTATCTGCACGGCGCCGGCTGGAATCGGCCGCATCCCCCACCTGCGCACGTCGTCCGCGAGGACGCGGTATCCCGCATAAGCGCCGCGCGCGTTCCAATGCGTGTCTCCGCGCGAGAATACGTCGCCCTGCGTCTTCGCGGCAATCACTGCCGCGGTCGGGTCGAGGGCATCGACGCCGCCCGCCCGCAGGCGCGGGACGAGGCGCTCCAGCATCGTCGGATGCACCAAGGCGGTCCCCGCCGGCAGGAACTCGGGATAGACCGTGCTCTTGTCGGGCGCGAAGATTGCGACGAAATGCGCACCGTGCGCGGCGCAGAAATCGGCATGGGCGCGAAAGACCGCGACGATGTAGTCGAGGTCCGCGTCGGACGGATGGAACGCGCCGGTGATGTAGGCCCGAATCTGAGGTTCGCCGAGGAAGAGCCAGCCGCCGCGGCCACGCATCACGCTCGCCGACGAGGAATCGGCGAGGAGCGCGAACTTCGCCCAGTCGTAACCGCCGATGAGGTGCGTGCGCATCGGGAAGCGGTCGGCGAGCACCCGCTCGAGGGAGTGCGTGTACTCGGCGGTCTTGGTAGTCAGCTCGGCTTGCGGCGGCATCGTCGCGACCGGACGGCGTTCCGCCCCGATGATGAACGCGTCGTCGCTCCGCGCAGCGCCGAACGCGAGCGCGATGAGCGGTATGGCGACCAGCGCGCTGAAGGTGAGGACGATCGCCAGGTCGCGCAGCGAAGTTTTAGGCGCACGCATCAGAAGCGGAAATAGATGAACGGATTGTACGTCCCCGCCGCCAGCTTGGCGACGGAGAAGACGAACAGACATGCCAGCGCCGCGGGGACCGCCCCGATGTCGAAGGGCCGCAGCGGCGATCCAGGCGCCCGCGCCGGGTCGAGACGCGACGCGAGGGCGGGTGTGGCAAGTACGCAGCCGATCAGAAGCGCGACGATCGTTTCGTGATCCACGACGTTCGCGAGAATCAGGCTCGGAGCGGCATTCGGGACGACGAGCGCGCCGAGGAAGCCCAGCGCGTACGCCAGCGAGTCCGAGCGAAAGAAGACCCACGCGAACGCGACGAAACCCAGCACGTAGACGTGGCGCAGCACCGGGGTCGACGTGATCCTCCGCATGACCCCGACCCGCTCCATTACCAAGAACGTTCCGTGCAGCAGGCCCCACACGATGAACGTCCACTTCGCACCGTGCCACAGGCCGCACAGGAAGAACACGATCGTCAGGTTGAGGTAGACGCGCCAGGGTGCGGTGCGGTTGCCGCCGAGCGGGATGTACAGGTAGTCGCGGAACCAGCGCGAGAGCGAGATGTGCCAGCGCCGCCAGAACTCCTGGACCGACGTCGCGATGTACGGGAAGTCGAAGTTCTCCAGGAACCGGAAACCAAACATCCGCGCCAGCCCGATCGCCATGTCGGAATAGCCGGAGAAGTCGAAGTAGATCTGCAGCGTATACGCCGCGATCGCGAACCAGGCGACCGGCAGCGAGAGCGTGCCGGGCTGTGTCGCGAACACGTGATCTACCGCCGCCCCGAGCGTGTTCGCGATCAGCACCTTCTTCGCCAGACCGACCACGAAACGGCGGACGCCATACGCAAAATCCTCGACCGTCACGACGCGCGCGGCGAGCTGCGCCGCTATGTCCTTGTAGCGGATGATCGGTCCCGCGATGAGCTGCGGGAAGTACACGAAGTAGAGGATGATCTCGAGCGGGTTCCGCCGCGCCTCCGAGGTGCGGCGGTACACGTCGACGATGTACGAGATCGCGTGGAACGTGAAGAACGAGATGCCGAGCGGCAGATAGATCTGCGAGAGCGCGACCTGCCGGCCGATCGCGTTGCCCAGAAGAAAATTGAGGTTGTCGGCGAAGAAGCCCGTATACTTGAAAAAGACGAGAATTCCCAAGTTGAACGTGACGGCCGCAGCGAGGACGAGCCGGCGTCTGCGCGTTCCGTTCCCCGGCGCGCACGCCAGCGCGAGCCCGAGCCCATAGTTCACCAGCGCGGAGGCGAGCACCAGGAAGACGTAACGGCCCTCGCCCCACATGTAGAAAACCAAGCTCGCGAGGACGAGCACCACGTTGCGAAGCGCAGCTCCGCGCACGCAAAAATAGACCACGAGTATTGCGGGAAGAAAAACGAAGAGGAATATCTCCGAGCTAAAAACCATCGACCAAGGTCGCCGGTTCGAGGTTCAGAGTCGTCGTCCTTGCGGCCGGCGGGCGTTCATTCGACGAACCTGCCGGACATTTGCAAAGCGGTCAATCGTTCACCGATCCAAGCGACGCGCGCTGCGATCACCGTCGCGACGGCGAGCGGTGAATAGCGGGAGAGGATGTCGGCACTCGCACGTTCTCCGCGCTGCGCCGCCTCCGCCGGATGCGCGTGAATCCGTTGCAGGGCGGACGCCGCGTCGTCGAGATCGGGATCGGCCCACACTTGGCCGACCGCGTACGGTCCGTAGTCGTCGGCGAGTTCGACCAGCTCGAAACCGACCGGGTAACCGTTCTCGGCGGTCAAGTAGTCGGCCGGCCCCGACCACGGCGTCCCGACCACCGGCTTGCCGAGCGCCATCGCCTCCGCGAGCGTGTAGCCGAACCCTTCCGAGCGATGGAGCGAAACGTAGGCGTCGGCGGCAGCCAGCATCTCGTTCTTCTCGCGCCGGCCCAGGTAGCCGTCGGTCAGCTCGATTCGCGCGTCGCCGGCGATCGCGGTCCGGATCCGCTCGCGCCCGTCCGGATCAGCATCGGCGTTGATCGACTTGATGACGAGCCGCACGCGTTCGTCGCCGCGGGAAAACGCGCGGCGGAACGCTCGCACGGCGCCGAGCGGGTTCTTGCGCTCGAACACGCTCCGGTAATCGAACACGAACAAGAACACGGTTTCGTCGTCGCGCCACCCGAAGTCGCGCTTGCGTCCTCGGCGGACGGCGCCCACGTTGACGACGGGCGGTACCCGCACGACCGGGATCGGCGACTTGACGGCGAGCGAATCGGCGATGAACTGCGTCCCCGCCCACACCTCGTCGAACGGCGCGAATGCGCTGCGCCACTCGTCGGGGAATTGCGGGAGCTCCCACCACCACGACGCGATGTTGTACCGGCCCGCCAAGCGCTCGCGTCCGCCCTCGGCCAGGAACACCGGGACCTGGTCGGCGTTCATGCACACCAGGTTGATCTGATGTTCGGCGTCGCCCGCACCGACGGCGAGGGTGGTGTCGCCGTCGCGGCTCGGCGCGTAGGCGGAGAAGTCGACCAGACGCGTCGGGATCCCGGCCGCTTCGAGCGCCGCGACCTGTCCGCGACCGGCCTCCCCGACGCCGGACTCGGTGCGGAAATACCCGACGACGTTGACGCCCATCTCGAATCGAGGGGTCGAGGCCGCCCGCGGCGTGCGCAAGCCGGCCTCGCCGAGATACGCCCGCGGAACGCGCGCCGTCGGGTCGTGCAGCAGCCAGTCGACGTAGCGGGCGCGGTCGGCGCCGAGGACGTGCGGAAATGCCGACCGGAGATCGGCGCGCGTTCGCCACATCCCGTAGAGGTAACGCGTCAGACGCGGCGCGGCCGTGCGGTCCGCATCCTCGTCGGCGCGCGCGTTGAGATACTCCCACGCCGAGGGTTGCGCCGCGACGTCGCCGGGATCGGGGAAACGGATGCCGTCGAGCCGCGCCTCACGCAGCAGCGCGCGGCTGACGGCGTCGAGTCGAACGCCGTTGCTGAAGCGCGCGAATGCGTACGGCTCGGCCGCGGCGTCGTCGAACCCGTTCGCCGTCACGCGCTCGGCGTAGGCCCGCAGGAGCGTGGCGAGCGCGGGATCGCCGGCAACGTCGATACGCGTCTGGTGCTTCGAGAGCCGGCGCGGCGCGCGCACGTCAAAGCCGCTGTAGTGAAAGAAGATCACGGGCTCACCGGTGGTGAGACGGTGCGGGTCCGCCGGATCGAGCTGCCGCGCGTGCAGGTTCCAGTAGGCGACGTTGCAGCCGCGATGGCGCACGATCGCCGCGCGCTCGACGAGCCCGGGGACGAGGTCGACCCACTTCTGATCGGTGAACAGCCCTGCCGCCACGTCGTTCACGCAGTAGCGCTCGAGCCGCTCCGCCCACCAGTCGAGCATCGCGGTCGCCGAGGGCGTCCGAGCGACGCCGATGAAGCCCAGATTGTAGGCGCCGGCGCGCAGCAGGGTGATCTCGTCGGGGAGCTTGCCGTCGAGCGGGATCGGCTCCGTCGTGTGCGGCGTCAATACGACGTCGGCGCCCTCGAGCGGGCGCGTCAGCGGATCGAGCGGCGCGAACACCTCGATGTCAGGGTCGAAATAGTAGGCCCGGTCGTATCCCGCCTTCAGCAAGTACCGCAGCACGAAGGGCTTCACGGCCGTCGAGAGCTCGGTGACGTCCGACGAGTACGCTAGCCCGGCGTAGAACTCGAAATCGAAGACGTCGGTCGGGGCCAGCATGCGCGCACCCCGCACGTCCGGGAGCGCGCCGAGCGGATCGACGATGAAGACGAAGCGGTCGATCTCCGGCGCGTACTGCGCGAGCGAATCGCTCAGGGTTTGGGCGTAGGCGAGATAGTTTCGCGCCACGACCGTGAACGCGGCCGACCGCGGGGTCACTCGGGCGGCTTCTCGAGCCGGTCCAACCGCTCGCGCAGGTACGCGGCTTCCCGCTGCAAGTACGTCACGCGCGCCGAGAGCGCACTCACCTGCGCGCGCAGTTGCAGCTCTCCGTCGCGGCGGGTCAGCGGAATCTCCTCGAGCTCCTGCAAACGCTCCTCGACCTCTCGGTTGACCGCGTCCTGGCGGTGGGTGGAGAAGCGGATCAGGCGTTCCACGACGCGCTTGGCGAGGCTGCCGAACGCGCCGTAGCGGGAGCTCAGCGGCTCCGGCGACGCGTCAACTGATCGGCTCACCCTCGGGCACCTCCAGGATGACGGTGTCGGAGACGTGGATGATGTCGCCCCACACGTAGCCCGTGCGCTCGTAGAACTCGTCCTTGTGGATCCAATGGCGCAAGCCGTCACGGATCAGGAAGATCTGGAGCCCCTGCTCGGTGGGCGAGGTGCCGCGGACCGCGATCTGGCCCTGCTTGCAGCTCGCCGCCAGCTCGACCAGCTGCACGCCGCGCGTGAAGCCGTTGAGCGAGGGGATGCTGCTCAGGTATCGCTCAACCCCGTCCGACGCCGGGCCGTCGAAATGGATCTGCCCGCCGTCCATCCAGATGACGCGATCGCACGTGCGAGCGATGTTGACGAGATCGTGCGAGACGAGGACGATCGTGGAGTTCGCGTCCCAAAAGCGATCGATCCGGGCCGCGCACTTGCGGCGAAACCGTTCGTCGCCGACGGCCAGCACTTCGTCGAGCAGCAGGATGTCGGGACGGAACTCGGTAGCGATCGCGAAGCCGAGCCGCGCGCTCATCCCCGACGAGAGCGTCTTCGTCGGCTGCGCCCGGATCGGGCCGAGCTCGGCGAATTCGAGGATCGCGTCGACGTGCTCCCGCACGACGTGTTCGTCGTGACCCATCAGCACGCCGTAGTACACGACGTTGTCGATCAGATCGAGGTCGGGCTCGAAGCCGACGCCGATCTCGATGAGCGGCGCGACGGTGCCCTCGACGGCGATGCTCCCGCGCGTCGGTCGCAACACTCCCGCGATCAGCTTCAGCATCGTCGACTTGCCGCTGCCGTTGGGGCCGATCAAGCCGACCTTCTCACCGTGTTCGACGCGCAGCCCGATGCGGTCGAGGACCGTCCGGCGCCGCACGCCGCGCGTGTGGCCGCTCATGAAGTGCAGCGCGCTCCGCTTGAGGTCGTAGTGGAGCTCCTCCTGCGTCCGCCGTACGAGCGTGACGTCCCGCATCTCGACCGCGGCGGCCACTACAGCAGATCCATGAAGTCGCGGCGCATCACCTTGAACACCAGCACGCCGGCCGCCAGCACGACGCTCGAACCCGCGAGCGCCGCGAGCACCACGCCCGCGTGGAGCGGCCCGGTGACCAGCGTCACCTCGCGCAGCGCCGCGATCTCGCTCGCGACGGGATTGACGGCGAACCACGGCCGGATCTGCGCCGGCGTGATCGCGGCGGGATAGAACAACGGGCTCGTGATCCACAGGATGAAGCCGGCGATCGACCAGAGGTGCGGCAGATCGCGAAAGTACACGTAGAGCGACGAGAGCGCCAGACCGAATCCGGCCGACAGCATCACCAGCGTGACGAGCACCAGGGGCGTCAGCGCGACCCGTACCGGATCGTGCGTCTCCAGCGCGGAGCCGATGAGCAGGATCGGAAACGTCGTGACGGACTGCTGAAAGACGTTTGCCGTGACCGCCGAGAGCGGAAAGACCGCCGGGGGCACGGCGATCTTGTTGAGCAGCGTACCGTTGCCGACGATGCTGGTCAGGGCTTCGCTGGTCGTCCCGAGGAAGAACGAGACGACGACCAGGCCGACGAACGCGGAGATGATGTACTTCACGATCGAACCGTCGTAGTACTTCGCGTACGCAGTCCCGAAAATCGTCGTGTAGACGACGGTCATCATCACCGGGTTCGCAAAGGACCACAGGACGCCGAGGATCGTCCCGCGGTAGCGGACCTTCAGCGAACGAAGCGCCGTCATCCGGACCAGGCCCGTCATTCGCGTCAGCTCGATCCGGCGCGGCGGCCCGAACACGGGGGCACTTCGAGTAGCAGACATCATTCGGAGAGATTCCCAGAACCTAGGTGCCGCGCCGCCCCCGTGGCCTCCTGCGCGCCCGGCTCCCGGCCGCCGCGTCGAGGACGATGAACAGGTACCCACTCCCCATCTCCTCGATCACGAACTTCGAAACCCCGCTCGTTCACGTCTGCGCCGGCGACCCGCTGACGCCGTTGCTCGGGACGGCTCGGTCCGCGCTCGGCCGCGCGAGCCGCACGCGGCCGATGCCGACGTAGCGGAGCCCGGCGGCGTACACCTTCTCCGGATCGAAGATGTTGCGGCCGTCGACCAGCAGATCGCCGCGCATCGCGGCTGCGCAGCGCGCGAAGTCGAGCGTTCGAAACTCGTTCCACTCGGTCGCGAGCAGCACGGCGTCCGCGCCCGCGACCGCGGCGTACATGTCGTCGAAGAACTCGATTCCTTCGCCTGCGAGCGCCGCGCACGCGGCCGCCGTCGCGATGGGATCGTGGGCGCGCACGACCGAACCGCGGTCGAGCAGCCGGCGGATGACCGCGACCGCCGGCGATCCGCGCGTGTCGTCCGTGTTCGGCTTGTACGTGAGTCCGAGCACCGCGACGACCCGGTCGTTCAGCCTTCCGAGCTCGCGCTCCAGCTTGACGACCGTACGCTCCACCTGGCGCCGGTTCACCAGCTCCACCGCGTGCAGCAGCGGCGCCGGATAGTCGTGCTCGACCGCCAGATGCTCGAGCGCTCGCACGTCCTTTGGAAAGCACGAGCCGCCGTAGCCGATCCCGGGCCGGAGGAACTGCGTGCCGATCCGCCGGTCGTAACCGATCCCCTCACCGACCGCGCGGACGTCGACGCCGAGCAGCTCGCAAATGTTGGCGATCTCGTTGATGAACGAGATCTTCGTCGCCAGAAACGCGTTGGAGGCGTACTTGATCATCTCCGCCGTGCGCGCGTCGGTAACCAGGATCGGCGCGTCGAGCGGTGCGTAGAGATCACGCATGACGCGCACCGCGTCGACATCGTCGGAGCCGATCACGATGCGATCGGGCTTGAAGAAATCAGCGATCGCGGAGCCCTCGCGCAGAAACTCGGGATTGCTGACGACGCTGATCGCGTGGCCGTCGCGCGCGTGATCGCGAATGATCGACGCGATCAGTTCGCCGGTCTCGACCGGCACGGTCGACTTGGAGACGACGATGCGCGGTCCGTCGAGCGCCAGGCCGATCTCGCGCGCCACCGCGCGCACCGCGCTCAGGTCGGCGTGGCCGTCGGAGCGCATCGGCGTCCCGACGGCGATGAAGATCAGCTCGCTCTGCAGGACGGCCGCGTCGACCGCAGTGGTGAACGAGAGGCGGTGCGCCCGCACGTTGCGAGCGATCATCTCCCCGAGCCCGGGTTCGAAGATGGGCGTCTCGCCCGCCTCGAGCCGGACGACCTTCGCGGCGTCGTTGTCGGCGCAGATCACCGTGTTGCCGAGTTCGGCCAGACACGTCCCGGTAACGAGCCCGACGTATCCCGCGCCGACGACCGCGATCCGTCTCATCTCACGCCGCACTTCTGCCGCCGGCGGCGGCGGCCCCCCGGCGGCGCCCGCCCAAGGACGATGCGCAAGCAAGCAGCGCGAGCGAGTGACCGACGGCGATTGTTTGCAGCAGATCGGCCGCGCTGCGGTGGCGGATCACGACGGCCGCGATCTCGCCCAGGACGACGAGCACGAGCGGAGCGACGAAGCGGAACCGTCCGCGGGCGATGTTGTACGTCGCGATCACGTTCGTGGTGGCGAGGGCGGCGATCGCCACGACATAGGGCGCGAGAAACGGCGCGCCGGCGAGGAATGCGCGACCGGTGATCGTCGTGATCACCCAGCCGGGCACGAGCACGTACAGCGCTACGGCGCAGAGACAGATCGCGACGGTGAGCGCGAGCGCTTGGACGAACAGCCATCGCGTTCGCTCGCCGCGCGCCGAGCGATCGGCGGTCTGCGGCAGCAGCACGGTCGGGATGAAGACGATAACCGCGTACACCGCTCGGCAAGCGAGGGCTGCGGCGCTGTACAGCCCCGCGGAGTGCGCGTCGAGATAGCGCTTCGCCAGCACGACGTCGTAGAAGAGCAGGACGTTGATGCACAGCACCGCGAGCGCAACGCCGGCGACGCTCGAGACGAGGCCGCGCACGGCAAGCGCGACGGAGGCGCCCTGCCGATGCGGCCGAGCGGCGACGAACGTATATGCCGCTGCGGCGAGATAGCCGAGCGCGACGCCGGCAAGCGCGCCGCGCAGACCCGCGACCGAACCGAGCACCGGCGCGAAGACGACCTTGCCGAGGTTCTCCGCGACGTTCGAGAGCGCGAACGCGCGGAACGACGAGGTACCTTGGAGGATGCCGCGCAGGAAGGGGAGGACGATCGCGCCGCACAGCGAGAGCGCGGTCAGGACGACCAGCAGCGGGTCGTCGATGTGCAAGAACGACGCCAGCGGTACGGCAAGCGCAGCCAGCGCGGCCGCCGTGGCCAGCGCAACGCGCACCGCAATGGACTCGATCGTCCGCGCGAGCCCCGCCAGCCGCGAGGGGTCCGCGACCAAGTCGCTCGCCAACTTGGCGGCCACCGTTTGCGCGATGAGCGCCGGCGCGCTGACGATGACGAGGATCGCGAACAAAGACGACAGCGTCCCGTACGCCTCGACCCCGAGCACGCGGCTGAGCAGCGCGTACAAGACGTACCCGAGTACGTTGGCCACCATGAACCCGGCGAACGTGATCGCGGCATGCGTCGCGATGGGCGAAGAGCCCGCTTTCCGCTCGCCGGTCACAAGCGCAGGCCGAAATCTTCGGCGTCGACCGTGAGGTTGGGGTTATAGTACGGATCGCCGGCGGCGAAGTCGGGCCAGCGCTTGCGAAAGAGGGCGACCTCTTCCGTCGCGCGCGCGACCTTGGCCGGCGTGTCGTCGCCGCCGCGCGTCTTCGATTCGTGGTGGTAGAGCTTCGCGCGCGGAACCAAGACGTTGCGGTAGCCGGCTAGGCGCAGCTTGAGACACAGGTCGACGTCGTTGTACGAGACGGCCAGCGACTCGTCTAGACCGCCTGCCTCGAGATACTTGCGCCGCTCGACCAAGAGGCACGCGCCGGTAACGGCGAGATAGTTCGTGTCGAGCTCGAGCGCACCGTAATACCCGGCGGTGTTCCCCGGCAGAAAGCGGTGCGCGTGCCCGGCCAAGCCCAGGATCCCGAGCACGACGCCGCCATGCTGCACCGTACCGTCGGCATAGAGCAGCTTTGCACCGACCGCCCCAATCGCGGCACGGCGCCCTTGGCCGAGCATCGCCTCCATCCAGTCGGGAGCGATCACCTCGGTGTCGTTGTTGAGCAGCACGACGAACGGCGCGTCGGTCGAGCGCAGCGCTTCATTGTTGAGCCGCGAGTAGTTGAACGGGGCAGGATCCCGGAGCACCCGGAAGCGGCCCGGCCGGCGGAGCTCCCACTCCGCGAGCAGCCGGCGCGTCGCACTCTCACGGCTACCGTTGTCGACGACGAGCACCTCGAAGTTCGGGTACGCGGTGCGTTCGAAGAGCGCGCCGATGCACGGGCCGAGCAGATCGCCGCGGTCGCGCGTCGGAATGATGACGCAGACGCGTTCATCCCCCGGCACGGTGAAACGAACGTCGACTCCGCGGCCGGCGAGCTGCACCACCGCCGACTCTCCGCGCCGGCGAAGCGCGACCTCGACCGCCAGCGCGAGATCGCCGCGCGCGGTGAGATTTCGCGGATCGCGGTGGCAGAGAACCTGCGGGATGTGTACGATGTCGTTCGTGCGTTCGGTGACCCGCAGCAGTGCTTCGTACCAAGCCGCGCTCTCGAAAACGTCGCGGACGCCGCCCGCCTCGTCGAGCAGCGCGCGGCGCACCACGAACAGCCGGCCGATGTAGTCGCGCGTCAGCAGCGTCTCCGGCGACCAGTCGGGCTTGAACCACGGCTCGCCGGGGACGCCGCGCTCGTCGAGCCGGTCCTCGTCGGAGTACACCACGCCGGCCGCGTCGTCGTCTTGCAGCGCGAGGGCGAGCTCGAAGAGCGCGTGCGGCTCGAGCCGGTCGTGCGGGTCGAGCGGACCGACCACGTCGGCAGCGCCGAAGCGGTCGCCGCCGGGCGGTACGATCGCGATCCGCTCGTCTTCGGCGGCCAGCGCCTCGAGCTCCGCGCTCGCCGGAGCGTCGACCAGCACGCGCGCCGACCACGTCCCGTAGACCTGCTCGCGCAACGTGCGCAGCGCCGCCACGACGCCGTCGGTTCCGGACCGCCGCGCGTCGATCACCATCCCGAAGCGCAGCGTCTTCGGGAGAAAGCGCGCTACCGCGCGCATGCGCTGCGCGTCCTCGCCGCGCAAGCGATGATGCTCGCGGAACAACTGGTACGGATCGCCGAGCGCGGCGAGCTCCACCGCGCCGGTCTCGCCTTGCGCGACCTGGACCGGGTCCTCGACCGGCGAGCGCCCGAACCGGCGCCGCGCGGCGAACCACGTGTCGCGCAGGCGCCAGAAACGGCTGACCCGCATCGCCTCGATCGTGCGGCGCTGCCGCTGCACCAGCGGATAGAGGTAGGCGACGTGCGCGAGCAGCGCGTCCCGCGAGCGGCCGTCTTCGATCGCGCCGAGCGCGTCGACTGCCTCCGAGGTGCGCGCGGCGACACGGCGCCAGCCGCCGCGCATCTCGCCGTAGGCGGCGCCTGCCTGCCCCATCGCCGCCAGCGCGTCGTCGGGCGGGAGCGTGGCCCAGAGATCGCCCCACGCACCGGACGGGACGACGATACCGCCGCCGGTATCGCGCACCAGCGCGGCGGCGCCCGGCGTATCGTCGGCGGCGAGCACGGCTTTCCCGTACGCCCACGCCTCGACGACCTCCGGGACGAATCCGAGGCCGCGCCCGCCGAACGTGACCGCCCGCGCGTACGCGAAAAACGCTGCCCGATCGCGTTCGTCGACGTCGGCCAGAGCCACCACCTGCGCCTCGCCCTCCCGCATGCGCGCGATCGCGCCCTGATCGTCACCGGCGGCGAGCAGGTAGGGACGGCCGCGTGTGGCGCGATGTACGCGCTCTTCGCGCAGCTCCGCGCGCGGCACGACGTCGGCCCCGAGCCCGACGATGCGCGTGCGCGCTCGCGAGGCCGGCCCGAAGAGTTCGGCGACCAGCAGCGCCTCGGCATCGGTCGTGCACAGGATCATGCGCGCCCGGGCGACGGCTGCGGCGACCGCCGGAAGGCGCGCCGCGGGTTCGTCGTCGAGCAGCGGCACTAGCAGGCTGCGCTCGGCGACGCCGGCGATCGCGTGGACCGTCGTCGGAGCGGTCAGGTCGAGGAACAGGAACGCATCGTAGCGGTCGGCGGAGGCGCGTACGTGCGCGAACAGATCGGGGCTGCGCACGCGTTCGTCGAGGAGCGCCTGCGCGCGATCGGGCGCGCCGGTCGCTCCGCGCCGGGCCGCGAGCAGTGCTTCTTCGTACGCGACGCGGTCGGGCGCGTCGACGCGAAAGCGGTGTACCAGGAACGGCTCGGTGTGATCCGTTCCGGAATGAAAGTGGTTCGCGTCGGGGGCATCGGTGGTCGTCGTGGTGGTGAAGACTTCGATCGACACGCCTTCCAGGGCGAGATGCGTCGCGTACGCGAACGCGAACCGCTCCTTGCGCCCGCGCAGGTCGCGGCCGAAGAACGGTGCGATGAGCGCGACTCGCTGCCGCGCGCGTGCGCTCACGCGGCCGGTCCGGCAACGTACGACGCCGCGCGGCGCCGTTCGAACAGACGCCGCGCGGCGATCTCGGCGATTGCGACGCCGACGACCAGCCAGTACGCCGAGGCGACCTTCGGAAAGAAGAACAGATCGTCGAAGAGCTGATGCGAGGCGAGCGCGACCGCGGCGCCGAGCGCGCCGACCACCAGCGGGCGCCGCACGCGGCTGCGCGCCAGCGTGACGATCGTGACCACGAACAGCGCGATCGTCGCGCCGAGTCCGAGCACGCCGCCTTCGGCGAGGTTCTGCAAGTAGATGCTGTTGGCGTGGGTGCGAACGCCGCGCAAACCGACTTGATCGAGGTCGAGCTCGAAGTTGCCCGCGCCGACGCCGACGACCGGCGAGGTCCGCCACAGCGCGACCGCCGCACGCCAGAGCTGGCCGCGGTTGCCGAGGTGGTCGGCCGACTGCGTCGCCTGGTCGAGCGTGAAGTACCCGGTTGGGACGCCTGCGCGCAGTGCGAGCGCGATCCCCAGCGCCGCGATCAGCACCATGACGCCGGCGAAGCGCCAAGCGGCGCTCGAGAACGGCCGCAGCACCAGCAGCACCACCACCACGCCGATCGCAGCGCCCGCGATCCCGGAACGCGAGATCGTCAGCACGTCGGTCATCGTCGCCAGCAGGATCACGGCGACCAGCGTGCGGTCGCGGTGGACGAGCGCGCGCGCGACCAGCACCGGAAGCGCGACGTCGAGGTACCCGGCGAGCTGGTTCGGCCCCTCGAGCGCCCCGGCGATTCGCGGCAGCGACTGGCCGCCCACCATCAGCCCGCTATGCGCGCCCAGCGCGTATTCGGCGAGGGCCGACCCGCAGACCAGTACGACGGCAAACTCGAGCGTCCGCCAGAACGGCCGGTCGTCGGGATCGGTCGCGAAGGCGGCGACCGCGCCGAGAAAGAGCAGCAGATACTCGCCGTCCTTGAACCCTTCGCGCACGACGGCGCCGAGATGCTGCGCGTGGAGCGCCGAGAGCGCGATCGCGACCAGCGTCGCCGCGAACGCGGTGATCATCGCGCGCACGGGCAGCGTCCGGAAAGCGGCCAAGTCGGGGCGCGAGAACGCGAGCGCGAGCAGCATCCCGACCAGCCCGGCTTTGAGCGTCGTGATCGTGGTCGGTCCGATGTAGCGCGCGAGGTCGAACGGGGCGAGCACGAGCAGGGCGGCAACGCCGAGCGCCGGGCGCCGGCGCGTGAGCGCGCCGACAGCCAGCGCGCACAGCACGTAGACCAGCGCGCTGAGCACGTCGACCGGCACGTGCGTCTCTTGGCGCAGCGTGACGGTCCACGGGTGGAAAATCACGGCAGGGGGACGAGATCGCGCGGACGGCGGCGCAGCACGACGTCGAGCGCCAGGTGGAGCTCTTCGGAGTCGACGATGCGCGCGAGCATGATGAACACGAACGCGCCGAAGAGCAGATGCTCTCCGAGGTTCGTGATACGCGCGAGCGCCGAGGGCGCCGGCGGGGTGCGGGTCAGCTGCACCGCGGCGAGTGCGAACGCCATCACCGCCGAGCACAAGCCGACCTTCAGCAGCGAGACGACGACCGGGCGCAGCGGGAACCCGCCGAGCGCGCGCCAGGCGACTACCACGAACGCGAAGGTCTGCAGCGTCTGCGAAACGGCGTTCGCGAGCAGCAGGCCGCGCGCGCCGAGCGGGCCTTTCCAGATCAGCGAAAGGATCACGTTGAGGGCGACCGTGGCGACGGAGATCCCGATCGCGACCCGCACCTCCCCGCAGGCGTAGAGGCAGCGCGTCAGCACGACGTTTGCGGCCAGCGCGACCAGCCCGACCGCCGCGTACGGCAGCAGCTGCGCGCAGAGCACCGTCGCTTCCGGGGTGAACGCCCCGCGCTCGAAGAGCGTCTGCACGATCGGGCCGGCGAGCATGCACAGCCCCCACGCCGAGGGCAGCGTCAGGAAGATCACCATCTGCAGGCCGGTGCCGACGCTGCGCTTGATCGCGGCGCGGTTCTTGCTCGCGAACTGGCTGGCGAACAGCGGGAAGATCACCGTCGCGATCGCCGTGACGAAGAGCTGCTGCGGGAAGCCGACGATCTTGACCGCGAAGTTCATCCCGGCGATCGTCCCTTCCGACATCTGCGCGGCGAAGTAGCGGTCGAAGAACATTGCGATCTGACCCGCCGCCGAGCCGATCGCGATCGGCGCCAGCAGGTGGAGCAGCCGGATCACGCCGGGGTGGCGCAGATCGAGCGTGAAGCTGAAACGGCGCAGCGAAAAGAACGTCGGCAGCAGCGCGAGCAGCGAAGCGAAGGCGCCTGCAAGCGCGCCGAAGACGAGCGCGTACGCGCCGTAGTGGGGCTGCGCGAACCAGACGAAGCCGATGATGAAGATGTTGGCGACGACGCCTTGCAGCGCCGCGGCTCCGAAGCGGTGGTACGCGTTGAGGAGCGCGCCGACGACCCCCGTCAGGCTGGTCGCGACGATCGTCGGCATCAGCCAGCGCGTCATCTCGACCGCCGTGTGTGCATGAAAGGCAGGCGTCAGGTGCGCGATCCGCGGCACGTACCAGGGCGCGAGCAGCGCGCCGAGCGCCGCCAGCGTTCCGAGCACGGTGACCAGCACGACGATTGTGGTCGACGCGAGCCGCCAGGCCTCGTCTTCGCGCTCGGTGTTGATGTAGTCGGAGAAGAGCGGTACGAGTGCGGTCACCAGCGCGCCGTTGAACACGCCGAACAGGATAACCGGGACGACCGAAGCGACCAGGAACGCATCGAGCTCCCACGAGGTCCCGTAGAACTTCGCGTAGACGACCTCGCGCACGAAGCCGAGGATCGTCGACGCCAGCGTCGCGCCCATCACGACGACCGTCGAAAGCGCGAGCCGCCGCGGCGTGCGGCCTTCCGCGACGACGGTCAGGCGGCGGTTAATGCGCGCCGACCCTCCGCAGCACGGCCGGGATCGTGCGCGCGACGATCTCGAGGTCGTACCACGGCGACCAGGCGTCGATGTAGGCGTTGTCGAGCGCCATCCACTCTTCGAACGAGAGGTGCGAGCGGCCTGAGATCTGCCACAGGCAGGTGACGCCGGGCTTCACGACCAGCCGCCGCAGCGCGTAGCCGTCGTAGTGCGCGACCTCTTCGGGGAGCGGGGGGCGCGGGCCGACGATCGCCATGTCGCCGAGCAGCACGTTGACGAAGTTGGGGAGCTCGTCGATCGACGTGCGGCGCAGCAGCGCCCCCAGCCGGTGCAGGCGAGGATCGTCGCGCATCTTGAAGACCGGGCCGTCGGCTTCATTGAACCGGCGCAGCGTCGGCAGCATCGCGTGCGCGCCGCGGACCATCGTCCGCAGCTTGAACATCCGGAACCGCCGGCCGCCGATCCCGACCCGGTCCTGGCGGAAGAACGGGCTGCCGCCATTGACGACGACGACCCCGATCGCGGCGGCGGCGATCACCGGCGCCGTCGCGAGCAGGAAGACGAGCGCCAGGGTGACATCCAGCGCCCGCTTCAGCGGCCCGAACCAGCTCGGGCGCACGGGGGCCGCGGGGAACGGGATCCCGACCGGGAGGTCGGAGAGATCGGGTTCGGCGGACGAGCGCGCAACGGCGACGCTCATCGTGCGGCGGTTCCCAGGATCGCTTCGATCCGCTCGCCGACATGACCGAGTCCGTCAATCACGCCGAGCTCCCGCCCCGGGACGGCGCCGTACTCCAGGTACGGCACGTACTCGCGGGTGTGGTCGGTGCCCGGCTGGGTCGGGTCGCAGCCGTGGTCGGCGGTGAACATCAAGGCGTCGCCGGGCCGGATCCGCGCCAGCAATTCCGGGATCCGGGCGTCGAGCCGCGCCAGGGCATCACCATAGCCCCGGACGTCTCTGCGGTGCCCGAACTTGGTGTCGAAATCGTTGAGGTTGACGAACACCAGACCGTGATCCGTGGCCTCGGCCAAAGCGAGCGCGCGATCCACTGCCTCACCGTTATCGGCGACGCGAATGGACGACGCGATCCCGTGACCGCTATAGATGTCACAGATTTTCCCGACTGCGTGGACGGGTACACCCGCCTGCTCCAGCCGGTCCAACACCGTCGGCGGTGGCGGGATCGCGTAATCACGGCGGTTCGGCGTCCGCGCGTAGTTTCCGGGGCTCCCGACGAACGGCCGGGCGATCACCCGGTTCACCTCGTGCGGCGGAACCAGCATCGCGTGCGCCCGCTCGCACCAGTCGTAGAGGGTCCCCAGCGGGACGGTCTCCTCGTGCGCCGCCACCTGGAAGACCGAGTCGGCCGAGGTGTAGAGGATCGGGCGGCCGGTCCGCTGATGCTCCTCGCCCAGCTCGGCGATGATCTCCGTCCCGGACGCAGCGACGTTGCCCAGCGGCGCCAGCCCACAGATGGCGGTGAAGCGCTCGATGACCTCCGGCGGAAAACCCTCCGGATAGGTCGGAAACGGAACCTCGGTGATCACACCCGCCATCTCCCAGTGACCGGTTATGGTGTCCTTGCCCTTTGATCGTTCTCTAAGACGGCCGACCGCTGCGAGGGGCTCGCTCGAGCCGGAGAGGCCGCGGACCGGGGTGATGCGGCCGAGCCCGAGCCGCTCGAAGTTGGGGAGCACCAACCCGCCCAACCGCTCGGCGACGTTTCCGATCGTGTTCGCGTTCGATGAGTCGTGGTAGGCGACTGCATCAGGGAGGGCACCGACACCGGCGGAGTCCATGACGAAGGCGAGAATGCGGGGCATGCCGTTCGACGCGGTTCCATTCCGGGCAGGACCGCGCCTCCCGCGTCGCTGAACGCGTGATGCGCATGCGATTTCCCGTCCTCATCGCGCTGGCGACCACCCTCGTTGCGAGCGCGACCTCGCTTGCGTCAGCAACACCGCCGACCAGCCTCGACGTCACCGCGAAAGCGGTCGACTTCTATTTCAACCGTTTCATCGTCACCGCCGACGGCGGTGTACGGGTGCGGCTTTCGGACGGAACGGTCGTCAGCGGCGAGACGTTCACGATGGACCTCAAGCTGAACCGCTATCTGATCGCCGGCGACGTCCATCTCGACGGACCGACGATCCACGTAGTCGGCGCCGCCTTCGCGGGCTATCCCGACCTCGACCGGTCGTACTTCCTGCCAGCGAGCGGAGCGCCGAGCCGCATAACCTACATCGGGATCGACTGGACGCATCCGGTCGCGAACCGCGAGCAGCCAGGCGACGCGTTCTACTTCCCGGACCTGACGGGCGAGCACGCTTACATCAAGGCCGACGGCGTGCGGATCGTGCCCAAGACGAACGCGCTGTTCGACTTGCCGCGCGTCTACACGGCCGGCGTGTACGTGCCCTTGCCGCGCTACGTCGTGACGTTCGGTCCGAACTCACATTTTTTCGAGAACGCATTCGCCGGTGCGCGCGCCGACGTCGGGGTGCCGTTCAATGGCTCGGCGCACAGCCTGACCGCGCTCCACCTCCGCAACGACGCGCTCAACGGCACGTACCTCGCGTTCGATCAGCACTTCGTTTGGGATCAGGACTGGATCGTCTTCGGCGTCAACCCATTGACCCAGCAGGAACGCCAGTACAACCTCTTCGGCTACAAGCGGTGGTCGCCGAAATTCGAAACGCGGCTGTTCCTTCAGGAGTCCGCCGCGCAGGCCGGGATCATCAACCGGGCGACGAATGCGGCTGGCTTCGCGCAAATCCAGGTAACGGGTGGCTTTCGCGGTTCGAGTCTGACGTACACGCAGGACAATTACTATCAGTATCTGCTGGGTCTGCCGAACGGCATCACGGACTTGAACGCGCCGCGCAGCGATTACGACCCTCGCTGGAGAGAGCATCCGATGGACGCCTCTCTGGTGTTCACCGGTGGTCCGACGCCACTCACCCAGGGTTCGATGCGGCTGTTGCTGCGGCCGCGCGCCGGCGTCGGGTACGCTCACGACATCTATGGCGAGGGCGGCTTCCCGAACGAGCAGCCTGGGGCACCGACGCTCTCGTACCGCTACCTCGGCGGTTCGCTCTACACACCGGCGATCAACCTCACGCACGCCCTCTCGTTCACCGCCTCCTACGACCGGCAGCGCACCTGGTACAGCCAGCCGCACCAGCTCGACAACGGCGACCTGCGCCTGACGCTCAGCGGCGTGCGTGAGCGGCAGCACCTGCGCTCCTTCGTGGCGTACGAGATCAAGACGACTGGCGACTACTGGGGGTCCGCGCAGCTCGCGGCGTATACTCCGAACGCCGACACCGTCGTCACGCCCTTCGGCACTTTCTCGGGCCAGGCGGCGTTCCGCGGCTTGGCGACCTCGCGCGGCTACACGTCCTCTGTGATCTACACCCCGACTCAATATTTCGAGCTCAACGTGATGCTCTCGCGTTTCTACGACACGCCCGCGCCGGTGCCGGGACTCTACGGTCAGCCGCCGTGGCAGTTGGCCGCCGACCTGCGCGTCCGCATCTCGCGCCACGTGCTGCTCGACCTCACCCGCTCGTACTACTACAACTTCGCGAACGAACGGTGGACGCCGCAGTTCGGGATCCAGTTCTCGCCATGATTCGGCCGCTCGCGCTCCTCGCGGCCGCCGTGCTCGCCGCGCTCGCGATCCCCTCGCTCGCGCAGGGTGACCTCGTGCGCTTCACCGGTCAGCTCCTCGACGTCCGCAACGGCTACGTCTACTTCACCACGGGCGACGCGTTCAAGCTGGCCGATGCGCCGCGCATCGCCGACTACGACACCGGCAAACCGACGACGCTCCAGCCGCGCGCGAAGCTCTTCGCCCGGGCGCTCTTCGACCCGTCGACCAAGCAGGTCGTCGAGCTCGATCTGACCGCGCGGCATCTCGCGCCGGACGTCGCCTACGCGGCGGTAGCGCAGCCGCTCTCGGCGACGAAACCGACGACCGAGCTCGCGCCGGAGATCGTCGGCGTGAAGTTGACCGGGAAAGAGGTCGCCGTCGCGTTCCTCGTGACCGTGCCGCCGACCACGCCGCTGAACGCCAACGTCTACATCAGCACCGACGCGAGCGGATGGAACCCGCAGGCGATCAAGCTCGACCGCATCGACGGTAACCGCTATCGCGCGGTGCGCCGCTTCGCGTCGGGAACGAAGTTCGCATATCGCGTCACGCGGGGTTCGTGGAACTCGGTCGAGCTCGGCAGCGACGGCCTGCAGGCGCCGGCCCACGAATACTTCACCAAGGAGGTCGACGCGCAGGAGGCGCGGACGGACGTGTTCGCCTGGTCCGACGATCGCGGCAACGCTCCGCAGGCCGCGCAGCCGGGTGCCGTGCCGACGCCGTTCAACCCGAACCCGTTCCCGCCCGGCGGGATCTTCCCGGGTCCTCACGCAACACCGCCGGGCGGGTTCGCGACGCCGCGCCCGCCGTCGCAGCCCAATCAGCCACCGCATTGATGGGTTTGCGCTTCGCCCTTGCGACGCTGGCGTTTGTGCTGTTGGCGGTATTACCGCTGGGCGCGAGCGCGCGGGCGGCGGTGACGCTCGACGGCGGCACGGTCTTCTTCTTCTCGGATACGCTCACGCTGGTTGCACGCGACGGCGCCCGGCTGGCGCTCGCGGACGGCACGCGCGCCTCGGCGGACGCCGCGTACTTCGATCTGCGCACCGATCGCGTCGTGCTGGCGGGGCATGCGCACGTGAGCCGCGGGGCGGCGAGCGCGAGCGCCGACGCAATCGCCCTCGAGATCGACGGCGGCCGCGTCGACCTGCTCGACACGTCGGCGGGCGTCACGCGCACGAGCCGTGCGCTCGGTCCGGCGAGCGCGGCGGAGTTCGACGCGCAGCGCTTCGCGTTCCCCGACGTCGACGACCGTTACGCGTTCATCAAATCGCGCCACGCGGCGATCGTGCCGCATGCCGACGTGCGCTTTTCGCCGGCCTCGTTCCCGACCTCGGTCGGCGGCGTTCCGGTGCCGTCGTACCTGCACACGTTCGCGACCGGTGCCGGCTTCAGCTCGAGCAGCCTGCAAGGCGCGACGTTCGATCAGCCGTACGGCCTATGGGGCTCGCAGAACGCGCTGACGGCGGTCCACGCGCGCTGGGAGAGCGGCCCGGGTGCCGCGCTCGGACTGCAGCAGCAGATCGTCTCCGGTGATACCGCGTACGCGACGGGGGCGATCGACGCGCCGCTGCGCGGCTACCCCGTCGCGGGGTTCAACGCGTACGAGCGGCTCGGCAGCCACTACACGCTGAGCGCCGACGGGACCGCGTCGAAGTTCGGCGCCGCCGGCCACGTCGGCCTCGGTTCGGGTTTCGTCGGCATCGACTACTATCCGACGACGTTCGGCTCGTCGAGCTTCACGACGTCGCTGCGGACGACCGACCGGCCGCTCTTCGGCGGCGCGACGTGGCGCCTGCGCGGCAGCTACGGCTTCGACGCGCAGAAGGGCGGGCTGCTCGGCCAGTTGCCGGATGCGCCGAAGTACGCGACCGTCTGGCGGCGCGGGCTCGATCTTTCGATAGCGGCGCCGACGATTCACATCCCGCTCGGCGCGACGCTGGCGACGAACTACGACGTCGCGCGCACCTGGTACTCGTTTCCGCACGCGTTCAACTCGTACAGCGCGAACGCGACCGCGACGAAGCCGCTGACGCGCACGCTCACGCTGTTCGGGTACTACTTCGCCAACTGGAGCGAGAACGTCTACCCGAACGCGCAGGTGCTCTTCTACCCGCCGCTGATCGCGCCGCCGCTGCTCCCCGACGGCACGCCGTACTTCGGCTACGCGGCCTTCAACGGCGCCGGCACCTTTCGCACGGAGAGCGGCGTGCTGCAGTTCACCCCGAACGGCAACACCTCGTACCGGCTCACGGTCACGCACGCTGCCGACTTCCCGCAGTTCCGCGGCTTCGGCCGGCCGCAATGGGAGGCGCGCGGCGACGTCAAGTTCCGGCCGTTCCCGAACATCGGGATCGACGTCGGGCGCGCCTACGACTTCGACTGGGGCGGGATGCGCTGGCAGCCGCGCTGGAGCTTCGCGATCACGCCGTGACGCCCGCGCTATGGCTGGCTGCCGCCGCGGCAGCGACCCTATTCCGCATCGTGCCGCTGGCCTGTCAAGGCGATCGGCTCGCGGTCGCCGGCGCGGGCGTGCTGCGGCTCGCCGAGGGCGTGTCGTGCGCGGGGATCGTCCCCGGCCGCGCGATCGCGATCTCGCTCGACGGCGACAACCGCGCGACGCCGCAGAAGCTGACGCCCGACGCGCTGCCGGCGGCGAAGATCCCGCGCGCCGCATACGTGATCGCGCCGGCCGCCGAGAGCGACGCCGACCAGACCGCGCAGGTCACCTCGACGATCGACGTCTACGTGCCGCCGCGAACGCCGCCCGGCGACGACATCTACCTGAGCACCGAGCGCAGCAGCTGGTCGCCGTCGGAGGTGCGGATGGACCGCGTCGACGCGCGCCACTTCCGGCTGGTGCTCAAGCTGCGGCAAGGCGCGCGGCTCGCGTTCCGCGTCACGCGCGGCTCGTTCGGAACGCTCGAGCGCGACGCGAGCCGCGCGCTGCCGCCCGCGCACGTCGCGACCGGCGAGCCCGACGCGCACGTGCGCGTCGACGTCGCCGCCTGGGCCGATATCGATTAGCACGTTTCGCCTGCGCGATCACGCAACGCTGAACGCGCTGTGGCTGGGGATCCACTTCCAGGACACGGCGCTGATCTCGATCGTCGTCCCGGCCATCGTCCTGCGCCTCGCACCGCGCGAGCACACCGCGGTCCTGTCGGTCCTCGCGACGCTGGTCATCGCCGCCGTCGTGCTGGTGCCGCCGCTCGCCGGGTGGCTCTCCGACCGCGCGCGGCGGCACGGCGGTGACCGGCGGCGCGAAACCGCACTGGCGATCGCGGTCGACGTCGTCGCGGTCGGGGCGATGGCGTTCGCGGTCTCGGCCGGCGAGGTCGCCGCGGCGCTGATCGCGGCGACGATCGCGATCACCGCCGCGCAGACGATCTATCAGGCGCTGCTGCCGGAGGTCGTGCCGCGCGCGGCGTGGGGAACGTCCGCCGGCGCGCGCGGCGTGTTCACGCTGATCGGCACCGTGCTCGGACTGCTCGCCGCCGCCCTGCTCGCGCCGCAGCAGGCGCTGCTCGCGATGGTCGTCGCCGTGTCGGTCGCTGCCATCTCGCTGGCGGCGATCCCCGCGGCTCCGCCGAGCGCTCCGGCGCCGGCGCACGCGGTCGTGCGCGACCGGCACGATTTGTGGGTGACGGTCGTCGCGCGCGGCTGGATCGTGTTCGGGATGACGCTGCTCAACACGTACGTCCTGTACTTCTTCAGCGACGTGCTGCACGTCGGCAACGCATCGCTCGGAACGGGGATGGTCGCGGGGGCGGCGCTGGTCGGCGCGATCGTGTCGAGCATCGGCGCCGGGAAACTCTCCGACAAGCTCGACCGCCGGCTCGTCGTCGCGCTCTCCGGCGTACCGATGACGCTCGCCGCGATCGGGTTCGCGCTCGTCCCCGACGTGCACCTGATCTTCGTGTACGCCGGACTGTTCGGGCTCGGGTTCGGCGGGATCTTCGCCGTCGGCTGGGCGCTCGCGCTCGACGCGATCCCCGAGCTCGGCGACGTGGCGCGCGACCTCGGCGTGTGGGGGACGCTCTCGTACTTGCCCTCACTTGCGGCGCCGGGTGTGGGCGCGCTGATCATCGCGCACGGCGCGACGACCGCCGACGGCTACCGCTGGCTGTTCGCCGCGGCCGGCGCCAGCTTCGCGATCGGTTCGCTGTGGGTGCTGCGCGTCGGGCGGCGGCCGCTGTGGCCGCTGCACATGAAGCTGCTGCTGTTCCTCACCTGCGCGATCCGCCAGCCGCTCTTCGCGCTGCACGTGCGCGTGCGCCAATGGGGCCGGCTGCCGTGGGGCCGCGGGCCGACCGTGCTGATCGCCAACCATCAGCACGAAGACGAGTCGGAGATCGTCTGCGAGCGCGCGTTCCTGCAAGGCGCGTGGCGGCCGCTGTTCACCGCCTCCTCACGCCGCATGTACGAGCCGGGGTTTTTCGCGATTCGCATGCCGTGGCTCGCGCCGCTGATGCGCACCGTCAACGCCGGCCCGCTGTTCGTCACGCTGGGGATGCTGCCGCTCGAGAACGAGCTCGCCTCGCGTCCGCTGCGCAGCATCGCGTGGACGCTGCGCGGACACGGCGATCTCCCGCTCGCGCTCGTTTTTCGCGCCGAAGCGTTGGCGCTGCTCCCGCCGCAGGCGCGCACGCTCGCCGATCTCGCGGCGCCGGCGCACTTCGCCGCCGGCGAGACGCGCGTGCGGCTCGGGCACGTGTACGAACCGTATCGCGGCGAGCTGGTCGCCGCGCTGCGCAGCGGGATCGACGAGGACATCGCGCGCATCACCGGCGTCGTGCGGCGCGGTGCGACGTTCTTCGTCACGCCGGAGGGTTTCTACAGCACCGACGGCCGCATGCGGCCGCTCAAAGGGATCGTCGATCATTTGGTACCGATCGCGAGCGTGTGGTTCACGGCGATCGCGTTCGACCCGTTCCGCGGCCGCCGGCTCTCGCTGCTGTACCGCGTGGTCCCGTTCGACGGCCGCGGCGACCTGGCGACGGCGCTGGCGGCGGCGCGCCCGGTCACGACCAGCGCGCTGCTTGCGGCGTGGCTGCTCGCCGTCGATCTGCCGTTCGAGCGCAACGAAGCGCGCGCCGGGGTCGCGCGCCTGCGCGACGGGCTTCCGCCGGGCGCGTTCGTCGACCCCGAGCTGCGCGCCGATCCGGACGGCTGCGCCGACGAAGCGCTCGCGCACCTCATCTCACGCGGAACGCTCGTCATCACCGGCGGCCGCTACGCCCGCGGTGAACGGCGCGGCGACGCGCGCTTCCCCGGCGTCATCGACATCGTCGCCTATCAAGCCGCATTCGCCGCCGAGACGATCGCCGCGCTGCGCGGCGGGGTCAGCGCACCGTGACGTGATTGTCACCTCACGGTGATCGGGATCGCGCGGCTCGTCTCGACGCCGTCGACGCTGCGCGCGATGACTTGCAGCGTGTACCCGCGCCGCAGCCACGGCGGCAGCCACCACGGCGGCGTGTAGGTGAGCGAGAACTTGCCGGGCGCGTCCTCGTGCAGCGCGATGTTGCGATAGTCGATCCGCACCTCGACGTAGTGGACGTTCTCCGAGGTCTCGACGCTGCCGTGCACCGGACGTCCGGCCCGGACCTCGGTGCTCGAGAGCGAGACCGCGTGGATCGCCGGATACCCGTGCGGGGGAGGCGTCGGACCGACGTGCGTGTACGCCTCGGCCGCGCCGTCGCCGAGCGCGAGCACGACGGCAAGGAGCGTCGCGATCATCGGACCCGGACCGAGACTGCGCTCTGCGTCGTCAGGCCGCGCGAGTCACGGGCGACGAACGTTACCGGATAGGTCCCCCGAGCGAACGGCGGAAGGGGCGGCAGGGTCGTGCTTCCGGCGAAGAGACCCATGCCCACGCGCGGAACTCCGATCGAACTTCCCGCCGCATGCGCGACCACGCTCACCACGCCGGGCGTCGTACGGACGCGCGCGCTCACGACCGAGCCCGAACCGACCACCGCCGGCGTGACGACCGCCGAAAGGATCTGCGGCGGCGCAGGCACCGCAGGAGACGGATGGTTCGGGCCGGTGACGGCGAGCGCGAGGAGCGCCGCGAACACGGCGCCGGGGAAGCTCATTGCTGACAAGGTCCTCGGGACGAGCGAGAGTGAGAGCCGGGGCGCGGCGAGAAGGACGCCGAGTGTTCCCTCCCCTGCAGGAGCCGGCGGTTCGGCGTGGTCCGGACGCGACGCTCAGCGTTGTCGTACCCCTCTTCAACGAGGCCGACAACGTCGACGAGCTCCTTCGACGCATCCGCAACGTGATCCAGGGCCTGACCGTCGCGCCCGCCGCCTACGAGCTGATCCTGGTCGACGACGGCAGCCGCGACGCGACGCTCGAGAAGCTGCTCGACGCGGCCCATGCCGATGCGCACGTCCGCGTGATCTCGCTCTCGCGCAACTTCGGCCACCAGATCGCGGCGACCGCCGGGCTCGACGCCGCGCGCGGCGATGCGGTCGTGCTGATGGACGGCGACCTGCAAGATCCGCCCGAGCTGATCGACGACTTCTTGGCGAAGTTCCGCGAGGGGTACGACGTCGTGTTCGCGACGCGCCGCCGGCGGGCCGGTGAGAGCCGCTTCAAGCTGCTGACCGCCGCGCTGTTCTACCGCGTGATCCGCCGGCTCACCAACGTCTCGATCCCGGTCGACACCGGCGATTTCCGCTTGATGAGCCGGCGCGTCGTCGGCGCGCTGCGCAACTCGCGCGAACGGCACCGTTTCATTCGCGGCCTGGTCTCCTGGGTCGGCTTCAGGCAGACCGGGATCGAGTACGACCGCGCCGAGCGCTTTTCGGGTTCGTCGAAATATCCGGTCTCGAAGATGCTGCGCTTCGCGATCGACGGCATCACCGCGTTCAGCGAGATCCCGCTGCGGCTCGCGACCTGGTTCGGGTTCATCGTCAGCGCGGTCGCGTTCGTCGTCGCGCTGGTCGAGATCGGGATCCGGGTCTTCAGCGGATACAACCTGCCGGGCTACACCTCGACGATCTTCGCGATCCTGTTCCTGGGCGGCGTGCAGCTGATCACGATCGGGATCCTCGGCGAGTACGTCGGCCGCGTCTACGACGAGATCAAGGGGCGCCCGCTCTACCTCGTCGCGGAGAACGTCGGCAGCGGGCTCGCGGAATCGGCCTCCGCCCCGAGCACGGCGCCGGTCACCAGGTAGCTGCGGACGTAGTCGCCCACCGCGTCTTCGAGCGCGGTCAGCGGCGCGGTCCAGCCGGCGGCGCGCAGCCGGTCGATCGTCGCGACGGTGCGGTACTGGTACTTGCCGCGCAGCACCTCCGGCATCTCGACGTACTCGATCCGCGGCGGCAGCCCGAGCGCCGCGAACACTGCGCCCGCCAGGTCGTTCCAGCTGCGGTCGATCCCCGCGCCGACGTTGAACAGGCCGCCGGCATGCGGCGCGCGCGCGAGGAACGCGGTGATCGCCGCCGCGTCCTTGACATAGAGGAAGTCGCGCGTCTGCTCACCGTCGGCGATCCCCTCGCGGTAGCTCTTGAACAGCTCGATCGTCCCGCGCGCCTCGATCTGCTCGTACGCTTTCGCGACGACGCTGCGCATCGTCCCCTTGTGATCCTCGTTCGGACCGAAGACGTTGAAGTACTTGAGCCCGGCCGCCGCGTCGAGCAGCCCTTCGCGGCGCATCCACTGGTCGAACAGATGCTTCGAGTACCCGTACATGTTGAGCGGGCGCAGCGCGTGCGGGTCGAGGTCTTCGCGCAGACCGGTCTCGCGGGCGCCGTAGGTCGCCGCCGACGAGGCGTAGACGAAGCGTGCGCCGCGCGCGAACGCCCAGCGCGCGATCTCCTGCGAGCGGCGCACGTTGTTGGCGATCAGATACGATGCGTCGCGCTCGGTCGTCGACGAGCACGCGCCGAGGTGGAACACCGTCGCGATCGTACCGAACGCATCGGGCTGCGCGGCGATGCGCGCGTAGAACTCCTCGGCGTCGAGGTAGTCGGCGAAGCGCAGCGGGACGAGGTGCCGCCACTTTTCGCTCGTCCCGAGGCGGTCGACCGCGACGACGTCGTCGATCCCCTCGAGGTTCAACTGCCGAACGAGCGCGCTCCCGATGAGCCCCGCCGCGCCCGTGACGACGACCCGCCCGGGACTCTGACCGTCGCTCTGCGCTCGCTGCATCGCCATCACCGACGATGTTCCATCGCGGGACCGTTTCCATCCCTCACCACCGCCTCGACCAACCGGCGCGGCGGCGGCGCCTGCGCGCCCAGGCCGAACGCCCGCCCGACCGCGGCCGGGTCGAGCGAGGGGCCCGCGCACTCGGCCAGGGCGTCGCCGGCGCGGACCAGGGTGCCGACCCGCGCCAGGATGCGTATCCCCGCGAACGGCCCGTCGGCGACCGTCGCGTCGCGGGCCAGCTCGCCGATCGCGGCGGCGTCGATCGCCGTCACCACGCCGGCGCGAGGCGCCGTGGCGGTCGCGCGGTGCGGGTGGGCGGCGATCGTGTCGAGCGCGCCGCGGCTCCCGCCTTGGCGCTCGACCAGCATCCCGAAGCGCTCGTACGCCGCACCCGACTGCAGCGCGTCGAGCGCGCTGCGCTCGATCGCCTCCTCGGGCAAACCGCCGACGCGCAGCATCTCGTGCACGACCGCGAACACCGCCTCGGCGAGGCGCGGATCGCGCTCGTCGCCGCGCAGGAAGTCGCGGGCCTCGACCGCTTCGATCCCGCTTCCGACCGCGGCCCCGAGCGGCTCTTCCATGTCGCTCACCAGCGCGCTCGAACGGCGGCCGAACGAGGCGGCGAGCCGCACCAGCGTGTTCGCGAGTTCGGTCGCGTCGGCGATCGTGCGCATGAACGCGCCCCTGCCGGCCTTCACGTCGAAAACGATCGCACCGGCGCCGCCGGCGATCTTTTTCGAGACGATCGAAGCTGCGATCAGCCCGATCGAGGGGACGGTCCCGGTCCGGTCGCGCAGCGCGTAGAGCTTCTTGTCGGCCGGGACCAGCCGGTCCGACTGCGCCGCGATCGCGCAGCCGATCGCCTCGACCTGCGCGACGAACGCGGCCGGGTCCAGGTCGGTCCGCACGCCGGGGATCGCCTCGAGCTTGTCGAGCGTCCCGCCGGTGTGGCCGAGCGCGCGCCCCGAGAGCTTCGCGACCGGGACGCCGCACGTTGCGACCAGCGGGACCGCGATCAGCGAGACCGTGTCGCCGACGCCGCCCGAGGAATGCTTGTCGACGACGGTGCGCCCGCCGCCGAACGCGATCACGTCGCCCGAGCGCACCATCGCGCCGGTCAGCGCCGAGATCTCCGCGTCGGCCATCCCGCGAATCGTGCACGCCATCGCCAGCGCCGCAACCGGCGCATCGTCAATCTGGCCCTTGGCGTATCCGCTGATAATGCGCTCCCACGTCGCATCGTCGAGCGCCGCTCCATCGCGCTTCTCTGCAATCGCGCGCCTCAACCACCCATCGTCCATCGAGGTCTGCGGATTCGGCCGTGCGGCTCGCGAAGCCCTGGGGGTGGGCGCCCGGCCTGGTTTGGCGGTCAGCGTTGCCGTCGCGGCGGTTGCACTCGCGTGCGTCTTCGTCTGCGGCCTGCTCTCGGCCGACGTGTGGGCGTATGCGGCCTACGGCGCGCTGCTCGCGCACGGCGTCGACCCGTGGTCGCACGCGCTGCGCGCTGCCGACGTCGCGCCGCTGCGCGACCCGCTGCTCGACGCCGCGCTCCGGGCGTGGGACGGCTCGCTTCCGCGCGACGTCTACGGCCCGCTCTTCACGCTTCCGGCGGCGCTCGTCGTCGCGGCGGTGCGGCCGTTCGGGCCGGACGGGACGGTCCGTGCGCTGCGTGTCCTCGCGGTGCTTGCGCTCTTCGCGTGCGTCCGGCTCGCGGCGGGGACGCGGCCGCGGCTCGCGCTGCTGTTGGCGTACCACCCGGTCGTGGTGTGGAGCGCGGTCGAGGGGCACAACGACGCGCTGTGGCTCGCGCTCGTGCTGCTCGCCGACCGTGGCCGGAACGTTCCCGCGCGGCTCGGCGCGCTGATCGCGGCGGCGGCGGTGAAGGCGATCGCCCTCGTTCCGCTGGCGGCGGCGCTGATCCGGCTCCCGCCGGCTCGGCGCGCGGCCGCCGCGGCCGCGTCGGGCGCGATCCTGGCCGCCGCCTACGCGCCGCTCGCGTGGTCGGTGCTCGCGCACGGCTTCGACCGCGCCGGTGGGCCGCCGCGCATCTCGCTGCTCCACGCGCCGGCGCTGGCGGCCTGGTCCGGTTCGCCGTTGCCGCTCGTCGTCGGGGCCGTCCTCGCGCTCGCCGGCATCGTCGCGGTCGGCCGCGCCCTGCGGGGCCGCGACCTGCTCGCCGGAAGCGCGCTGGCCGGCTGGCTGCTGCTCCCCGCGCCCGAGCCCTGGTACGCGCTCTGGCTGCTCCCCGTCATCGCGCTGGCTGCCCGCACCCCGGCCGCGGCGGCGCTCCTCGCCGCGTCGTTCACCGGCCTGGCGGGGTACGTGCCGGAGGTCGCCGGAACCGCCCTCCGCGAGCCGGCGTTGCTCGGAGGAACCATGCTCGCCCTCTACGCGCTCCCGCTGCTGCTCGCGCTCGCTGCGCCGGCGCCCTCGCCCGCGCCGCAGCCGGGACCCGTCGCGCCGCCGGCCCAAACCGCGACGCCCGCGCCGGTTCCGACCTCGACCACGACCCCGGTTCCGCCGACTCCCGCACCCTCGGCAGCCCCGACGGCGAGCCCGACGCCGAACCCGTTCACCTACGTCGTCGAGCCGTCGCCCGGGCCGGCCGGCGCGCCGCGGATCCTGGAGATCGCCATCAACGACCGGGTGATCCACAAGGGCGGGCTGCTGCTGGTGCGGGTGACGACCAGTCCCGACGTCACCGGGGTGATCTGCCGGGCGATGGGCCACGAGATCGCGATCCCGATGGGCGCGCCGGGATACTTCGCGGGCCAGGAGCAGATTCCGAACGCGATCCCGGGTTTCTTGCTCAACCGCACCTATCAGATCGAGTTCGTCGCCTCGACCGCCGACGGCCGCAGCACCGTCTTCGCCGTTCCGATCCGCCTCGAGCGCTGACCCTCGCGGCGTGCTACAGTAGGAGGCCGTGCCGGAAGCCGCCCTCGCGCCGAGTCTCGTTCGCGCGCTCCCCGCTTCATCTCGCCCGCTCGCCGAGCTGCTCGAGCGGCTGCGCACACCGCTCGCCGGCCGCGGGCTCGCGTTCGCGCTGCACGAGACGACCGCCGCCGCGCGGCCGTACCTGCTGGCGGCGCTGCACAACGTCCTGGCCGGCCAGATCTTCGTCGTCGTGCCGACGGCCGACGTCGCGCAGCGCACCTTCACCGACCTGAGCTACTATCTGGGCGAGCGCGCGGCGGAGACGGTCGCGCTGCTGCGCGCGCGCGACGAGACGATCGGCGCGCTCGAGTCGCCGTCGGAACGCAGCGCGCGCATGTCGCTGCTCGCCGAGATGTGCGCGCGCAAGCCGCAGGTGATCGTCGCCGCGGTCGGCGCGCTGCGGCAGTACGTCATCCCGCGCAGCGTGTTCGAGGACGCCACGTTCGCGCTGCGCGCGAATGAGAGCGCGGACTGGGAAGCGACGCTGGCACGGCTCTACCGGCTGGGCTACGGGCGCGTCGACGTCGTGAGCGCGGCCGGTGAGTACGCGGTGCGCGGCGGCATCCTCGACGTGTTCCCGGCGACCGCGCAGCAGCCGGTGCGCATCGAGTTCTTCGGCGACGAGGTCGAATCGATCCGCCCGTTCGACCTGCAGTCGCAACGTTCGACCGGCGCGCTCGAATCGGTCGCGATCACGCCGTGGCTGGAGATCCTGCGCGACGACGCGCTGCGCGAGAACGTGCTCGCGCGCGCCGCCGGCGAACCGAACGTCGTCTCGGCGCTGCGCGCGTACCTGGCCGGCGGCGCGGAGGTCCCGGAGCCGTGGCTCGCGCTCGCCTACGACGAGCGCGCGACGATCCTCGACTACCTGCACGGCGAGTCGCTGGTCGTGCTGGAAGAGCCGGGGATGCTCGAGACGGTCGAGCACGGCCTCGACGAGGAACGCGCGCGCGGCGCGGAAGCGCTGATGGCCGGCGTCGATTCCGGCGAGCTCGACGTGCGCGACGACGAGGTCGGCGAAGCGCTGCTCGCCGACGTCGTCGCGCCGTACCCGCGTCTGTGGGATCATCGCGCGGCGCTCGCCGCGCGGCGCGTCTTGACGATGACCGGCGGGATCGAAGCCGGCGAGCTGGACTGGTTGCCGCGCGCGCTCGAAAGCTTCGTGCTCGAGACGCGGCCGGCCGAGCACTTCAACCGGCGCATCGAGCTGTTCACGCAGCAGGTGCGCGAGTGGGTCGCCGCCGGCGAGACGGTGTGGCTCGTCGCGACCGGCGCTTCGCGGCTCGCCGAGATCGTCCGCGCCGCCGGGCTCACCGTCGAACGGACCGCGCAGTTCGTCCACTTGCGCGCCGCCGGCTCCAATGGTGTCGCGCTGATGCGCACGGGGGCCCCGGGCGCTGCGCGCCCGGGGGGCGCGCAGTCGCAGACGGAGCGCCTTTTCAACGGAGGGGCCCCCGCGCGGCCTGCCGCGCGGGGAATTGTGTACGTCGATCAGGGTTCGATCGAGAGCGGCTTCTCGATCCCGGTGCTGCACCTGCACGTCCTCGGCGACCGCGAGATCTACGGCCAGCCCGCCAAGCGCGTGAAGCTGCGCGCGGTGAAGGAAGGCGTCCCGGTCACCCTCGCCGACCTCAAGGTCGGCGACTACGTCGTCCACGCGGTGCACGGCATCGGGCAGTACCTCGGGCTGCGCACCGAGACGATCCTCGGCGCGACCAGCGACTACCTCGACCTGCGCTACGCCGGGACGGACCGCATGCTGGTGCCGGTGCACCAGATGCACCAAGTCACCAAGTACAGCGCCAGCGAAGGGACCGCGCCGCGGCTCTCGCGGATGGGCGGCGCCGACTGGGCGCGCACGAAGACGCGCGTCTCGGAAAAGCTCGCCGCGATCGCCGAGGGGCTGGTCGAGCTGTACGCGGAGCGCGAGATCGCGCGCGGGCACGCGTTCGGTCCCGATACGCCGTGGCAAGCCGAGCTCGAGGAGTCGTTTCCCTACGAGCCTACGCCCGATCAGGCGAAAGCGATCGACGACACCAAGCACGACATGGAAGAGCCGCGGCCGATGGACCGCCTCGTCTGCGGCGATGTCGGCTACGGCAAGACCGAGGTCGCGGTGCGCGCGATCTTCAAGGCGGTCGCCGACCGCAAGCAAGTCGCCGTGCTGTGCCCGACGACGCTGCTCGCCTCACAGCACCATCGCACGTTCAGCGCGCGCTTCGCCTCGTTCCCGCTGCGGATCGAAGAGCTCTCACGCTTCAAGACCAAGAAAGAAGCGCAGGCGATTTTGAACGCGCTCGCCGAGGGCAAGGTCGACGTCGCCGTCGGCACCCACCGGATCCTGCAGAAGGACGTCGTGTTCCGCGACCTCGGCCTGATCGTGGTCGACGAGGAGCAGCGCTTCGGCGTGATGCACAAGGAGCGCCTCAAGCAGCTCAAGGCGACGGTCGACGTGCTCACGCTCTCGGCGACGCCGATCCCGCGCACGCTCCAGATGTCGCTGATGGGCGTGCGCGATCTCTCGCTGATCCAGACCGCACCGAAGAACCGGATGTCGATCAAGACCGTCGTCGTCCCCGCTTCCGACGCCGTCGTGCAGCGCGCGGTGGTGAACGAGCTCGACCGCGGCGGCCAGGTGTACTACGTCCACAACCGGATCGAGTCGATCTACGGCGTCGCTCGCGCGCTCGAGCAGTTGGTGCCGAAGGCGCGCGTCGCCGTCGGCCACGGGCAGATGCGCGAGCACGAGCTGGAGCCGGTCATGAGTCGCTTCATCGACGGCGAGATCGACGTGTTCGTCTCGACGACGATCATCGAGAACGGGATCGACATCCCCAACGTCAACACGATCGTCGTCAACGACGCCGACAAGTTCGGGCTGGCGCAGCTCTATCAACTGCGCGGGCGGGTCGGCCGCTCGAACCATCAGGCCTACGCGTTTTTGCTCTACCAGGCGCACAAGGCGCTGACCGAGGAGGCGAAGGCGCGGCTCGAAGCGATCCGCGAGTTCACCCATCTCGGCAGCGGGCTGCAGATCGCGATGCGCGACCTCGAGATCCGCGGTGCGGGCAACCTGCTCGGTGCGGCGCAGTCGGGGTTCATCGGCGCGGTCGGCTTCGAGACCTACGCGCAGCTCCTCGCCGAAGCGATCGCGCAGCGCAAGGGGACGGTGCACGCCGTCGACGAGACGCGCGAAGCGGTCATCGACGTGAAGCTCGACGCGTACGTTCCCGACGACTACGTGCCGCAGCTCTCGCAGAAGATTGCGATCTACCAGCAGCTCGCGGCGGCGCGGACGCTGGAAGCGGTCGAGGAGACGGTCGCCTCGGTGCGCGACCGCTTCGGACCGCCGCCGTCGGAGTTCGGCGCGCTGGTCGAGATCACGGGGCTGCGCGTCATGGCGATAAAGGTCGGGGTGACTCGCGTCGTCATCAACGAGCAGCGGTTGACGCTCGGTGTCGGCAGCGGGTTTCGGCTCGATCCGGCTTCGATCGCGAAGCTGCAGTCGATCACGAAGAACAAGTTCCGTTTCGGCGAGGGCCGGATCACGATCGACCTTCCGGCGCGCACGGCCGCCGAGCAGCTTCCGACGCTGCGGATGCTGCTCGAAGCGCTCTAACCCGGGCCAGCTACATCGCGCGCAGGTCGCGTGAGGACTGGGCGTTGCGCAGGCGATCTCCGAAGAACGAGGTCGAAAGCGCGGTGAGGTTCGCGTCGGCGCTGCTGGTGCGGTCTTCGGCGGCCAGCGCGATCATCACGTCGGCGATCTCGGGATCCCACTGGGTGCCGCGGCCGCTGCCGAACACGGCGATCGCTTCGCCGTACGAGAGCGGCCGGCGGTAGGGCCGTTCGGAGGTCATCGCGTGGAACGAGTCGGCGACCGCGACGATGCGGGCCTCGAGCGAGATCTCTTCGCGCCTGAGGCCGCGCGGATAGCCGCGGCCGTCGAACCACTCGTGGTGGCTGCCGACGATCGGCGCGTACAGCGCGAGTGCGGGAATCTGCGCCAGGATCTCGGCGCCGGCTTCGGCATGCTGCTTCATCACCGACCACTCGGATTCGTCCAGCGGGCCGGGCTTGAAGAGGATCGAGTCCGGGACCCGAATCTTCCCGATGTCGTGCAGGACGCCGGCCTTCGCGACGCGATCGACGATCTCGGCGCCGAGTCCCATGCGCAGCGCGATCCGGCGCGCCCACTCGCCCGTGGCGCGAGAGTGCGTGCACGTCGCATCGTCGCGGGCGCGCAGCATCGCAAGCAGCGACTCGATCGCGGTATGCAGCGCGGGCTCGCCGCTCGCGGCGGCAGGCAGATCGTGCCCGGCCAGGCTGACGGCGCTCGAGCGCACGATCTCGAGGAAGACCACCAGCATCGCCACGTCGGCGTGCTCGGTGTGCGCGAGCTCTTCGGTGACCTCGCAGGCGGTGTCGATCATCGCGACGACGACCGGGGCAGGGAACGCGTGATGCACCATGCGCGACCAGTGCACGAGGATCTCGGGCGAGCTCTCGGCGATCGAGCGGGCCAGCGCGTGGACCAGCGTGCGAACGACGATCGGCGAAGCGGTCAGCTCGTCGCAGCGGCGTAGACGCGCCACGATGTCGTCGGAGATCCGCGCGCGCCGCTCGTCGAGCAGCTCGGCGATGTGCGCACGACCCGAGTGCGGTCCTTCGTACAGGTCGTCGTGATCACGCATGCCGGTATTCCTTCGGCTTAGCCGGCGTACGCCGTGCGCAGCGAGCCGTCCATGTCGCGGCGGACGCCGGCGAACGCGTCGCGTTCGATCTGGGCGACACGGCGAACGGCGTCGTGGAGAGCGGCGCGGGAAACGCTGCCCATCTCGTCGAGTACGGCCTGTCCGGCGGCGGCGAGCACGTCATCGACGTCGCTGCACCAGGCTTCGGCGCGCTGGATGAGGTCATGGAGCGGTTTGATGTCGGCGCCGTCGAGCACGCTGCGCACGAGCTTCGTCGCGGAGCGCACGAGGTTCATGTTCTCGGCGGTCGGGAGCATCGAGGTGCACGACTGGATGAACAGCCGCGTCCGGTCGACGGGATAGCCGTCGTTTGCAAGCTGGTACATGATGCGGCTCAGCCGCTGATGGGCGGGAGCGACTGCTGAACCTGCATGAGCACGGCGAGCAGCGGGTTCAAAAGAGAATGGAAAATACTGGTGACGTCCATAGGTACTCTCCCTTTGGGGGGCCGTCGCGGAAGTGACTTGAGCATACCTACAGTCCCGCGACCGCGCATGAGGCGTACGCCTCATTCCCTCCGAAAAGCCGCGCCGTGGCGGGGTTTTTCGGCTAAAGCTAATTTACGGGATGCCGAGCTCTCGCGCGCGCTGGATCGCCTGGGCGCGGTTGGCGACGTGGAGCTTCGCGTAGATATTGCCCACTTGACGCTCGACCGTCTTCCTCGACTTACCAAGCGAGTCGGCAAGCATCGCGAGCGTCGTCCCGGCCGGCAGCGCACGCAGAACCTCCAGTTCGGCATGCGTCAATCCGTGGGTCGGACGGGCGGCGTCCGCTGAGGCGCACGCACGATTGAGGAACTTCGCGAAGCCTCGCATCAGCGACGGCGTACGCTCCTCATCCATCCCCGCCGCGCTGATCAGTGGGGCGAATCGCTGCTCGGGGTCGATCGATCGCGACAGTGCTCGGCGGCCTCGGACCGTGTCGCGCAGGATGATGCAGACCGCCGCACCGAGGATGCGGGCGATCCGGCGCCGCCTCGAGTCGAACAGAGGCTCCTTTCCGGAGCGCTCCGAGGTCTGACTGAGCGTCCGTCGCGCCAGCCGCCGAGCGAGTTCCGCGTTGCCGTCGGATAAGGCGACGATCGCCAGCAGGGCGTCGCAGAGCGCTCGTTCGGCGAGCGAGAGATCATCCTTGTTGCGCAGCGACGTCACCCCGACGCGGGCGAGATCGAACCGGCCTTCCCAGCCGTGCCAAAGCACCTCGGTGATCGTGTACGCGAACCGCTCGCGGTAATATTGCTCGTTCAGCGGATTCGAGGCAAGCCTGCCGCGCAACGATGCCACCCGTCGGGTATCGCCGGATTCCGCCGCGATATCCATCTGGGCGAGCAGTCCCCAGTTCTCGAGCGAGACGTCGCCGCCGAGATGGGCGCTCATCGTCATGCGGCGTGCATGGTAGCGCGCGACATCAGGGTCGCCTACCCAGTCCTGCGCAATCACGCACAGGACCGAGTAGCAAAGCGCCGCATTTCGATGTGACTCCAAACCCTCGTAACAGCGCGCAGCTTCGAGCGCCCGATCCTGCGCTTCGGCGAAGTCCTCGCGGTAGAACGCAGCGACCGCGGTGCGTTGCAGCACGCGTCCGACGATCATCGGGTGATCGACCGCACGGCCCATCATGATCGCTTCCGTCGCCCACAGCGCGCTCGTTCCATCGTCGCCCTGCCTGGCGGCGAGGAGCGATCGCGAAGCCGCGAACGCGGGGATGAGCTCGGGCACCGTGTCCTCGACCAGCGCCAGCGCTTCTTCGGCGTCGGCGAGCGCATTCGTCGTGAGCAAGAGCGGCACCAAGAGCTCGAGCAAGTATTCACGCGGCCGCCCCTCACTATGAGCCACGGCGCGTTTGAGCAGTGCCACCCCCCCGGGAACGTCGCCGCCCGTGACGGCCTTCGTCGCCCGGAGTCCGATCGCGATCGGGCTGCGAATGCGCGCCGACGCGGGGAATCGCGCCAGCGCCGCGTCGACGACCGCCGGCCGCGTGTCGATTGCGATCTCGTAGAACCGCTCGAGCGTTAGCCCGTGCTCCTGCTCGCGCCCGTCTAGCACCGTTCGACCTCGAAGCGGCAGCCGCGACCGGGAGACTCCCCCACCTTCCATGGAGCCATCGGGGAACGTGGCAAGCCGCGAAAACCCAGCGCGCGGCCCATTGAGCAAATCTTACCGAACCCGGGCTGAACTCCTGTCTTCACGTGCGAGCGAGCGTCAGTCCGCGATCACGGCGGTTTCCACCGCCGTGCCGGGGCGGAAAACGCAGGAGCCCGCAGAGCGCGGAAGCGCGATGCGAATCGGAACGCGCTGTGCGACCTTCACGAAGTTGGTCGGCGCCGCGAGCGTCGGCAGCGAGGAGAGCGCGTTCTGCGCGACCGGCGCGAAACCGGTGACCGTGCCGCGCAGCTTGGCCCCGCCGCAGGCGTCGACCGTGATCTCGACCGGCATCCCGGCACGGATGCGATGAATTTGCGTTTCCTTGTAGTTGGCGGTCACGTAGATGCGGCCGGCCGGTGAGATCGTGACGACCGCTTGGCCCGGCGCGAGCATCTGGCCGTCGGCGGCGTTGCGCGCCGAGACCCATCCGTCGACCGGCGCAGTGATCCGCGTGTCGCGCAGCGCGAGCTCGGCGATGCGGACTTGGTCCGCCATCGCGTCCGCTTGCGATGCCGCCGCCAGTGCCGCGTTGCGTTTGTTCGCAACGCGCGAGGGTGCTGCAGCCTCGTCGGTCTTCGCTTGCGCGATCGGGATCAGCGCGGCGGACGCCGTCGTGCCGCTCGTCGCGGCGCCGACGTTCGCGCGCTGCTGCGCGAGCGCGGCCTCGGCGGTGCGGACGCCGGCGCGCGCCGCTTCGACCTGCGCCGCCGCCATGCCGGCGGTGGCGCGCGCCTGTGCGACCGCCGCGACAGCCGCGTCGACCGTCGTTGCCGCCACGTATCCGTCGCGCGCGAGCGCAGCGTTGCGGTCGGCGTCGGCCTGCGCCTTGCGCAGCGCTTCGCTCGCGGCCGGGACGGCCGCGAGGGCGGCTTGCAACTGCGAACGCGCCGCCGTGACCTGCGCCTGCGCGACCGCGACGCCGCGCAGCGCCGCGTCGGCCTGGGACTGCGAGAGCACCGCACCCTTTCGCGCCGCGTCGATCCCGCCGCTCTGTTCGTGCACCTGCGCCGACTGCAGCTCGCCCTCGAGCGCAGCCGCGTCGCCGGCAGCGCTCGCCGACGCGCGCTGGGAGCGCAGCGTGTGGCGCGCAAGCGCGAGCGCCGACCGCTCGTTGGCATCATCCAGAACCGCGACCAGCTGCCCGCGCCGCACGAACTGGTTCTCGTCGACCAAGACGTGCGCAACGCGTTCCGCGACGCGGCTCGTGACGTAGACCTGGTCGGTATCGATCGCGGCGTCGTCGGTGTACACGCGGTGGCGGTCGATCAGGAACCAATGGCCCGCGAAGTACGCGGCCACAGCGACGGCAGCAAGCGCGGCGAGGCGCAGCCACGGTGCGCGTTTGCGCACGGGAGGGACGACGAGCGTCGATATCTCCGGCCGCAGGGTGCCGGCTTCGGGCGCGTCGGTCACGTTGCTCATGCCGCGCGGGCTTCCTTTCGCGGGATCAGGTTGAACAGCGCCAGGCACGGAATCGAGACGACGAACAGCAGCGCCGCGACGACGAACGTCTCCGAGTACGCCACCGAGGTCGCCGCGCGCGTGACGAGTTCTTGCAGGGTGGAAAACGAAAGCGCCGTCGCGTCGGCATTCGCGTAGCCGTGCGCCGTGAACCAGCGACGCAGCACGGCGAAGCCGGCGTCGTCGAAGAGCGAGACGTGGCGGAAGCGGCTCGCGGTCAGCGAGGTCGCGGCGATGCGGTTCTGCACGACCAGGCTCCCCAAGATCGCGAACCCGAACCCGGCGCTGATCTGGCGAATCAGCGCGCCGAGCCCCGACGCCGCATCGACCAGCTTCTTCGGGACCTGTGCCATCATCAGCACGTTCAGCGGCACGTACAGCAAGCCGACGCCGATCCCTTGCACGAAGCGCGGAACGAGAAACTGATCGAATCCCGCGCGGTCGCCGAGGAAGGCGAACCAGAGCGTGCCGGCGGCGGTCAGCGCCAGGCTGACGGCCGCGACGAGCGGCGCGGGAAAGACCTTGGCAGCGCGACCCGAGAGCTCCGTTCCGATCACCGTGCCGAGCGCACTCGGCACCATGATGAACCCGGCGATGTCGGGACCATAGCGCAAGACGTCCTGCATGAACAGCGGCACGATCAGCGCGATCCCGGTGAAGCCGACGCCGGTGATGAGCGCCAGCAGCATCGCGACCGAGTACGATGGGATGGCGAGCGGCCGGAAATCGACGAACGGGACGGCAGCGGTCAGCTGAATGCGCACGAACACCGCGAGCGCGCCCGCGGCGACGACGCTGGCCGCGACGACGTCGAACGAGGCGAACCACTGATGCCGCGGCCCCTCCTGCAGCACGTACTGCAGCGCGCAGAATCCTGCGATCATGATCGCCAGCGAGGTCCAGTCGAAGGGACTCCGTTCACCGCGCTCGCTCTGTTCCGGCAGCACCGCAGAGACGAAGATCAGCGAGAGCACGCCGAGCGGAACGTTCAGCAGAAAGATCCACGGCCAGGTCGCGTTCGCCAGGATCCAGCCGCCGAGCGCCGGGCCGAGCGCCGGGCCGATCATGACCGATGCACCGTAGACTTTGAACGCCGACGGCAGATCCTCGGCCGGGTACGCATCGACCAGCGCCGCCATCGCGAGCGGCAGCAGCAGCCCCCCGCCGATTCCCTGCAGGAAACGCATGGCGATCAGCTCGCTCAACGTTCCGCACAACGCGCAGAGCAACGAGCCCACAGTGAAGCAGCCCACCGCGTAGAGAAACGCCCGTTTGCGCCCGACGTTCGCGGCGAGCCACCCGGTGAGCGGCATGACGAATACTGCGGCGAGGACGTAGATCGATGAGATCCACGACGCTTCGTCGATCGAGACGCCTAAATTGCCGGCGATCGTATCGAGTCCAACGTTAACGACCGTCCCGTCGATCAGCGCCATCCAACTCGGGATGAGCACCGCCAGCGTGACGAGCCGCAAGTAGGACGACGACGACGACCCCCTCGTTGCCCTCCCGGTCACCGCGCCGATTCTACCGGATCGCGGCGAGAAACGGAAGGGGGCTCGTGGCGAACGAATGCCGGTACTCCCGCACCCGTTTACGTGCTGCGTTCGGATCGCTGGGCGAGCGGGTGAGGTGATCTATGAGCGCCGAAAAACCAGCCGTGCGGCGTGAGGATGAACTTTCCGGGCATATCGGCGAGACGATCGAGTCGATCGCGCAGCTCGAGCGCGAGGCGCTCGAGAGCGTCTCGCTGCACCAGCGGGCGATCGAGCGGTTCACGTTCGCGATCGGCCGGCCGCGCACGGTCTGGATCATCCTGGCAGCCGTCGTCGCTTGGGTCGCGCTGAACGGCATCGAAGCTCTGACCGGGCGGCGGCCGCTCGACCCGCCGCCGTACTACTGGCTCGACGGGGTGCTGGCGCTCGCCGCGCTGCTGATGACCGTCCTGATCCTCACCACCGAGAACCGCCAGAGCGAGGTCGACGAGCAGCGCTCGCGCCTGCACCTGCAGATCAGCATGACCTCCGACCGCAAGGCCGCCAAGATCATCCAACTGCTCGAAGAACTGCGCTACGACATGCCGCAGGTGCAGAACCGCGAGGACCCGGAGGCCGCCGCGCTGACCCTTCCGGCCGACCCGCAGCAGGTCGCGCAGGAGCTCGACAAGCGCACCCCGACCCGCGGCGAACTTCCACAGGACTAGCCGCCGCGGTCCCGAACCCGGGGCAGGTCGCGGAGGACACACGGCCTCCGCTCTTTCACGTCCTTTTGGAGATCCGATGTCCCGTACACTCCGCACCGCCGCCGCGCTCGGCGTGGCCGCGCTCTGCGTCTCGCTCGCCGCCTGCAGCAGCGGCGGCAACGTCGCCACCGTCAACGGTCAAGGGATCAGCCGCGCCGACCTGGACCGGAAGCTCGAGTCGAGCTCCGCCGCAAAGCAAGCGCTCACCCAGATGGTGCAGCAGACGCTGATCGATCAGTACGCGCGCGACAAGAAGGTCGACGTCACGCCGGCCGAGATCGCCAAACGCCGCGACGAGATCAAGGCGAAGTACCCGCCGGGCCAGTTCGACACGCTCATCAAGCAGCAAGGCTACACCGAGCAGGACGTGCAGAACATCATCAAGGGCTCGCTGGTCCTCGAGAAGGCCGTCGCGCCGCAGGTGCACGTCAGCGACGCCGACATCAAGGCGTACTTCGACAAGAACCACGCCGTGTTCGACAAGCCGGAACAGGTTCGCGCGCGCCACATCCTGGTCGCCGACCAGAACACCGCGAACATGGTGATGGCGAAGCTCAAGGGCGGCGCGAAGTTCGAAGACCTCGCGAAGCAGTACTCGACCGATCCGTCTTCCAAGGACAAGGGCGGCGAACTCGGCTTCTTCGGCCGCGGACAGATGGTGCCGCAGTTCCAGGACGCCGCATTCGGCGCGAAGGCCGGCCAGGTCGTCGGTCCGGTAAAATCGCCGTTCGGTTACCACATCATCCAGGTGGAAGAGAAGAAGCCGGCTACGCACGCGTCGCTCGCGAGCACGCACGATCAGATCAAGCAGACGCTCACGCAGCAGCAGCTGAACCAGGCGGAGCCGGTGTTCGTGCAGCAGCTGCGCACGAACGCGAAGATCGAGATCCTCGACGACCGCTACAAGGACGCGTTCCCCTCGCCGCTGCCGGTCCCGGCGGCCGCGAGCCCCGCAGCCGCAGCCCCCGCGAGCGCAGCCCCCGCGAGCGCAGCCCCCGCGAGCGCAGCCCCCGCGAGCGCGGCACCCGCGAGCGCGGCACCCACCAGCGCTGCGCCTGCGAGCGCCGCACCGGCGCCGAGTCCGGCCAAGTAGCAGACCCTACGAGCGCGAGGCGGGAGTCGGAACGACCCCGTCTCGCGAACCTCGCCGCGTGATCCGCATCGTTGGTCTGGGGCCGGGCGATCCGGGGCTGCTCACGCTGGGCAGCCGCGAATCGCTGCGCGCCGTCGGCCGGGCCGCGACCGTGCTCGCGCCGCCCGAGCTGGTGCGGTTCCTGGAGAGCGACGGCGTCACGATCGAGCGCGCGCTGATCTCCGATCAAGGCCTGTTCCTGCGCGGCTCGGCCGAGGTGATCGACACGTTCGTCACCCGCATCGACGAGCGCGAGCTCGGGCTCGGCGTGCTCGGCAACCCGCTCTCGGATTTCCTCGGTTTGCCGATGCTGCTGCGCGCGCTCGACCGCCGCGGGATCGAAGCGGAGATCGTCCCCGGGATGCCGCGCGCGACGCTCTCGGCGTCGATCACGATGCCGCTGCTCCCGCTCCCGCCGGGCTCGACGCACCACACCTGGGACGACTTGGTCGAGATCATGGCCCGGCTGCGCCGCTCGTGCCCCTGGGACCGCGAACAGACCCACGCATCGCTGGTGCGCTATCTGATCGAAGAGGCGTACGAGGTGGTCGACGCGATCGAGCACGGCAGCGACGCGGAGGTGAGCGAAGAGCTCGGCGACCTGCTGTTCCAGATCGTGTTCCACTCGCAGCTCGCGACCGAGCGCGGAAAGTTCTCGGTCGCCGACGTGATCGACGGGCTCTCCAACAAGATGATCCGCCGTCATCCGCACGTGTTCGGCGACGTTGCGGTCGCCGACATCGACGCGGTGTGGGCGAACTGGGAGCAGCTCAAATCGCAAGAGGCCACCGGGCTCTCACGTTCCTCGAAACTCGACGGGATCCCGAAGCACATGGGCGCGCTGCAGCGCGGCCAGAAGATGCAGGAAAAGGCCGCGCGCGTCGGATTCGACTGGCCCGATGCGCGCGACATCGCCGAGAAGCTGCACGAAGAGATGCGCGAGCTCGCCGACGCGCGTCTGCGCGCGGGCGATCTGAAACCCGAGGATCCGCACGTGCGCGAAGAGCTCGGCGACGTGATCTTCACCGTCGTCAACCTCGCGCGCCGGCTGGGGGTCGACGCCGAGGGCGCGGTGCGCGACGCGAACGACAAGTTCGAGCGCCGCTTTCGCTATATGGAAGCGTACGCCGTCGCGAGCGGGCGGCAACTCAACGACATGACGCTGGATGAGCTCGAGGATCTGTGGCAACAGGCGAAGACCGCCGCGTGACCGCGGGCGATGAGGTGCTCATCCGCGTGCGGATGAGCGCGCACGACGCGCATTACGGCGGCGACCTGGTCGACGGCGCGCGCGTGCTCGGGCTGTTCGGAGATGTCGCGACCGAGCTGCTGATCCGCCGCGACGGCGACGAGGGGTTGTTCGTCGCCTACGACCTGGTCGAGTTCACGGCGCCGGTCCACGCGGGCGACTACATCGAAGCCCGGGGCCGGATCACGCGCGCCGGGGCGACCTCGCGAACGATGGAGTTCACCGCCCACAAGGTGATCGCGGCACGGCCCGAGCTCTCGCCCTCGGCCGCCGACGCGCTGGCCGAGCCCGTGCTGGTCGTACGGGCGCGCGGCACCTGCGTCGTGCCGAAGACGACTCGGTAGGACCTCGCGGAAGCTTAGCTCTCGCGCCCAAGCGGATCGTTCTTCAGCATCGCCGTCGTGTTCTCGGCAATTCGAAAGATGGCCATCAAAATTTCGAGCTGCATCCGCGCGGCGATGGAAAAGACAACGAAGAGAATCGGCGCGCCGACGAGCTGTCCAAGGCCGAGCAGCACGAGCCCTCCCGCGTTGCTCTGGCCGAATCCCGAATTCTGAATCTGCGACGCGAGAGCGAGCGTCGAGAGCCCACCGAACAACATGCCCCCACACCACAAGCCGGCTGCCACGAGGGCGATGATGTAGATGAGGCGGACCATGCGCGGCGTGACGAATTCGCGGAACGAGAGATCGCACAGTGAGCTAAAGAATGCGCGTCCCGACCCGCTGGCGTGCGCCTGTTCCATTTCTTCCCTTTCTACTGCTAGACAGAGCAAGCATGCCACGCGGGAGAGCCAGCGACCTCGCCGGGGCGCAGGCCGAGTGGAGCGTGACGCCACGTGATCAAATCAGCGCGGCGCCGTACCGCCCGGGGGACCGGACGAGGCAACCTCCCGGCCGTAAGCGAAGCGTAAGCGACCACCGGGATACTCTCTCCCGGCGGGCCCGCTTTCCCGGGTTGGACACGGGTCATTTCCTTTCGAGCTGTCGTTCTCGCTCCCGCAAAGGGGTCTCAAAAAATGGTTCAGGATCCGAACCCATCGTCGTTCGGGCTCGCTCCCAACGTCGCCGCCGGCCTCGCCGCGCTTTTTGGCTGGCTTGGCGGTTTGATCATTCTCCTAGGCAAGCCGCCCCAGCAGTGGGTTCGATTTGTTGCCGTTCAATCGATCGTTCTATCCGTGGCGATTCTCGCCGCGTATTTCGTGCTGGTAATCGTCGGCGTCGTCCTGGGGATTCTCTTTGCAGTGATTCACGCCGGATTCATCGGCGGGATCATTGGCCTGATTCTCGGCCTTGTCGATTTTGTTCTGATCATCGCGTATTTCGTCGCGATCCTGATCACAACTATTCAAGGTTTCCAGGGGAAAGCGATGCGCCTTCCAGTTGTTGCGCAGTACGCAGACCGTTGGGCGACCGCTTCAACGGCGCTCTAAGCGCCCCTCAAAGAGGGGCAAGTGCCTGCTTAGACGCTGTCTGAGAACCGGACGAATGGCGACCCAGGTCACGGGCCCTGGGCCGCCACATCCGATCCGATAAATACTGGTCGAGCTAACGGGGTACCTCGAGCATGGATCAACAACCCGAACCGCGAGCGCAAGATGCACCCATCGTACCGGTCCCCAATGTCTCCACGACTGGGAGCACCGCGTTCGACGCGACGTTTACGGCTGGACTGCCTTCACAGGTGCCGCCGAACGGGCTTCCCGGAGCCGTACAACAACCGCAAGGCGAAATCGCGCCCGCGCCGGCACCGCCGCCGCAGCACTACTACCAGCCGCAGCCGATCTACATCACGCAACAGGTCCAGATGGTGCCGGTACAAATCGGCGTCATGCAGCCGAAGAGCGTGGGTGTAGCCCTGCTGCTCACCTTCTTTTTTGGGCCGCTCGGATTGTTCTACTCTTCGGTCGTAGGCGGGATCGTGATGCTCATCGTGACGATTTTTGCCGCCGCGTTCACTTTCGGAGTGAGCGTCTTGGTGACGTGGCCGATCTGCATGATCTGGGGAGCGGTCGCAGCGTCGAACGCGAACAGCCGCGTGGCCGCCGGCGCCGGAGTGCCGACCCAGATCGTCCGCTAACCGCTCGCGAGCTGCGCGCCTGCGACCAGGTTGCGCAGCTTCGCATATGCGACCTCGCGGGGCATCGGAGCCATCCCGCAGTTGGTGGAGCAAACGATTCGCTCGTCCGGCAGATGACGCCGGGCGAGCGCGATCGTATCCGCGACATCCTGCGCCGTCTCGACCCGTTCGCTCGCTACATCGATCACGCCGACCGCGACCGTTTTGGTCCCGGCCAGCGTCAGCACGTCCGGCGGAACGTGCGACCCCGCCAGCTCGATCGAGATCTGATCGACGCCGGAGCGCGCGAGCAGCGGCAGCACGTGCGCGTACTGGTCCCAGCGCTCGCCGAGATTCGCTTTCCACTGCACGTTGGCCGGGATGCCGTACCCGTAGCAGACGTGGACCGCGGTCGTGCAGCCCGCACCGCCGAGCGCGGTGTCGAGCGCGTCGATCCCCCACTGCGCGACCTCGTCGAAGTAGACGTTGAACGCGGGCTCGTCGAGCTGCACGACGTCGACGCCCGCGCTCACCAAATCGGCGATCTCTTCGCGAATCGCGCGCGCGAACGCGAACGCGAGCTCCGAACGGTTGCCGTAGGCTTCGTCGACGACCGTGTCGACCAGCGTCATCGGTCCCGGAATCGTGATCTTCAGCGGGCCGCTCGTCAGCGTGCGCGCGAAGCGCACGTCGGCGCCGAAGACCGGCTGCGTGCGGCGCACCTCGCCGGTGACGGTCGGGCAGACCGCGTCGTAGCGGTCGTCACGGATGCCGCGGCTTTGGCGCTTCGTCGCATCGACGCCGCCGAGCCGTTCGGAGAAGCCGTGGACGAAATGCTTGCGCGCCTGCTCGCCGTCGGTGACGGTCGCGATCCCGGCCCGGAGCTGCTCCGCGATCGCGATCCGGGTCGCGTCGCGCTGCGCGCCGGCCAGCTCGTCGCCCTCGAGCCGCCAGGTGGGGAAGATGCGTTCCGGCTCGGCGAGCCAGGCGGGCTTCGGCAGACTTCCGGCGATCGTCGTCGAGAACGGCATGAGCGGCCGTTCGCCGCACGGAATCGCGAACCGTTGCGACTCGACAAGTTCTTGAAAGTCTCGCGGCTCGCGAAGCGGCGCGCCGAAGCGAAGGACGGGATCGAAGCCGGCCGGATCACCAAAGACGAGCGTGCGCTCAAGCCGGGCTACCTGGTGAAAGCGGGCGACGTACTGGTGATCCACTACCGCACGAAGTTCCTGACCGTGCGCGTGCTGACGGTGCCGGAGCGCGTTCTGCCCTCGCTCAAGCCGGCCGACCTGTACGAGATCGTCGACGAGCGCAAAGACGATCCCGTCGACTGGCTGCGCTGATGCCCGAGCGCTCGCGGTTGTCGGCCGATGCCAAGGATGCCGTCGCGCGCGACGTGCCCGCCGATCCGGGAGCGCGGAGCGCGCTCCGGGCGGGCCTGGCGTATTACGGTGGGGTGGACGTCAACGGCGAGCTGGTCTTCCGCACGCGGCGGCCGGCGGTCGCTCGGCTGGCGCGCACCCTGTTCGAAGAACAGCGCGCGGCCTCGTCGGTCCGGCGCGGGCACGATGCGCGGCTCTACAAGGCGACGACGTTCGAGATCGACCTCGGACCGCTCCCCGCCGCGGCGCCGCCCAAGCCGCGCCGGCGCGTCGAGCGGCGCGCCGAGCTGCGCGCGGCGTTCCTGTGCGCGGGGTCGGTCGCCGCACCGCAGCACGGCTACCACTTGGAGTTCGTCACCGCCGACGAGCCGCGGGCCCAGCGCATCACCGGCCTGCTCGCGGCCGAGGGCATCGCGCCGCGGACGATGGTGCGCAAAGGCCGGCGCGTCGTCTACCTCAAGGGGCTGGACGCGATCGTCACCGTACTCGGCGCGATCGGGGCGTCCGGCGCGGTGTTCCACCTCGAAGACGTTCGGGCGGTGAAGGAAACCAAGAACCGCATCCACCGGCTGGTCAACACCGAGGCCGCCAACGTCGTGCGGGCCGCCGCCGCCGCCGCCGCCCAGCGCGAGGCGATCCAGTACCTGGCCGACGCCTACGGGCTGCGTAACCTCTCGCCCGCGCTGCGCGAGGCGGCGCAACTGCGGCTCTCGCACCCCGACCAGACGCTGGCGGAGCTCGGGCGCCGCTGCACCCCGCCGGTCGGGAAGGCCACCCTCAACGGCCGCCTGGCCGCCGTGATGCGGCTGGTCAAACGTCTGCGCGGCGGCCGAGAGGAGCCTGAAGTTTCGTTCGCCTAAAGCGAACAGGCTATGCGCATCGGTATCAACGGGTTCGGCCGGATCGGCCGCAACTTCACGAAGGCCCTCCTCGAGCGGTATCCCGGGGTCGAGATCGCCGCCGTCAACGACCTCACCAGCGCCGCCGAGTGCGCGCACCTCTTCAAGTACGACTCGAACTACGGCACGTTTCCCGGCACGGTCACCGCGAACGACGGCGCGATCCAGATCGACGGGAAGTCGATCAAGGTACTCGCCGAGCGCGACCCCGGCAAGCTGCCGTGGCACGATCTCGGCGTCGAGATCGTGATCGAGTCGACCGGGCTGTTCACGGACGCGGCGAAAGCGCGCGCACACATCGACGGCGGCGGCGCGAAAAAAGTGATCATCTCCGCGCCGGCCAAGGGCGAGGACGTCACGCTGGTGCTCGGCGTGAACGACGCGGCGTACGATCCCGCCAAGCACCACGTGATCTCGAACGCGTCGTGCACGACGAACTGCCTGGCGACCGCGGTGAAGCCGATCGTCGACAGCCTCGGCTGGGAGAAGGGCTTCATGTGTACGATTCACTCGTACACGAACGATCAGAACATCCTCGACGCACCGCACAAGGATCTGCGCCGCGCGCGCAACGCGGCGACGAACATCATTCCGACCTCGACCGGGGCCGCGAAGGCGCTGTACCTGACGATTCCGTCGGTCGAAGGGACGTTCGACGGCTTCGCGCTGCGCGTTCCCACGCCGACCGTCTCGATGATCTATCTGGTCGCGCAGACCAAGAAAGCGACGACGCGCGCCGAGCTGAACGCGATCCTGCGCGGCGCGGCCGAGAACGGCCTCAAAGAGTACGTGGAGTACACCGAGGAAGAGCTCGTCTCGAGCGACTTCAAGCACAACCCGCACAGCTCGATCATCGACGGCAAGCTGACGAACGCGAACGGCGACCTGATCCAGATCGCGGCCTGGTACGACAACGAGTGGGGGTACTCGTGCAGGCTCGCCGATCTCACCCAGATGGTCGCCGCGAAGATCCCCGCGACCGTCGCGTGACGCGCGCGTTCACCGTCTCCCTCGCCGCCGCGGTCCTCGCGGCGGCGGCGGGTGCGAGCGCTCCGGCGAGCGCGCGCACGATACAGCTCGACGACCTGCGCCGGCTCGTCGGTCTGAGCTCGCCGGCGATCTCACCGGACGGCAAGCGCGCCGTGCTCGTCGTCTCGCGCGTCAACTGGAACGAAGACCGCAACGAACGCGACCTCGAGCTGGTCGATCTGGCGACGCACGGGCACCGGCCGCTGACCTACGACCGCCGCGGGCTCTCCGAACCGCGCTGGTCGCCGGACGGCAGCCGACTCGCGTTCATCGCCGACGTCGGGAGCGGTGAGGCCGCCAAGGCGCAGGTGTTCGTCATGCCGATGGACGGCGGCGACCCGCGGCCGGTGACGAAGGCGCCCGAGGGCGTCGCTCAGTTCGCCTGGCGCCCTGACGGCGCTGCGATCGCGTACGCCGCGACCGACGCGCTGCCGAAGAAGACCGGCGCCGACCGCTTTCGCGACGGCTTCGCGGTCGGCAACACGCCGATCACCGCGCGCCGCGCACCGCGCCCGGTCCACCTGTTCGTCATCGACGCCGCGGGATCGGGCAAGGCGCGGCAACTGACGTCGGGAGCCGAGAGCATCGCGACCGGCGAAGCACAGTCGACGCTCTCCTGGTCGCCCGACGGCAAGACGATCGCGCTGGTGATCGCGCCGAACGCCGTGCTGAACGACGCCGATCGCGCGCACGTCGAGACGATCGATCTGGCGAGCGGGGCGCGCACGCGGGCGACCACGCACGCCGGGTACGAAGCCGACCCGCGCTTCTCGCCCGACGGCAAGCATCTGGCCTACACGCACTCGGCCGGCGACAACCAGATCACGCTGACCGAGGCGTGGGTCACCGCGCCCGGCGGCGGCAACGGTACGGCGCTTTCGCACGCGTACGACCGCGCGGTCCACGACGTGACCTGGCTGCCGGACTCGAGCGCGATCCTCTTCACCGCGCACGACGGCACCTCGACCGCACTGGTGCGTGCGCCGCTTCCCCTTCGACAAGCTCAGGATGACAAGCCGGTCCGCATCGACCTCGGCGATCTGAACGTCGCGTCCGGGCTCGACGGAACGATCGCACGCGACGGCGCGATGGTCTTCGTCGGTACCTCGACGAAGCAGCCCGCCGAGCTGTACTACCGCGCGCCGAACGGCACGCCGGTGAAGGTCACCGACTACAACGCGCCGATCGCCGCGCTCGAACTCGGCGCCTCCGAAGCGATCGCGTATCCGACCTCGCTCGGCCCGCAAGGTGACGCGGTACTGACCTATCCGCCGGGCTACGTCGCCGGTCGAAAATACCCGCTCGTCGTGCACATCCACGGCGGGCCGACCTCGGCCTCGACGCGCCAGTTCAGCCGGCAGGTGCAGGTGATGGCCGCGCGCGGCTGGCTCGTGCTCGAACCGAACTATCGCGGCAGCGACAACCTCGGGCTCGCGTACCAGCGCGGCGTGCAGTACGACCCCGAGGAAGGCCCCGGCAAGGACGTCATCGCCGCGCTCGACGCGGTGCGGGCGCGCGGGATCGTCGACGAGCGGCGCATCGCCGTCGGCGGCTGGAGTTACGGCGGGATCATGACGGCCTGGATGATCTCGAAGTACCACCTCTGGCGCGCGGCGGTCTCCGGCGCCTCGGTGAACGACTGGGCCGCCGACTACGGCACCGCCGACGACCGCGACGCCGACCTCGCGCTCTTCCACGGTTCGCCGTACGTCGGCAACAACGCCGCCGAGTACCGCCGCGCGTCGGCGATCTCGTACGCGCACGACGTGACGACGCCGGTGCTGATCCTCTCCGACGTCGGCGACAATCGCGATCCGTTCGCCACCTCCTCGATGTACTACCGCGCGCTGCGCGACAACGGCAAGGACGCGACGTTCTTCGCGTATCCGGTCGAGGGGCACTTTCCCGCCGATCCGGTGCGCACGCTCGACGTGTTCGGCCGCTGGATGGACTACTTCGCACGTCACCTGCAGTGAGGGCGCTCGCGCCCGCGGAGGCGCGCTAGCGATGTGCACGGTGCTGCTGCTGCTGCGTCCGGCGGATCGCTGGCCGCTGCTGATCGGCGCCAACCGCGACGAGCGGCTCGACCGCCCGTTCGCACTCCCCGGGCGCCATTGGGCGGACCGGCCGCGAATCGTCGCCGGCCGCGACGTGCTCGGCGGCGGGAGCTGGTTCGGCGTGAACGACGACGGCGTCGTCGCGACGATCGTCAACGGGATGGACCGGCTCGGACCGCTGCCCGGAAAGGCGAGCCGTGGCGAACTCGTGCTGCGCGCCCTCGGCGCGCGCGACGCGCGCGGGGCGGCGGACGCGATCGGCGCGCTCGACGCCGAACGGTATCGCGGCTTCACGCTGCTGATCGCCGATCGCACGGCGGCGTTCGCGCTCACCGGCGACGAGCACGCGATTCGCGTCGACGCGCTCGCGCCCGGCCACCACATGGTGACGCCCGACGGGGTCGACGCGGCGAACTCGCCGCGCTACGCGAGCCACTTCCCGGCGTTCCGCGCGGCGGCGGCGCCCGATCCGAGCGCCGGCGACTGGAGGAGCTGGGCCGATCTGCTCCGCCACGCCGACGAGCACGACCCGCACCGCGCGATGACCGTGGTCACGGCGGACGCGTTCGGGACCGTCTGCAGCTCGCTGCTCGCGCTCCCGGCGGCGCCGCAAGCCGGCCCGGTCCTCCTCTTCGCGAACGGACCGCCGACCCGGGCGCCGTACCTCCCGGTCACGGCGCCGTGGGATCGCGGCGGCGAGGTCGAAGGGTAGCCCGACATGCACTTCAGGAGCGTCCGAGACGCCGCCGTGGGCGGGCAACGCGTGCTGCTGCGCGAGGACTTCAACGTTCCGATGAAGGACGGCGCGATCGCCGACGCGACGCGGATCGAGGCGGCGCTGCCGACGCTGCGCTGGCTGCGCGATCACGCCGCCCGCACGGTGATCCTCTCGCACCTCGGCCGGCCGGACGGAACGCCGAACCCGAAGTACTCGCTGCGCCCGATCGCCGTGCGCCTCGCAGAGCTGCTCGGCACCAAGGTCCGGTTCGTCGAGGACTGCGTCGGCGCGGCCGCGGTCACCGCGTCGAAAGCGCTCGCCGACGGCGAGTTCGCGCTGTTCGAGAACGTCCGCTTCCACCCCGAGGAAGAGGCGAACGATCCGGCCTTCGCGCGCGAGCTGGCGCAATCGGGCGATCTCTACGTCAACGACGCGTTCGGAACCGCGCACCGCGCGCACGCGTCGACCGCGGGCGTCGCCGCGGTTCTCCCCGCGTACGCCGGCTTGTTGATGGAAGCGGAGCTCGAGGCGCTCGCGCGCCTGACCGATCGTCCGGTCCATCCCTTCGTGTGCGCGATCGGCGGCGCGAAGGTCGCCGACAAGGTCGGCGTGTTCGAGCACCTGCTGGCGAAGGTCGACGCGTTCGTGATCGGCGGCGGGATGGCGAACACGTTTCTGGCCGCGCAAGGGATCGGCGTGGGCACGTCGCTGCGCGATCCCGACCTCGGCCCGGCGACGAAGATCATCGGCCTGGCGAAGGAGCGCGGCGTCGCGCTCCACCTCCCGAGCGACGCGGTGGTCGCCGATGCGTTCGACGCCGACGCGACCGCGCGCACCGTCCCGCTGGGGCAGGTCGGTGGCGGGATGATCCTCGACATCGGCCCGGCGACCGCGCGCGCGTACGCCGAGGTGCTGCGCGGCGCGAAGACGATCGTCTTCAACGGGCCGATGGGCGTCTACGAGAAGCCGCCGTACCAGAACGGGACGCGCGTCGTCGGCGAGGCGATCGCCGAGGCGACGCGGCACGGCGCGGTCAGCGTCGTCGGCGGCGGCGATGCCGCGGCCGCGGCGCACGCGCTCGGCTTCGCGTCAGCGATGACGCACGTCTCGACCGGCGGCGGCGCAACCCTCGAGTTTCTCGAAGGCAAAACACTGCCGGGCATTGCGGCCCTGGAGCGCCCGTGAAAGCGCGCCGCGTCTTGATCGTCGGCAACTGGAAGATGCACAAGACGATCGCCGCAACGCGTGATTTCATCGCCGACATGCGGGCGCGCACGCTGCCGCTGACGGCGCTGGACGCCGTGATCTGCCCGCCGTTCACCGCGCTGAGCGCGGCGCGTGACGCGCTCGCCGGTTCCGCGCTCGGGCTCGGCGCGCAGAACGTCGGCTGGGCCGACGAGGGCGCGTTCACCGGCGAGATCTCGCCGGTGATGCTGGTCGAGTGCGGTGTGCGCTGGGTCGTGATCGGGCACTCCGAACGCCGCGCGATGTTCGGCGAGCTCGACGAGCGCGTGAACGAGAAGGCGATGGCCGCCCTGGCGCACGGCATCACGCCGATCGTCGCGGTCGGCGAGACGGCGGAGGAGCACGCCGCAGGGCTGGCGCGCGACAAGATCCGCGCGCAGGTCGCCGCCGCGTTCGCGGGGATGCCGGCGGCGCACGTCGCGCGCTGCGTGGTCGCGTACGAGCCGATCTGGGCGATCGGAAGCGGTCACGCCGAATCTCCGGCCGAAGCGAACCGCGTGATGGGCGATCTTCGCGACGTGGTCGAGGGGCTCGCGAACTGCCGGCTGCTCTACGGCGGCAGCATGAACCCGCACAACGTGACCGCGTTCATCGAGCAGCCGAACATCGACGGCGGGCTCGTCGGCGCGGCCAGCCTCGAGCCGGGCTCGTTCGCGGCGCTGCTCGAAGGCGCGCGCCAAGGCGTGCTCGCGTGACGCGCCGCCGCCCGTTCGTGCTGGCGATCCTCGACGGCTGGGGCACGACCGCGGAGACGCGCGGGAACGCGATCCTCGCCGCCGACCTGCCGAATTGGACGCGCATCGTCGAACGCTACCCGAACACGCTGCTGGAAGCGAGCGGCGAAGCCGTCGGCCTGCCGGCCGGCGTGATGGGCAACAGCGAGGTCGGCCACATCAACATCGGCAGCGGGCGCGTCGTCCCGCAAGGCGTCGTCGTGATCGACGAAGCGATCGCGAGCGGCACGTTTGGGCAGAACGCGACGCTGCGTGCGTGCGTCGAGCACGTCGGGCGAACCGGCGGGCGCATCCACCTGATGGGCCTGATCAGCGACGGCAAGGTCCACAGCTCGCTCGACCACGTCGAGGCGCTGGTCGACGTGATCGCCACGGCCGGCGTGCCGCTCGCGATCGACGCCTTTCTCGACGGCCGCGACACGCCGCCCAGCTCGGCCGCGACCTATCTCGCGCGGCTCGAGCAGCACCTCGCGCTGCGCGACCGCACCGGCGCGATCGCGACGATCTGCGGCCGGTACTACGCGATGGACCGCGACAAGCGCTGGGAGCGGACGCGAAAGGCGTACGACGCGCTCGCCAAAGCCGACGCGGAGTACCGCTTTCCGACCTCGCAGGAAGCGTTGAAGGCGGCCTACGACCGCGGCGAGACCGACGAGTTCGTGCTGCCGACGATCGTCGGCGAGCCGCGCCCGGTGCGCGACGGCGACGCCTGCATCTTCTTCAACTTCCGCCCCGACCGCGCGCGCCAGCTCACGCTCGCGTTCAGCGATCCCGCCTTCGACAACTTCCCGGTGCAGCGCTACGCCGGCCTCGTGTTCGCGACGATGACGCGCTACGAGGAGAACTTTCCGAATCCGGTGCTGTTCGGGCCGCGCCCGCAGTATCACGTGTTCGGCGAGATCGTCGCCGCCGCGGGGCTCACCCAACTGCGGCTGGCAGAGACCGAGAAGTACGCCCACGTGACGTACTTCTTCAACGGCGGCCGCGAAGACGTGTTCCCCGGTGAGGACCGTATCCTGATCCCGTCCAACCGCGCGGTCGCGACCTACGACCTGGCGCCCGAGATGTCGGCGAACGACATCACCGTCGCCGCGATCGAAGACCTCTCGCACCGCCGCCACGACGTGATCGTGATGAACTACGCGAACGCCGACATGGTCGGCCACACCGGCGTCTGGGATGCGACGGTCTCCGCGCTCGAAACGCTCGACGTCGCGCTCGGGCGGCTCGAAGGGGCCGTGCTGAGCGCCGGCGGCATCCTGGCGATCACCTCCGATCACGGCAACGCCGAAGAGAAGGTCGACGCCGACGGCAACCCGCTGACCGCGCACACGACGAACCCGGTGCCGCTGGTGCTCGTCTCGGAACACCCGCTCGGCGCGTTCATCGGCGAAGGCTCTCTCGCCGACGTCGCGCCGACGCTGCTCCCGCTGATCGGCCTCGACGTTCCGCCCGAGATGACCGGCGCCAACCTGCTCGCCCCGATCACCGCCCCCGGCCCCGGGCTCACCACACGGCCATGAAACGCAAACGTCTTGAAGCTGCCGCCGACGTGCTGCGCGAGAAAGCGGGCGGGGAGATCGAGTGCGCGATCGTGCTCGGCTCGGGTTTCGGTGCGGTCCTGCGCGATCGTATCGACGGTGCGACGATCGCGTACAAGAAGATCCCGGGGATGCCGCTGCCGACCGTCGCCGGACACGCCGGCGAAGCGCATGCCGGGATGCTGCTGGGGCGGCGGGTCGTCGCGTTCAGCGGCCGCTTCCACCTGTACGAAGGTCGCGCGAGCGCCGAGGTGATCTATCCCGTGCTCGCCGCCGCGCATGCGGGCGCGCGCACGTTCGTGCTCACGAACGCCGCCGGCGGGGTGAACCCCGAGTACCGCCCCGGCGACCTGATGCTGATCGCCGACCAGTTGAACCTGACCGGGACGAGCCCGCTGATCGGCGCCGAGCTGCTGCCCGGGCAAACGGCGCGCTTCGTCGACATGGTCGGCGCGTACGCTCCGCGCCTGCACGAGCCGGCGCGCCGCGTCGCGGCCGAGCACGGCTTCACGCTGCGCGAAGGCGTCTACGCCGGGCTGGTCGGGCCGACATACGAGACGCCGGCCGAAGCGCGCTACCTCCGCACGATCGGCGCCGACGCGGTCGGCATGTCGACCGTCCTCGAAGCGATCGCCGCGCGCGCACTCGGCCGCGAGGTCGCCGGGATCTCGCTGATCACCAACGTCCACGGGCTCGGCGAAGCGACCTCGCACGAAGAGGTCCTCGATACCGCCGCCCGCAGCGCCGAAAACGTCGCGCGCCTGGTCGAAGGGATCGTCGCCGGCCTCGGCGCGCCTTAGCCGATGCCCAGGCCGATCGTCTGCGGCGCGTCGCGCATCGTCTTGACGAAGCCGTAGAGCTGCTCGGCGTCGATGCCGTGCAGCATAAGGCGGAAGCCGGCTTCGACCGTCGAGAATGGGACAACCGGGTGCCGGTTGTTCACCAGCGCGAGCGGTGCGATGCTGCCGACGAGTCGCCCGACGTAGATCGCGATCGTCTCGTCGAGCTGGAGCGAATCGGTCGCGCGGTTGAAGTCTGCGCGCGTGAGCAGCAGGCTGTAGAGCGGCGTGTACAGTTCGATCGCGCTCTGGATGTCGAGGAAGTTGTGCCAGCGGCGCGGCATTGGTTCGAGCGCAGCGTCGAAGTCCTCGATCGCGCTGAAGTCCAGCGCGCTGATCGGCCGGACAGCGATCGTGCGGCCTTGCGCATTGAGTTGCGCGTTCACCTCGATGATGAAGTTGTAGATGTTCAGATCGTGCTGGACGAAAACGTTGTCAGCGAGCGCTGCGATCGTCTTGGGCTCGAGCGGTACCGGCTTCATCCGCAGTCCGCCGATGTTGTCGCTCAAGAAGTGCAGCATCTGCGTGCCGATGTTGAAGTGCCGCACGATGAGGTAGCTGGCGTCGGGGTGCACGAAGGTCGACATGCCCCACGCGATCGAGCGGTGCAGCAGCTTCGGCGCGGCGAACCAGTGCGGCACGAAGAGCCGGAGGAACTGCGTCAGCGCGACCGACAGCCGCGACACGACGCGGACGACCGGCAGCAGAAACCGGCGCGACCACGTCCGGTTGTTGCGCATCAACGCGGCCTTCGCGGCGGGATCGAAGAGCGTGCTGTGGTCGAGCGAGAGCGCCGTCCACGGATCGGGGTTCGAGTAGTCGTGCGCGCCGAGATCGTATCCCGTCACGAGCGTGCCGGTTCCTCGAGCTGCAGGCGGTAGAGGCGCGCGACGACGGTGCTCGTGGTGACGATCCGGTCGGCCATCCCCGGGAGCTCGAGGATCCCCGAGCCCAGCGCGGCCTCGAACTGCAGCATGTGCTCGGCGTCGTTCTCGCCGTGGTACAGCAGAAAGCTCACCTGACGGTCCTCGAGTGCGAGCTGATCGGCGATGAGGCGCCCCCACGCCGCAGCCTTCTTGTTGCCGACGCCCTCGATGATGAACATCGCGCCGAGCAGGTCGAACGGGTTGGGCTCGGTAGCGCGCTGGAACATGAACGCGTGCAGCGCTTCGGTGCCGACGTTCTTCTGGAAGCTCGCCATGCGCGCCGGGTCGCCGCCGACCGAGACGTAGTCGGCCTCGAGCATCGTGTAGTCGCGGTGCTCGGCGAGCGCATGCCGCAGAAACACCGACCGCAGCTCCGCAAACTCTCCGGTGATGCTCGAAGCGGCCCGCGCGATCCAGCGCGATCCCTCGATGACTTGCTGCCGGTGGTTCAGCAGCAGGCTGCGGTAGTCGTCGAGCCGGAACTTTCCGCGCCGCAGCTTTTCGATCAGCGGGACGACGTCGAGCGCGCTTTCGAAGTCCGCCCACACGACGATGAGGCGCCGCATCACCGACTGCACGGCCGCGGACTCGACGGCGCCGTTCACGCGACCTCCAGCAGCATCAGCCCGTTGATCGAGCGGCCGCTCTCGGGAACGTTGCACAAGATCTTCTGTCCCTTCACCATCGGTCGCGCGCGCATCAGCTCTTCGAGCAGCACGAAGATCGAGGCCGCGCCGACGTTGCCGCGCGTCGACAGGTTGCTGAACCACTTCTCCGGCGGGATCAGCGCGCCGGCGGCGGCGAGCAGTTTCATCGTCTCGTCGCGCAGCGATTGCGAGGAATAGTGGCAGCAGACGTGATCGATCTCGTCGATCGCGATGCGGCCACGCTCGACCAGCTCGACGAAGTGCGCAACCCAGACCGGGAGCATCGAGCGCATCAGCGCGATGTCTTGCGTGAGCATCAGCGCGCCAGACCGCGCGGCCTCGCCCGGGCTGCCGTAGTCGCCCCAGAACCGCAAGCTATCACCGTCGCGGGCGGCGCCGGCGATCATGCTCGGGGCGAACCGGTCGGCGAACGAACGAATGTCGATCCAGTGGACCTTCAGCGAGCGATGCCGCGCGTTCGGCGCGGGCTCCAACACGACGGCGCCCGCGCCGTCCGAGAGCGTGAACCGCAGGAACTCGGCTTCGAACGGAGCGCCGGCGCTCGCACCGTCGCCGGCGTGCTCGTAGAAACCGGGCCGGAAATAGCGGCTGGCGAACTCGCTGCCGGAGACGGCCGCGGCACGATGCTCGCCCAGCGCGATCTGCGCGGACGCGGCCTTGAGCGCCATGAGCGAGCTCGCGCAGACGCTTTGGAAGCTCGCGATCTCGATCGGCCCGATTCCCAGTTCGGCGTGCACCTGGGATGCGAGGCCAGGCAACAGCACGTCGCCCAAGGTCGTCGCGGTCGCGAGGTAGCTCAGATCGCCGAGCAGCAGCTCGGATGAGTCGGCCGCCGCCCGAATCGCGGCCGCGGCCATGCTCGCGTTCGAATGCCGCGCGACGCCGTTCTCATCCAGGGCATAGTGGCGCGTCGTGATCCCGTTGTTCCGGAGCACGACGGGACGATACCGGGACGGCTTACCGCCGATGCGCCCGAGGTACGTCTCCATGGCGTCGTTGCCGACCGGCGGTCCCGGAAAGAATGCACCGAAGCCGTTGATGTACACGTCGTGCATCACCGGCTTCTACTACAAGGCAGGCTAGCCGACCTTGTTGATCGTGCCGCGGCAGTTCGGTGCTCTGCAGGTGCAGCGCTTGGAATTGGGGTGCAGCGTCAGCTCGTAGTCGACGGTGATCTCGTCGCCGGGCCGGATGTCGCGCAAGGCGAAGAACAAGATGTGGCCGCTCGTCGTGCGCATGTACGCGTTCGGGCGGCACGAGTGGTTGACGTAATGCGTCCCGTTGCCGCCGCGCGAGCCGTCGAGGCTCCAATAGTAGTCGATCGAGCAGATGCGCAGGATGCGGAGCCGCCGCGTGCGCGTGCGCCGCGCGACTTCGGCTCGCGCGATGCGCTCGCCGGTGTACTCGGCGATCTTCCGGCCTTTCGGAAAATGCTTCGTCGCGAAACACCCCTTGCCGCAGATCGGCGAGGGACGAACGTCGAGTCCAGGCGCGAGCTTCACGGCGTTCTCTGATACGCTGCGTCCCGCAGGATAACCCGGCTGCCACGGTGATTTCCTCCGGACGGGTCTTTCCACCGGGGAGGAAGTCTTCATGCGTTTGCGTCCATCGCCCGCGCGCATCGTCGCGCTCTGCGTCTTCGTCGCGGCGGCCGCGGCAGGCTGCTCGGGATCGAGCCCAGGGTCCGCGGTCGCGCCGGCCGGCGTCGCGGCGGATCAGCAGCAGCGCGCGATCCGCAGCGTGACCTCGCTCGGCGCGTACAACGTCGACAAGACGAAGACGGCGGTCGCCGGGATCTCCTCGGGCGGGTTCATGGCGGTGCAACTGCAGGTCGCCTACTCCGCCACCTTCCACTTCGCGGCGGTCTACGCCGGCGGCCCGTACTACTGCGCGCAAGACAGCCTCTCGACCGCGCAGACGACCTGCCAGTACGCGACCTCCAGCTCGCTGACCGCGTCGGAGAATTACCTCGACGCGCAGTCGAGCGCGGGCACCATCGACCCCAAGAGCAATCTGACCGGCCAGAAAGCGTACCTCTGGTCCGGGACAATGGACTTTACCGTCGAGCAGAAGACGATGAACGACCTCAACACCGAGTACCAGCACTACGGCGTCACGACGAAGTACGACAACACGTTCGCCTCCGGCCACGGCTGGGAGTCGCTCGACGGCGAGGTCGCGTGCGGAACGACGGCGAGCCCGTACATGATCGATTGCAGCAGCTATGACTCCGAGAAGACGTGGCTGACGTTTTTCTACGGCACGGTGAACGCGCGCAACACCGGGACGCTCGGCGGCACGCTGATCAACTTCGACCAGACGCCGTACGGCGGCGGCGCGAACGACCTCGACACCAACGGCTATCTGTACGTCCCCGCGAGCTGCGCCGCCGGCACGCAGTGCCGGCTGATCGTGGCCCTCGACGGCTGCGTGCAGACGCAGGCGTCGATCGGCACCAAGTTCATCGCCGAAGCCGGGCTCAACAAGTACGCCGACACGAACAACATCCTGGTGCTCTATCCGTACCAAGTCTCGAGCAGCACGCCGAACAACCCGAACGGCTGTTGGGACTGGTGGGGTTACGAGACGTCGACCTACGCGCTGAGATCCGGCCCGCAGATGACCGCGATCAAGAAGATGGTCGACCGCGTCCAGTCGGGCTCCACCGGCACGCCGACCCCGACGCCGAGCCCGACGCCGACCGGCGGCGGGACGCCGACCCCGGTCCCGACCGCGACGCCGGCGCACACGCCGACGCCCGCACCGACCCCCACGCCCACGGCGCCGCCGGTCTGCTTCACGGCGGCCAACTACTACCACGTGCAAGCCGGACGCGCGCACGACAGCGGCGGATACGCGCTCGCGAACGGCTCCAACCAGAACATGGGGCTCGACAACGTGTTCTACCAGACCACGCTCAAGAAGACGGGGACGAACTTCTACGTGATCGGCACGTGTCCGTGAACCGGCCGCGCGCGCTCGCCGCCGTGATCACCCTGCTGCTCGGGACGGCGAGCGGGGCGCGCGCCGGGGTCGTCGTGCCGACGCAGCACAACGACAACTTTCGCACCGGCGCGAACCTCGCGGAAACCGCGCTCACGCCCGCGTCGGTGGCACAGCACGGGATGCGGCGTGTCGATCGCGCCGTCGACGGCGTCATCAACACGCAGATCCTGTACGCGCACGGCGTGTCGGCCGGCGGGCGCGAGCGCAACGTCGCCTACGTGACCACCAGCGCGAACTCCGTGTACGCGTTCGACGCGGACGACCGGTCCGCCGGGCTGCAGAACGGCATGCTCTGGCGGCGGACGCTAGCCGACCCCGGCGCGTCGCCGCCGGCGCTCGCGCGCGGGATCAACGCGACGCCGGTGCTGGAGTTCGCCGACGGCAAAGGCACGATCGACGTCCTGTACAGCACGGCGAACCAGTTTCCGTGGAACTCGGCCGGCATCGCCGACGAGCTCAAGATGCTGGCGACGCTCGACGTGCACTACTATCTGGTCAAGCTCGATCTCGCCACGGGCCAGACCCTGGCCGGCCCGGTCGAGGTGCAGGGCTCGATGAAGCGCACGGACGGTCGCACGATGACCTTCGAAGCGCGGAACGAGAGCGACACCGCGTCGCTGCTGCTCGATCATGGCTACCTCTACGCATCGTTCAGCGCCCGGCAGAACGAAAACGTCTCGCAGTACTACGGCTGGATGGTGCGCTACGACGCGGCGAATCTGAGCTACGCCGGCGCGTTCAACACCGAACCGTACGCCTGGCATTGGGAACCGGCAACGCATCCGAGTCCCGTTCCGGTCTCCGCCGGCTTCGTGTGCTATCAGCCCGTCGGCGGCCGGCTCGAGTGGTGGCGCTCCGACTGGCTGGTGCCCAACGTGTTCGCGATGGCGTGCGTCGGCGAAGGCGGCGGGATCTGGCAAGGCGGAGCCGGGCCGGCAGCCGACCGCGACGGCAACGTCTACGCGATGATCGGCAACGGCCACTACGACACGCCGTCGGGCTCGTACGGCGACAGCATCGTCAAGCTCCACAGTACCGGGCCGGGCACGACCGCGGACGCGTTCGGCGTGACGGGATCGTACGCGCCGCCGAACGAGCGCGACCAGGACGAAGCGTACGACGTCGATCTGGGTTCGGCCGGGCCGATGGTCGTCGACGGCGCGAAGCGCGTCGTCGCGGGCGGAAAGACGGGGATCTTCTACGTCGTCGACGACCGGCTCGGGTACGTGCAAAGCATCGTCGCAGGGGTCGACCACCGCGCGCCCGACCCGACCGGTCACCTGCGGTATCAAACGTGGAATCAGGGGCCTCATCTGCACGGATCGCCGACGTTCTGGCGGATCTCGGACCACACGGGATACGTCTACGAATGGGCGGAGAAGGACTACCTCAAGAAGTACGAGTTCGACATCGAACGCGGCCGCTTCGTCATCCGCGAGCCGGTTCACCCGTGGGTCGCGCGCGAGACCGAGATCCTCGCCGCGCCGTGCGACAAGCTGCTCTGCCTCAACGCGATGCCGGGCGGCATGCTGGCGGTCTCGGCAAACGGGACGTCGCAGAGCTCGGGGATCGTCTGGGCGATCCTGCGGCAGTACGATCTTTTCAGCACCGACAGCCTCTACGCGTTCGACGCCCGTTCGCTGAAGCTGCTATGGCACGATCCGATCGGCGCCGTGCCGCACTTCGCAGGGCCGACCGTCGCCGACGGACACGTGTTCGTGCCGACCAACTCGGTGCACTGGCGGTTCACGATCTACTCGCTCGGTTCAGGGGTCGCCGCGGCGGCGAACATTCGACCGGCCGCGCGCACCCGGCTGCCGTCGCAGCTCGCGGGGCAACTGGCGATGGCGCGGATGATGCCGCACGCCGTCACGGCGAAGGGCCGCGTCCCCGACTACGCGACCGATCCGACGTTTCGTGCGCGTGCGGCGATGCCCGGCTTGACGAAGTCGCTGCCGCCGGGAACGATCGTCGGCGCGGCGTACGGCGTCATCGGCAACGAGGTCTACGCGTGCACGCCGGCCTGCACGAGGACGCGCAGCGACGTCCTGCACGTGTTTCGGTACGACGACCGGCCCGGGGCCGTCGCCGGCGCGGAGATCCCGCACGCCGCCTGCTCGTATGCGAAAACACTCGCCGGGATCTCGCCGTTCGGAAAAGCCGCGGACTGGCAGCTCGTGCGGTTCGCACCGAACCAGTGCCCGGTCTTCGGAGCCGCGACGTCGTTCGTCGAGCGCACGTGGACGTTCTTCGGCGCGCCGCCCGCGAAGCCGGTTTCAGGTGAAAACGCCGTCCCGTTCGCCGCACTCTACATCGCACTTCAACCTGGAAAGTAGGGGTACGTACCATGACTCAAACGACGAAGGTCCAGCAAAATCCGGCCACGATCCGTCCGTGCACGGCCCAAGGGCTCGTCTACCGGGCCTACAAGCGGTCATACGGCGGCGGACCGTCGCAGGTCCTCAGCCTGTTCGCGAGCGGCTACTACGGCGACGCACCGTGGACGATGTTCTTCACCGGCGTGGAGGGCAAGCCCGGCACCTACCAGCTGATGGAGAAGGTGCCCACGATCGTCTACTTCATCGAAACCTATTACACGGCGACGCACTGCTCCGGGGTGGGGCTCTCCGATCTCGGAAGCTCGGTGACGATCGTCGACGGCCACGGCTCACACAGCGTTCCGATCGAGCCGTTGAAGTAAAACGCCCGCGTTCTGTCGGCCGCCGCAAGGGGCAGCATCCTCTCGGATCCCCGACCTATTGGCCTGAACGATCACCGTTCCGGTCATGTACGGATGAAACGAGCACGCGTACGCGTAGGTGCCGGGCCGGTCGAACGCGCGCGTGAAGACGTCGCCCGGCGCCAGGGATTTCGAACTTGCGGAACCGTCTTTGAAGGTGACCGTGTGCGCGGCGCCGTCGTTGTTCGTCCAAGTGATCCGCTCGCCGGCCTTGACGGTGATGGCCTGCGGTCCGAATGCGAAGCCCGCGATCGAGACCTTCGCCGCAACGGCCGGCGCCGGTCCCGATTGCGGCTGCACGACGATCTTGCGCGGTGCGTCGGAGCACCTCCATCGGCGGACTCGTAGGGCAAGGTAGGCGTCGTCGCCGAGACGAATGATGACGGTCTACGACCGGGGTGCAGGGAGAAGCCGAATGCCGCAATCGACGATGCCGCAGATCAACAACGTCGTGATGCTCATGCTGGAGAACCGTTCGCTCGACAATCTCTTCGGCTCTCTCTACACCGCGGGCGCGCCGCTGACGTTCTATCCCAAGGGCTCGCCGCAGAAGTACAACGGCATCCCGTCCGGCGCGGGCAATCCCGCGTTCGACTGGTGGGGCGATCTGAAGAACTATCCAGTGCTTCCGATCCCCGTTCAGCAACTCCTCAACGACGGGGACGATCCGTCGATCATTCCGTGGTGGGACCCGAGCGAGGCGTATTTGTCGCCGTTCGGAACAGGGCGCGGAGTCCTCAACCAGATCTTCGGCAATCAGAACATGGTCTCGACCGAGCCGCCGTACGGCACGCAGCCGACGATGCTCGGATTTCTTCAGGACTACTGGACGGCCGAGACCACGGAAGCGTACGGGGGCATGGACATCCTCTGGATGTTCCAGCCCTCGCAGATCCCGAACCTCTCCTCAGGCGCGCTGCATGGCGCCATCAGCGATGCATGGTTCTCTTCGGTGCCGACGCAAACGAATCCGAACCGCGCGTATTCGCTCGTCGGCACCTCTGCCGGCCGCGACGCCAATTTGTCGATCAGCGCGATCGAGCAGTTCGATCTGCCGACGATCTTCAACGCGCTCACGCAGGCGGGAAAAGCGTGCGGCCTCTACTTCACCGACATCTGGCAGCAGAACCAATGCTACACGCAGTACACGTTCCCGCAGCTCACGAACGGCTGCGACGAGATCGCGAACATCACGCAGTTCTACGCACGCGCGCTCAACGGGACGCTGCTCCCGTTCACCTATCTCGAACCGACATGGGGCTACGGCGTGTCCGGTTCGATCGAGATGACGCAGGGAACCGATCTGCATCCGCCGACCAGCGTCACGCCGGGAGACCGGTTCGTCGGCAGCGTCATTCAATCGCTCGTACGGAGCCCGCAGTGGAGGAACACGCTGATCATCATCACGTTCGACGAGCACGGCGGGACGTACGACCACGTGGCGCCGCGGTGGGGCGCGATCAACCCCGACGGCCTCGTGAGTGAGAACGGATTCAACTTCGACCTCTTCGGCGTGCGTGTCCCGACCATCCTGATGTCGCCGTACATCGCGCCGTATACCGTCTTTCGCGCGCCGGCCGGCAGCGCGTATCCGTTCGACCACACCTCGCTCATCAAGACGCTGCTGGGCTGGGCGGGAGCCGACATCGGCAGCGCCGGGTTCTTCAATCGGATGCCGCAGGCGCCGACGTTCGACGGTGTGCTGCACCGGGACGACACCGCCGCGGCTGACAACGACACGGCGATCCAGGCGACATTCGGGCAGGGTCCGCTGGCTGCGCCGGGCGAGGCGAAACCGCTGCGCACGAACAACGCGCTCTTCGAAGGCGTGGCGCGCGCGAGCGTGCGCTATATCTCCGCGACGTGCCGGACGCCCGAGCAGATGGTGCAGAAGGTAGCGGAGTACAAACGCGACCCGGAAGCGTTCGAGGCGTCGCTCGCCGCGCAGTCGCCCACCTGACGCCGCACCCTGCGAGGTCCTACCGCAACCGGTAACATCCGCTCGGGTCGACCTCGACGCGCCGTCCGCCGATGACGGCGCTGCGCACGACGTGATCCCAGAACGTCAGAACGCGGATCGCCAGCGGACGGAGCTGCGCGAGGAGCGCGCGGGTGCGCGCCGAGACGGCGAGCATGTCGCGCTGCCAGGCGGGGTGGTCGCGCGGCAGTGAGGCCGGCATCTCCGCACCGCCGTCCGCGACCTGCGCCGGTGCGATCGGCAGCGACGGGATCGCAAGCGCGGCCGGCTCGAACGCGGGCCCGGACGGCGCGGCGTCGTTCACGCCTGCATCGCGAGCGTGGCGCGCAGGCGTTTGAGCGCGAGCAGGTGGAGCTGCGAGACCCGTTGCGGCGAGATCCCCATCGGCGCGACCAGCTCGCGGAGCTTGCGCTCGGCGAAGTAGTGCGCGACGACGATTCGCTGCTGTCGCGGGGACAGGCGCTTCACCGCTTCATGGACGAGCCCGCGCGCAACGCGCTCGCTCACGATCGACTGCGGGTCGGCAGCGTGATCGAGGTCGAGCCGTTCGCCGCTCGGGAGCGTGGTGTCGAGCGAGAGCGGGGTGCGCCGGTGCACCTCGGTGCGGGCGGCCGTCAGCCCGGGCGAGAGGCGGGACATCGCGTTCATCGTCGGCATCTCGCCGAGCTCCTGGGCGAGCCCGTAGCGTGCCGCCTGCGCGCGGCGCATCGTGCGGCGCATCCGTTCGGAGACCGGGTCCATGCGGCGCACGCCGTTCAGCATCGCGCCGAGCACGACGCGCCGCGCGTACTGCTCGAGCGGGATGCCGCGCGACGGGTCGAACGCGTCGACCGCACGGATCGCGCCGACGCAGCCGTCGCCGGTCAGATCGTCGATCGAACTCATCGGCACCATCCGGTGGACGCGCCGCGCGATGTGCCGCACCATGGGCAGCAACGCTCGGATGCGCGTCTCCCGCTCGTCCACGCTCATCGCGGTCGTTTCACGAACAGCGCGTCGGCCACGGCGCCGAGCGCGATCTCGCCGACCGGGCCCAATCCCTGCGCGAGCGGCTTGAGGATCTCCCGAAAGAGCACCGCGCTCGCGACGTCGGCTGCGCTCGGCTCGCGGCGCACGGGTGCGTCAGCCGCGGTGGAGGTTGTTGGCGATCCGCAGCATCTCATCTGCCGCCTGCACTCCCTTGGCGTTCGCCTCGTACGCGCGCTGCGCGCCGAGGATCTGCATCATCGCCTCGACGATCGAGACGTTCGAGCGCTCCAGCATCCCGAACGCGATCGACGGGCCGCCGCGCGCGCCCGGTGCGAACGCATGCGCGCGGCCTGATGCCTCCGTGGCCGCGAACAGCGTCGCACCGAGCGGTCGCAGCGCTTCGGGCGAGGGGAACGACGCGAGCCGGAGCTGCGCGATCGTCCGCCCTTTCCGCGCGGGCGTGTCGACGATGACGCGCCCGTCGCGTTCGACCCGCACGCTCAGCGCGTCGTCCGGGATGCGCACGCCGGAGAGCGTCCAGCCGGCGGTGTTGCGCAGCGAGCCGTCGGCCTCGCGCGCGAACTCGCCGTTGCGCGTATAAGCCTTCGCACCGCCGCGCTCGACCGCGAAGAAGCCGGCGCCGTCGATCGCGAGGTCGAACGCGCCGCCGCTGCGGACCAGCTTGCCCTGCGCGAACACCGCGTGCCGTCCCACCCCGATCGTGCCGAGCCCGATCGCGCCGGCGCGCACGTCGGCGAACGTCGCCGCAGCACCCTTGAAGCCCGCGACGTCGGCGTTCGCGAGGTTGTCGGCGACGATCTCGAGCTGCGTCTGCTGCGCCGCCATCCCGCTCGCCGCGGCGAACATCGCGCGGTTCATCGCACGCGCACCACGTCGTTGGCGGCCTTCTCGCGCGTCGCGTCGATCGCGAGCAGCGTCTTCTGCGCGGTCTCGAAGGCACGCTGCGCGGTGAGGATCGCGAGCGTCTCGCCGATCGGGTTCACCGTGCTGGTCTCCAGCGCGCCGGCCTGCACGCGCGTTCCCAAAGGGAGCGGTATGCGGTCGACGATGCGACCGCGGTCGCGCACGGTGCCGTCGGAGGCGATCGTCGCGTCTTCGGAGACGCGCAGCGCGCCGTGCGTGCCGTGCAGCCGCCGCCCGCGGTCGTCGGTCAGGAAGCCGTCGTGGTCGCGGGTGAACGCGCCCTCACGCGTCCGCGTCGTGCCGACGGCGAACGTGCCCTCACCGAGCAACGCGAGATCGAACCGGCGACCGGTACTCCGAATCGCGCCTTGCTCGCGCACCGTCCGCTCGAAGACACTCAGCCCGTCGTGTGCGATTCTCGTTGCGCCGGTGGTCCGGCGGAACCCGTCGGTCGATGCGTTGGCGAGATTATGGGTCGCGATCTCGAGCTGCGCGCGCGCCGCCCGCATCGCGCTCGCCATCCAATGCTGTCCGTCCATGCGCCGATACTAGGCGGCGGGCAAGACCGAACCATGACCACGATGTGACCGCCGTCAGCGGCACGAAGCGCTTTCCGCCGCCGAGGACACCGCAGCTCGCGCACCTCGCTCGCGACCGCCTTAACCGCACGCACGGATGCTCGCCGGCTGCGCCGCGATCCGACGCCTCGGCAACCCGAACGGGAGTCCGTCCCGCGGGCAGGACATCCTGTCGCCGGAATGCCGAGGGGAAGCAAGCCGAGTCTCTCCGGCCATCGCCCCCGACAGCCATCGTCATGTCGGCTGGAAGCCGAGGGTCGATGGTTATTAGACGACGTTCGATTCGGTCCTAGCTTCCTTCTGGCGGCCCTGGTGCTCGCCTTGTAGCATATTATGGCTAGGCTATTGCTTTTTCAGTAGAGCTTAGCTAGCATTGGGCATGGCGCCGCTCGCCACAATACAATTGGGCCGAGGGCGCCTGGCTTCAGCGAAGTAGGCCACCGATGCCGGAACGATTTGCCGCTGTTTTGCAATGCCTCGCCGTAGCGCTCTTGAGCGCAGTCTGCATTGCGCAGACGGACGCCGGGCAGTTTTTCGAACCCGTTACAGCGGTCGGAATAGGATCAAGCCTCGCCGCTCGTCCACTGCCGGCGCGAGCGGCAACGCCAGTGCCAACACCAGCCCCAACGCCCGTTCCAACGGCAACACCGACGCCGATGCCATCGCCATACCTTACCTATGCCTACCACTCCGTGATCGTCTTTGCACAATCCTCAGATGCACCGACCGCTGCGCGCGTTTCGGTCGAGGTTGCCCGCCAATTCGCGGAGATCGATGAATTGCATACGAACCACGCAGCGTTTATTCCTCAGCCCGGCTGGTCGCTGGGTGACTATTTGCGGCAATGTTCCAACGATCCGAACACCGTCGGTGGGGTTCTCATCGTTCCCGTGACGGCGCAGAGCGCATCGGACAATTACCTGATTGGCTCGCGTTCGTGGATGGCCGTTGACATCTTTGGCATGTTCTTAGATTGCCCCCCGAATGCGGGGCCTCTAGCGACCGTGCAAGCGATTCCGTTTCCGGGCTTCTATACCGGAACAGCCGGAAGGAACAACATCAGCGTTGCGGGCTTGAGCAGCATCGTGCAAGCCGTCAACGCGGTCGCGAACCGAGGAAGCTCAACCCAATTATCGACCATAATGTCGCTACCGTCACCGCCTCCTACTCCGACGCCTGATCCAGCGGCGCCAGTACCGACCCCGAATCCGCATCCGACTCTCGTCGTCACATCTCAAACCTCGACGACAACTGTTAGCGCCGGAGTAAAACTGACCCACCCCGCCGGTTGAAAATTGACCCACCTGAACCAACGGCGAACACTTGTTCGCAATGCTGACGATGGAGCTTCAGGTGGAAATCGAGATCCTGTATCGACA
>Ga0209483_1000030_pt1 | contig 167680 bp, 159 predicted proteins | sample NGEPerA_FD_184508 | JGI IMG/M metagenome (GOLD analysis project Ga0209483, IMG submission 184508) | Arctic peat soil microbial communities from the Barrow Environmental Observatory site, Barrow, Alaska, USA - NGEE PermafrostL2-A... | ecosystem: Environmental > Terrestrial > Soil > Wetlands >... | reverse complement strand
CCTCGAATCCCATAATGGAAGGGCCTTGGTGCCGATTCCGAAGAGAAGCGCGAGCCCGTGAGCGACATCGACACTGCAGCGGTGGATAGTCTGAAAGTGCTTGACCTCAAATGGCCGATTAGAGAAGACCGGACATATGCGGCGAGCTGCCCTTGCCGGTTGCCGCCATTCTCAGTTTGCCCGGAGCCGCTTTCGCCAAGGCGATGAATTCCGCGGCGGTTGTTGCCGGAACCGATGTGTGGACCACCATGACCAGCGGTTCGCGCAGGATCGCGGCGACCGGCGCGATGTCGCGCAAGAAATTAAATTTGAGGTTGTCGCCGAGCGACGCGTTGATGGCATTGGCAGGCCCGACCAGCAGCAGCGTATAGCCGTCACCCGGCGCGTGCACGACCGCTTCGGTGGCGGTGTTGCTGGAAGCGCCGGTCTTGTTCTCGACGGCGACCGGCTGGCCAAGCCTCGCCGAGAGCCACTGCGCCATGAGGCGCGCGAGGATGTCATTGGGGCCGCCGGCCGGAAAGCCGACGACGAGCTGGATGGGGCGGGACGGATAAGTTTGCGCGGCGACCATGGGCGGCAAGGAAGAAAGAATTACGGCAGCGCCTCCGAAACGTAGAAATTGGCGGCGGGGGATGGTCATGCGCGAAGCGTCCTAAACCGCGATGGTGTCATTGCCGGGCTTGATCCGGCAATAAAAAACCGTGCGCCATGCCGTTTTCGTATGTCCGAATAGGACTTTTTTCACAAAAACACGCCTTCTTTCGTCAACCTTTAGGGCCTATATTCAAGGTGCCGGAGCAATCCGGCTATGGCGATAAACGGCCGTCGTAATAAACCTTTCGGACCCGGGGGCAGTACCCGGCGCCTCCACCAAAGCCCAGCGGGGCTGGGCTTCGGCGGGGGCGAAATAGGATCGACGAGGGCGTAAAGGACGGACTTTTGCTCGGCATGGTTCCGCCGTTATCGGGCCAAATCGTAGTTGCAAACGACAACTATGCTCCGGTTGCTCAGGCCGCGTAAGCGGTTTGAAAAACCAGAACTGAAGCCCTAGCGGGTTAAGCTCCGTTAGGCGGGGTTCGGAGGCACCTGGCAACAGAAGCCTCCACTTTCATCTCCATTTTCCCGATTCATGCGGTAGCATCCGGCCCGAATCTGCTAACCGCAGCCCGTGACCCGCACATGACCGACCACTTCCGCTACGATCTCCTGACCCAGCAGGCGCTGCGCGGCGTGGTGCGCAACGTGCTCACCGAGGTCGTCAAGAAGAAGGTCCTGCCGGGCGACCATCATTTCTATCTTTCCTTCGATACCAACGCCGATGGCGTGCGGATGTCGGACCGGCTACGCGCGCAATATCCCGAGCAGATGACCATCATCCTGCAGCACCAATTCTGGGATCTGGTGGTGAACGAGCGCGGCTTCGAGGTCGGCCTGTCGTTCGGCGGCATCCCGGAAAAGCTCGGCATTCCGTTCGAGGCGATCAACGGCTTTTTCGATCCGTCAGTGCAGTTCGGCCTGCAATTCGAGGAAGTCACCGAAGGCCAGGACCGCCAGGCGCCGGCCAATGTCGGTGACAAGCCGGCCAAGAAAAAGCGCGCGACCCCTGCCGCTATCGTCGCGCCGGCGGCCAAGGTCAGCCCGCCAGCCGTGGCGGCACAGCCTGAGCCGAAAGCCGAGACTCCCGAGCAGCCCCTGGACGATCTCCCCGGCAAAGGCGGCGGCCAAGTGGTCCGCCTCGATCGCTTCCGCAAGAAGAAATAGCCGCGCCGTCCTTTCGCCGGTCCGGCCGCGGGCTTACATTCGGTCATGGCCAAAAAACCCGGAAAAACCCGTACCGAAAGCGACGCCTTCGGACCGCTCGAGATCCCCGCCGACAGGCTGTGGGGCGCGCAGACCGAACGCTCGTTGCATAATTTCCGCATCGGCTCGGCGCGCATGCCGATCGAAATCGTGCGCGCGCTCGGCCTGATCAAGCGCGCCGCCGCCGAGGTCAATCGCGAGCTTGGCTCGCTCGATGCCCGGCGCGCCAAGGCCATCATCGCGGTGGCGCAGGACATCGCCGATGGCAAGTTAGATGAGCATTTTCCGCTGCTGGTATGGCAGACCGGCTCCGGCACCCAGACCAACATGAACGTCAACGAAGTGATCGCGAACGCCGCCAATGTCGCGCTCGGCGGCCAACTCGGCGCGAAAAAGCCGGTGCACCCGAACGATCACGTCAACATGAGCCAGTCGTCCAACGATTCGATCCCGACCGCGATGCATATTGCCGCGGCGCTTGAGATTGCCGACCATCTATTGCCGGCGCTACGGCTGTTGCAGAAAGCGCTCGACAAAAAGACCAGGGAATTCGCTAAAATCGTCAAAATTGGCCGCACCCATACTATGGACGCGACGCCGATAACGCTCGGCCAGGAATTTTCCGGCTACGCGGCGCAGGTCAAGTCTTCCATCGCACGCATTGGCCTGGCGCAGCGCGAACTTTATCCCCTCGCCCAAGGCGGCACCGCTGTCGGAACCGGTTTGAATTCCAAACCGCCATTCGCCAAGGCTTTCGCCAAGCGCATTGTCACGCTGACCAAGCTGCCCTTCGTTTCCGCGCCCAACAAATTCGAGCACATGGCCGGTCACGACGCCTATGTGTTCGTGCATGGCGCGCTTTCCGCCGCCGCCACCGCGCTGTTCAAGGTCGCTAACGATATCCGCCTGCTCGGCTCCGGCCCGCGCTCGGGGCTGGGCGAACTGATCCTGCCGAGCAATGAGCTTGGCTCCTCGATCATGCCGGGCAAGACCAACCCGACCCAAAGCGAGGCGCTCACCATGGTGTGCTGCCAAGTGTTCGGCAATCAAACCACGATCAGCGTCGCCGGCAGCCAGGGCCATTTCGAACTCAACGTCTACAAACCGGTGCTGGCATACTGCATGTTGCAATCGATCCGGCTGCTGGGCGACGCGGTGACCTCATTCACCGATAATTGCGTGGTCGGCATCCGCGCCAACGAGCCGCGTATTCGCGAATTGATGCAGCGCTCGCTGATGCTGGTGACCGCGCTGTCGCCGCACATCGGCTACGACAAGGCCGCCCAAGTCGCTAAGGCGGCGCACGCCAACGGCACCACCTTGCGCGAGGAAGCGGTGCGGCTCGGTTTCGTCAGCGGCGCCGAATTCGATCGCCTGATGCGCCCCGAGAAAATGACCCGGCCGCGATAAATCCGTGGACGGCGGCGCGGATGCGCCGCAAGTACTCAAAAACTATATTCAGCCTGCGGAATGAATGGGGGCCCATCTCACGGAAGTACCCTGGTACTATTTTACTGAAGAGTTATGTCAATTTTCACATTGTGAGAGATTGGTTGCAGAATTTCCGGTTGCCATCGTCATGTTTATCCGCAGTAATTCTTCATCGATACGAAGTTATACATTCGCGTGACTTCCCGCTCTATAAATACACCGCGAATTACTATTGGTATTCGCTGAGTCCGGTCGGATGCTCTATTGTTATCAACTAACCGTGTATTGAGTTCTCCTCCCCGGTGTCCGCAGAATAATGGCTCGATCCTTATGGAATCGCCCGTCAGGATACCCACGGCCACTTCCGCCAACCTGCCGGCGATCTCTTCTGGCCGATGCCGTGGCTCAAATGGGCCCCGAGCGAATCTGTACCCGGTTACCGTCGAGACGCAGCATGGCTGAACTGATCAATCTTCGAACGGCCCGCAAGCGCGCCAAGCAGCGGCAGGACGCTGCGCGCGCCGACGCCAACCGTCTTGCGCACGGTCAACCCAAGCACGTGCGCAAGCTTGAAGACGCGCAACAGGCAAAAGCCGGCCGCGACCTCGACCGGCACCGGATCGACAAGGGGGACGGCCGATGAAGTCGCCGGTCGTCAAACGCTCGATCGTGATCGCGGGTCACAAGACCAGCGTCAGTCTGGAAGACGCGTTCTGGACCTGCCTGAAGGAAATCGCCGGCAGCCGCGACATCACGCTCTCGGATCTGGTGGCCTCGATCGACACCGATCGCCGCGTCGGCAATTTGTCGTCGGCGATCCGCCTATTCGTGCTCGATTACTATCGCGCGCCGTCGGGCGCGCGCCTCGGCGGCGCATTGCGCGAGACCGGCGGCAGGGGGTCCTCGTCAGTTCTGTGAGCCGAAGGACGGCTTTGGCTGCGCGTTTTCGATGTCGCGCAATTGCTTCGACTGATTGTCGATCGCCCGCAATGTCAGCCAGCCGGTCAACGCCGACACATCGATGCTGCGCGACGGCGCCGCCACAGGCCCCTGCACAGCCATGAAAATGTCGGGCCGGGAGCCCGCGGCCTGACCCGATCCGGTGAGCACCAGCCGCGCGTCGATCGAGCCGTCGGTAAGATCGAGATTGCCGGCCAGCGACAGCGCGGCATCCTTGCTGTCGGCGCTGACATTGCTCAACCGCATCTGTCCGGCGCTCACGGTAATTGCGCCTTCGGCGCGTTTGACCGACAGGCGGCCGCTCTCCAGCGCCTTGCTCACCACGCCGGAAATGCGGGCCGCGTCGATCGCCATGCCCTGGTCGACCGCGCGAGTGACCGCATCGAAGGTGCGCGGATCGAGGCCGGCGAATTGCGCCTCGGTAAGTCCGATTTTTCCCGTTCCTTGCAGCGAACCGATCAGCGCCACCGGGCTCATGCCGGCGCCTTCGGCCTCGACCGAGAAGCCGAGCGACCCGCTGACCGGCGGCCGTGTGGCGGACGAAAACATATCGGCCGCGTTGGCGCCGGTCAGCGAGATTTTCGCATGCGCCTTGACGCCGCCCTCGCCGGAGCGGAACGACAACTGACCGGCGAGACGCCCGCCGGCGACATCGCCGGATACGTCGTCGAAAGCGAGTTGGTTGGCGCCCCAACGCAGGGTGGCGCGGAGCTCGCGCGCCGCCAGGCCCGGCAGCAGATTGGCGCGCCGCGCCTTCAATGCAATCCGCCCACCATAATCGCCAAACACGCCACTGGCGAAGGGTTCGCTCGACCAGGCCCAGCTTGCGCCGCTCTTGGCCACGGAGGGCATGCCGATCGCCGCCGCGACGAAGCCGGCCGCGTCCACGGTGTCGGCCTCGATCTCTCCTTGTACGCGGCGCGGTGCCGGCAGCGCGAGCCCGAGTTTACCGCGCAGAGTAGCGCCGGAGACGGTGGCGTAAATGTCGCTCAGCGTGACATCCTTGGCCGTCAACTCGACGTTGCCCGCAAAAGTGACCGGCAAAGGCGCGCGCGCACCGCCGCGCAGCGGCCCGGCGTCCGCGCGCATGATCGTGACACGCAGCGCTGCCGAAGGAGTGTCGGCAAAAAGTTTCGCAGTACCGCTGGTACCGGCATCGAGGCCGCCCGCGGTCAATTTGCCGTCGATCTTCAACTCGCCACGCGCCGGTCCATCGGCCGTCAGCGTCAAGGCGCCCGGACCGGCGTTGACCGCCAGAACGCGATCAAGGCCGAGCATCGCGGCCAGTACCTTGCCGTCGTCCGCTTCCAATTTTCCGTCGAGCTTGATGTCGCCTGCCGTAAACGCAATGGCATCGGCATTAGCCTGCCCGTTAAGCGCGACGCGCACCTTGCCGAGATTGCCATCGATGACGAGCTTGGCAACCGCCGGCGAAGCGCCGTCAATCGCGAGCTGTGCATGAAATTTAGCCGGCGACATTGCCGCGGCGGCGGCGCCAATCGTTTGCGCAGCTTGCGGCGCAAAGCGCGCCAGCAGCGCCATTACCGGCGTCATGTCCGGCGCGTCGAGATCGACCCGGATGCTGCCTTGCGGCGACGGCGCGGCGGTGATGATGCGGCCGCTGGCCGAGAATGCGGCGCCCCCCAGATCGGCAACCGACAACTTGTCGATCTGCAAGCCGCCGGCGTCGACCTTCAGCCTTGCGCTGGCGTCGCGCGCGACGAAGCCCGCGATATTGGCGAGGCCGATATCGATGGCGATGGTCATGTCATGCGGCCGCTCGATCGCGGAGCCGGCAATCAGCGCGTTGCCGAAACCCAGCGCGGCGTCGATATCGAGCTCCGGCGCGTTGAGCGCGGCATCGAGCTTCGCCGTCTGGCTGCCGGACGCGAACACATAAGCGAGACGGCCGGTGACGGTCTTGCCGTCGAACACGGCATTGAGCCGCTCGGCGGCGACCCTGTCGCTGGCGAGCGTGATATCACCGCGCAGGCGCAAGGGCCGCAGGTCGCCCTGCGCAACGTCGCCGCGTCCTTCCAGCCACGCGACCAGGACCTTTGGATCGCCGGCGTCGATCTCGGCCGGCCCGGTGAAACTGACCGATTCATGACTGACGGCCAGGTGTCCGCTCAGCTTAGCTTGCGTGAAGCCCGGCCCACGAAACTCGAAGCGATCCAGATTCCATCCGCCGGCTCCAGTACTGATATCGCCGCGCAGGTTCGTAATTGTGTTGCCGCCGAGCGTGACCTGGTCGATGCCGACGCCGATCTGGATCGGGATCGCCGGGCGGAAGGCACCGCCGGCCAATTCGGCGATCTTGCGGATGGCGGCCGCCGGCGGCGGGCTGGCGCCGTCGCCGCTCGCCAACGCGCGATCGAGATCGATCTGGCGGCCCGACAGCACACCGTCAAAGCGCGGCTGCTTGCCGAATTTGAATTCGGCGACGCCGGTAAGCTTGAGCCCCTGCGCTTCCGAGCCGTACTGGAATTCGAATTCCTGCATCAGCGCCGAGGCCGCGCTCGCCTTGATTTTGCCGCTCACCCGCCAGGGTTGGGTGAGTTGCTCGGCGCGGGCGATGCCGACCGGCCGCGCTAGGCTCAAGGTGCCGTCGAACTTCGGCTTGGCACCGGACAGCGCCAACATGCCATCTGCCTCGATGCTGAGCGGATGATTAACTGGATCGACATTGACGTGGATTTTGATCGCGCCGTCGTCGCCATAGCGGCCGGTGGCCAGCCGGAACGGGTAAAGCTCGCCGGCGACGGTGACTGCGCCCTCGCCCTTGAACGGGCCGAGCAGCGAACGCGCCTCGCCGTTGAACCACAGTCTGTCGAGCGTGGTGCGCTCGCCGTTGGCGGCATCGCTCAGCGTCACCTGGCCGTCCTCGATGCTCAGGCGATCGATCGACAAAGTATCGGGGTTGAACTTGATCGCCAGATTCGGCGCTAGCAAGCGCCCCGAGGCGTCGAGCCCGGCGCTCAGTTGCGGCCCCGAAAGACGCATCTCGGCGGCCCGCCATTCGCCGCGCATCAGGGGCCCAAGCGCGAATTCGAAGCCGAGCGTACGCGCTTTGATCTTGTCTTCGGTAAGGCTGCCGATCTCGATGTCGTGCAGCGTGAGCGACGGCGTCGGCAGCAGCCGCGCCTCGATGGCGCCGTTGACCCGCACCTCGAGACCGATCAGGCGGCTCGCCTCGGTCTCGAACAACGTGCGGTGGCCGCCCCAGTCGATCAGCAGCGGACCGACCAGCGCCGCCACCAGCGCCAGAATGATCGCGATCGCCAATCCGAGCAGAGTATTTTGCAACGCCGACTCCAGCGCCGACGTGCGCGTCGCGCTTTATGATTTGAATGTGCGCTAGTTTGCCCAGTTTTTAGCGGCAAATCTATGTCGCGAATTACGACAGCGAGACGATCTTGCCCGGATTCATGATGTTTTGCGGATCGAGCGCGCGCTTGATCGAGGCCATCGCGTCAAGCGCAGCGGCGCCGTGCTCGGCAAGGAGATATTTCATCTTGCCTTGGCCGACGCCGTGCTCGCCGGTGCAGGTGCCATCCATCGCCAGCGCCCGCTCCACCAGCCGCTCGTTGAACTCTTTGGCCACCTTGAGTTCGTCGGCGTCGTTCATGTCCACCAGCAAGGTCAGGTGGAAATTGCCGTCGCCAACATGGCCGACAATCGGCGCAATCAGTTTACTTTCGGCGATGTCGCGCTGGGTATCGGTAACGCATTCGGCCAGCCGCGAAATCGGCACGCAGACGTCGGTGGCGACGATACTGGAGCCGGGCCGAAGCGTGGTGGTCGACAGCGCGGCGTTGTGGCGCGCTTCCCACAACCGCGTGCGATCCTCGGATCGCGTCGTCCACTCGAACGGACCGCCGCCGAATTCCTTGGCAATCTCGCCGAAGCGCTCGGACTGCTCCGCGACGCTCGCCTGCGTGCCGTGGAATTCTAGGAACAGCATCGGTGTCTCAGGCAGAGCGAGCTTGGAATAGATATTGACCGCGCGCACCTGCAAAGCGTCGAGCAACTCGATGCGCGCCACCGGAATGCCGGTCTGGATGGTGAGGATGGTGGCGTTGCAGCAGGCCTCGACCGACGGGAACGGACAGACGCCGCCGGAGATCGCTTCCGGAATGCCGGACAAACGAAGTATGAGCTCGGTGATGACGCCGAGCGTGCCCTCGGAGCCGACCAGCAGCCGGGTTAGATCGTAACCGGCCGCGGTTTTCTTGGCCCGCCGCGCCGTGGTCATCACCTCGCCGTTCGCCATCACTGCTTTGAGCGCCAGCACATTGTCCTTCATGGTGCCATAGCGCACCGCGTTGGTGCCGGAAGCGCGCGTCGCCGCCATGCCTCCGAGCGAGGCGTCGGCACCGGGATCGATCGGGAAGAACAGACCGCTATCGCGCAGGTGTTCATTGAGCGCCTTACGGGTGATTCCGGGCTCGATCACGCAATCGAGATCCTCGGCATGCACGGCCAACACTTTGTTCATGTCGCGGAAATCGACCGAAACGCCGCCGAGCGGCGCGTTGATGTGGCCCTCCAGCGAGGTGCCGACACCAAACGGAATGATCGGCACGCCGTTGGCCGCGCAGATGCGCACGATCTGCTGGACGTCAGCGGTACTTTGCGGAAACACCACCGCATCGGGCGGCTGGTTGGGGATCCAGGTGAAAGTATTGGCGTGCTGCTCGCGCACAGCTTGCGAGGTCACGACGCGATTGCCGAAGGCCGCGGTCAGCGCGCGAACCGCCTTCCCGATTGCCGCCGGATCGCGGTGATGAATTGAAGCGGCAACTTCGGCCAGGGCCATACGACAATCCTCTGCTAAGTCCTGTGACGGACGTTAGCAGAGGATGCAGCGGGGAGAAAACCGCTCTAAGACGACCGGCCGACGAAGGGGACGATCATCGCCACACGCCTGCGGTATTCGCGGTATTGGTCGCCGAACAGCGCGATCATGTCGCGTTCTTCCAGGAAGATGCCGACGAAGATGTAGGCGGTGGTTACCGCGGCGAACAACACATGACCCACGGTCATGAATGGCGTTGCCCAAAACGCGATAATGAAACCGAGATAGATTGGATGACGCACTAATTTATAGAGCACCGGCGTTTTGAAACGCGCTGCCGGCATCGGCTTGCCCGTGAGATTATTGGCGACCTGATGCAGACCGAACAGCTCGAAATGGTTGATCAGGAACGTGCTGGTCAGCACCGTCAGCCAGCCGACCGTCTCCAATCCCATCAACGCCATCACGGCGCTCGGATTGTCGACCTGCCAGATCACGGCAGGCAACGGCCGCCACTGCCAGAACAGCAGCACCAGGGTGAGACTGGCCAGCAGCACATAGGTGCTGCGTTCGATCGCAGGCGAGACAATCGTCGTCCACCATCGCTTGAAGGCAGGGCGTGCCATGACGCTGTGCTGGATGGCGAACAGCGACATCAGCAGGATATTGACGACGAGTGCCTCAGTGAGAGGCACGACTGCGCCGGTATCGATGGTCTTCGGCACGCCGATACCGGAGACGAAGCCGATGGCATAGAGGAAACTCGCAAAGAACACGAGATAGGCAACGATGCCGTACAGAAATCCCAACAAGCGCCCCATGATTGTCTCCGTTTTGTTGCCGCACGTGGGCGCAAGGTGCTCGCAGGGCCGCCGAAAGGCTTTGACATACGCGTGATTTATCCATGAGATCGTCATGATTATTGCGCGAGGGTGATGCTGGACCCTGTCGCCGCAAGGGCGTGCCGGAGCGAAATTTGCTATATTCCTTCGAAGGTTACTTGCTGGATACCGGCCGGCGCGAACTTAAGCACGGCGCCGAGCCGATTGCGCTTGAGCCGCAAGTCTTCGACCTGCTGGTCTTCCTGATCGAAAATCGCGAACGCGTCGTCAGCAAGGACGACCTGATTACCTCGGTCTGGCAGGGCCGCGTCGTTTCGGACTCGACGCTGACCAGTCGCATTAACGCGGCTCGCAAGGCGGTCGGCGACAGCGGCGAGAAGCAAAGCCTAATCCGTACCATCGCCCGCAAGGGTATTCGTTTTGTGGGTACCTTAAGCAGCGAGCCCGTCGTCGCGCTGGCCGAGCCGCCTCGGTTTCCCCTGCCCGACCGGCCGGCCATCGCTGTTCTGCCGTTCACCAATATGAGCGGTGATCCTGAGCAGGAATATTTCTCCGACGGGATTAGCGAAGATATCATCACCGCGCTATCCAAACTGCGATGGTTCTTCGTGATCGCGCGCAACTCCTCCTTCACCTTCAAGGGCAAGGCCGTCCACATGAAACAGGTCGCCGAGGAACTCGGCGTCGGCTACGTGGTCGAAGGCAGCGTGCGCAAGGCCGGCGACCGCGTGCGCATCACCGCCCAGCTCAACAACGTTACCACTGGCAGCCATATCTGGGCCGAGCGATACGACCGCGGCATCGCGGATGTGTTCGCGGTGCAGGACGAGATCACCGAAGCGATCGTCGCGGCGATCGAACCTCAGCTCTACGCCGCGGAGAATTTCCGCGCTCAGCGCAAGCCGCCTGATAGCCTCGACGCCTGGGATCTCGTGATGCGGGCACTCTCGCATTACTGGCGGGTGACGCGGCAGGACAATGTGGTGGCGCAGGCGCTACTCGAAAAAGCCATCAGCATCGACCTAAACTACGGCCAGGCCTTCGGTTTGCTGGCATCGAGCTACATGTTCAGCGCGCATATGGGCTGGGGCGACGACAACACGTCGGCCAATGCCGAACGGGCCGCCCTCGCCGCCATTCGCGCCGACAGCGAGGACCCGTGGGCGCATTACGCCCTCGGTAGCGTGTACTTGATAACGCGCCGGTTCGATGACTCGCTTGCCGAGTACGAGCTGGCGCTGCGTCTTAATCCAAATTTCGCACTGGCGCAGGGCTATTACGGCGTCTCGCTGTCATACAGTGGTCGCTGGCAAGAAGGAGCCGAAGCCGCACGCCGCGCCATCCGGTTAAGTCCGCGCGATCCGTTCGCGGCGGTCTATTACGGCATTGCATCCTATGCTCAATTCGTCGGCCGCAATTACGCCGAAGCCATCCGTTTGTCGCGTGAAGCCATCCGCCAGCGCAGTGATTTCGTCGGTGCCCATCGCGTACTCACCGCCTCAGCGGCCATGGCCGGCGATGATGAACTCGCGAAACGTTCGTTGCTGGAATTACGCCGCGCGCAGCCGAATATTTCGCTCGCCTGGATCGCTTCAAATATGCCGATCCGGCACGAAGCCGAACTAACGCATTATCTTGAAGCGTTCCGCAAGGCTGGGCTCGATTAGATTTCTAAGATGAAGTCCGCTGCGATTATCCGGCGGGTCAGATATTCCAGGTCCAAGTGACCGGCTCGGCGTTCTGCGGTTCGGACGGCGAGGTCCTGCCGGCCGACACGGCCCAGGCCAAGATCATCGCCGCGACAAAGAGCACGTAGGCTCCCTTCGCCATCCTGCCGAGCATGGTCCGTCTCCCTTATTTTTTTCCAGCATAGCCAAGCCGGCTTGCGGCGTCCCTCCATCGTTAATTTTTGGTTAATGCCGCCAAGCCTTTGAACCACGGGCCTTTGCGCCCCCAGTCGCGATGGACGCCCCCACGCCGCTGTCGTAGGTTTCGCCGCGTTCAGTTCGGTAAGGAGTTTGCGATGGCCGGCCCCGTGATTGCTGTCACCGATAGCGTGTTTCCTTCCCTCGACCTCGCCAAGGCTGCGCTCGCCAAGCTCAACCCGACCTTCCTGATGTCGAAGAGCGCCAATGCGGACGATATTTTGGCGGTGGCGAAAGACGCGGACGCTATTCTGGTGACCTACGCTAAACTCACGCGCGACATCCTCACCCAACTCACCAAATGCAAGGCGATCGGCCGCTTCGGCCTCGGCGTCGACAATATTGATCTGCCGGCCGCCAAGGAGAAAGGCATCGCGGTCAACTACGTGCCGGACTACTGCATCCGCGAGGTCTCCGACCACGCCATGGCGCTGCTGCTCGCCTTGATCCGAAAGATTCCGCTGTCGAACAAACTGGTGCAGAGCGGCCGCTGGGAAATGCCGGCGGTGGTGCCGATCCGCCGCATCGAGGGCACCGTGCTCGGCCTGGTCGGCTTCGGCAATATTCCGCGGCTGGTGGCGCCGAAGGCCCAGGCCTTCGGCATCAAGGTCATCGTCTTCGATCCTTACGCCAAGCCTGACGTGTTCAAGGCAGCCAACGTCACCAGCGTCGACTTCGATACGCTGCTGAACACCTCCGACTACATTTCGGTGCATGCGCCGCTGCTGCCCGCGACGCGCGGCATGATGAATGCCGATGCTTTCGGCAAGATGAAAAAAGGCGCCTATCTGGTGAATACTGCGCGCGGGCCGCTGATCGACGAGCCGGCGCTGATCGCAGCGCTCGACGCAGGTCAGCTGGGCGGCGCAGGGCTCGATGTGGTGGCCGCCGAACCATTGACCAAGGATTCAAAGCTGCTCGGCCGCGACAACGTCATCATCTCCCCGCACACCGGGTTTTATTCGATCGAGGCGCTCAACGAGCTGCAGACTAAATGCGCCGCCGACGTGGCGCGCGTGCTCAGCGGCGAGAAGGCGGTTTATCCGATCAGCGCATGATCCCGAAAAGTGGGCACCGGTTTTCGGATAAGATCATGCGCAAGCAAAAAGTTTTATAATGTTGGACCGCACCGATCCCGAACCGGTTTTCGCTGCGCCCTTCATCTCGTCGGTGATGCGGATCGAGCCGCAATGGATCGACTATAACCGCCATCTCAACATGGCCTATTACAACGTGCTGTTCGACCGCGCGGTCGACGAGATCTACGACCTCATCGGTCTGGGGCCCGCCTATCTCAAGCAGCACGGCCATTCGACCATGGTCGCCGAAATGCACGTGCGCTATTTGCGCGAATTGCGCAATTCCGACCAGGTGCGCGTCAGCGTCCAGTTGCTCGACTACGACGCCAAGCGCATCCATCTGTTCGAGCAATTGTTGCACGCCACCGAGAGCTGGGTGTCGGCGACCTCGGAGACCATGACTCTGCATGTCGACATGGCGGCCAAGAAGGTCGCGCCGTTTCCCAATAACGTCATGCGCGCGCTCGAACGCATGAAGAAGGCGCACGCGGTGCTGCCGCGGCCGGAGAGCGCCGGGCGCAGCGTCGGGATGAAGAGCAAGAGTTAGTCAATTCTCCCGCCCGAAAACCTCCGCCCCGGCACGCTGAGAAAATATCCCACCGCCTGCCCGCCATCGGCGCCGACCACGCTACCCGTCGTGTAGCGCGCGTCGTCGGAGGCCAGAAAAATCGCCGGCCCGGCGATGTCTTCGCCCGAGCCGACGCGGCCCATCGGCACGCCCTTGCGGCGGCCTTCGTAGATTTCCGGATCGGCATACATCGCCTCGGTGCCGGGCGTGCGGATATAGCCGGGCGTGATAGCGTTGGCGCGGATGCCGTAGGGCGCCCACTCCATCGCCTGCAGCTTGGTCAGCATGATCAGGCCGGCCTTTACCACCGAATAGGCGCCGGCCCAGTTGTACGGAAACAGTCCGGCGATCGACGCGATGTTGACGATGGCGCCCGCCTTCTGCGCGATCATGTGTTTGGCCGCCGCCTGGCTGACCATGAACGCGCCTTTCAGCCCAATGTTCATCGTGGTGTCCCAGGCCGCTTCCGGCAGCGCCTCGAGTTTGCCCGGCACAATCTTCATCGCGTTATTGACCAGAATATCGATCCGCCCATGTTCCTTGATGACCGTATCGACCAGCCGCGCGACATCGGCGGACTGGGCGACGTCGGCCACCACAGCGAGACCGGAAACGTCCTTGGCGGTCGCCGCGGCGGTCGCCGGATCGACGTCATTGATCACGACCTTCGCGCCCTCGCGGGCATAGGCCAGCGCGATATCGCGGCCGATGCCACGGCCGGCGCCGGTGATGAGGGCAACCTTGTCTTTGAGGCGCACGAGTTCCCCCTGATCTGTTGAAAAAGCCGAAAATCCAACGCTAAAGGCGCTTGTCCGAGCCCACAAGCGGCGGGCCTGCCCTCGCAATTGCGGCGCACGGATGCCATCTTTGCCCTGGACAAAGAATCAATGGCCGAACCCAGCAAATTGCCCCGCACTCTCGAATCTGCCCCGCCGCAGGTGGCCGGAGGCATTGCGGCGCGGGCCATGGGTGCGCGCGGCGCGGCTTATCTCAACGATCTCAACCCCGAACAGCGCGAGGCGGTCGAGACCCTGGACGGCCCGGTGCTGGTGCTGGCGGGCGCGGGAACCGGAAAAACCCGTGTTCTGACAACGCGGATCGCCCACATCCTCAACCTCGGCCGCGCCCACCCGCGCGAAATTTTGTCGGTCACCTTCACCAACAAGGCGGCGCGCGAGATGAAGCTGCGCGTCGGCCAGATGGTCGGCCAGATCGTCGAGGGCATGCCCTGGCTGGGCACCTTCCACTCGATCGGCGTCAAAATCCTGCGCCGCCATGCCGAAATGGTAGGCCTCAAGAACAACTTCACCATTCTGGACGTCGACGACCAGATCCGCGTCGTCAAACAGCTGCTAGAAGCCGAGAAGCTCGACGAGAAACGATGGCCGGCCCGGGTGTTCGCGATGCTGCTCGACGGCTGGAAGAACCGCGGCCTGACCCCCGATCAGGTTCCGGCCGGCGAGGCGTCGAGCTTCGCCAACGGCAAGGGCAAGAAGCTCTACATCGCTTACCAGGAGCGACTCAAGACGCTCAACGCCGCCGACTTCGGCGATCTTCTTCTGGAGAACATCCGGCTGTTCCGCCAGCACCCGGACGTTCTTCGCCAGTACCAGCAGCGATTCAAGTTCATCCTGGTGGACGAATATCAGGACACCAACGTCGCGCAGTATCTCTGGCTTCGTTTGCTGGCGCAGCGCACCGGCGACGAGCCGCCAAAAAACATCTGCTGCGTCGGCGACGACGACCAGTCGATCTATGGCTGGCGCGGCGCGGAGGTCGACAACATCCTGCGCTTCGACCACGACTTCCCGGGCGCCAAGGTGATCCGGCTGGAGCGCAACTACCGCAGCACCGGACATATTCTGGCGGCGGCTTCGCATCTGATCGCGCACAATGAAGGCCGGCTCGGCAAGACGTTGCGCACGGAAGACGTGCCGGGCGAAAAAGTGCAGGTCACTGGCGGCTGGGATTCGGAGGAAGAAGCCCGCTCGATCGGCGAGGAAATCGAACAACTGCAGCGCGACGCGCGCGACGAAGGCGCCGATCATCCGCTCGACGAGATCGCCATTCTGGTGCGCGCCTCGTTCCAGATGCGCGAATTCGAGGAGCGCTTCATCCAGCTCGGCCTGCCCTACCGCGTGATCGGCGGGCCGCGGTTCTACGAGCGCGCCGAAATCCGCGACGCGCTGGCCTATCTGCGCGTGATCGCGCAGCCGGCCGACGATCTGGCCTTCGAGCGCATCGTTAACGTGCCCAAGCGCGGCCTGGGCGACGCCACCGTGCAGATGCTGCACGATTACGCGCGCAAGAAACGCATTCCGCTCTCGGAGGCAGCCAGCCAGCTGTCCGCCACCGACGAGATGAAGCCGAAGCCGCGCCTCGCGCTACGCGACTTGATGGCCTCGTTCGAGCGCTGGCGCGCCAAGAAAGATTCCATGCCGCACACCGAACTGGCCGAGATCGTGCTGGACGAGAGCGGCTACACGGAAATGTGGCAGAACGACAAAAGCGCCGACGCCGCCGGCCGGCTGGAAAACCTCAAGGAGCTGGTGCGCTCCATGCAGGATTTCGAGAATCTGGCCGGCTTCCTCGAGCACATCTCGCTGGTGATGGACCGCGACAGCGCCGAAGGCGAGCAGGCGGTCAACATCATGACGCTGCATTCGGCCAAGGGGCTGGAGTTCGACACCGTATTCCTGCCCGGCTGGGAGGAAGGCCTTTTCCCGCACCAACGCTCGCTCGACGAAAGCGGCCGCTCGGGCCTCGAGGAGGAGCGCCGCCTCGCCCATGTCGGCCTGACGCGCGCCCGCAAGCGCGCCAAGATTTTTTTCGCCACCAACCGGCGGATCCACGGCCTGTGGACCTCGACCCTGCCGTCGCGCTTTCTTGATGAGCTGCCGGAGGCGCATGTCGAGGTGAAGGAACCAGCCGGCGGCAGCGGCGGCTTCGGCATGTCGGGCTATGGCGCGTCGCGCTTCGACGAGATGAATTCCTTCGGCTCGAACTACACCACGCCCGGCTGGCAGCGCGCCCAAAAGGCGCGAGAAGCGCGCAAGGGCAGCGGCGGGTTTAACGAGAATGGGCAGCCGCGTTATGTGCCGGATGGCGTGTTTGAGGAGGATGAGTTCGCTGACGGTTCCGGCGCGGCGCGCAAAATGGCCAAGGCCCCTGCCCGCGTCTCAAAACCATTGATTATCGAAGGCGAACTGGTCGCCAAATCCACCGGCGCCGCCTCGTCATTCGCCGACGGCGACCGCGTGTTTCACCAGAAATTCGGCAACGGCAACGTCACCGCCGTGGACGGCAACAAGCTGACAATCAGGTTCGACCACGCCGGCGAAAAGCGCGTGGTGGATAGTTTTGTGGAGCGGGTGTGAAAATTGGCTCTCTCGCATCGTATTCCGCTAGAGATTATTGTTCGCTGCGCCAACGCCATCGTCTTGATGCCGGGCTCCGCCGTGCATCGAGCGGCGACGGCGCGAGATTGCCAATTTTACGAAAAATAGCTGACGATAGCGTTGAGGGCGACGGCCGACCATTTACATGGCGCGAACCAGCACCGGCGGACTTGGTGAGTCTTATCCCGATCTTATTGGGCCCTACCCTCAAATAGCAGTAGCGGTTGGGGGTGCACTACCAGCCCTACCGGAGAAAAAACAGTGTTCCGAGTGGACTGAGTGCTTCGCCCCAGTACGTGATGAGTCCCAGTGACAAGTCTTAGACACGCCAGGAGCGATGCCTTCATAAACTTTGGGCTAAATTTGTCTTACGACGGTTTTGCTGCCCTCGACCTCAATTCCTTCCGCGCCCAGCACGACCGGCCGCACGATCCTTCGAGACGAGCTGCGCGCCTCCTCAGGATGACGGCGGCGAATCGTGCTACCCTCCCCCTGCCATGATGAAGATTGAGAAATTTCCGGTCGCCCAGATCTACGTGCCGGTCAAGCGGCGGGCGACGCTGGTGCAGGCGCGCGTCGACGAGCTCGCCGCCAGCATGCTCAAGGACGGCCAGCAGGTGCCGATCAAGGTGCGCGCCGACGGCGACCGCTTCGTGCTGATCGAAGGCTTGCACCGGCTGGAAGCCGCCAGGGCGCTCGGCGACATCACCATCAACGGCTACCGGGTGGACGCGCGGAAGCACTAGACCCGCCTTAATCCCACTGGCCGGAACCTGTTATGCTGCCGCGTGTTGGGTTGGGGAGGTCAATCATGCGTATCCGCCGCCTTGCTGCCGCGCTCGCCTTCGCCGCCGGTTTCAGCGCCTTGGCCGCCGCGCCGGCGCGCGCCGAGCTGCTGATCCGCGTCGACAAATCCGCCCAGCTCATGACCGTGACGGTCGACGGCGCGCAGCTTTACGCCTGGCCGGTGTCGACCGGCGCGCCCGGCTACGACACGCCGTCGGGCGAGTTCAAGCCGTTCCGCATGGAGGCCGAGCACTACAGCCAAGAGTGGGACGACGCGCCGATGCCGCATTCGATCTTCTTCACCCAGCAGGGCCACGCCATCCACGGCAGCGGCCACGTCAAGAATCTCGGCCGCCCGGCCTCGCACGGCTGCGTGCGGCTGGAGCCGAAGAACGCCGCCATCCTGTTTGCTTTGGTCAAGCACGAGAAGATGGCCAACACCCGCGTCGTGCTCGCGGGCGAGACGCCCGGAAGCGCCGGCGTGCCGATGGCGCGGCGCGACACGGACGCGATCTACAGCGAGGAAGACACCGGCGCGCTGCCGGCCCGGCGCACGCGCGCCAGCCGCGATTATTACCGCGACGAGCCGCGGTCTTATTATTACAGCGACCGCTACGCGCCGCCGCGCCGCTATAACGGCAGTTTCCCGTTTGGGTGGTAAGGAACCGGACGCCGCCTCGCGGATTAATCCGGCAGGAGTAGCCTGATGATCCGGAAAATTTCAGGCGGCAAGTACCGGCTTTATTCGCGCAAGAAGAACCCGCGCACCGGCAAGCGCCGCAACCTCGGCACCTTCACCAGCAAAAAGGCCGCGCAGAAGCACGAGCGTGAGGTGCAGTATTTTAAACGCCACTGACTCTTTTTTTGCGCATGATCTTGTCCGAAAACCGGTGCCCACTTTTCGGGATCATACACCATGCGCGACGCCGAGCGCGGCCTCGCCGCGGTCGAGGATCAGCGGCACGATCAGGTCTTCTTCGTCGTCGAGGTGACGGATCAGCCCCTTGAGCAGCGCGCCGCTGGCGGCCGCGTAATCGTCGCTTTGCTTGAGCGCATCTGATTTATCGGCCAGCGCGCGCAGAAGTGCGTTGGCGGTGTCGGCGGTCGCAGCCATGTCGGCGTGGATGGCGTGGTGGTCGCCCTCCAGCACGTCGAAGCCGCGCGCCAGCCGCTCGTCGGCGGCGCGGAATATGGGAAAATAATGCAGATCCTCGATCTGGTGGTGGACGCCGAGTTGCTGCAGCAGGAATTGCAGCCTTGGCACAAATTGCCGCGGGAATTCGGAAGGCTTTAGAGTGCCATCGCGGAATTGCGTCTCGATGGCGCGGATCATGGAGGCCAGTTCGCGGAACATGTCGTGGCGCGATAGCCAGAAGCGCGCCATCTCGCCCAGGTTGGCGTGGCTCTGCCATTGCTCGCGCGGGTAACGCGCGAACAGCACACGCAGGTTGTCCGGCCAGCCACTGCGGCTTGCCAAAGCGAGGTTTTCGAGGTCGGCGGCGCTGGGGGTTTCGATACTCACGGCACTTAGATAGTAGACTAAGGCCATGAGTACCACCGTCGCCCGCCTGCTCTACGATGAGACCACCGCGCGGCGGCTGGCGTCCGCGCTGGCCGAGATTTTCGACGGCGAGGACATTGTCTGCGCGGCCTTCGAGGACGACAGCGGGCAATGGCAGGTGGCGATCCATTTCCGCGATCAGCCCGATGAGTCCGCATTGCGCGCGCAGGTCGCGCTGGTGGCCGGCGACAAAGCGGCGGCCGCCGTCGCCCTTGAACCGGTGGCGGCGGCCGACTGGGTGGCGCAGAGCCTCAGCGGCCTCAAGCCGGTGCAAGCCGGCCGCTTCGTCGTGCACGGCGCCCACGACCGGGCCCGCGTCAAGCCGAACGACATCGGCATCGAGATCGAGGCCGCGCTGGCCTTCGGCACCGGCCACCACGGCACCACCCGCGGCTGCCTGCTGGCGCTCGACGCTCTGGTGAAACGGCGGCGGTCGCGGCGCGTGCTTGATCTGGGCACCGGCTCGGGCGTGCTGGCGATCGCGGCGGCGAAAATCCTGCGCACGCGGGTCATCGCCAGCGACATCGACCGCGTCGCGATCGAGGCCGCGCGCGGCAATGCGCGGCTCAATCGCGCGGGCACGATCACCTTTGCGCGCGCGGCCGGCACCAAGGCCAGCGCCATTGCTTCGGGCGCGCCTTACGACCTGATCCTTGCCAATATTCTTCTCGGTCCGTTGATGCGTCTTTCGGGGCCGCTGCGCCGTCTGGCAGCCCGACACGCGCGCGTCGTGTTGTCCGGCCTGCTGCCGGGCCACGCCAATGCGGCGATAGCGATCTACCGCGCGCAAGGCTTTGCGCTCGAGCGCCGCGTTCCGCTCGATGGCTGGGTTACGCTAATTTTACGCCGTTGAACGTAGCGCGCCGTCACGCGCCAATGCGCTTGACGCGTCCCAGGGGCGGCGCGACACTCGATTGACAAAAACGGCGCTGTCTCAGCATCCGACATAAATTTCCGGGAGATGGAAATGCCCAAACGCAGCAATTTGCCTGATACCGGACGCCGCAACTTTCTCAAAGGCGCAACGATCGCTGGTGCGGCCGCGCTCGCAACGCCGGTTGCGGCCAATACAACCGGCTCCGATCCGTCGCGCACCAATGCCAAGGCCGTGGCGCCGGGACCGCGCTTGGCCGCGGTCGAGACCTTGCCGCCATCGAAGGACCCGGTATCGCAATCGACTACCGGCGGCGATTTCATGGTCGATGTCTTCAAGACGCTCGACATCGAATATTTGTCGATGAATTGCGCGTCGAGTTTCCGCGGCCTGCACGAAGCCGTGCTCAATCACGGCGGCAACACAAAGCCCGAAATCCTGACCTGCCCGCACGAGGAAATCGCAGTGCACATGGCGCAGGGCTACGCCAAGATCGAAGGCAAGCCGATGGCGATGATCTGCCACGGCGTGGTCGGTCTGCAGCACGCCACCATGGCGATGTACAACGCTTGGTGCGATCGTGTTCCGGTCATCGTTATGGGTGGCAACATCATTGAGGCCAACAAGCGCGGACCGGGCGCCGAATGGGTGCACTCGGCCATCGACCCGGGCGCGATCGTGCGCGACTTCACCAAGTGGGACGATCAGCCGACTTCGCTGCAGCATTTCGCCGAATCCGCCGTGCGCGCCTACAAGATTTCGATGACGCCGCCGATGGGACCGGTCATGCTCTCGCTTGACGCCGAGCTGCAGGAAAATCCGATCAGCGACGCCGAGACGTTGAAAATTCCAAAACTTTCCAAGGTAATTCCGCCGCAGGGTGACTCAGCCGCGCTCGCCGAACTCGCCAAGATGCTAGTCAACGCGGAGACCCCGGTGATCATTGTCGATCGTCTGGCGCGCACGCCGGCCGGCATGACGGGGCTGGTCGAGCTTGCCGAAACGCTGCAATGCGCGGTCATCGACAATGCCGGGCGCATGAATTTCCCGTCCCGGCATCCGCTCAACATGTCGTTCCGCCGCGCCATCATCAAACAGGCCGACGTCATCGTGGCGATGGAAGTCAATGAATTATGGGGCTCGCTGAACGCCTTCAGCGACCGTATCGTGCGCAGCTCCAAGCCCAACTACAAGCCAGGCACCAAGATCGTCACGCTCGGCAGCCGCGACCTTTATATGAAATCCAACTATCAGGATTTCGGACGCTACCAGGAAGTCGACCTCACCATCGGCGGTGACGCCGAGGCGAGCCTGCCGACATTGATCGAACAGGTGAAACGCCTGATCGACGACGGCAAAAAGTCGGCGTTCGAGGCGCGCGGAAAGAAACTGGCGGCGGTCAAACTTGCGGCCGTCGAACAGGCGAAATCCGATGCGACCGTCGGCTGGGACGCCAGTCCGATCACGACGGCGCGGCTGTGCGCCGAGGTCTACGGCCAGATCAAGGACGAGGATTGGTCGATGGTCGGCACCTCGATCCGGCTCACCTGGCCGCACCGGCTGTGGAATTTCGAGAAGCCGCATCAATGGAACGGCGTCTCGGGCGGCGCCGGCGTCGGCTACAATCTGCCTGCGTCACTGGGGGCCGCGCTCGCCAACAAAAAGCACGGGCGCTTGACGATCGCGTTCGGCGGCGACGGCGATTTCATGTTCGCGCCGGGCACGCTGTGGACGGCCGCGCATCATCGCATTCCGATGCTCTACATCGTGCATAATAACCGCGCCTATCATCAGGAATACATGTACCTGCAGGCGATGGCCGCGCGCCACGGCCGCGGTATCACCAATACCGCGACTGGCATCACTATCACGGACCCGAACATCGATTATGCCACCGTCGCACGTGGCTTCGGCGTCCATGGCGAAGGTCCGATCATCGATCCGAACGATCTCGCGCCCGCGCTCAAGCGTGCGATCGCGGTGGTGAAGTCCGGTCAGCCCGCGCTGGTCGACGTCGTAACCGATCCGCGTTGAGGACATGACCATGAGACAGATCACAACGCGAATTGGAAAATCCATCGCGGTTACAGCTATCGCGGCCGCATGGGTGGCGGCCGGGCTAGGCACGGCAACGCTGGCGGAAGGGGCGACCGGCGACGCCACCAAAGGCAAGCGCGTCTATCTCGCTGTCGGATGCTTCATGTGTCATGGCCGCGCCGGACAGGGTGGCGCCATGAACTATCCAGCGCCCTCGATTGCAAAGGTGGAGATGCCGGTCGAATCGTTTGTGTCGTTCCTGCGCGAAGCGCCGAATGACATGCCGGCCTATTCGGCGAATGTCTTGTCGGACGCGGATGCCACCGACATCCATGCGTTTCTGCAATCGCTTCCGGGGCGCAAGCCGGCAAAGGATTTTCCGCTTTTGAATAATTGAGCGGCACTATCACGCCGGCGCTGAATCGAAACCGCCCCGGGCGGGGATCGCCGGGGCGGCTTGACAGCTAAAGAACCTTAAGTCACCAGCCGCCGAGCGGCATGCCGCCGGAATCGGTTTTGACGATCCGGTTGCTGCGCTCGTCGAGGGTGTAGGGCAGCCATTGGGTGTGCGTCCTGATTTCGCGCTGCGCCTGCATCATGCGCGCTTCGATCAGCACCTCGATGAAATGACCAAACCAGCTTTTGCGCGGCGCGGCGGTATCGGTGCGAGCAGCTCTCGGAGCGGCTTTAGCAGCGGGAACGCGAGCAGCGCCATATGTAACGGCAACCATTTTCGTCTCTCCTTCTTGGTAGCCAAGCGCCGGCGAATGTCCTGGCGCTTGGCTAAACTATTGCATCGCAACATAAGCTAAATTGGCCTTGCGACCTATGCATGGAGATGCATAGAAGCCCTGTATATCCAGCATGATACGATTAAGAACTGAGTAACATCAGTGTCAGGAATACGACAATATTAATGCACTGCACAAAATTGATTCAGGAGGCCTGTTCGTTGCCGAAACGACCGCCACGGCGATGCGAATATTTCGCCAAACCGCACAACATTGCGACGGAAAATCCCCACCCCGACGGCGATGCATGCCTGCGTTGCTACGCCCGGAGAGCGCGTTACAGTGCCGCTCATGGCCGAGGCCCGTTTTCAATCCTTCGATGATTCGCGCGAGGGCGCCGCGGCACCGGCGCGTCTGGCCGCGCTGCGCGCCGAGCTCAAGCGCCGCGGGCTTGACGGCTTCGTCGTGCCGCGGGCCGACCGCCAACAGAACGAATATTTGCCGGCGAGCGAGGAGCGGTTGGCCTGGCTCACCGGCTTCGCCGGCTCGGCCGGCGCCGCCATCGTGCTGGCCGAGCGCGCGGCGCTGTTCGTGGACGGCCGCTACACCGTGCAAGCGAAGGCGCAGGTCGATACGAAGCTTTTTTCCATCGAGCATCTGGTCGACACCCCGCCGGACCAATGGCTCGAGAACAATCTCAAAAGCGGCGCCAGAGTTGGCTACGATCCGTGGCTGCACACCTCCGAGGGCGTCGAAAAGCTGAAGAAGGCGTGTGCGACGACCAGTGCAGAATTGGTGGCGATAGATAGCAATCCGATTGACACGCTCTGGACCAACCGGCCTGCGCCACCCAGCGGTAAAGTTACCCTGCGCGACCTCAAGCTCGCCGGCGAGAGCGCCGCCGACAAACTCAAGCGCATTCAAGCTGAATTGAAAAAACTTCGCACCGATACGCTGGTGGTGTCGGATCCGCAGAACGTCGCCTGGGCGTTCAATATTCGCGGCGCCGACGTGACGCATACCCCGCTAGCGCTCGCCTTCGCGGTTATCCCCCGCGAGGGCAAGCCGGCGCTGTATGTGGATGGCGGCAAGCTCGAGAGCAAAACGCGGAACGCGCTGGAAGAGATCGCCGCCGTAAGCGCGCCGGACGCGTTGGAACGCGATGTCACGCAACTGAAGGATAAGTTTGTGCGGCTCGACAGCGCCAGCGCCGCCGATGCGCTGACGCGTCTGGTATCGGGCGGTGGCGGCAAGCCGATGCGTGGCGCCGATCCGATCGCGCTGATGAAGGCCGTGAAGAACCACGCCGAAATCGCAGGCTCGCGCGCCGCACATACACGCGACGGCGAGGCGGTGGCGCGCTTTCTGGCCTGGCTTGATGGCGAGGCGCCGAAGGGCAAGCTGAACGAAATCGCCGCTGTGGAGGCGCTGGAAAGCTTCCGCCGCGACAGCGGCCTGTTGAAGGACATTTCATTTCCGACCATTGCCGGTTCGGGGCCGAATGGCGCGATCGTGCATTACCGCGTGACCCGCGCCACCAACCGCACACTCGGGACGAACGAACTGTTTCTGGTCGATTCCGGCGCGCAGTACGAGGACGGCACCACCGACATCACGCGCACCGTCGCGATCGGCGCGCCATCAGACGAAATGCGCGACCGCTTCACCCGCGTGCTGAAGGGCCACATTGCGATCGCCAGCGCGGTGTTTCCGGAGGGCACCAGTGGCGCGCAGCTCGATCCGCTGGCACGCACCGCGCTGTGGCAGGCCGGGCTCGATTTCGACCACGGCACCGGCCACGGCGTCGGCAGCTATCTGTCGGTGCACGAGGGCCCGGCGCGCATTTCGAAATTGGGGACGGTGGCGCTGCGCCGCGGCATGATCCTGTCGAACGAGCCGGGCTATTACAAAACCGGCGCCTACGGCATCCGGATCGAGAACCTGGTGCTGGTGACGCCTGCGCCGGAGCCAGCGGGCGGCGAAAAGCCGCTCAATGCGTTCGAGACGCTGACATTGGCGCCGATCGACCGGCGGCTGATCGACAAACGCCTGCTGACCGCCAAGGAGCGCAACTGGATCGACAGCTATCACGCGCATGTCCAGGAAGTGCTGAGCCCCCTGCTCGACGAGAAAACCCGCGCCTGGCTCGACGCGGCGGCGCGGCCGCTGTGACTAGGAAATGAGCTTCAGCCACTCGTCCTCGGTGAGCACCTGGACGCCGTGTTTCTTGGCCTCGGCCAATTTGGAGCCGGCACCAGGGCCGGCAACCACATAGTCGGTCTTCTTCGAGACCGAGCCAGCGGCCCTGGCGCCCAGGCGCTCGGCGGTGGCCTTGGCCTCCTCGCGCGTCATCTTCTCGAGGCTGCCGGTAAACACCACGGTTTTGCCGGCGATAAACGAGTCGGTCTTGGGCTTTTCGGCGTCGAGGATGGTCACTTCCCTGACCAAGCGATCGACAATGCCGCGGTTGTGACTTTCGCGGAAATAGGCGGCGACGGCGGCGATAACCGTATCGCCGATCTGATCGAGCGCATCCATCTCGGCAATGGTTTCCTCGTCACCTTTGACGACCTTCAAACAGGCGTCGTGGAACGCCTTCCAGGAGCCGTAGCCGCGGGCCAAAGCGAGGGCTGTCGTTTCACCAACTTGTCGGATGCCGAGCGCGAAGATAAACCGTTCGAGCGAAATCTCGCGGCGCTGCTCGATGGCCGCAAACAGATTGCGTACCGAGGTTTCGCCGTAGCCTTCCTCTTCGAGCAATTCTTTCCTGTGCTTTTTTCCCAGCATGAAAATGTCGGCCGGCTCTTTGACCCATTCCTTCTCGAAGAACATTTCGATTTGCTTTTCGCCCAAGCCTTCGATGTCGAAGGCACGGCGCGAGCAGAACAGTTTCAGATGCTCGATTTTCTGATACGGGCAGGCGAATTCGCCGGTGCAACGGTTGCGCGCGCCCTCCTCGCCCGCCGAAGTTTCCTCGCGCACCACATCGGTGTGCAAATAGCACGGGCATTTTTTGGGGAAGTGATAGGGTTTGGCGTCCTTCGGACGCTTGTCCAGCACCACGTCGACCACCTGTGGGATGACGTCGCCGGCGCGCTGGATGATGACGGTATCGCCGATCCGGATGTCGCGGCCCTCGCGCAGTTGTTCGCCATCGCCGCCGATGCCTTTGATGTAGTCCTCGTTGTGCAGCGTGGCGTTTTGCACGACTACGCCACCGACGCCGACCGGCTCGAGTTGCGCTGTGGGCGTGAGCGTACCGGTGCGCCCGACCGTGATCAGAATGCCGCGCACGACCGTGATCGCGCGCTCGGCCGGGAACTTGTGCGCGATCGCCCAGCGTGGACTACGCGACACGAAGCCGAGCCGCTCCTGCCAGTCGAGCCGGTCGACTTTGTAGACGACGCCATCAATGTCGTAGTCAAGCTTGGCGCGTTTCTGTTCGATCTGGCGATGAAACGCGATCAGATCCTCGGTCGAACGGCAAAGCTTGGTCAGCGGGTTGGTCTTAAAGCCGCAGGTCTCGAACCATTTGATCATGCCGGATTGGGTACCGGCCGGCATGTCGCTGATCTCGCCCCAAGCATAGGCGAAAAAGCCGAGCGGGCGCGACGCGGTGATGGCCGGGTCCTTTTGGCGCAACGAGCCGGCGGCGGAATTGCGCGGATTAACGAAGGTTTGCTCGCCGGCTTCGGCCTGGCGCTTGTTGAGCGCGAGGAAGCCGCTTTTGGTCATGTAGACCTCGCCGCGCACCTCGCAGATTTTCGGCACGTGCCTGACCTTAAGATGTTGCGGCACTTCCTTGATCGTCTTGATATTGGCGGTAACGTCCTCGCCTTCGGCGCCGTCGCCGCGGGTGGCGGCGGTCACAAGCTCACCATCCTCGTAGCGCAGCGACATCGACAGGCCATCGATCTTGGGCTCGGCGCTGAAGACGACGTCTTCGTCGTCGGAGAGCTTCAAGAAGCGCCGGATGCGAGCGACGAAATCGGCCACGTCCTGATCGGCGAAGGCGTTGTCGAGCGACAGCATCGGCAGCGCATGGCGGACTTTCTTGAACTTGCCGGTGGGTGCGGCGCCAACTTTCAGTGAGAGCGATTCAAACGTGCGCAGATAGGGGAAGCGTACCTCGATGGCGTTGTAACGCTTGCGCAGGTCGTCATATTCGGCGTCCGAGACGGTCGGGCGGTCCTGCTGGTAGTAGCGCTTGTCGTGCTGGGTGATTTCGCTTTGCAAGCGCGCGTATTCGGCCTTCGCCTGCTTGGCGGTTAGTAGATCGACCGGCGTCTTGTCGGTCTGAACTTTCGACTTGCTACTCTTCGCCATTTTACTCTACGCGTTGGCGGACGACTACGACGCCGCCTTGATCAGGCGTTCGGCGGCGGCGCGGGCCTCATTGGTGATCTCGGCGCCGGCCAGCATACGGGCGATCTCCTCGCGGCGGCGCTCGGCCGCCACTTCGGTGACGCGGGTGGCGACCCGTTTGCCCTTTTCCAGAGCGTCCTTGCTGATGACGTAGTGCCGGTCGGCCTGGGCCGCAACCTGAGGTGCGTGGGTCACCGCCAGCACCTGGACGCCGGAGGCCAGCCGCGCCAACCGCACGCCGATGGCGTCGGCCACCGCGCCGCCAACACCGGTATCGATCTCGTCGAACACCAAAGTCGGGGCCGAGCCGCGATCGGCCAACACCACCTTGAGCGCCAGCAGAAAGCGCGCCAATTCGCCGCCGGAGGCGACCTTCATCAGCGGCCCGGGCCGCGTGCCTGGATTGGTCTGCACCCAGAATTCGACCCTATCGATACCATTTGGACCCGCGGCGGCGGCATCGCTGACGATCTCGGTCGAGAATTTCGCTCGCTCCAGCTTGAGCGGCTTGAGCTCGCCATTCACAGCCTTGTCGAGCGCGGCGGCGGCCTTCAAGCGCGCCTTCGACAACTTGCCGGCGGCGGCCCGATAATCGGCCTCCGCTTTCGCGGCGGCGGCGACAAGTTCCTTGAGCCGGTCTTCGCCGGCGTCGATCAGCGCGATATCGGATTTGTATTTGGCGGCGAGCGTGGCCAGTTCGTCCACCGGCACGTTGTATTTGCGGCCCACGGCGCGCAGCGCGAACAGGCGCTCCTCGATGCGCTCCAGCTCGGCGGGATCGAAATCGGCTGTGCGAAGTGCCGCTTCAAGATGGCCGCGGGTTTCCTCCAGCGCGGTGAGTGCCGTATCGAGCGCCTTCACCGCCGGCTCGACCAGGCTCGGCGCCTGCGCCGCGCGCCGCTCCAGCCTCCGGATCACGCCCGCCAGCGCCGGCACGCTCGAACTAGCGCCGGCGATCACGTCATGCGCGTCACGCAGATCCTCGGCCACCTTCTCGGCCTGCATCATGCCGGTTCGGCGATCAGCCAGCGCGGTTTCCTCGCCGGATTGCGGCGCCAGTTTGTCAAGTTCGTCGACGGCGTGACGGAGCCAGTCGCCCTCGCGCTTGGCGCGCTCGACCTCGGCGCGATGGGCTTGCGCCGCGTCTTCCGCCGCGCGGCGCGCCTGCCAAAATTCAGCGACCTTGGCCGCGTCCGCTTCCAATCCGACCGAGGCATCGAGCAGGCGGCGGTGGGTGGCGGCATCGACCAGCGCGCGTTCGTCGTGCTGGCCGTGGATCTCGACCAGCGCACCGCCTAGTTCCTTCATGACCTGCACGCTGACCGGCTGATCGTTGACGAAGGCGCGCGTCCGTCCATCCGAAAACTGCACACGGCGGAGAATGAGTTCGTCCTCGGCCGGGATGTCGTTGGCCTTAAGCAGGGCGCGCGCCGGGTGGGCGCGACCGACCTCGAACACCGCCGTCACCTGGCCCTGCTCGATCCCCTGGCGCACCAGCGCCTGGTCGCCGCGGGCGCCCAAAGCCAGGGCAAAGGCGTCGAGCAGGATCGACTTGCCGGCGCCGGTCTCGCCGGTCAGCACGGCAAGGCCTTTGGCGAAATCGATGTCGAGCCGGTCGATCAGGACGATGTCGCGGATTGAAAGCCGGGAGAGCATGGACGGCACGAATCCAATGAGGTCGCGCCATCATTAAAGACGATCACGCCCCGCACAAGGTCTATGCTCAGGCCGGCGGAGCCGGTCTCGAGTGTCAACCGCGAAGCTGTGAACCGGCGGTGGAAGGGCCTAACCCAGCCCGACCTTGCTGAAAGCCCGGCTGATCCAAGAGCCCTTGTTCTCCACCGGCTCGCTGCCGCCGGTTTTCACCAGCACATAAGCGTGCTTGTACCAGACGCTGTCGGGGAAATTATGCCCGAGTACGGCGGCGGCGGTCTGGGCTTCGTCGGCAATGCCGAGCGCCATATAGGCTTCGGTTAGCCGCATCAGCGCCTCTTCGACGTGACGCGTAGTCTGGTACTTGGTGACCACGACTTTGAAGCGGTTGATGGCGCCGGTGTAGTCCTTCTTTTCCAGATAATAGCGCCCAATCTGCATTTCCTTGCCGGCGAGCTGGTCGACAGCCACCTGGATCTTTTGCTTGGCGCTCAGCGAATACTCGCTGGTCGGATATTTGCGGCTCACTTCCTGCAGCGCGGCGAGCGCCTTCTCGGTGCGCGCCTGGTCGCGGGTGATGTCTGGAATTTCGTCGAAATAGGACGCGCCGATCAGATATTGCGCGTAAGCGGCGTCCGCGCTGCCAGGATGGAGCGTGATGTAGCGCTGGGCGCCGGCGACACAATCGTCATAACTGGCGGCCTGGTAATAGGCATAGGACGACATGATCAGCGACTTGCGCGCCCATTCCGAATACGGGTGCTGGCGATCGACTTCCTCGAACTTCTTGGCCGCATCCAGCGGTTTCTTCCGGACGTTGAGGAGATAGAGGCCCTCGTTGTAGAGCCGGTCGGCCGCCTCATCGGGCACCGTTTCTTCCTTGTTGAACAGATTGAAGCCGCTGCAGGCACCCAAGCTCGCCGCCAGCAACACCATCGCCACCGCGCGCGCGAAGCGGCGCCGGCCGACGCCTGCGGGCGCGCGCGCTTGGTCCGCCGCTGCGGTTACCTTTGACATGGATTCTTTGGGCACAAACTCAAATCCCACACGTTCGTGTCCGGTCCCCCAAGGCCATGGCGTAAAGCTTGCCGGCCCGGCTTCTATCCGCGCTTGGTTTAGACGAAAAAGTGCGGTTCCGCCAAGGGATTAAGCGGACATTCGGCCGGGATTAAGGCGGAAGGTTAAGCTTAAATCCTGAGGTTTTTCAGGACATTTCCGGCCCGTAGGCCGCTGCTACCAGCCCGGCGCCGACTAGCGCCTGAGCGCGTGTCCGGCGGGCCGGTTCGGCGGCCGCCTCGATTACTCGCCAGGCGGTCGGATCGGCCATCAGCGCGGACAGCACCGCGTGGTTGAGCTTGTGGCCGCCGCGGATAGTGCGATAGGCCGCGATCAGCGGCTGTCCGGCCAAGGCAAGATCGCCGATGGCGTCGAGGATCTTGTGGCGTACGAATTCGTCGGTAAAGCGCAAGCCTTCCGGATTGAGCACACGGTCTTCGGTGACGACCAAGGTATTGGCGAACGAGGCGCCGAGCGCGTAGCCGGCGCTCCACAATTTCGCGACGTCCTTCATGAAGCCGAAAGTACGGGCGCGCGCGATCTCGCGGCGGAACGTGTCCGGCTCGATATCGAGCGCAAGCGCCTGCTTGCCGATTAGCGGATGATCGAATTCGATTTCGGCCTCGACCCGGAAGCCATGCTCGTAGGGCCGAAGTTCGCCGTGCGCGCCATCCTTGGACACATGCACCGGCTTGATGACTTCAATATAGCGCCGCGGAAGCGCGCGCGTCGTGAGCCCAGCCTGATCGAGCGCCTCGACAAAGGCGGCGGCGCTGCCGTCCATGATCGGCACTTCCGGCCCGTCGATTTCGACCACGACGTTGTCGACATGCAGCCCGCGCAAGGCGGCGAGCAGATGTTCGGCCGTCGAGCAGAGCGGACCTTTGGCATCGCCAAGCACGGTGGCAAATTCGGTGGCGGTAACCGCGCGCACGTCGGCGCGAATTTCGCGCTCGGTGGCGCCGTCGGCGGATACGCGCTGGAAAACAATGCCGGTGTCGTCGTCGGCGGGATGTAACGTCAGGGTTACGGGGCTGCCGGAATGCACGCCGATGCCGGAAACGGCAATGTGGTCGCGCAACGTTGTCTGCTTAGCACCCTTCATCGTACCCGTTTACGCCGGCTCGCAAGCCGCGCGTCCCATCCCAAGCCCTCCGAGGGGCCACATTTTAGCCTTCAAGTCAGCAGCTGCCTGCGGTCTGGAAGGCGCCCCAGGGATCGAAAAGTCCCTTTCACGCCTGAAACTTAGGTCATTACCCCGGCTTTCTCCAACTCACGTCTTCTTACCAACTGTTACTCTTTTTTGCCGCAATTAATGGGCGAACGGCCAGTCCCGAGCCGGATTTACCTTACCAGACCAGCCTTGCGCACTTAACAGGCAGCATTCGAATGAACAGGAAATCAACCTGGCGACGACAACAAAGTCGTTTTAATTCAATAAGTTAAACAAACTCACAGGCAACCGGTTGCTAACAGAACGGCCCCGTTCTGGGTTCCAGAGGGGGCCGTTCTAGGATTCTACGGGGCCGTCAGTTGGCCTGCCGGCGGAGGAAGGCCGGGATGTCCAACTGGTCCTCCTCGGCCGAATTATGCACAGGCGCGGCACGGCCATGGGGGTCAAGTCCTTGGGGTGCCGAGCGCCGGGCATATTCCGATACCGGGTCGTCCGGCCGGCCTTCCGGGTTGCGGGCGGTCGGTCGTACCGGCCGCTCGAATTGCGGCATCGCCTGCGCGGTGCGCGGGGCACGGGGTGCTTCCGCCTCCTCCGCGCGCCGGCCGAGACCGACCGAAGCCAGCCGCTGCATCAGCGACATGCGGCGCTTCTCGGGGTGATCGTCGGCGAGTTCGCCGCGCTGTGCCTTGATTTCGTTCTGCGCCGGCAACGGCAGTTCGTCGATGCGCGGCATGCGCGGCGTTCGCGCCACCGCCCGGTCGGGCGCCGGCGGGATGAACGCCTTCGGCATTGGCGGTTCGGCGTGCGCCGCCTCGCCCGTCGCCGGTTCGAACAGTGACGGCTTCATGGGCATCGGCCGGATCGAGACCTCATCGAGACTGTTCGGCGCTAGGAGCGCTGCCGCAACCGCGGCATGCGCTGCAGTTTCGATTGCCGCGGTGCTGGCGGCAGCCGGCTGCGGCGCCGGCGTACGCTCGATGCGGTCGGCGGCGCGCACGCTGCGCACCTTGCCCGCCAGTTCCTTGAGCGCAGCCTCCGGCTGCGACGTCTGGCGCTGCACGCCGGCATGGTCGATGCCGGTCGCCACCACCGAAACGCGGATGATGCCTTCCAAGCTTTCGTCGAAAGTGGCGCCGACGATGATGTTGGCGTCCTGGTCGACCTCCTCGCGGATGCGGGTGGCGGCCTCGTCGACTTCGTACAGCGTCAGGTCCTTGCCGCCCGTGATCGAGATCAACAGGCCCCTGGCGCCCTTCATCGAGGCGTCGTCGATCAGCGGATTGGCGATCGCGGCTTCGGCGGCGGTAAGCGCGCGCTTCTCGCCGGAAGCCTCGCCGGTGCCCATCATCGCCTTGCCCATCTCCTTCATCACCGCGCGTACATCGGCGAAGTCGAGATTGATGAGGCCTTCCTTGACCATCAGGTCGGTGATGCAGGCGACGCCCGAATAGAGCACCTGGTCAGCCATCGCGAAGGCGTCGGCGAAGGTGGTCTTTTCGTTGGCGACCCGGAACAGGTTCTGATTCGGGATGATCAACAAAGTATCGACCACCTTATGCAGTTCGACGATGCCGGCTTCCGCGAAACGCATGCGGCGCTGGCCCTCGAAGTGGAACGGCTTGGTGATCACGCCGACGGTGAGGATGCCGAGCTCGCGCGCGGCCTTGGCGATGACCGGTGCAGCACCTGTGCCGGTGCCGCCGCCCATGCCGGCGGTGACGAACACCATGTGCGCGCCGGTGAGATGATCGCGGATTTCGTCGATCACTTCTTCAGCAGCGGCACGCCCGACGTCGGGCTGCGAGCCGGCGCCGAGACCCTCGGTCACCTGCGCGCCCATCTGGATGATGCGCTCGGCCTTGGACATCGTGAGCGCCTGCGCGTCGGTATTGGCGACGACGAAGTCGACGCCTTGCAGACCGGCCGCGATCATGTTGTTGACCGCATTGCCACCGGCACCGCCGACGCCGAACACGGTAATTCGCGGCTTCATCTCGCGAATGTCTGGAATCTTCAGATTGATCGTCATGTTTGCCTCTTTGGTGCACGGGCAGCAGGCAGCGCATTGCGCCCGCACGCCGTCGAACAGGACCGGTCCGCCGCCGGTGCCTTCGTGGTTCCGTTGTTGTGGGTCAGAAGCTTTCGCGTAGCCATCGTCCAACCCGTGCCATGTAACCGCCCGTTCCTGTCATCAATTGCCGCGTTCGCCGCGGTTCGAAGTGTTCAAGATGTGCCGCTTGCGGATAGACCAGAAGCCCCGCGGCCACGGCGAACGCCGGACCTTTGGCCGCTTCCGGCAAACCCGCCAATCCAAGGGGACGCCCGATACGCACAGGCCTACGCAAAATCCGCGCCGCGAGATCCGCGATGCCGGCGAGCTGGCTTGCACCGCCCGTGAGCACCACGCGTGCGCGCGGTTCGGCCGCGAACGGCGAAGCCTTGAGCCGGTCGCGCACCATTTCGAGGATTTCCTCGACCCGCGGCTTGATGATTCGCACCAGCGCCGCCCGCGAAACGAATTGCGGCGGTTCGCGCTCATCATCTCCCACCGGAGGGACCGTGATCATGTCGCGCTCGTCCGATCCCCCGGTCAAAACACTGCCATAAATCGCTTTGATTCGCTCAGCATCCGCGATCCGGGTGTTGAGACCGCGGGCGAGATCCATGGTGACGTGGTGGCCACCGAGCGCAAAACCATCGGCGTGCACGAATTTTCCACCGGAAAACACCGCAAGCGTGGTGGTTCCGGCCCCAAGATCGATGGTCGCGGCGCCCAAATCGGCTTCGTCGTCGGCCAAAACCGCTAAGCCGGACATGTAGGGCGAGGCGACCATGGCCTCGACCGCCAGATGGCTGCGTTCGACCGCCAGCATCAAATTGCGCACCGTCGCCACGTCGCTGGTGACCATGTGCATGTCGACGCCGAAGCGGGATCCCAGCATGCCGCGCGGCTCGCGGATGCCGCCGACCGCGTCGAGCGCATAACCAATCGGCAGCGAATGCAGCACGGCGCGCCCGTCGCGCACCGAATGGCGGCTGGCGGCCGCCAGCACGCGGCCGATGTCGCCATCGGTCACGGCGCCGCCGGCGAGTTCGATATTGGCGATGAAACGCTCGCTGCCGAGCCGGCCGCCGGATAGCGACACCACCACGGATTCGAGCTGAACCTTGGCCATGCTTTCGGCGATGTCGATGGCCTCGCGTACCCTCTCCTCGACCTCGACCAGGTCAACCACGCCGCCAGCCTTCATGCCGCTCGCGGCGGTATGGGCGAAGCCCAGGATCTGCACGCCGTGACTGCGCCGGCGCAGGACGTCCTGCGGCGCCTGCGGCTCGAGCCGCGCGATCAAACAGGCGATCTTGCTGGTGCCGATATCGAGACCGGCGACGACCGCGGCGCGGCGCGGCGACACCGGCTTCATCTTGGGCGTGAGGCCGAACCGCAGCACGGTCATGCGTCGGTCCCCTTCCCTTTGGGTTTCTTGTTCTTGTCGGCGGCCTTGATCGCCTCATCGCGCGCCGCGGCGGCGACATCGGATTGCCGCACCGTCACGCGGTCCGGTAGCCGCAGGTCGACGGCGACGATGTCGCGCGACAATAATTTTTTGTCGCGGTCGAGATCGGCCAGAATCCGCAGCGCCTGCTCGGGCTCGCGTTCCGGCAGCAGCACCTCGAGCCCGCTTTTGAGATGCAGGTTCCAGCGCCGCTCGGCGACCAGCACCGAGGCTTCGACCGACTTGGCGATCACCGGATAGCGCTTGAGCAAACCGAGGAAATCCTGCGCGCCGTGCTGGGCGCCGTCGCCGACCACCAGCGGCAACGCGGCGAAGCGTTGCGGCACGGAGCCTTCCAGCACGGTGCCGTCGGCGGCGATCAAATAGGTGCGGCCTTCCTTCTGCCAGAGCGCGAAAGCCTTGCGCTCGGTGACCTCGATGCGCAGCCGGTCGGGATAAAGCTTGAGCACCGCGGCTTGCGCGATCCACGGATTGGTCATCAGCCGGATGCGGGTTTGCGCGGCATCGAGAAACAGCAGCGATGAGCTTCCGGTCACGCCGGCGAGATTGAGGATGTCGTCGCGACTGACTTCATGTTGGCCGGCGAGCGCGACATCGGCGATGCGCAAGCCGACGCTGTTGGCGGCGCTGTCACAAATGTCCTGGATCTGCGCGGCGATATCCTGGGAGTGGTCGCCTTTGACAACGCCGTAATAGGTGCTGGCGAGCAGCAGCATGGCGGCGGCGCTGGCGCCGGCGCCGCGCGGCACTTTCAAATTGACCAGCGCCGAGCCGCAGCGGCGCGCAAAGCGCAACATGCCGGAATTCGTTGCCGGCCAAGCGGGCGCGCGCAGCCGCCGGGCGGCGGTGGCACGCCGCTTTAATCTTTGTTTCAGCGATTGAGCGAGGCGCCCTCGATCATCCATCGAAAGACCAGTCCCCTTAGCGGGCTTACGGCGGCGGCATGCCCGCGCGCGCTAAACCCCGGCCGTGCGCGCAGAAACGCAGCCAGCGCCTAGTCTTGGGGCGCTTTGGTAAACGATTAGTAAAGGTTTACGGATTGTGAGCGGGGGCGTTAAGTTAAGGAGGGGGCTGGCAAATTCGGTGCGACTGGGCCGCCCTTACCGATCCAGCGACGTGTCCTCGATCATCCAGCGCACCAGGTCCTCGAAAACGATGCCGGCGTCGACGGCAAGTTCGGGCACCAGCGAGGTTTCGGTCATGCCGGGTTGGGTATTCACCTCCAGGCAGGACAAGCCCTTTATGCCGGCGAGGCCATCGTCGTATCGGAAGTCGGACCGCGTGACGCCGCGGCAGCCGAGCGCGTTATGCGCCAAGAGCGAAAGCCGGCGGCATTCCTCATAGACCGCCGGCGCCACGGGGGCCGGCAGTAGATGTTTCGAGCCGCCGGGCGCGTATTTGGCCTCGTAGTCGTAAAATTTGGTGGCGGCGACGACCTCGATGACGCCGAGCGCTCGGTCGCCCATCACGGCGCAAGTGAGCTCCTTGCCGGGGATATAGGGCTCGACCAGCACGCGGTCGCCGAAGCGCCAATCGGGGCGCGTCAGCTCCTGCGGCGGATGTTTGTGATCCTCGCGCACGATGAAGACGCCGACGCTGGAGCCTTCCGCCACCGGCTTGATCACATAAGGCGGCGGCAGCAGATGTTTTTTCGCGGCTTCCACGCGCGACACCACCAGGCCGCCCGGCACCGGCACGCCGGCAGCCTTGAGCACGGTCTTGGCGATGTCCTTCTGCATGGCGAGCGAGGAGGCCAGTACGCCGGAATGGGAATAAGGAATGCCGAGAATTTCGAGCATGCCTTGCAGCGTGCCGTCCTCGCCGGGGCGGCCATGCAGGAGATTGAGCGCGCAGTCCGGCTTGAGGTCGGTCAGCAGGCGCGCGATGTCGCGCGTGACGTCGACGCGCGTGACGCGATAGCCGGCGCGCTCGGCGGCGTCCGCGCAGGGCTTGCCGGAGTTCAGCGAGACTTCGCGCTCGGCCGACCAGCCTCCCATCAGAACGGCGACGTGTTTCATGCGTTCACGGACAGGCCCTGATTCGCGTGACGTCTAATAGAATCGAGAAAAGTTGCGGCGTCGAGCGTTGTATTGCCAAGGCGGCGGGTGCCCGGCAAGCTTAACGCATGGCGATGCGGGCGCTTTGTGTTCTGGCGATGGCGGGCTTGGCGATGGCAGGCTTGGCGATGGCAGGCTTGGCGATGCTGGGCGCGCCGGTGCGTGCCGAACCGCTGCCGCCGATGGTGGGGATCGAGGAAGGCTCGGCCGCAGCGTTTGAACGCGCCGCATTGTTCGCGGAGCTGCGCGCCGCCAAAGGCGACGCCGAGGCGCGTGTTATCGAAGACAAGATCTGGAAATTCTGGCGCGGCTTCGCCGATGAGGAGTCCAAGCGCCTCCTGGAGGTGTCGCGCGAGGCGCAACTGCGTTTCGACATCGGCAATGCGCTGCTGGCGATGGAAGCGCTCACCAAACACCAGCCGCAATTTGCCGAAGGCTGGAACCAATACGGCTATATGCTGTTTTTGGCGAACAGCTACGATCCGGCGCTGGCGGCGATCGACAAAGTCATTGCGCTCGAACCGATGCACTATGCGGCGCTCGCCGGCCGCGGCACCATTCTGATCCAGCAGGGCAAGGAGGCGGAGGCGCAAGCCCCGCTCAAGCGCGCGCTGGCGATCAATCCGTGGCTGAAGGAGCGCAATCTCATCGGCAAGGACCCGGTACCAATCCCTTGAGCGCTACGCGACGCCGATCCGTTTGATTTCCCATTCCAGATCGACGCCGGTATGCGTCTTCACCCGTTCGCGCACGGTTTCGCCGAGCGTCTCGATGTCGGCCGCGGTCGCGCCGCCGAGATTGATGAGAAAATTGCAGTGCAGCTCGGAGACCTGCGCCTGGCCGACCTTGAACCCGCGGCAGCCGGCGTCCGCAATCAGTTTCCAAGCGTTGTGACCGGGAGGATTCTTGAAGGTCGAGCCGCAGGTCTTGTTTTTCGGCTGGGTGGCCTCGCGCTTTTTCTTGATTTCGGCCATCTCGGCGGCGATCTGCTCGGGATCGCCCGGGCGGCCCTGAAGCAGCGCCTGGGTAAAAACGATATCGTCGGGCGCGCCGGAGCGGCGGTAGCTGAAATTCATCTCGGCATTGCTGAGCGTGCGCAGATTGCCCCGGCGGTCGATGGCGCGCGCCTCGATCAACACATCTTTGGTCTCGCCGCCATAAGCGCCGCCGTTCATGCGCAGCGCACCGCCGACCGAACCGGGAATGCCGCTGAGAAACGCGAGGCCCGCGACGCCGGCCGGTTGCGCTGCGCGCGCGACATGGGCATCGAGCGCAGCACTGCCGGCCCGCACGCGATGGCCCTCCTCGACCGCGATATCGTTGAAGCCGCGGCCAAGCCGGATCACCACGCCGGGCACGCCGCCGTCTCGGATGATGAGATTGGAGCTGGCGCCGATCACGCTGACCGGAATGTCGGCCGCCGCGCCTTTAAGAAAATAACTCAGATCGGCCTCATCGGCCGGCATGAACAGCGCCTGGGCCGGCCCGCCGACGCGAAACCAGCTTTGGATATCGAGCGACTGATTGGCCAGCAGGCGTCCCCGCAGCTCGGGCATCCTGGTTTTCAGATCGGGGACGATGTCGGGAAAGCTCATAGCGCCTTCAATTCGCTCGGCAACGCATAGGCCCATTGCGTGATCGAGCCGGCGCCGAGGCAGACGACGTAGTCGCCGGGCTTGGCCAATTCCTTGATCAGGCCGGCGAGTTTTTCCGGCCCTGCCAGCGGGATCGCCTGCTTGTGGCCGTGGGCGCGCAGGCCCTGCACCAGCGCGTCGCGGTCGGCGCCGGCGATCGGCGCTTCGCCGGCTGGATAGACCGGCGCCACAACCACCGCATCAGCATCATTGAAGCAGGTACAGAACTGCTCGAACAAATCGTGCAGCCGCGTATAGCGGTGAGGCTGCATCACCGCGATCACTTGGCCTTTAGCGCTCTCGCGCGCGGCGCGCAAGACGGCCGCGATCTCGACCGGATGATGGCCGTAGTCGTCGATGATGACCGCGCCGTTCCACTCGCCCACTTTCGTGAAGCGGCGCTTGACGCCGCCGAAACCGCCGAGCGCCTTGCGGATCACGGCATCCTTGATGCCGAGTTCGTGCGCCACCGCCACCGCCGCCGTCGCGTTGAGTGCGTTGTGGCGGCCCGGCATCGGCAGCGTGAGTTTATCGATGGCGTGCGTCGCCTTGCCCTCGCGGTCGCGGAACAACACCGAGAATTGCGACTGACCGTTTTGATGCGCGATGTCGGCCATGCGGACATCGGCCTGCGGATTTTCGCCGTAGGTGAGAATACGGCGGTCTTCCAGTTTTCCGACCAGCGTCTGCACCACCGGATGATCGGTGCACATCACCGCGAAGCCATAGAACGGAATGTTCTCGACAAAGGCGCGGAAGGCGTCCTGCACCGCCTCGAAAGTATGAAAATGATCGAGATGCTCGGGGTCGACATTAGTGACGATGGCAATGTCGGCCGGCAGCTTCAGGAACGTGCCGTCGGATTCGTCGGCTTCCACCACCATCCAGTCGCCGGCGCCCAGCCGCGCATTGGTGCCGTAGGCGTTGATGATGCCGCCATTGATCACGGTCGGATCGAGACCGCCGGCATCGAGCAACGCGGCCACCATTGAGGTGGTCGTGGTCTTGCCATGGGTGCCGGCGATCGCCACGCAACTTTTCAGCCGCATCAACTCGGCCAGCATTTCGGCGCGCCGCACCACCGGCAGGCGCAAGCCGCGCGCGGCGATCAGTTCGGCATTGTCGCGCTTGATGGCGGAGGAGACGACGACCACATCGGCGCCGTCGATATTCTCGGCCTTGTGGCCGATGGCGACCCTGATGCCTTTGTCACGCAGCCGCTTGACGTTGGCGCCTTCGGCCACGTCCGAGCCGGTGACGGTGTAGCCGAGATTGGCCAGCACCTCGGCAATGCCGCTCATGCCGATGCCGCCGATGCCGACGAAATGCACCGGACCGATGTCGCGCGGCAGTTTCATAAGGTCGCCCTCATTGTCAGGCGTGCTTCATGCAAGAGCCGGAAGGCGGAAACAAGACCGGTTCTTGCCGGAATGCTTAAATTCCGGCGACTTTCAAGACCAGGTCGGCCAGCCGCTCGGCGGCATCGATACTGCCGGCCGATTTGGCGGCCTGCGCCATGCGTGACAGGCGCGCCGGATCGCCGGCGAGCCGAGCGATCTCGGCGGCCAGGCGGTCAGGCGTGAAATCGCGCTGCTCGATTCGGATCGCCCCACCCGCTTCCGCCAGCACGCCGGCATTGGCGAATTGGTCCTGATCGAGCGCGTGCGGCAGCGGCACCAGGATCGCGGGCCGGCCGATGGCCGAGAGCTCGGCCACCGTGGAAGCGCCGGAGCGGGCGATCACCCCATGGGCGGCCGCCATGCGCGCCGGTAAATCGGAAAAAAATGGCGCAACCTCGGCGGCGATGCCGAGCTTGGCGTACTTGGCGCGGACCGTATCGGCGTCCTCGGCGCGGGCCTGCTGCACGATCGACAGACGGACAAGCAACGCGGCCGGTATCAGCTCGATCGCCTTTGGCACGATCTCGGCCATGACGCGCGCGCCCTGACTGCCGCCGAACACCAGCAGGCGCAGTTCTCCGCCTGCTTCCGGCCCCGCGTAGGGTGCCGCCGCCGCCGCGACCACCTCAGCGCGAACGGGATTACCGGTGAAGGAAACCTTTTGCTGCCAGCGCGGGTCGAGCTTCGCCAGTGCACGAAAGCCGGTGGCTATTTTCGTAACGCGGCCGGCCAGCAACCGGTTGGCGCGGCCCATGACGCCGTTTTGCTCGTGCAGCACGCTCGGGATGCCACGTAACGTCGCCGCCATCAGCGGCGGCACGGTCGGATAACCGCCGAAGCCGACCACCACTGTGGGGCGCACGTGGCCCAGCATCGACCAGGCCTTGGCGGTGCCGAGCGTCAGCAGCGCGGCGGTGCGCGCCAGCGCCAGAGGGTTGCGGCCGCGCACCGTGGCGCTCGGAAAGATGTGCACGGCGCGCGCCGGAAACTTGAAATGGGCAGCGCGCGCATCGGTCGCGAGTTCGACGATGATGCCGCGTTTCTGCAAGGCGCCGGCCAGCGCCTGCGCCGGAAACAAATGCCCGCCGCTCCCGCCGGCCGCGAGCAGCACCAGCGGCGCCGCGGACATCAGGCGGCGCTCCCCTCGCTCACAACGTCGGGGGACGTCAGCATCGCCGTGCGCGGCTGTTCGCGCGTCAGCGCCAGCAACATGCCTATGGCATAGGCGAGCGACAGCATCGAGGAGCCGCCATAGGAGATGAACGGCAGTGTCATGCCCTTGGCCGGAATGAGATGCAGGTTGACCGCCACGTTGATCGCCGACTGCATGCCGAACAAAATAGCCAACCCCGCGGCAGCGAAGCGCGTGAAGGCATCGTCATTGCGCATGGCGCGCGCCAGTGCGCGGATGACGATGAAGGCGAACAGCGCCACCAGCGCGAGACAAAGTGCTACGCCGAATTCCTCCGCCGCCACCGCGAACACGAAGTCGGTGTGGCTCTCGGGCAGCAGCCGCTTGACGGTGCCCTCGCCCGGGCCGCGGCCGAACCAGCCGCCGCGCATGAAGCTCTCGGTCGCGATGTCGATATTGAAGGTGTCGCCGGAGGCCGGATTGAGGAACTTCTGGATGCGGCTGGCGACATGCGGCACGGTGAAATAGGCCGCGGTCAGTCCGAAGGCTGCGACGCCGGCGATGCCGAACACCCAGATCAGCCGCATGCCGGCCATGAAAAACAGCGCGCTCCACACCAGCACCACCAGCATGGTCTGGCCGAAGTCGGGCTGCATGACCAAAAGTGCGACCACGCCCAGCAACAGCGCCAACGAAAATGCATTGGCCGGCATGTCGGCGCGTTTGGCGGATTCGCCGAACAGCCAGGCGACAAGGATGACGAAAGCCGGCTTGAGGAATTCCGACGGCTGAATGTTGACGCCGAAGAGGATCAGCCAGCGCCGCGCGCCCTTGATCTCGGCGCCGAAATACGGCGTCGCCGCCACCATGACGATGCTAACCGCGAACACGATCAGCGCCAGCCGTCTGATTTGGCGCGGACTGAGGAACGATACGCCGAGCATGATGGCGACGGTCGGGATCAGATAGAGGATGTGCCGGTTGACGAAATAAAACGGGTCGAGCCCGAGCCGGCCGGCGACCGGCGGGCTGGCGGCGAGCGACAGCACCACGCCGGCCAGCATCAGCGCGCCGATGGCGGCGAGCGTCAACCGGTCGACCGTCCACCACCATTCGCCGAAAGGCGTGCGTTGCGTGCGCGAAACCATGTCCCGTTCCCGGGCCCAAGCTGACCTGTCACGGTTTACGAAGCATTAATGCCCGGGATCGCCTGAACCAGCTCGGTGAAGGCCTTTCCGCGCGCCTCGAAGTTCGGGTATTGGTCGAACGAGGCGCAGGCTGGCGACAACAGCACCACCGGCTCTTTCAGGCCAGAGGCCGCGGCATCGCGCGCGGCGACATCGACCGCCGCCGACAGTACGCCGCTCTTTTCATAGGGCACCTTGCCGTCCAGTATCTTGGCGAACTCATCCACCGCTTCGCCGATCAGATAGGCTTTGCGGATGCGCGGGAAGAATTCGGCAAGGCTTTCGATGCCGCCGGTCTTGGGCTTGCCGCCGGCGATCCAGAAAATATCGTGAAAGCTCGCCAGCGCCTTAGCGGCGGAATCCGCATTGGTCGCCTTTGAGTCATTGACGAACAAGACTTTGCCCTTGCGGCCGACCTGCTGCATGCGATGGGCAAGACCGGGGAAACTCGCGAGCCCCTTCTGGATTTCCGGCAATTCGACGCCGAGCGCCAGACAGGCGGCGATGGCGCAGGCCGCATTCTGCGCGTTGTGCGCGCCGCGCAGCGAGGCGATCCCGGTCAATTGCGCCAGCGGATGGGCTTTGCCGCTCGCTGCGCGCAAAATGCGGCAGCCCTCGGCAAAGTACCCGTCGCGTAGCGGCGCCTCGACCGACACGCGCACAACCTTCTTGCCGGCGCGCTCGATACGGCTTGCGGCCCCACGCGTGTAGCGGTCGTCGACGCCGATCACCGCGGTGCCGCCGGGCTCGACGCTGGCCGGCACCAGCATCTTGAGCGCGGCGTAATTTTCCATGCTGCCGTGGCGATCGAGATGGTCTTCCGACACGTTGAGCAGAATACCGACGGTCGGCTTGAGCGAAGGCGCGAGATCGGTCTGATAGGATGAGATCTCCAGCACGTAGACGCGCCCGGGCGCAAACGGCTCGAGCGCCAGAACCGGCACGCCGATATTGCCGCCCATCTGCGCGTCGCGGCCGGTGCTCTTGAGCAAATGCGTAATGAGCGCGGTGGTGGTCGATTTGCCGTTGGTGCCGGTGATGGCGACCAGTGGGCACTTCGGCGCGGATTTGGCGCGCTCGCGGCAAAACAATTCGATGTCGCCGATGATCTCGACATCGGCCTTGCGCGCGAGCTTCACCGACCAATGCGGTTCCGGATGGGTGAGCGGCACGCCCGGCGTCAGCACCAGCGCCGCGATCTGCGACCAATCGAGCTCGCGCAAATTTTGTGTCTTGAGGCCAGCCGATTTGGCGTCGGCCAGCATTTTGTCGCTGTCGTCGAACGCGACCACATCGGCGCCACCCGCGATCAGGCTGCCTGCGGCCAGCAGCCCGGATTTGCCGAGGCCGAAGACCGCGACTTGTCTGCCGGCGAACGCGGTGACGGGGATCATCGCAACTTCAAGGTCGCCAGGCCCGCGAGCGCCAGCACCACGGCGACGATCCAGAACCGGATCACGATCTGCGGCTCGGTCCAGCCGAGCTGCTCGTAGTGATGATGGATCGGCGCCATCCTGAACACGCGTTTGCCGGTGAGCTTGAACGACACCACCTGCACGATCACCGACACCGCTTCCAGTACGAATAGGCCGCCGACGATCGCCAGCACGATCTCGTGCTTGATCGCGACCGCGACCGCGCCGAGCATGCCGCCGAGCGCCAGCGAGCCGGTGTCGCCCATGAAGATCGAGGCCGGCGGCGCGTTGAACCACAGGAAGCCGAGCGACGCGCCGATCACCGCGCCGCACACCACCGCCAATTCGCCGGTGCCGGCGACGTAATGGATCTGCAGGTACTCCGCGAACAGCGCGTTGCCGACCAGATACGAGATCAAGCCGAAGCTCGCCGCCGCGATCATCACCGGCACGATGGCGAGGCCGTCGAGACCGTCGGTGAGGTTGACCGCATTGCCGGCGCCGACGATCACGAAAGCGCCGAGCAGCACGAAGGCCCAGCCGAGATTGATCACCAGCTCCTTGAAGAACGGAAACACCAGCGAGGTCGCGATCGGCCCTTTGCCAAGATGCGCCAGCGCGGTGCAGGCGATCACCGCGACCAGCGCCTCGGCGGCCAGCCGCGTGCGGCCGGCAAAGCCGGCATTGGTCTGCCGGGTCACTTTTAGATAGTCGTCATAGAATCCGATCAGGCCGAAGGCGAGCGTCACGCCGAGCACGATCCAGACATAGGGGCTGGTCGGGTTGGCCCACAGCAAAGTCGACACCAACAGTCCCGAGAGGATCATCAGCCCGCCCATGGTGGGCGTGCCTTTCTTGGTGACCAGGTGCGATTGCGGGCCGTCGGCGCGGATCGGCTGACCCTTGCCCTGCTTGAGGCGCAACAGGTCGATAATCGGGCCGCCGAACAGGAACACGAACACCAGCGCGGTGACGATGGCACCGCCGGTGCGAAACGTGATGTAACGGAAGACGTTGAGGAACGAAAGCTTGTCGGAGAATTCGGTCAGCCAATAAAACATCGGGTCAGCCTCGCCGCCACATCAGGTCTGCTCGAGCGCGGCCGGTTTTGCAAATTGCCGTTCCAGCGCCTTGACGATCGGCCCCATTTTCGAGCCCAGCGATCCTTTGACCATGACCGCATCGCCGTCACGAAGGGCGGCCAGCACGGCCGGCTCAAGCGCCGCCGCGGTCTCGGCATAGCCGCCCCTGCGGCCGGATGGAAGGGCCTCCCAAAGCGCATGCATTAGCGGCCCGCTACAGAACACCAGATCGACATTGGCCTGCTCGATCGGCCCGGCCAGGGCGCGGTGCAGCGCCACCCCCTGCGCACCCAATTCCAGCATGTCGCCCAGCACGGCGATGCGGCGGCCGTGGCGGCCGACCGGGGCCTGGCCGAGCAGCGCGATGGCCGCCGCCATCGAGGCCGGGTTGGCGTTATAGCTTTCGTCGATCAGCAGCGCGCTGCCGCCCGGCACCCGCAAGGCCGAACGCGCGCCGCGCCCGGTGGCGGGTTTCAGGGTGTTGAGCGCGAGCGCGGCCAGCGCCAGATCGGCGCCGACCAGCGAGGTCGCCGCCAGCACGGCGAGCGAATTGAGCACCAGATGCTTGCCCGGCGCGCCGAGTTTGTAGGTGACCGGCTCGCCGAGGATCAGCGCCTCGATGGTCGAGGAGTCCGGCTGAAGACCGCAACGCACCAGCATAGCGTCGGCATCGTCGCTTTCGCCGAACGAGACGACGCGTTTGACGCCGGCCGCCTCGGCGGCGGCGGCGAGTCGGGCATAGTGCGCATTGTCGCGGTTGAGCACGGCGCCGCCGCCCGGCTCGATGCCTGAAAAGATTTCCGCCTTGGCGTCGGCGATCTTTTCCAGTGAACCGAAATATTCCAGATGCACCGGCTCGATCGTGGTGACGATCGCCACGTGCGGGCGCACCAATTTGGTGAGCGGCGTGATCTCGCCGGCGTGGTTCATGCCGATCTCGAACACCGCAAATTTTGCTGACGCAGGGCAGCGCGCCAGTGACAACGGCACGCCCCAATGATTGTTGTAGGAGGCGGCCGAAACATGGGTTTCACCGTCGGGTGACAGCGCGAGCCGTAGGGCTTCCTTGGTGCCGGTCTTGCCGACCGAGCCGGTGACGGCGATGACCTTGGCGTCACTGCGCGCGCGCGCCGCGCGCCCGAGATCGCGCAACGCCTCCAGCACATCCGTCACAATCAACAATGGCGCATCGGCGGAAAATTTCTGGTACTTGCCGCGCGCGACCACCGCGACGCCGGCGCCGGCTTTGAGCGCGGCCTCGACGAAATCGTGGCCGTCGCGGGCATCGCCTTTGATGGCGAAGAAGGCGTCGCCCTTGCCGATGGTGCGGGTATCGATCGACAGACCCGGGACGTCCTGCGGCAGCGCGCCGGATTTTTCCGCGTGCATGGCCGCGGCCATGGCGTCGATGGTCCACAGCGCGCTCATGCCACCTTGCCCTTCAAGGCCGCCGCGACGGCGTCATGATCGGAAAACGGCAGCACATTGTCGCCGACGATCTGACCGGTTTCATGGCCCTTGCCGGCGATCAGCAGCACGTCGCCCGCCGTGAGCGCAGCGATGGTTTTTCGAATGGCCTCGGCGCGGTCGCCGATCTCGGTCGCACCCGGCGCCTCGGCAAGAATAGCGGCGCGGATCGCGACCGGCTGCTCGCTGCGCGGATTGTCGTCGGTGACGATGACACGGTCGGCATTTTCCGCCGCGATCCGGCCCATGATCGGACGTTTGCCCGCGTCACGGTCGCCGCCGGCGCCGAACACCACCACCAACTTGCCGATGGCGTAGGGCCGCAGCGCGTCAAGCGCCTTCTTGAGGGCGTCGGGCTTGTGGGCGTAGTCGATAAAGATCGGCGCGCCGTTTTTACTGCCGGCCAATTCCAGCCGGCCTTTGGCGCCGGTGAGATTCTCCAACGCGGCAAAGACGCGCGCAGGCGCAGCACCGGTCGCGATCGCGAGACCGGCGGCGACCGCGGCGTTCTGTACTTGGAAGCCGCCGACCAGCGGCAATTTGATTTTATAGGTCTGTCCGGCGTGCGCGATGGTCACGACCTGCGCGAAGCCATCGATGGCGCCGGAAACGAGTTTGATATCGGCGCCGTGCTCACCGACGGTGAGAAGTTTGAGGCCGCGTTTGGTCGCCGCGGCGACCACCTGGCCCGCATAGCAATCGTCGACCCCGATCACCGCCGTCCCATCGGGCGCGATCAGGTCTTCGAACAGGCGCAGCTTGGCGGCGAGATAGGCCTCCAGGGTCGGATGATAATCGAGATGGTCGCGCGACAAATTCGTGAAGGCGCCGGCCGTGATCCGCACGCCATCGAGCCGGTGCTGGTCGAGTCCGTGCGAGGAGGCCTCCAACGCGAGATGCGTGACCCCCTCGCCCGCCAGCTGATCAAGCGTGCGATGCAGTTTGACCGGATCGGGCGTGGTGAGCGAGCCGTATTTTTCGCCGCGCGGCGCGACCACGCCGATGGTACCGATACTCGCGGCCTGCAAGCCGAGGTGGGTCCAAATCTGCCGCGTGAAAGCCGCCACCGACGTCTTGCCGCTGGTGCCGGTGACCGCGGCGATGGTGCTGGGCTGGCGCGGAAATAATTTCGCCGCCGCCATCGACAAAGCGCGTCGCGCGTTCTTGACCGGCACAAAGGCGACGCTTTCCGGCAGGCCTTGCGGGCGCTGCTCGGCCGCGACCGCCGCGGCGCCGGCCGCCACCGCCTGTTTGACGAAATGCGCGCCATCGGCCTTGGCGCCGGCGATGGCGAAAAACAAAAAGCCCGGCTTGACCTTGCGGCTATCGGCGGCAATGCCGGCAATATCGATGCCGGCCTGATGCGCATCGAGGGGCATGTTATCGAGCTGCAGGTCGGCGAGCTTCATGGACGCTTTTCTTGCTCCAACTCAAGAGGACGTCCTCTTGGTTGCCCTTGAAAGAGGGCAGGAAAAAGAAATGCACGCATTACCGCCGTTACCGGCTTTCGGTGGACTTGGCCAGGATCAGCTGGTCGGCCTTGGGCAAATCGAAACGCGGCTCGATATCGAGCAACGGCGCAATCCGCGCGATCACCTTGGCCGCCGTCGGCGCGGCATTCCAGCCGGCGGTGGCAAAGCCATGGGTTTCGAGCGTGGCCTGCGGCTCATCCAGCATGATCATCATCAAATATTTCGGTTTGTCCGCCGGCAGCACTGCCATGAAATCGGTCAGCAGCTTGTGCTTTGAATAGTGGCCGCCGACGACCTTTTCGGCCGTGCCGGTCTTGCCACCGATATAGTAGCCATTCACGTTGGCCTTGGTGGCGGTGCCCTTCTCGGCGTTCAGCCGCATCAGATAGCGGATGGCGCGGCTAGTTTCCGGTTTGAGCACTTGCTTGGCGAGCTTGTCGGCATCCGCCTGGTCACGTTTCAGGAAGGTCGGCGGAATGAGCCGCCCGCCATTGAGCGTGGCCGCGATACCCATCACCGCCTGCAGCGGCGCCACCGACAGGCCATGGCCGAACGCAATGGTGACGGTGTTGAGTTCGCCCCAGCGCTTGGGAACGATCGGCTCGGCGCTTTCCGGCAGTTCGGTGCGCAGCCGATCGAGCTGCCCCATCTTTCTCAGAAACGCCTGGTGTCCTTCAACGCCGACGGCTAGCGCCATGCGCGCGGCGCCGATGTTCGACGAATAAGTGAAAATCTCCGGCACCGAAAGCGCGCGGTGCATAGGCTCGTAATCGTGGATGGCGAAGCGGCCGTATTGCAGCGGATGGCTGGCGTCGAAGGTCGAGGCCAGCGTCGCCTTGCCGGAATCCAGAGCCATCGCGACGGTGAGCACCTTGAAGGTCGAGCCCATCTCGTAGACGCCGGTGGTGAGCCGGTTGATGCGGCTCGGGTCGTTGGCCTCGCGCGGGTTGTTGGGGTCGTAATCCGGCTCCGACACCAGAGCGACGATTTCGCCGGTGTTGACGTTGAGGACGACGCCGGACGATGCCTTGGCCTTGAATTTCTCGCGCGCGGCAGCTAGTTCATCGCGCAGCACAAATTGCACGCGCAGATCGAGCGCGAGTTGCACCGGCTGCTGCAACCGGTCGGTTGCGAGCCCCGCCATGTGCAGCGCGGCGAGCCCTTGGCTGTCGAGCCATTTCTCGATGCCGGCAATGCCTTGGTTGTCGATATTGACGTGGCCGATCTCGTGGCTGACCACCGCGCCGTTCGGATAGACGCGCTTGTTCTCGGTCAGGAAGCCGACGCCGGGAATGCCGAGCCGGTGGATTTCCCGCTGCTGCTTGGCGCTGATCTCGCGCTTGAGCCAGACGAAGCCGCGCTTCGACGACAGCCGTTCGCGCACTTCATTGTTATCGAGATCGGGCAGCACGGCGCTGAGCAGTTCCTCCGCCTCATCGACGTCGATGAGCTTGCGCGGCTCGGCGAACAGAGACGGCGTCTTGATGTCGGTGGCGAGTATCTGGCCATTGCGATCGAGAATGTCGGGCCGCGCGGTGGCGACCGCGTCCTGGCCGACGCTACGGCGGGCGCCGTGGCCGTCGCTCACCGTTGCAAACATCACCAGGCGCAGCGCGATCACGCCGTAAATACCGGCGAAGGCGACGATCGCAAGACCCAGCCGCGCTTTGGTCTTCACGCTCCGGTCGATATCGCGGCCATAGAGAAACGAGCGCAGCCAGCGCTGCCAGCGAGTCTCCGGTGATTTCAACGTGGTGGTCATGATGTCACCGCGGCGCCGGCACGCTGCCGGTGGTCTCGGGTGGCACTGGCGCGAGCATGGCGCCGATAGGATCGGTCGACGGCGGCGGCACGGCCGGCGGGCGCTCCGGCAGCCGGTCGAGGCTGTCGAACTGCGTTGGCAGGATCGGCCGCAGCGCCAGATGACGTTCCGCAAGGCCCTGGATGCGGCCGGGCGTGTCGAGCTTGGCCCATTCGGCGCGCAAGGTGGCGATGGCGTCGCGCTCGCGGCGCAATTCGCCGCTCACTTTCGCCGCGCGTTCGGCCTGCAACGTCGAATCGAACTTGATCTTGTAGACGAAGGACGCGGCCAGGATCAGCGCGCCGATCACCATGACGTTGAGAAGGCGCATGATCAGTGCCCCTTCACAACATCGGCCAGCGCCGGAAGAGTCGGCAGCAGATCGGCCGCGTCGTCGTCACGCGCGGGCGCAGCCTCACGTTCGGCGGCGCGCAGCTTGGCCGAGCGGGCGCGCGGATTGTGCGCGAGTTCGACGGCGTCGGCGGTGACAGGCCGCTTGGTGAGAGCGCGGAAGGTCGGCGCCGGGCGTTCAGTTTCGGGGGCGTGACGCGAGCCGGCGCGGGTCTCGCCGCGACGGCTAAGGAACGACTTCACGATGCGGTCTTCGAGCGAATGGAACGACACCACGACCAGCCGGCCTTGGGCCTTAAGAATGCGCTCAGCCGCTTGCAGGCCCGCGACCAGTTCGCCTAACTCGTCATTGACGAAGATGCGCAAGGCCTGAAACGTGCGCGTCGCCGGATGGATATCGCCCGGACGCGAACGCACCACGGAAGCGACGATCTCGGCCAGCGTCGCGGTGGTGCGGATCGGCGCAGCGCTGCGGGCCTTGACGATGGCGCGCGCGACGGCGCGCGAATGACGCTCTTCGCCGAGCAGAAAAATGATGTTGGCAAGATCGCGTTCGCCGGCGGCGTTGACGACGTCGGCGGCGCTCGGGCCATCGCCGCCCATGCGCATGTCGAGCGGGCCGTCGAGCCGGAAAGAGAAGCCGCGCTCGGCCGTGTCGAGCTGCATCGAGGAAACACCGAGATCGAGCACCACGCCGTCAACCGCTTCGACGCCGGCGCCGCGCGCCACAGCGTCCAGATTGGAAAAGCGATCTTCGACCAATGTCAGGCGCCCGCTCGCCGCCTCGACCAAGGGCTGCCCGATCGCGAGCGCGCTGGGGTCGCGGTCGATGCCGATGACCTTGCAATTGGCGGCGGCCAGGATCGCGGCACTGTAGCCGCCGGCGCCGAAGGTGGCGTCGATATATGTCCCTCCGTCATGAACCTTGAGAAAGTCGAGGGCGGGCCGGCCGAGCACGGGAATGTGGAGGGCTGGTCCGCCAGCGACAGCCGCAAAGCCGTCGCCGCCCGCCGTCATTCCCGTGCTCCGAGCGCGTTGCGCGCCGCCGACTGGGAACCAAGCTGGGCCTTGAGCGCGCGCACCTTGTCGGTGGCCTCCGCGAGCTCGTTCTGGAACCGGCCCGGCTCCCAGATCTGAAACTTGTGACCGAGGCCGACGAAGGTCACCGCCTCGGTGATAGCCGCATGACGCTTCAAACCGTCGCTCAACATCATCCGCCCCTCGCCGTCGATCTTGAGCGTCTCGCTGGTGCCGTAGAGCGCCAGGGCGAACTGCTCGCGCTCGTCGGAGAACGGGGCAAAACGTCCTATCAGCGCCTCGATCTCCGCCATCAGGGCATTTCCGCCAGCGTCGATCGCGGGGCGATCGAGCGCCGGATAGCAAAACAGGCCGTCGAAGCCGTCGCGGACGAGAACTGAGCGGAAAGATGCGGGAATCGAGACGCGCCCCTTGGAGTCGAGCCGCAGCGTCGTGTTCGACACGAAGCGGTCCATATCCCGCACTCCACGCCGACCGGACAGCCGCATTGACCCGAATTCCGGGGATTTCTGATCCGCCCCAGATACTTGGGCGGTTCGCGATCCTCGATGAGAAATCGTGGGATATCATGGGATATTATGGGCGTCAATGCAAAGACCTGCCCCCGCGCCTGCCAAGCGCCGGCGCAAAACACCGTCGGAACACCATTAACGGCGCTTAAACTTAAGGATTTGTTGCCGGACCGCGTCTTTCCGCCTCTGCATGGATCGCCGGTTCCAGCGATGCAAAGGCGCGACCCCCGTCGTCGGCAAATTCTGTGGGTTCCCCGGAACAAGCATTTTCGCTGCCGAGTTGGTTCAAGCCGGGCGGCCAAATCCGCCCAACGGATCGGCGCGCGGTTCCATCGCGCAAACAGGGAGACAAACTCATGACCAAGAAATTGATGTTAGGCGCAGCTCTTGGCGCGCTGATGATTTCCGGGGCGCTGGCGCAATCGCCGAACACCCCCTCAAGTTCCACGCCGGCGGCCGCGCCGAGCCAAAGCACCGGCAAGGCCGATATCGTGATGGCGCAAAAGCCCGATCAATGGTTGGCGACTAAATTTAGGGGCACCGAGGTTGATGGCGCCGACAATCAGAAGATCGGCGCAGTCACCGACATTCTGTTCGACAAGACCGGCAAGATCGAAGCCTTCGTCGTCAGTGTCGGCGGCCTGCTTGGCATCGGCGCCAAAGATGTAGCGCTGGCCCCGACCTCCTTCGAGGTGGTGCCCGGCCAAAACGGCGCCGCCGACAAGCTCAAGCTCTCGATGAGTCAGGACGAAATCAAGCAAGCGCAGAACTTCGCGCCCTATCAACCGCCGCGCCAGACTACGACCGGCTCGGGCGCCCCGGGCGGATTGAATAGTCTGCCGGGCGCCGGCGGCCCCGGTGGCCGGAAATCCTCCAATACGCCGCCGGGCAGCCAATAACGCTCATAATCATGCGTGATGCGCCAGAATCGACGCGGCGCGGAGATTTCAAATTCTCCGCGCCGCGTTGGCGTTTCGGCTTAAGCCATATTGCTTTTTGGCGTCGGCACGGTGAATGATGCGTCTTCCGCGCAACCGCACACCCCCTTTGGCTCCGGCCCATGTCAGTATTTCAGCCGGATTCCTTCATTGCCGCCGACGTCGTGCCCTCGCCCAATCACGACAAGCGTAAAATTGGCCGCGCGCCCGACATGATCCTGCTGCACTACACCGGCATGGCGACCGCCGAAGCGGCGCTGACGCGGCTTTGCACGGCCGACAGCAAAGTGTCGGCGCACTACGTGGTGTTCGAAGACGGCCGCATCGTGCAATGCGTACCCGAGGAGCTGCGCGCCTGGCATGCCGGCGTGTCGTCCTGGGGCGGCGAAACCGACATCAACTCATGCTCGATCGGCATCGAGATCGTCAATCCGGGACACGAATTCGGTTACCCGAATTTTCCGCTGCGGCAGATCGCGGCGGTGATCTCGCTCTGCCGCTCGATCCTGACGCGCCGCGGGCCGATCAATTCCAACCGCATCCTGGCGCACTCCGACGTGGCGCCGGCGCGCAAGCAGGATCCGGGCGAGAAGTTTCCCTGGGAGTTGCTGAGCGAGTCCGGCATCGGCCACTGGGTGCGCCCGGCGCCGCTCAATCTCGATGGCGTCTCGTTCAAGCCCGGCGAGCACGGCGACGCGATCATGCGGCTGCAGCGCGTGCTGCGCGGTTACGGCTACGGCATCGAGGAGACCGGCAATTACGACGACGCCATGCGCGAGGTAATCACGGCGTTCCAGCGCCATTTTCGTCAGGCCCGCGTCGATGGCGTGGCCGACGCCTCGACCCTGCTGACGCTGCGCGCGCTGGTGGAGACGCGGCCGACGCCGCTGGCATGAAAAGGCCGGTTTAACGCTCTTATCGTCGCGGCCTTGACGCCGCCACACCCCGCCGCCATTGCTATCCCGTCAGTCGGCCGGGCGGCCGCTCCGCGCCAATGCCGAAAGGCGGCCGGGGAGGAAAGTCCGGGCTCCATGGACGAACGGTGCCGGATAACATCCGGCGGGGCTGAGCCCTTCACGGGGCGAGGCTTCAGGGACAGTGCCACAGAGAACAGACCGCCGCGGCTGCGTAGCGTTTTGGCTGCGGTAAGGGTGAAACGGTGCGGTAAGAGCGCACCGCGTTTCCAGCGATGGAAACGGCACGGCAAACCCCACCGGGAGCAAGACCGAATAGGAACGACGTTGAGACGCAAGTCTCGGGTCCGTCCGGGCCAGTCGTTCGGGTAGGTTGCTTGATGCGCCGGGCAATCGGCGTACCAGAGGAATGGCCGTCACGTTTGCGGTACGAACCGCAGGCCTTACAGAACCCGGCTTATAGGCCGGCTGATATGTTCAAGGGGCGTCCGGCGGAGAACCCGCCGGGCGCCCCGCCATTTTTGGCATCGTCGCGGCAGCCTGATACAAAACGACAGCCTGCCAAGAGGGAAAGAAACGTCTCATGAAAAAATTGCTTTTCGCCGCAGCCATTACCGCCGTCTTGGCCACGGCCCTGCCCTACGGCGCCATGGCCGCCGACTATCCGTCGCGGCCAATCACCTTGGTGGTGCCGCTGAGCGTCGGCGGCTCGACCGACGTGATCGGACGCATCATCGCGCAGGGCATGGGCGAGGCGCTCGGGCAAACCGTCATCGTCGAGAACACCACCGGCGCCGGCGGCACCATCGGCGAAGGCCGCATCTCGCGCGCCGCGCCCGACGGCTACACCATCGGCATCGGCCAATGGGGCACCAATGTCGCGACCGGCGCGATCTACAATCTGCCCTACGACCTGATGAAGGATTTTGAGCCGGTCGGCCTGATCGCCACGCAACCCTTCTTCATTACCGGCCGCAAAACCATGCCGGCCAACAACTTGAAGGAGTTGATCGCCTGGTTGCGCGAGAACGGCGACAAGGTCAATGTCGGCAACTCGGGCGTCGGTTCGCCGAGCCACGTCGGCGCCATTTTGCTCCAGACAGCCGTCGGCGCGCCGCTCACAATGGTGCCCTTCCGCGGCGCCGGGGATTCGACCTCGGCTCTGCTGGCCGGACAAATTGATCTGCTGCTGAATACACCGGCGCTGTCGGTGGCGCAGATGAAAGCCGGGACAATCAAGGTTTATGCCGTCACCGCCAAAGAGCGGATCGCATCCGCGCCCGACGTTCTGACCACCGACGAGGCCGGCTTGCCCGGATTCTATTTCTCGTTCTGGCACGCGATCTGGGCGCCGAAAGGCACGCCGAAGGACATCGTCGCCACGCTCAATGGCGCGTTGAAAAAAGCGCTGGCCAATCCGGCGACGCGCAAGAAGCTCATTGATCTGGCGCAGGATATTTTCCCGCTCGAGCAGCAGACGCCGGAAGCGCTGCGCACCTTCCAGCAGGCCGAGATCGACAAATGGTGGCCGATCATCAAAGCGGCGAACATCAAGGTGGAGTAGGCGGCGGCAAAGTCTATTTGGCGCCGGCGCCGAGCCCGCCCAGCACCTTGGCCCAGAGCGAGACTTCGTCCTTGTAGAAGGTGTCGAAATAGACCGCGCCCCGGTGCGCCGGCGGCGGCACATCGTAGCCGAGGTCGGCAAAGCGTTTGACCACATCGGGATCGCTCAACGCGACATCGAGCGCCTTGCCCAGCTTCTCAATGATCGGGCGCGGCGTGTCCTTGGGCGCGGAGAGGCCGAACCAGACCGTGAGATTGAACTGCGGTAGCCCAGCCTCGGCGGTGGTCGGCACATCGGGCAGCATCGGCGAGCGTCTGTCGCCGGTCACGGCATAGGCCTTGAGCTTGCCGGTCTTGATATGGGGGGCGATGTTGACGATCTGGTTGCAGCCGAAGTCGACCGTGCCCGCCACCAGATCCATTGTCGCCTGCGGCGTGCCGCGATACGACGCCACGGTTGGGTGCACGTCCGCGACCGAATGGAAAACCGAACAGGCCAGGTTCGAGAGCGAGCCGACGCCGGCGTCGGCTTCCGTGACTTTTTTCTCGTTGGCACGCAAATAAACGACGAAGTCCTTCAGCGTATCGGCCGGCACGCCCGCGCGCGCGACCAGCACCACCGGCGAAATATTGACCAGGCCGATCTGCTCGAAATCGGCCGAGCGGTACGGCAAATCCTTGTTGAGAAATTCGGCCGCCGCATGGGTGCCGGAGCCCGACACCATGATGGTGTAGCCATCGGGCTTGGCCTTGGCGACGCGGTTCGAGCCGATGGTGCCGCCGGCGCCGCTGACGTTTTCGACGATGATCTGCTGGCCGAGCGCCTGCGACATAGGGCCGACAATCATACGCGCGGTGGTATCGGACGGGCCGCCCGGCGGGAACGGCGACACCAGCGTGATGACGCGGTCGGGAAAATTTTGCGCCGACGCCGCCGGCGCGAAGACGGCGAGCGCTAGGACCAGCGCTATGATTTTTTTCAAGACGAGCCTTTTTTGCCGCCGGCCTCGGGAAATATCCACATCGCCACCACGAAGAAAATCGCTATCAGCAACACGACCTTGTCGAACTCCGGCCGCACCGGTGAGCCGCTCCAAAAGCTCAATCCGGCCGCCACCAGCAGCACGACGATGGAGACGATGGCCTTAACGTCGGTCGGCATGGCCGCCCTCAGTTGGTTCCGACCGGCTGCGCCGCCGCCTGTTCGGGACCGGTCGGCTGGGCACGCAAATTGCGCTTGAGCCGGCGCGTGCTGTAGCCGTTGAACAAATGGCCGAGCAGGCCGCGATCGAGGTCGGAGGTGCCGAACAGCCAGTCGGCAATCGGGAACGTCAGGTTCATGTTCACTTCCATCATCAGTCGCGCGTTGTGGTGCGCGGTGTGATGGCGCCGCAGCGTGTTCACCAGCGGGCAATATTTGACGAACCAGCCCTCGTCGACGTGGCAGCAGAAATGCATGAACTCATAGACCAGATACATTCCGGTGGTGACGCACATGAACAGCCAGCCGACATTCGGCGCAAAGATCGCGCCGAGCGCGAGCGCGCACGGGATCGACATCAGCGTGAAGACCACCAGCGCGTAAGGCGGGAACACGGTCACGCGCCAATCCTTGTCGTCGCGGAAGCGCATCTCTTGGTCGCTGAAGAACTGATGGTGGTTGAGCGTGTGGCGTTCGTAGATCGCGCGCAGGCCCTTGATGTTCACCGGCCGGTGCATGACAAAACGATGCACGGCCCATTCGAAGATGTTGGTGAACAGAAACACCAGCGGAATGGTGAGCCATTCCAGCACGGTCACGTTGTGGATGTGCGAGACGTAGACGTAGAACACCGCCGCGCCCATCGCGTAAATCAGCACGATGTGGAAATAGCCGTTGTACCAGCCGACGATTCGGGACCGGTACTCGTTGCGAAAGTCGATCTGCCGCTGCGTGATCATCGCCGGCCCATGTTCGTTTTCGCCCTGCCCCTGATTTTATTTTCTCAAATCTATCATTCCACGGCGGGCGCGCAACCGCGGCCGTCAGCCCTACAAAGCGCCGATCGCCGCGTCGATCTCGCCGCCGCTGAGCCGCCAATCATTGTCGAGATTGGCCACGACTTTTTTCATGAACGGTTCGGCGATATGGATGGCGCGTTCGTTGTCACCCAGATAGTCGGCCAAAATCGCCAGCGCGAGCTGATGCGGACTGTCGCCTTCGTAGGTCCACTCAAAGCCGAATCTCGTGAAGCGCCTGACCTCGTAATGTTCGCCGAGCGGGGCCCCGTCCACCGTCACAACCAGACCGTCGATGGTGCGCCTGCCTTCATAGGTCTTCATCGCAGGTATCCTCAGCTTGCGGGGTCGACGCCCTTGGCGCGCAGCGTGGCGGCAGCGGCAGGCGCGGAGAGAAACCGGATCAGCGCCTTGGCCGCCTCCGGCTGCTTCGTGGATGCGCTCAAGCCTGAGGAAAAACCAATCTTGGTTTGCAGCTCCTCCGGGATCGGGCCGACCATATCGACGCCGGGGACATCGACGATGCGCGTAGCCACCACCACGACCATGTCGGCCTCGCCGCGCGCGACCACCTCGACCGTGTCCTCCGCTTCCATCGGCTTGAGCTTCGCCGCCATCTCGGCCTTGATGCCCATGCGCTCGAGCAGGCTGACGAAATAGATGCCGCTGGCGCCCTTGCCCGGGAACGCCACCGCCGTCGATGCCAGCAGCGCCTGCTTGAAGGCCGCGATCGACGAAATGTCCGGCTTGGGCGCGCCGCTCTTGACCGCGACGCCGAGACCGGCGCGGCCAATATCGCTGCGCGGACCGACGACCGTGCCGTCCTTGATCAAGGCGTCGACGATCGGCGGATTACCGACCACGACATCGAAGCTCTCGCCGGCTTCAATCTTGCGCTTGACCTCGGGGTTCACCCCGAAGCGCAGGTCGATCTTGTTGCCGGTCGATTTCTCGAACTGGCTGCACAGCTCGCGCACCGCGGCCTTGGGGCCGTTGCCGCTGAGCACTTTGAGCTCAACGGAATAAGCGGGCGAAGATGCGAAAAAGAGAGCGATGGCGAGAACGGGTACGGACGAAAGTTTCATGACAACTCATTCCAGTTTGATGTTGGCGTCCTTGATGACCGCGCCCCACTTCGCCATCTGGCCCTTGAGATAGTTGGTGGCCTCGGCCGGCGTGGAGCTTACGATCAGCACATTCATGTCGATGAATTTCTGCTTGACCGGCGGAAAGGTCAGCGCCGCGACCACGTCGTCGTGCACTTTGTTGACGAACTCGGCCGGGGTTTTGCCCGGCATGTACAACAGTTGCCCATCGGAGACGTCGAAGCCCGGCAGGCCGGATTCCGAAACGGTCGGAATATCCGGCGCAAAGGGAATGCGCGTCGCCGAGGTGACGGCGAGCGCGCGGACGGTGCCGCCCTGGATCTGCGACATCACCGACGGCAGCGTCGCGACCATAACATCGACGCGGCCCGCCATGAGGTCGGTGAGCGCCGGCCCGCCGCCGCGATACGGCACATGGGTCAAAGCGATGCCGGCGGTCCGGCTAAACAATTCGCCGCACAGATGCTGGATGGTGCCGGCGCCCGGCGAGGCATAAGTGGTCTTGCTGGGATTGCTCTTGGCGTGCGCGATGAATTCCTTGACCGTTTTCGCGGGCGAAGAATTCGGCACCAGCAGCACATTGGTGAAAACGGTGAGACGGGTGACCGCGGTCAAATCGATCAGCGGATCGTAACCCAGCGTCGGATAGAGGAAGGGATTGGTCGCCATGTAGTTGGTGGCGATGAAAATCGTGTAGCCGTCGGGCGGCGACTGCGCGGCGGCGAGCGCGCCGATATTGCCGCCGGCGCCGCCTTTGTTCTCGACCAGCACCGGCTGGCCCCAGATGTCGGACAAGCGCGCACCCAGCACGCGGGCAACCGGATCGCTCGCCCCGCCCGGCGGAAACGGCACGATGAAACGCACCGGGCGGTTCGGATAATTCTCGGCGTTTGCTGCAATCGGCGCGAACGGCACCGCGGCGGCGCTTGCCGCGAGCTGCAGAAATCGACGGCGTGGAAGTATCATGGCGTTGCCCTCCCCGCAGGCCGCCGCCAAGCCTAGCAGGCCTGGATTGCGGCCGACAGGCCGGGTCTACGCCACTACTTTCTGTAAGCCGCGATCACCGCCTCGCCGTCGGTGCCGGCCTTCTTCAGCCAATCCGCGGTGAGCTGCCCGCCGATCTTCTTGAAACCGGCAGCAAGCTCGGGGCTCGGCGGCAGCACCTTCATGCCCTTGGCCTTGAGCTGGTCGAGATACCACTGGTTCTTGTCCTGCCACATCTTCCAGCCGCGGGTCTCGGCGGTCGCCGCCGCCTTGAGCAGGGCGTCCTGCGTCGGCTTGTCGAGCGCATCGAACGCCGCTTTGTTGACGAATGTGACATTCTTCGGGATCCACGCCTTGGTGTCGTAGAAATGGTCGAGCGATTCCCAAACCTTGCTGTCATAGCCGGTGGCGCCGGATGAGATGAAGGAATTGACCACGCCGGTCGCCAGCGCCTGCGGCAGTTCCGCCGCCTGCACGGTCACCGATTGCGCGCCGGCCAATTCGCCGATGCGGGCGGTACCGACGTTATAGGAGCGCCATTTGAGGCCCTTCATGTCGGCGATCGAATTGATGTCCTTGTTGGCGTAGATGCCCTGCGGCGCCCACGGCACCGCAAACAGCACGATCAAGCCCTGCGCCGCGAGCTTCTTCATGATCACGGGCTTGGAGGCCTGCCAGAGCTTTTCCGCTTGCGGATAGCTGGTCGCCAGGAACGGAACGACGTCGACCCCGAACATCGGGTCCTCGTTCTCGTGGATCGAGAGCAGGACTTCACCGATCTGCACCTGCCCGGTCTGCACCGCGCGCTTGATTTCGGGCGCCTTGAACAACGAGGCCGCCGGATGAACGGTGATCTGCAGCTTGCCGCCGGTCGCATCGGCGACGTCCTTGGCAAAGAGCGCGAGGTTCTCGCTGTGCGGATTGTCCGCAGGATAGGCCGCCGGCAGATTCCATTTGATTTGGGCGAACACAGGTGTCGCGGCAAATGCAAATGCCGTGACCGCCGCCGCGAGGAATGCATGGGATTTTTTCATCAGACGCCCCTTTACTTTAACTGCGCGCAACGTAACGGATTGATTTTCAAGCCTAACACCACGCCTAGCCTTGCGGAAAGGCGAGATGCGGTAGCACCAGCACGATTTCCGGAAACTCCGTGATGATGAAGACCGCGACAATCAGCAATAGAAAGAACGGAAAGGCCGCACGCGCCACCGTGAAGGTGTCGCGCCCGCTCATGTTCTGCAGCACGAACAGGTTGAAGCCGACCGGCGGCGTGATCTGCGCCATCTCGACGTGGATAACGAGATAGACGCCGAACCAGACCAGATCGAGCCCGGCCTGCTTGATCATCGGCAGCACGATCACCATCGTCAGCACGATCATCGAGATGCCGTCGATCAGGCAGCCGAGGATGATGTACATGATGCTCAGATAGACGGCGAGCATGCCGGGCGTGAGATGCTGCCCCTTGACCCACTCGGCCAGCCCCGCCGGAATGCCGGTATAGGCCATGGCCGCGGTGGTATAGGCGGCGCCCGCCAGGATCAGCATGATCATGCAGGTCAACCGGGTCGCACTCATCACGCTGTCGAAAAAATTCCTGCGGCTGAGCGTACCGCTCCACCACGCTAGCAACAGCGCGCCGGAGACGCCCCATGCCGCGCATTCGGTCGCCGTCGCCAGACCCAGCACCAGCGATAAAAAGACGCCCAGGATCAACAGCAGGCACGGAATGAGTTTGGTCGACTCGCTCAGCTTCTTCAGAAACGGCATCGGCGGGTCGCGCGGGGGGACTTTCTTAGGATTGAGCAGCGACCAGATGATGATGTAGCCAGAATACAGCGCCATCACGAGAAAGCCCGGCAGGAAGCCACCGAGAAAAACCTGCAGCACCGACACGTTGGCGGTGACCGCGTAAACCACCATCGGGATCGACGGCGGGATCAGCAGCCCGAGCGTGCCGGAGCCTGCCAGCGAACCGAGGCTCATGTCCTTGTCGTAGCCGCGCTTCTCGAGTTCCGGCAACGCGATCTTGCCGATGGTCGCGCAGGTCGCGGCCGAGGAGCCCGACACCGCGGCAAAAATGCCGCAGCCGATCACATTCACATGGATCAGCCGCCCCGGCAGCCATTGCAGCCACGGCGACAGGCCACGAAACATTTCTTCCGACAGACGGGTGCGAAACAGTATCTCGCCCATCCAGATGAACAGCGGCAGCGCCGCCAGCGACCACGAAGCGCTTGCCGCCCACACCGTCGTCGCCAATACGGCGCCGACAGGAACCGAGGTCGTCAGCAACATGGCGACGAGACCGATCAGCCCGAGGCCGACCGCGATCCAGACGCCGCTGCCGAGAATAACGAGCAGAAGGGTCAGCAGAATAATCGACAGCTGGACTAGGCTGAGATCTGTCAGCATCAGCCCCCTCCGCCCGAGGCGATGCGCTCGACGAACTCATCGGGCGAGGCCGGCGGTTCTTTTTCGTAGGTCGGCTTGTTGCCTTGGAGCACGTGGACCATCTCGTCGATCAGCGCGATCGCCAGAATGACCAGGCCGCCGGTAAAGCCGAGCTGGGGAAACCACAGGGGGATTGCCAGCACGCCCTGCGCCATGTCGTGAAAACGCCACGAGTCGTACGTCATCGAGACGGCGTACCAGGCGAAATAGAGCGTGAAGGCCGTCGCGATGCTGAGTGCAAACACTTCCAAGGCCCAGCGTTTTTTGCCCGTGAGCTGCTCGAGCAAAATTCCGACGCGGATGATTTCGCCCTTCTTGAAGGTATGGGCGAGGCCGAGAAACGACATCGCCGCCATGCACCACGACGCGATGTCGTCGCCGGCCGGGATATTGAGCCCGAACTGGCGGCCGAGCGACATGAACATCATGATGCCGAAGATCAGGACAAGAAACGCGCCCGCCGCATAGCCCGCGAACAGATAAAGCCGGTCGAGAAAAACGCGCATCATCCCCCTCATTTTTCGCATGATGGCGGTTGGTTTAGGTGGCAGCAATAGATTTCAATGCAAGGCAGCCAAGAGGCTTGTCTAACGCGCTACAGGCTGGACATAGTGCGCCGCTACAGGACGACGCCATGCCCACCAAGACTGCAACCAAGACCTCACCGCAACTCTGGGATTTCTGGATCGACCGCGGCGGTACCTTCACCGACGTGGTGGGAAGGCGTCCGGATGGCACGCTAGTGGCGCATAAGCTGCTCAGTGAGAACCCGGAAGCCTATGCCGACGCCGCCGTGCAAGGCATCCGCGACCTCTTGAGCCTGAAAACCGGCGAGCCGATCCCGCCCGGCCGGGTCGGCGCGGTCAAGATGGGCACAACTGTGGCTACGAATGCGCTGCTCGAGCGCAAGGGCGACCGCACGCTGTTGCTGATCACCAAGGGTTTCCGCGACGGGCTCAAGATCGGCTACCAGGCGCGGCCGAAGATTTTCGCACGCCCCATCATCAAGCCCGACATGTTGTACGAGCGCGTGGCCGAGGTCGACGAGCGCGTGCGTGCCGACGGCACGGTCGAGCGCGCGCCGGACCTGGCGAATGTGCGGCGCGATCTTGAAGCGGCCAAGGCGGACGGCATCGCCGCGGTCGCGATCGTGTTCATGCATGCCTACCGGTTTCCGGAACACGAGCAGCAGGTGGCGGCGCTGGCGCGCGAGTTGGGCTTTGCGCAGGTGTCGGTCAGTCATGAAGTGTCGCCGCTGATCAAGCTGGTCGGCCGCGGCGATACCACGGTGGTGGACGCCTATCTATCGCCGATCCTGCGGCGCTACGTGGCGCGCGTCGACAAGGACCTCGATTCAAAGCGATCCGCTGCGCGGCTGATGTTCATGATGTCGTCGGGCGGGCTGACGGCGGCGGAATTATTCCGGGGCAAGGACGCGATCCTGTCGGGGCCGGCCGGCGGCGTCGTGGGCATGGCGGAGACCGGTCGGCAGGCCGGCTTCGACCGGCTCATTGGATTCGACATGGGGGGCACCTCAACCGACGTGTCGCATTTCGACGGCGAATACGAGCGCGCCTTCGAAACCGAGGTCGCCGGTGTGCGCATGCGCGCGCCGATGATGTTGATCCATACGGTGGCCGCCGGCGGCGGCTCGATCCTGCATTTCGACAGCGCGCGCTTCCGCGTTGGGCCCGACAGCGCCGGCGCCAATCCGGGCCCCGCCTGCTACCGCCGCAACGGGCCGCTGGCGGTGACCGACGCCAATGTCATGGTCGGCAAGCTGATCCCGGATTTCTTCCCGAAGATTTTCGGACCCGGACAGGATCAGCCGCTCGACGGCGGCGCAGTGCGGCACGGCTTCAACAATCTGGCGCAGAAGATCGGCGGCAAGACGCCCGAAGAAATCGCCGACGGATTCATCACTATCGCGGTCGAGAACATGGCGAACGCGATCAAGAAGATTTCGGTACAGCGCGGCTATGACGTGACGCGCTACGCGCTCAATTGCTTCGGCGGCGCCGGCGGCCAGCACGCCTGCCTGGTGGCCGACGCGCTCGGCATGACGCGGGTGCTGATCCATCCGTTCTCCTCGCTGCTCTCCGCCTATGGCATGGGGTTGGCCGACATCCGCTCGACGCGGCAGCAGGCGATCGAACTTGGTTACGGCGCCAAGGCGCTGGCCGCGCTCAAGCGCGAGAGCGCGCGGCTCGGTCGCGAGGCAAAAGCCGAAGTCGCCGGCCAAGGCGTGCCCGTTGGAAAAATCAAAATATTCGCGCGCGCGCATATTCGTTATGCCGGCACCGATACCGCGCTGGTGGTGGCCGCCGGCACCCTGCCCGCGATGAAGCGCGCCTTCGAGAAGGCGCACAAAGCGCGCTTCGGATTTATCGACCGCACGAAGCAGGTGATGGTCGAGGCGGTGTCGGTCGAAGCAGTCGGCGGCGGCGCCAAGTTCAGCGAGAAGGCGGTCGGCGCCAAGCGCGGCAAGCTGCCGCAACCCGCGCGGCGCACCAAATTTTTCTCGGCCGGCGCCTGGTACAAGGCGAACGTCTACACGCGCGATCAGCTCAAACCCGGCTCACGCGTCATGGGCGCCGCCATCATCATCGAGCCGCACCAGACCATCGTGGTCGAGCCCGGCTGGCAGGCCGAGCTGACTCGCAAGAACCATCTGGTTCTCACGCGCGCGAAAAAACTCAAGCGCACCCATGCCATTGGCACCCATGCCGATCCGGTGATGCTGGAGGTGTTCAATAACCTGTTCATGTCGATCGCCGAGCAGATGGGCGTGTCGTTGCAGAACACCGCCTATTCGGTGAACATCAAGGAGCGGCTCGATTTTTCCTGCGCGGTGTTCGCGCACGACGGCACGCTGGTGGCGAACGCGCCGCACATGCCGGTGCATCTGGGCTCGATGGACCGCTCGGTCGAGACCATCATCCGCGACAACAAAGGCAGGATCAAACCCGGCGACGTCTACGCCATCAACGCGCCCTATAACGGCGGCACGCATCTGCCGGACATTACGGTATGCACGCCGGTGTTCGACGACAATAAGAAAAAGATACTGTTCTGGGTTGCCTCGCGCGGTCATCACGCCGATGTCGGCGGCATTTCGCCCGGATCGATGTCGCCGAATGCCACGACCATCGAGCAGGAAGGCGTCTATATGGACAACTTCAAGCTGGTCGACCGCGGCCGCTTCCGCGAGAAAGAGCTGATGGCGGCGCTCACCGGCGCGAAATATCCGGCCCGCAATCCGGTGCAGAATATCAACGACATCAAGGCGCAAATGGCGGCTAACGAAAAGGGCGTCGCTGAGCTACGCAAGATGGTGGTCCATTTCACGCTGCCCGTCGTGAAGGCCTATATGCAGCACGTGCAGGACAATGCGGCGGAAAGCGTGCGTCGCGTGATCGACCGGCTGCACGACGCTGAGTTTTCCTACGCGATGGATCAAGGCACCGTCATCAAGGTCAAGATTACCGTCGACAAGCACAAGCGCGAGGCGACCGTCGATTTCACCGGCACCTCGCCGCAGCAGCCGACCAATTTCAACGCGCCCGAGCCGGTGACGCGGGCGGCCGTGCTCTACGTATTTCGCGTGATGGTGGACGACGACATTCCGATGAACGCCGGCTGCCTGCGGCCGATCAATATCGTGATGCCGCCGAAGTCGATGTTGACGCCGGAATATCCGGCCGCGGTGGTGGCCGGCAATGTCGAGGTGTCGCAGGCGGTGACCAACTGCCTGTTCCTCGCGCTCGGCGCGCTCGCCGCGGCGCAAGGCACCATGAACAATCTCAATTTCGGCAACGCGCGCTATCAATATTACGAGACGATCTGCTCGGGCTCGCCGGCCGGTCCCGGCTTCAACGGCACCGATGCCGTGCACACCCACATGACCAATACTCGGCTGACCGATCCGGAAGTTTTGGAATTCCGCTACCCGGTGGTGCTGGAGGATTTCCACATCCGCGAAGGCTCCGGCGGAGGCGGCCAATGGCACGCCGGCGGCGGCATCCGCCGCACCATCCGCTTCCTGGAAAAAATGGAATGCACGATTTTATCCGGCCATCGCCAGGTGCGGCCGCCGGGGCTGGCCGGCGGCGAGGCCGGCCAGATCGGCGAGAACTGGGCGCGCCGCAAGGACGGGCGGATGGAACGGCTACAAGGCTGCGACGAAACCGTGATCGACGCCGGCGAAGCCGTCATTATTCAAAGCCCGACGGCGGGGGGTTACGGCAAACCGGATGCGCGTTAATTGACGTAAATCGACAATATTAAGCATCAGCCCCGCTTGCGCTTGATTTCGCCCCATTCGGGCACGACTCTAAGAGAATGCGCAAAACGATTCCGCTCGCCCTCCTGCTCGCCACGCTGGTCCTGCCGGCGCTAGCGGACAGCTATCCGGTCGATGGCAAATGGGGCCAGAGTTCAAGCTCGGACAACGGCGCGATCGATTGCTCGGGCAAGCGCGTCATCACCTTCAACGGCAATCAGCGGCAGGATAGCAGTGGCGGCGTGCCGGCCTACCGCAACAAGTCAGTGACGGCGGAAGGTTCATCGTACCGCGTGGTCGACCAATTCACGTCCGGGCAGATCAGCAATGGCAGCGTCAGCTACACGCTACGCCAGGTCGACAACGACCATATCGTGATGCAGCAGCAGCAGGGCGGAACGATCAAGCTCCAGCGCTGCAAGTAATTTCCCGAGACTAGTTCCTGGCGATGATCTCGCGCTCGTCGCGATGCACCGGCGTTGGGTCGGTGAGCTTGCCAGCCAAACGGCGCAGCGGCATCGAAGGGCGACGGCGCTTGAGCGCGCTACGGCGGCGGCGGCGCGGACGCACCGTGTCGATACGCACGCCGCCGATGCGGGCGAATGGCTCGCGCAGGCCACCGTCTTCTTCGGTGACCAAGAGCGGCAGGCCCAGCACATTGGCCCAGGCGCGCCATTCGGCGAACGCCTCATCGGCCTCGCTCGAGACGAACAGCGGCAGCGACAACGAAGGATCTTTGTGTTCGAGAACGACGGCGGCTTCCGCCTCGCCCTCGCCTGCGGTCACCTTGATGGCGATACCGGTAAAGGCCGAGACCGGCATGTTGAGCGCCATGCGCATGCCGGAAAGCGAGCGGCGGACCACGACGCGTTCGCGGTAAAGCTCCACGTGCCGCACCCGCTCGTCGGCCACGGCATCGGTTGCCGCAAAGCGCGCCGGCAGGCTGAACGGGTCGAGCCGCAACGCGCGGCTCGACCCGGCGGGCATTCCGCCACTTCGCATTTGACGCCTCGAAACTCCCACGCCGGGCTTATTGCTCCGGTCGTGCCGAGATCATGGCGGAAAGGCGTCCGAATCCGCTTAATGTTCGCGGTTAACCGATTCTAAGGTGGCGTGCTTTGTGCCGCATGATTGACGAGGCGTTGCGAACCATGATTGACGAGACCTTGCCAAGCTCGCGCGAAATATTCGCACCGGCTGTTGAATCACGCCGGATTTAGGCCCATTTGAGTGAAATCCATGCGCGCCCCCTCCTCATTGTTCGACCAGACCGCGCTTGCCGACCGCGCCGAGCGGCTGGTCAAGGCTGCGCGCGCGGCCGGCGCCGACAGCGCCGACGCGGTGGCAGTCCGCGGCATGTCGCTGTCGATCGAGGTGCGCGACGGCGCGGTGGAAGAGAGCGAGAGCGCCGAAGGCGACGATCTCGGCCTGCGCGTGCTCGTCGGCAAGCGACAAGCAGTAGTCTCGACCAACGACACCGCGAGCGACGGCAGCGCGGCGCTGGCAGAACGCGCGGTGGCGATGGCGCGCGCGACTCCCGAAGACAAATATGCCGGGCTCGCGGACGAGGCGCTGCTGGCGCATGATTTTCCCGATCTCGATCTGATCGATCCGGACCTGCCGAGCGTCGCGCAACTTGAGGCTATGGCGCGAACGGCCGAACAGGCCGGTATGGCCGTCAAGGGCGTCGCCAAGTCGGGCGGCGCCTCGGCCTCGGCCGGCATTGGCGGCATGGTGCTGGTCACCAGCACCGGATTTCGCGGCGCTTACCTGGGTTCGAGCCACGGCGTCTCGATGACCGCGATCGCCGGGACCGGCACCGGCATGGAGCGCGACTACGATTATTCGAGCGTGCGGCACGCTTCCGATTTGGAGAGCCCGGAGAAAACCGGCCGCACCGCCGGTGAGCGCGCTGTCGAGCGGGTCAATCCGCGCAAGGTGACAACCCGCAAGGTGCCAGTGGTGCTCGACCCGCGCGTCGCCGGCTCGCTGGTCTCGCATCTCGCCAGCGCGGTGAACGGAGCGTCGGTCGCGCGCAAGACCAGTTTCTTGCGCGACAAGATGGGCGAGAAACTGTTCGCCGGCGGCATCCGCATCATCGACGACCCTCTGCGTAAGCGTGGGCTGCGCTCGCATCCCTTCGACGGCGAAGGCGTCGCCGGCAAGACGCTGGCGCTGATCGACGACGGCGTGTTGCGCTCCTGGATTCTCGATTGCGCGACCGCGCGCGAACTCGGTCTCACTACCACCGGCCATGCCAGCCGCGGCGTGTCCTCGACGCCCTCACCGGGCGCCAGCAATTTGCATCTGGAGGCGGGCTCACTCAGCCCCAAGGCGCTCATCGCCGATATCACGGACGGCTTCTACGTCACCGACCTGATCGGTATGGGCGTCAACATGGTGACCGGCGATTACAGCCGCGGCGCCTCCGGCTTCTGGATCGAGAACGGCCAGCGGACCTATGCCGTCAGCGAAGTCACCATCGCCGGACATTTGCTGGATATTTTCCGCAGCCTAACGCCCGCCAGCGATCTCGAATTCCGCTACGGCATCAATGCGCCGACGGTGCGGCTGGAGGGCCTGACCGTTGCCGGGCAATAAGCATGATTCCGAAAAGTGGGAACCGGTTTTCGGACAAGATCATGCGTAGACAAGATGAGCCCGCAACACTACGGGTGCCCCTCGAAACCGTGATGCGCGAGGCCGGCGAACTGGCGCGCACCACCGCGCGCGGGCCGTTCAAGCGCTGGACCAAAGGCAACGACAATTCGCCGGTGAGCGAGGGCGACATCGCGGTCAATAATCTGCTGCGCGTTCGTCTCGGAGAACTCGTGCCCGGCGCCGGATGGCTGTCGGAGGAAACCGAGGAGCCGCCGGACGGCGGTCTGCCGCTAACCTGGGTGGTGGATCCGATCGACGGTACCCGCGCCTACATCACCGGCCGCGCCGACTGGACCATCTCGGTCGCGCTGGTCGAGAACGCCCGCCCAATCCTGGCTGCGCTCTATGCGCCGGCGACCGACGAGATGTTCCTGGCGGCGCAAGGCACGGGCGCCGCGCTCAACGGCGCAAAAATCGCCATGAGTGGCGGCGCGCCGCTCGACGGCGCCCGGCTCGCCGGGCCGAAGCGCTATCTCGACAGGCTCGTCGACATAAACCCGAAAATTCTGGCGCAGCCCAAGGTGTTCTCGCTGGCGCTGCGATTCGCGCGCGTCGCGCGCGGCGACCTCGATGCCGCCTTGGCCTCGCCCGGCAGCCACGACTGGGACCTCGCCGCCGCCGACCTTTTGGTGCACGAGGCGGGCGGCGCGATGACCGATTTTGACGGCCGGCCGCTGCGTTATAAGGCCCCGCACGCCACGCAAGGCGCGCTGATTGCCGCCGGTCTCGCCCGCCATGGCGCGCTGCTTGACCTGCTGCGCACCCGCCGCGGCGAGTTTGCATAAATTTGGCCTATGTAGCTTAATCCGCCGCATCGCCAGCCGCCGCCGGGGCTTCTTCGAAGGATCAAGCCATGCCCGATAAGGTTCCCGGAAAACAATTGCTCCATCTCGTGTTCGGCAGCGAACTCTCCGAACTCAACGGCACGGAATTCAAGGACCTCGACAAGGTCGAAATGGTCGGCGTCTATCCGAACTACGCCACCGCCTATGCCGCCTGGAAGGCGAAGGCTCAACAAACCGTCGACAACGCCCACATGCGCTATTTCATCGTCCATCTGCACCGTCTGCTCGACCCCGATGCCGCGGGCCGGGCGGTGCGCTGAGCCGGGGGCCGATGCCGTTACTCAAGCGTATCGTCACCTCGTCGGCTTTTCAGGATACCGTCGCCACGATGGGCGCGTGGTATTTGCGGCTGGTCTGGCACAGCACGCGAACGACCATCGAGCCGACCGACATTTACGAAACGACCGAGAAACCGATCATCATCGGGCTGTGGCACGGCCAGCACTTCGTGGCGCCGTTCATCAAACGCAAAGGCGATAATTTCCCTGCCAAGGTTTTGATTTCGCGCCACCGCGACGGAGAGATCAATGCGCGCGCCGCCGAGAAACTCGGCGTCGGCACCATCCGCGGCTCGGGCGCTCATAACAATGAATTCAACCGCAAGGGCGGTGTTTCCGCTTTCGCCGAAATGCTGGAAGCGCTCAAAGACGGTTACAATATCGCGCTCACCGCGGACGTACCGAAAGTGGCACGTGTGGCCGGTTTGGGCATCGTGAAGCTGGCACAGCATTCGGGGCGGCCAATCTACGCGGGCGCGCTGGCGACGCAACATCGCATCCAGCTCAACAATTGGGACCGCAGCGCGGTCAATCTACCATTCGGCCGCTCGGCGGTCGTGGGGCGAGGGCCGATCTATGTGCCGCAGGACGCCGACGATGCGACGCTCGAGGCAAAGCGGCGCGAGATGGAAAACGCGCTCAACGACGCGACTGCGCGCGCCTACGCAATTGTCGACGGCAAAGGGAGCGCGCCGTGAGCGACCGGCTGCCGGCTCCGTTGCGCGTCTACCGGATGTTTTCGGTGGCGATGACGCCATTCACGCCGCTATTGCTGGCGCGGCGGCTACGGCGCGGCAAGGAGCATCGTCTGCGCCTGCCCGAACGGCGCGGCGTCAGCGTAATGGCACGGCCGCCAGGGCCGCTGATCTGGCTGCATGGGGCGAGCATCGGTGAATTGCTCAGCGTGTTGCCGCTGATCGAGCGCTTGCGCGCCCGCGAGGTCAATGTGCTGGTGACCTCCGGCACAGTGAGCTCGGGCGGGCTGGCCGAGCAGCGGCTGCCGCGCGACGTCATCCATCAATTCGTGCCACTCGACGTACCGATGTTCGTGCGGCGTTTTCTCAATCACTGGCAACCCGATCTGGCGCTGTTCGTGGAATCCGATCTGTGGCCTAACATCATGGTCGAGACGTCGCGGCGCGGCGTGCCGATGATGCTTATCAATGGCCGGTTATCGGAAAATTCGTTCCGGCGCTGGCGCTATCTGCCTGCGACCATTGGCGATTTGCTGCGGCGGCTGGATCTCTGCCTGGCCCGCACGCCAGCCGATGCTCAACGATTCGGTGAGCTTGGCGCGCCTCATGTGGTCACGACCGGCGACCTGAAGCTCGACGTGCCGGCGCCGCCCGCCGACAAGACCAAGATGGCGGACCTCAACGCCGCCATCGGCGGCCGCCCGGTGATCGCGGCGGCCTCCACCCATGCCGGCGAGGAAACCGCGGTGATCGACGCGCATCGGCGTCTGCGCGCCAATTTTCCGAGCCTGCTGACGATCATCGTGCCGCGTCATCCCGAGCGCGGCCCCGGCGTCGCCGAAATCGCGCGCGCCACCGGGCTGAAAATCAAGCTGCGCTCGCGCAACGAATTGCCCGACGCGACCACCGACATCTATGTGGCGGACACAGTCGGCGAACTCGGCATTATCTATCGCCTGGTGCCGATCGTCTTTGTTGGCGGCTCGCTGGTCCGGCACGGCGGCCAGAACCCGATCGAGCCGGCGAAACTGGGCGCCGCTATCCTGCATGGGGCTCATGTCTGGAATTTTGCCGAAATCTACGCCGCGCTCGATCAGGCGCATGGCGCCGAGAAGATCGAAGACCCCAGCAAGCTGACCGCAAGTTTCGGCGCCTTGCTGGCGCAGGCCGAGGCGCGGGCGCGCGTTGCCGACGCCGCGCGCGCGACGGTCGATGCGCTCGGCGGCGGGTTGGAGCGTACGCTCAAATCGCTCGACCCTTATTTGATGCAACTTACGTTGCGCCAGCGAGCCAACAATGCGTGACCCGGCATTTTGGTGGCGCGAGGCGGGCTTGTCCGCCGGCCTGCTGGCGCCTGTCGCGGCCTGTTACGGCGCGGTGGCTGCGCGGCGGATGGACAAGGCCGGCGCGCACGCCGGCGTGCCGGTGTTGTGCGTCGGCAATTTCACGCTCGGCGGCGCTGGCAAGACGCCGACCGCGCTATGGCTGGCTAAAACGCTCAAGGACGCCGGTGAGCGGCCGTTTTGCCTGAGCCGCGGCTATGGCGGCGGTACCGCCGGGCCAAAGCTCGTCGCCGACACAGATAGCGCCGCGCAAGTCGGCGACGAGGCGCTGCTTCTGGCGCGCATGGCGCCGACGATTATTGCACATGATCGCGTGGCCGGAGCCGACGCGGCACGCGCGGCCGGAGCCAGCGTCGTCGTGATGGACGATGGCTTGCAAAACTCATCACTCGCCAAGGATTTCACACTCGCCGTGGTCGATAGCCGGCGCGGCATCGGCAATGCTCAAGTGTTTCCGGCCGGTCCCTTGCGCGCGCCGCTTGCGGCGCAGTTGGCGCGCACCGACGCGCTGCTGGTGATCGGCAATGGCGATACCGGCATAACATCGGACTTGCCGGTTTTTCATGGCCGGCTGGTTCCCGATGCCGCGGCGGTAGCGGCGCTGAAAGGACGACAGGTGCTGGCTTTCGCCGGCATCGGCGATCCGGATAAATTCTTCGCAACCGTGCAAGCTGCTGGCATCGCGATCACGCAGCGCAAGCCATTTGCCGATCACCACCGCTTCACCGCCGAGGAAGCTGCCGGCCTGATCATGCAGGCCGAGCACGGCGGGCGGGCTTTGCTGACCACCGAAAAGGACCGCGCGCGCATGACGGGCGAACCGCTGCTGGCGGCGCTTGCCGCCAAGGCGCATGTGCTGCCGGTGACCCTGGTGGTGGATGAAGCGGAAAAGTTGCGGGCGCTGGTGGCAGCGAAACTGCGGCGATAATTACTTGGCGGCCTGCGGCTTGAGCCGCTGCATCACCGCCTGCGGCGAGGCGTAAGCCTCCTGCTGCTCGACGCTCCAGTATTTAAGCTCTTCGAGCGGGATCGGCACGCCGGTCACCACGCAGCGCACGAAGGCGCCGGGCTTAACCACGCGGAAATCGCCGTCGAGGTATTTGACCTCGGCCTCGCCGCTGGTCGGCGAATTGCGATCGTAGCGGTTGAGCAAGGCAGTCCTCCTGGGACCTGCGGCGCGGGATCGGTCGAAGATAAGGCTTTGACGGCGTCCGCGAAACCCCAAAACGGCGCTTTTCCCTTAAGAGCCGAATAAACTCCCCTGCTCGCCTGGGCCGCCGCGCGGCTTTGGCACTGCCTTGGGCACAGCCTTCGGCTTTGGCGCGCCCTCGCCGTCGGCGGTGGCGCCGACACGGCCGTCGGAAAATTCGATCTCCAGCCGTGTTCCGCCGCTGACAGCCGCGGCCGCGCGCAGCGGATGACCGTCGCCGTCGCGCACCAGCGCGAAGCCGCGCTTGAGTACGCCTTGGTATGAAAATGCTTTGAGCAATTGCTCGGCGCCGCGAACGCGATCCCAACGCCGTTCCAGATAATTTTCGTGCGCAAGCTCGCTGCGCTTTGCCAGCGCAATGACAATCTCACTACTGCGAGCCAACCGCAATTTTAGCAGCCGCGGCGTCAGGCGCGCGGCGGCGCGCGTCAGATGCGTGCGATGCAGTTGCGCGTTGGCATGCAGCGCACGCGGCAACCGCTTGGCCAATGTATCGAGCCGCTGGCGCGGGTCGGCGAGCAATTCGTCGGCCGCCGGCAAGGCGCGCGACAACAACCGCAATTCCTTGCGGCGCTGCTCGATGCCGCGCTGCCAGCACGCCAGCTTGCGGGCGCCAAGCCCGGACAGCGTCGCCAACAATTCGCTGCGCACCGGCACCGCCATTTCGGCGGCGGCGGTCGGCGTCGGCGCGCGGCGGTCGGAGGCAAAATCGATCAGCGTGATGTCGGTCTCGTGGCCGACCGCGGAGATCAGCGGGATCATGCTGTCGGCCGCCGCCCGCACCACGGCCTCGTCGCTGAACGACAACAGATCCTCGAGCGAGCCGCCGCCACGTGCCACGATGATCAGGTCCGGCCGCGGCAGCGCGCCGCCCTCGGGCAGCGCGTTGAAGCCGCGGATGGCATTGGCGACCTCGGCGGCCGAGCTTTCGCCCTGCACGCGCACCGGCCACACCAGCACGCGGCGCGGAAAGCGGTCGGCCAGGCGATGCAGGATGTCGCGGATCACCGCACCGGTCGGCGACGTCACCACGCCAATCACGTTCGGCAAAAACGGGATGAGCTGCTTGCGCGCCTCGTCGAACAGGCCTTCGGCGGCGAGCTTCTTCTTGCGCTCCTCCAGCAGTTTCATCAGCGCGCCGATGCCGGCGGGCTCCAGCGTGTCGATGACGATCTGGTATTTCGACGAACCGGCAAAAGTCGTGAGCTTGCCGGATACGATCACGTCGAGCCCCTCCTCGGGCTTGACCCGCATGCGCGCGAAATTGCCCTTCCAGATCACGCCTTCGAGTACCGCCTTGTCGTCCTTGAGGCGGAAGTAGCAGTGGCCCGAGGGCGAGGCGCCCTTGAAGCCCGACACCTCGCCGCGCACCCGCACGTAGCCGTAGTTTTCCTCGACGGTCTTGCGCAGCGCCGCCGACAGCTCGGAGACGGTCCATTCCACGACGTTGTTGAGAACTGCTTCAGGCATTGGGGCCGAATCTATTGAGGGGCCAAGCAGCCATGCTACACCAAATCGCGCACATCCCTTAAGGCCCGTCTTTCATGAACATCCTGATCCTCGGTTCCGGCGGACGCGAGCATGCGCTGGTCTGGAAAATGGCGGCGAGCCCGCTTAGCGACAAGCTCTATTGCGCGCCCGGCAATGCCGGCATCGCGCGCGAGGCGGAGTGCGTGGCCCTCGATCTCGCCGACCACAGGGCGGTGATCGCGTTCTGCCATACCAACAAGATCGATTTCGTCCTGGTCGGGCCGGAAGTGCCGCTGGTCGCCGGCATCGTCGACGACCTCGAAGCCGCCGGCATCAAGGCCTTCGGCCCCAGTAAATGGGCGGCGCGGCTGGAAGGCTCCAAGGGCTTCACCAAGGACCTGTGCAAGGCCAACAAGATTCCGACGGCGGCCTACGAGCGCTTCAAGGGCGCCGCTGCCGCCAAGGACTACGTGCGTAAAAAAGGCGCGCCCATCGTCGTGAAAGCCGATGGGCTGGCGGCTGGCAAAGGCGTAGTCGTTGCCGAAACCGTCGCGGAAGCGGAAGCCGCCATCGACATGATGTTCGGCGGCGGGCTCGGCGAGCGCGCCTGGGAGATCGTGATCGAGGATTGTCTGGTCGGCGAGGAAGCCTCGTTCTTCGCGCTGTGCGATGGCGAGACCGCCATCGCGTTGGCTTCCGCGCAGGATCACAAGCGCGTCGGCGATGGCGACAAGGGGCCGAACACCGGCGGCATGGGCGCCTATTCGCCGGCGCCGATCATGACGCCGGCGATGAATACGCGCGTGATGGACGAGATCGTCATGCCGACGGTGCGCGCCATGAAGGCGATGGGCGCGCCTTACAAGGGCGTGTTGTTTGCCGGATTGATGATCACCAAAGAAGGCCCGCAATTGATCGAATACAATGTGCGCTTCGGCGATCCCGAGACCCAGGTGCTGATGCTGCGCCTGATGTCGGACTTGGTGCCGGCGCTGATCGCGGCGCGCGACGGACAATTGAAGAATTTCGATCTGCGCTGGCTGCCGGACGCGGCGCTGACCGTGGTGATGGCGGCGAAGGGTTATCCGGGCCCTTACCAAAAAGGCACGCCGATCGAGGGCCTCGACGCCGCTGCCCAGATCGGGGGAGTGGAGATTTTTCACGCCGGTACGATGACCAAAACTGGGGAGGGCGAGAAAATATTTTCGAACGGCGGGCGCGTGCTCAATGTGTGTGCGCGCGGCAACACTGTGCGTGAAGCGCAACAGCGTGTCTATTCCGCGATCGATAAAATAAATTGGCCTGATGGATTCTGCCGCCGCGACATCGGTTGGCAGGCGATCGCGCGCGAACAGACTTAAATATTTTTAACTTCTTTCACGACTTCGTCATCGCGGAATCGAGTTCACTCTCAGTCTTTCGTCGCGTAGGCAACTCTAAGAGTCTGTTCCTGCACCGCGCACGCGCGAATAACCGCGGCATAAATCCATTTTCAACATGGCTCGCATGCGCGCGCCGCTGTTTCTTATCGCGCGCCGATTCCTATGTTGCGCGAACGGGCGATTGTTTTCAGGAGATTCGATCAATGAAGAAACTCGCAATCGGAGCGTCACTGGTATTGGCAGCGCTGGCTGCATCGCCAAGCTTCGCTGCCACTCGCCACATGAGCGCGGCGGCGGAGCAGGCTTACGCCGCCGCCAGCAACGAGCCGGTCACTGCCGAAGGCGGACTGACCACCCGCGAGCCGGGCGTGATCGCGAACGACGTTTACCGCGGCTGGGACCCGGATCCGAATATCCGTTTCCAGTTGCTGCGCGATCCGAACCTCACCTTCTAAGGCGAACGCGTAACCATCGACGACAACAAGGCCCGGCGCCCCCGCGCCGGGTCTTGCTTTTACGCTCTGTCATCCGGCGGTGCGACCGGGCATAATGCGGGCCATGCCCGATCTCGCCGAGCTGTTTCCCGGTTTTGCCTCGCACTGGATCGACACCTCGGCGGGCAAGATATTCGCGCGCGCCGGCGGTAGCGGGCCGCCGCTGTTGCTGCTGCACGGCTACACCGAAACCAACGTGATGTGGCACCGCGTCGCGCCGGCGCTGGCCAAGCATTTTTCGCTGACCATCCCCGATCTGCCCGGCTATGGCTGGTCGGCAGTACCGGAGGCCGACAAAGATCACGCCCCCTACGACAAGCGCTCGATGGCCAGAGCGATGGTCGAGGTGATGGAAAAACTTGGGGCTGTACGCTTCCGCATGGCCGGCCACGACCGCGGCGGCCGGGTCGCCTATCGTCTCGCGCTTGATCATCCCGGCCGGGTCGAGCTCATGGCGACGCTCGATATCGTGCCGACCTACGACATGTGGCACGGCATGGACGCCAACATGGCCATGAAAGTGTGGCACTGGCCGTTTCTGGCCCAGCCTTATCCGCTGCCGGAAATGCTGATCTCGAAAGCGCCGGTCGAATATCTCGAATGGAAACTGGCGAGCTGGGCCAAAGCAAAGGATTTGTCGGCCTTCGACCCGCGCGCGCTTGAGCATTATCGCGCGTCGTTTTCCGATCCGCTGCGTATCCACGCACAATGCGAGGACTACCGCGCCGGCTACGGCGCCGACCGTCTCAACGACGAGGCCGACCGCAAAACGGGCAAGACCATCGCCAGTCCGTTTCTGGCGCTGTGGGGCGGCGCCGGCATCGCCAACGAAACCAGCGGGCCGCTGGCGATCTGGAAACAATGGGCGCCGCAGGCAACCGGCCAGCCGATTGACTCCGGCCATTTCCTCACCGAGGAAAACCCCGACGCCACCGCCGAGGCGCTGCTAGACTTCATGGCAGCCTAAATCCGGAGATTCCTGACAATGCATCCCGTGTTGCGGCTCTACGAAGACGTGCTGTCGAGCGCCGAGACCATCGAATTCCAGTTGCCGCCACTGCCGCGTTTCATCTTCGTGGTGCACGGCTCGGCCACGATCGGCGGCGAGACGATCGCCGAAGGCGCGTCCTGGCAGGGCGAAGGCGCGGCGCTGGTCAAGCCCGGCGCCGGCGGCGTGACCTGCTGGCGTTGGGAGCTGGCGCGCGGCGACCAGGGCTCGACCATGGCCTGCGCCCCCGGCATGGCCTCTCACGAGAAGCTCACGGCCTATCTCGAAACTCTGCCGAAAGGCGACTTGCTGATGCGCGGCGACAGCGTCGCCTTCCCGCCCGGCGGCGTCGCTTACAAGCACTGCCACCAAGGCCCCGGCATCCGCTGCATGATCGAGGGCGGCATCCGCATCGACACCCACGGCCGCTCGACCTCGTATGGCGTCGGCGGCGCCTGGCACGAAACCGGGCCCGACCCGGTATTCGCGCAAGCGGCGATGGACCGGCCGAGCCGCTTCATCCGCGTGATGATCCTGCCGCGCGCGCTTGCCGGCAAAAGCTCGATCCAGTATCTGAACGAAGACGACAAGGCCAAGCCGAAGACACAGCAGTATAAAATTTACGCCGACGCGCCGATTTCGTTCGACGCCGCGCGCAAATAACGGCGCGCTATGGTGGCCGAAGCCGGACTCGCATTTCTCAAGCTGCTGCTGGGCCTCGGCGTCTTCGCCGTGCTCGGCTATGTCGGCAAGCGCCACGACAAGCGCATTGCCGGCGTGCTTCTGACCTTTCCGATCCTCAACGGCATCGGCATTCTCACCGGCAGCGACCCGCTCGCGGTCGCGGATTCGATCTTTGCCGTGGTCGTGTTCAACGGCCTGCTGCTGTTCCTGATGGTTTGGCTCTGCAACGCGCTGCCGCCACGCCATGCATCGCCAAACATGAAGCTGGTGGCCCGGTTGATCGTCTGGACCGCGGTCTGGGCCATCGGCGCGCCGCTGGTCATCGTCTGGCACGATCATCTGCCGGGCGTACTCGGATTGCTGTTGATCCAATGTTGTATTGCCGCAGCCGCGATTGTTTTGTTCTGGAAGTCGGACCCGCAGGATCTGACCGCCGCGTCCGATCCCACGCCGCCATCGCCGTCTCACCTCCGGGCGCTGATCGCGTTCTGGAGCGACCGCAGCGGCCTGTTGAGGCTGGCGTTGTTCGCCGTGTCGTTCGGTGTTCTGCTGTTTGCGGCCTATGCCTATGAGGCAAAATGGGTCGGCATGCTGAGCGCCCTGCCGGTGCCGGGCCTGTTCGCGGTCGCGACCCTGTCGGTGATCGAGAAGAAGGAATACTTTGAGCGCATGCGCGACACCGTGCTGTTCGGGCCATTCTCGGTCATCGTTTTCAATTGGCTTTATGTTCAGGCCGTAATCCGCCTGCCGGCCGCGCCGTTCGAGCGCACCGCCTTCGGCATTATTGCGATGTTGCTGCTCTTGCTGCTCGATGCGATTTTCATTTTCTGGTCGACACCGCTGTTGGCGCGGCTGTTCAGCCGTGTGTTCGCGGAGCGGCGCAGGCTATAGTCCATGACCGGGATCGACCGCCAGCAGGTTTTTTCCGGCACCAAGGAGGCGGCAGGTGCGCTCGCGCTCGATAGCGCGCGCCTTGAGCAATACCTGACGGCGCATGTGAAAGATTTCGCCGGCCCGCTGACGATCAAGCAATTCAAGGGCGGCCAGTCGAACCCGACTTATTTGTTGGAGACGCCGGCGCAGCGTTACGTGTTGCGCCGCAAGCCGCCCGGTAAATTGCTGCCGTCGGCGCACGCGGTCGATCGCGAATACCGCGTGATCGGCGCGCTACATGCACAAAATTTTCCGGTGGCCGAGCCGCTGGCTTTTTGCGCGGACGAGAGCATCGCCGGCACGCCGTTTTATGTGATGGGTTTCGCGGACGGCCGCGTGTTCTGGGAGCCGCAGATGCCGGGCTCGAACGCAAGCGAACGCACCGCCGTCTATGACGCGATGAACGCCACCATCGCGCGCCTGCATGCGTTCAATCCGGCCAAGATCGGCCTCGCCGATTTCGGCCGTGGTGAAAATTACGTCGCGCGTCAGGTCGAGCGCTGGTCGAAGCAGTACCGCGCTTCCGAAACCGAAAAGGTCGACGCCATGGAGCGGCTGATCGCATGGCTGCCCCAGCACATTCCGCCCAGCGGGCCGGCGCGGCTGGTGCATGGCGACTACCGGCTCGACAATCTGATCCTCGCCAAGAATACGCCGAACATTCTCGCGGTGCTGGATTGGGAACTGTCCACGCTCGGCGATCCGCTCGCCGACTTCACCTATCACCTGATGGCCTGGCACATGCCGCATTCGGAAAGCGCGGCGGGGACCGCCGCACTGGCCGGGCACGATCTCAAGACGCTCGGGATTCCGCCGATGGCGGACTATGTGGCCGCCTATGTTGCGCGCACCGGGCTCGACCCGCGCCCAGCGCTGCCCATTTATCTCGCCTATAATTTCTTCCGCATCGCCGCCATTTTACAAGGCATTATCGGCCGCGTGCGCGACGGCACCGCCGCATCCGAATTTGCCCCGGCCAAGGCTGAAATGATCCGCCCGCTCGCCGACAAGGCCTGGCAATTTGCCCAGCAAGCCGGCGCGCACTGAGCGTTACGGTCAACAAATCCTTTCCAAGCTCGGCCGGATTTTGCGCCATCCCGACGCGTAAAATTGAGACCTGTTTTGTAAGGTCGCGGCCCATGAGGAAGGAATCCACTAGCCGCGTTTCCAGCACCGGCGTTTTCGCCGTTATGCCGAAGAGCGCCATCGCGCCACGAAAGCCGCTGCGGAGGCGCCTGGACGAGCGCGCCGAGGAAAAACCCGCGCCTGAGCAGGCCGCGCCGCCGCCCGGCATGGGCATCGTCGTGGACAAATCGGCCTAGCGCCGCGCGGCGAAAAAGTCGCGCAGCAACGCCGCGCATTCGTTTTCATTGATGGCGCCATAGACCTCCGGCCGGTGATGGCAGGTGGCTTGGGTAAAGAACCGCACGCCGTTTTCCACCGCCCCGCCCTTGGGATCGCCTGCGCCGAAATAAAGCCGCCGGATGCGCGCAAAGGTCATCGCGGCCGCGCACATGGCGCAGGGCTCTAGCGTCACATAGAGATCGCAATCGGTCAGCCGCTCGGTCTTGAGCTCCGCGGCCGCCTGCCGGATCGCCAACAGCTCGGCGTGCGCGGTGGGGTCCTTGTCGCCGAGGGTGCGATTTCCCGCGCGCGCGATGACCTCGCCGTCGCGCACGATGACGCAGCCGACCGGCACCTCGCCGCGTGTTTGCGCGGCGCGGGCCTCGTTTAGGGCAAGCTCCATGAAAGTCGTCACGCTCGTATCGTCTCCCGAACTCTGCTATCAGGCCGCAACCTTATTGCGATTTCAGGCATGCCCGACAAGAGCAATCAACAAAATCCCGGCGAGCGCATCGCCAAGGTGATGGCCCGCGCAGGCCTTGCCTCTCGGCGCGAGGCGGAAACCTGGATCGCCACCGGGCGCGTTGCCGTCAACGGTGCGGTGATCAACTCGCCCGCGCTTAACGTAACCACGTCCGACCGCATCGCGGTTGACGGCCAGCCGCTGCCGCGGCGCGAACGGACACGGCTGTTCCGTTACCACAAGCCGCGCGGGTTGGTGACGACGCATTCCGATCCGGAGGGGCGGCCGACCATCTTCGCCGCGCTGCCGAAGGACCTGCCGCGGTTGATCAGCATCGGCCGGCTCGACATCAACACCGAAGGCCTGCTGCTGCTGACCAATGACGGCGGACTGGCGCGCGTGCTCGAATTGCCGGCGACCGGCTGGCTGCGGCGCTACCGCGTGCGCGCCAAGGGGCGCGTCATACAGCCCGCGCTCGACAAATTACGCGCCGGCATCACCGTCGCAGGCGTGCATTACGGGCCGATCGAGGCCACGCTCGACCGCGAACAGGGCGCCAATGTCTGGCTCACGATCGGCATTCGCGAAGGCAAAAATCGCGAAGTGCGCAAGGTTCTGGAGACCCTCGACCTGCAGGTGAACCGGCTGATCCGCGTGGCGTTCGGGCCGTTCGAGCTGGGCGACCTTGGCGACAGCGAGGTCAAGGAAATCGAGTCGCAGGCGCTGCGCACCGAACTCGGCGAGAAGATCGTGGCTGAAGCCAGCGCCGACTTCGACGTGCCGTTGATCGAGCATGACGCGCGGCCGATTTCTCCACGTCAGCCTGAGACGCGCGTCAAGCGCGACTCGCACGACGAGGAACCGCCGCAGCGCGGACATCCGAACGACAAGAAGAAGCAACCGCGCCGCGACCGCACCGGCGGCCCGCGGCCATCGAGGCCGCGCTAATGCGCGTCGTCGGGGGCAGATTGCGCTCGCGCCCGATTGCCGGGCCGAAGTCGGATTCGCTGCGCCCGACCGCGGACCGCCTGCGCGAGTCCCTGTTCAATATCCTGATCCATGCCTACGGCGACCCGGTAACCGGCGCGCGCGTGCTCGATCTATTTGCCGGCACCGGCGCGCTGGGCATCGAGGCCATTTCACGCGGCGCTGCCTATGTGCTGTTCGTCGATGACGGCGTGCAGGCGCGGGCACTGCTGCGCGACAATACCGAGCAGCTCGGCCTGGGCGGCGTCAGCCGGATTTTCCGGCGCGACGCGACGAAATTGGGGCCGGCACATCCACTTGAGCCATTCACGCTCGCTTTCCTTGACCCGCCCTACCGCAAGGGTCTCGCCGAAAAGGCTTTGGCCGCGGCCCGCGACGGCGGCTGGCTGACGCCCGGCGCGCTGGCCGTGGTGGAGGAAGCGGCGGATGCCGGTTTCAAGACGCCGGAAGGGTTCGAAGAGCTGGAGCGGCGCGATTACGACACCACGGAGCTGGTGTTTTTGCGTAACGCGTGAGCGTTACTTTCGCCCGAACAGCCGCTCGATATCGGTGAGCTTGAGTTCGACATAAGTCGGGCGGCCGTGATTGCACTGCCCCGAATTGGGCGTCTCTTCCATCTCGCGCAGCAGCGCGTTCATCTCTTCCGGCTTGAGCCTGCGCCCGGCCCGCACCGAGCCATGGCAGGCCATGGTGGCCGAGACGTGCAACAGGCGGCGCTCCAAAGGCAGATCATCGTCCCATTCCGCCATGTGCTCGGCGAGATCGCGCAGCAGGCCGCGCACGTCGACCTCGCCCAGCATCGACGGCGTCTCGCGCACCGCCACCGCGCCCGGCCCGAATTCATCGATCACCAGGCCGAAGCGGGCCAGTTCGCCGGCGCGCGCGGAGAGCCGCGCGGCGTCGGCGTCATCCATCTCGACGATCTCCGGAATGAGCAGGATCTGCCGCCCGACGCCGGCCTTGTCGATCGCCGCCTTCATCCGCTCGTAGACGATGCGCTCGTGTGCAGCGTGCTGGTCGACGATCACCAGTCCGTCGCGGGTCTGCGCCACGATGTAGGTCTCATGCACCTGCGCGCGCGCAGCGCCAAGCGGGCGCTCGATCAATTCGGCCGCAGGTTCAAAGCTCTCGACGCGGGCGTCGACGGAAGGCTCGCCGACCTCGAAGACGGCTTGGGCGGCTTCGGCAAACCCGAGCGCGGCGCCGCCGCGTGACAAGGGCACCGGTCGTGCCGGCGAGCGCCGCCAGTCATATCCCGCGCGCCGCGCGATCGTTACGGGGCGGAACGCGGCGATGGTAGCGCTGCCGCCGGTGGTCGCGGCGCGCTGGCCTTCGCGCACCAGCGCCTCTTTCAGCGCACGCACGATCAGTCCGCGCACCAAGCCGCCGTCGCGGAAACGCACTTCGGTCTTGGCCGGATGCACATTGACATCGACCTCGCGCGCATCGAGCGTGACGAATAGTGCCAGCAGCGGATGGCGGTCGCGCGGCAGATAATCGGCATAGGCGCCGCGCACCGCACCGACCAGAAGCTTGTCGCGCACCGGGCGGCCATTGACGAACAGATATTGCCCGAGCGAGTTGGCGCGCGACAGCGTCGGTAGACCGGCAAAACCCTCGACCCGCACGCCCTCGCGCTCGGCATCGACGGCAACCGCATTGGCGCGGAAATCCGGACCCAGCACGTCGCCCAGCCGCGCGAGTTCGTCATGGGCCGCATCCCAGGTGACGGGCGCGCGCTCCTCGCCGGCCAGCGTGAAGGCGACATCCGGCCGGCTCATGGCGAGACGCCGCACGACTTCGCGCACGGCTTCGGCCTCGCTGCGGTCGGTCTTGAGGAATTTCAGCCGCGCCGGGGTGGCGTAAAACAGGTCGCGCACCTCGACGCTGGTGCCCTGCCCGAGCGCCGCCGGCCTCACGGCGGATTTTTCGCCGGCATCGACGGCGATGGTCCAGGCATGCGGCTCGCCTTTGTGGCGAGTGGTAATAGTCAACCGCGCTACCGCGCCGATCGAGGGCAAAGCCTCACCGCGAAAGCCGAGCGTGTCGATCGCCAGCAGATCGTCACCGGCGAGCTTGCTGGTGGCGTGGCGGTCGACCGCGAGCGCCAGATCGGCGCGCGTCATGCCCTCGCCGTCGTCGGTGACGCGGATTAGCCGGCGGCCGCCACCGTCGGTCAGCACGTCGATACGATGCGCGCCGGCATCGAACGCGTTCTCGACCAGTTCCTTGACCACGCTCGCCGGCCGCTCGACCACCTCGCCGGCGGCGATGCGGTTGACCATGGCCTCGGACAGTTGGCGGACGGGCATAAAGGCAGCCTGATTCGGGTTCGCCCTGACCTTATCGGCGCAATAGGCCGCCCGCGAGGCAAAGGGCCGAGCTACCCCCGCTATTCAAAGCTTGGCTTGCGGCTGCGCAGGCTTTTGATGTCGGCGCGGTGCTTTTTGCCCTCGATCCGCAGCCGTTTCTGGGCGCGCGGCACCTTGGTGGCGCGGCGCGGAACCGGCCTGACCGCCGCCTGGCGGATCAGGTCGAACAGCCGCTCGCGCGCGTCGGCGCGGTTGCGTTCCTGATGGCGATGGCTCTGCGCGATGATGACGATGACGCCGTCTTTGGTGAGGCGTTTGCCGGCGAGCCGCATCAGCCGCACAGCGACGTCATTGGGCAGCGATGGTGAGGAGCGCACGTCGAAGCGCAACTGCACCGCCGACGACACTTTGTTGACGTTCTGCCCGCCCGGCCCGGACGAGCGCACGAAGGATTCCGACAATTCGTTGTCGTCGATCGAGATGGTGTCGGTGACGCGGAGCATGGTCCGCTAGCCGCCCGTCAAATACTTCTTCGCCAGCACCTTGCCCTCTTCGACCGATGGCTGGTCGAAGGCATCGACGCCGATGAGATGCGCGGCGATGATGGTCTCCAGCATGAAATGCATCAGCAATTCGCCGAGTGCCTCTTCGTCGAGCCGGGCGAGATGCAGCGTGCGCACCGGGCAGCCGTTTTTGGCGAGCGTCTCGGCGGTGGCGCGGCCTTCGGCCGCGACCAGATCGCCGATGGTCTTGCCGGCGAAATCCGGCTCGCCGGCAAGCCTGGCGAGATCGCCGTCCATGCGCGGCCCAAGCCCTGCGGCGGCGACCGTGATCACCGTAAACAATTTGTCGCGCGGTCCGCCAAGATAAAGCTGCACCTGGCTGTGCTGGTCGACCGGGCCGAGCGCCGCCACCGGCGTGGTGCCCTTGCCGTTCTTGCCGAGGCTCTCGGCCCAGAGCTGCACGTACCAGTGCGTGAAGCGTTCCAGCCGGTCGGCATAGGCCATCAGCACGCTGATGCTTTTGCCTTTGCTCTCGACCAGCGCAACGTTCAAAGCGGCGCCGGCTGCGGCCGGTACCTCGGCGGCTTTTTTCTTGGCTAGCACCGGAGCGAGCGCCAGGCCTGCGCCTTCGCGCACCGCCGCGATGTCGAGGCCGAGCATCGCCGCCGGCAGCAGACCGACATTGGTCAGCGCCGAGAAGCGCCCGCCGACGCCGCTATGGTGATCGAGCACCGGCACCCGGTATTTGCCGAGCAGATCGCGCAAGCCGTTACGCTTGCCGCCCTTCGCCGGCTCGGTCAGGCCGAGGAAAATATCCGGGATGCGCGTCTCAAGACCGGCGGCCTTGACCGCCGACAGCGCGGCGATGGTCTGCATCAGCGTCTCGGCGGTGCCACCCGATTTCGAAATGGCGACGAAGCGCGTCGTTTGATGCGGCAGCCGGTTAAGCAGCGCTTCGAACGTAACGGCGTCAAGATTGTCCATGAAATGTAGGCGCGGCGGCGGCCGCAGTACGCCAACGCCGGGCACCGCATGGCCGGCGAGCTGCGCCAGCGTCTGCCCGCCCAGGCTGGAGCCGCCGGTGCCGAGCAGAACGATGTCGGTGGCGCCTTGCGACAGCCGGCCGGCGGTGTCGCGGATCGCGGCCAGATCGTCACGGGCTTTCGGCAGTTGCAGCAGCCGCAGGCCGCCATCCGCATAGCGGGCGCGCAAGGTTTCCAGCGCGCCTTCGGCGCGGGCGAGCGCGTCGTTGAGTGCCTTATCGGATGCGCCATGCGGTCCGATGCGGCGTTCAAGGGCGCTGTCGACGGATTGCTGAATCGCCATGGTTGCCGATCTATCCCGACATGACCGGGCTTGTCACGGCCAGCTGCTCACTCGCCGCTCGAGATCAGGCCTTTCGGCCGCCCGGCCACGGTGACCAGCATGCCGCCGGCGTACAGGCGTTTGGCGACCTTCTTGGCCTGGTCGAGAGTGACGGCGTCGATCAGCGCGCCGCGGCGGTCGATATAGCCGATGCCGAGATTGTCGATCTGGATCTGCGTCAACTGGGCGGCGATCTTGGCCGATGAATCGAGCGAGAGCGCGTAGGTGCCCTTGAGGAACGATTTTGCCTCCGAAAGCTCGACCGCGGTCGGGCCGCTCTCGGCCATGCGTTTGGTCTCGCGCTCGATGATCTCGAGCGCATCGGCGGTGCGGTCGGCCCTGGTTGCGGTGCTGCCGAACACCACGGCGGCGCGCTTGAACCAGATTAGATTGTCGGAGATGCCATAGGCCAGCCCGCGGTTTTCGCGCACCTCCCGGTACAGGCGCGACGAAAAGGTGCCCCCGCCCATGATGTGATTGACGATATAGCCGGCGATGAAATCGGGATCGCTGCGGGCGAGGCCCGGCCCGCCGAAATCGACCACCGCCTGCGGCACGTCGAGATCGATCACGATACGCCGGCCGAGGCCTTGCGGCACGGCATTCGCGACCGGCTTGAGATCGTTCTTGGCCGGCAGGCCGGCGAAGGCGCGATCGATCAAGGCGCCGGCGGCCTTGGCGTCGATGTCGCCGACGATCGAGACGAGCAATTCGTTGCGCGCGAAGGCGCGGCGCACATAGTCGCGCATGTCGTCGGCCGTGATGCGCGCCACCGTCTCCGGCGTGCCTTTGCTGTCGCGGCCGTAAGGGTGGCCGGGGAAAGCGGCCTCCCACCAGCGGCGGCTGGCGAGGCTGTTGGGACTGGTGGTATCGCGCTGCAACGCCGACAGCATCTGCCCGCGCACGCGTTCGACCGCGGCGGCCTCGAAGCGCGGCGCGCTCAGCGCAAGCCGCAGCAGATCGAAGGCTTCGTCGCGATGCTCGTTGAGCGTTTGCAGCGAGCCGTGAAAATTGTCACGCGCGACCTGGAAATTGAGCTCGATGGCGTTGTTTTCCAGCCGCTCATGATAGGTCTTGCCGTCGAGATCGCCGGCGCCCTCGTCGAGCAAATCGGCGGCGAGATTGGCGGTACCCGATTTGTCGGGTTCGTCCTGGGTCGAACCGCCACGGAAGGCGAAACTGAGCGACACCAGCGGGACGGCCTGCTCGCGCACCAGCCAGGCCGCTATACCGGATGGGCTGACGATCTTTTCGATCTGCACGGCCGAGGCGGCGGGCGCACCCGCCAGCAGCACGACAACACCGAGCGCGGCGCTGGCCAGATGCCGCGTCATGATTTCTTCTCCACCTGCGGGCTCACGTCCTTGATCAAATAACCGGTGACCGAGCGCCGCCTGTCGAGCCACGTACGGGCGACTTCCTGGACCCGCTCCACAGTGACGGCACGGATACGCTCCGGCCATTGGCGTACGTCATTGACGGTGGCGCCGGTCATCAACGCGGCGCCGTACCAGCGCGCCATGCTGACCTGATTGTCCTGCGCATAGACCGCGTCGGCGATCATGCGGGACTTGGCGCGTTCCAGCTCCTCAGCCGTCACGCCATGCAAAATCACGTCGGCGATGACCGCGTCGGTTTCCGATTCCAGCTGCGGCAGCGTGACGCCCGGACGCGGCGCACCGAACACACCGAACTTCGACGAGTCGAGCGCGGAGCTGTCGTAGCCGGCGCCGGCCATGACCGCGACGCGTTTGTCCACCACCAGCACGCGGTAGAGCCGGCTGTTGGAGCCGCTGCCCAGAATATGCGCGAGCACTTCAAGCGCTTCCGATTGGCCGGGCTTGGCGCTGGCAAATGACGGCACCAGATAGGCGCGTTGCAGCAGCGGCTGCTCGACGCGCGGGTCGGCGAGCGTCAGCGAACGCACCGCCACCGGCGTCGGCTCCTGCGGCCGCAGACGCGGCAGGATATTGGCGTGGCGGGCGACCTTGCCGTAGGTGTCCTCGGCGAATTTCAGCGCCTCGTTCGGCTCGACGTCGCCGGCAATCACCACCACCGCGTCGTTTGGAGCGTAAAACCGCCGGTAAAAGCCGACGGCGTCGTCGCGCGACAGTTGCTCCATCTCGTGGCGCCAGCCGATTGTCGGCTTGCCGTAGGGATGGTTGAGGTACAGCGCGGCATCGATCTGCACGCCCAGCCGCGCGCGCGGATTATTGCCGATGCGCTGGTTTTCCTCCTCCAGGATGACTTCGCGCTCGGGCAATACGACCTTGTCGGTGAGCTGCAGGCCGGTCATGCGATCGGCCTCGAAATCCATCACCGTCTTGAGCTTCTCGGCCGGCACGCGCTGGTAAAACGCGGTGTAGTCGTTCGAGGTGAAGGCATTTTCCTGGCCGCCGATGGTGGCGACCACGTGCGAGAAATGGCCGGTCGGATTTCTCGCCGTGCCCTTAAACATCAGATGTTCTAGAAAGTGCGCCAGCCCGGACTTGCCCGGCGTCTCGTCGGCGGCGCCGACTTTGTACCAGATCATGTGAGTGACCACCGGCGCGCGGTGGTCGGGAATGACGACCAGCTCAAGCCCGTTCGCCAAGGTGAAGTCGGCCACCGGCGCGCCCGACGGCTCCGCGCCAGACGGCCCCACGACAAACGCCGCAGCGATAATCGCGGCGGCGCTAAAGGACGGGCGGAAATACCAAGACGGCCACAGTGACATGAATTTCAAATCCGTCGCGCGCGGCAGCTGCCGCCGTGGTTCTGGCCGCCAAGTGCGGGATCAAGCGACGCGAAGAGGACCGGCTTACTGAATGCCCACCGGATGATCGCGCAGATAGTCGATCGTCGTGGGAGCTTCTATCTTCCTCTTGCCGACGCCGTATGGCTGATCCGGCGACGGCGTCTGATAGCCGCGCGGCGGCTCGGTCAAAGCCGTGCGTGGCGCCTCACCGGTGAAACTGCTGGTCTCGGGTTCGTCTTTGGCGAAAATCCCGGTGAAAAAGCCGGGCTTGGTGCCGAGCTGCGAGGGCGAAAGCGCGTTGCCATTGCCATTCGGCGACGCCCGGTAGCCGTCATCGGTGCGGCGGATGTTGCGATTCCTTGGCTCAGACGACAATTTATCAGGCGGCAGCGGGCTCGCCTCGGACTGAATCATCGCGTCGGGATTCATGCTCGCATTACGCGTTTGCTTGGCTTCCTGTTTGGCCCGCCGCACGTCCGGGTCATTCGGCCATGCCGGATTTTTGGCAACTGCGGCGTCGGAGTTTTCCGGCGGCGGCAACGTGCGGCTCGGCGGAATAACCAGCGGCGCGCGGTCGCCGTATTCGATCCCGGATTCGCCGTCGCGCTTCAGGCCGAGGCCCGACATAATGCCGCGAAAGATTTTCGTGTCGATCGGCACATCGTCATCCTCCGCGCGCGCCGGCACGGAAGTCGCCAGCAAAGCGGCGCCGAGCACCAGACTTAGTGCGGCTGTCAAAGTCGCGGTCGGGCGTGCTGTCATGCGTAACTGACCTCTACCACTTGAATCTGGACAAATGCGCGTTTCGGCCTGGGTTATTGCCTCGGATCAGGGCGCTTTTTGGGCGCGCTCCCCGGCGAGAGACTCATACAGCAGGCCTATAACCCCGGCAACGATAGCTACATCGGCTAGGTTAAAAACATACCATTGGAACCGCCAATTGGCCCCGGAAACGTGAAAAAACACGAAGTCGGCGACCCAGCCATAGGCTAGCCGGTCGATGGCATTGCCGACTGCCCCGCCGATAATCAGGCCCAGCGCCAGCGCGGTCAGACGGTCTTTCGAGCGCGCCAGCCATATCCAGAGCAACAGCACGGCCAGTGCCTTGAAACCGAGCAGGAGCCAGGCGCCGACCGGCCCCCGGGTCTGGAACAGGCCGTAGCTGATGCCGGTGTTGCGGGTGAGCACGAAATCGAAAAACGGGCCAAGCCGTAACGGGTTGTTGGCGAGATCGAGCACGAACAGCAAATAAAGTTTGCTGGCCTGGTCGAGTAGGCACGCGATGGCTCCAACGGCGAGGCCGAACCGCGAAAGCGGGCCAATAAGATAGCCGCGCATTTATTCCGCCGCCTTGCGCATGGTTTCCCATTCGCGCAGCGCCTTGGCGTCGCGCGGCGAAACGTCCGGGTATTCGGGGTCGGCGCCGATGGTGGTCAAAATCTTCCACGAACGCGCGCACTTGGTGCCTTCGGCGAGATTGGGAATGACCGCGACGCCCGAGACATCAGGCAGGCTGAAAGCGCCGTCAGAACTGCCGGCGTTGCGCAAGGTCAAAGCAGAAGTAATGCAGACCTCGGCCAGATCAACGCCGAGAACGGCCTCGTACAGGTCTTCGTCCGTCACCAGAACAATCGGATGCGCTTCGAGCGAAGACCCGATGCGCTTCTGCGCGCGCTCGATCTCGAGCGCTCCGGTGATGACGCGGCGCACCGTCCGCACTTTGCGCCACTTGTCGGCAAGCTTGTCGTCGCGCCAGGCGGCCGGCATCTCCGGGAAAGCTTCGAGATGCACGGACTTGGCCGCCGCGCCGTAACGCGAGGTCCAGGTTTCCTCGGCGGTAAAGCACAACATCGGCGCCAGCCACGTCACCGTGCAGCGGAACAGATGATCGAGCACGGTGAGACACGCCTTGCGCGTGGTCGACGAATAAGGATCGCAATAGAGCGTGTCCTTGCGGATGTCGAAATAGAATGCCGACAGGTCCGAGGTCATGAACGCGCTCAGCGCCGCGAAGATGCGCTTGTAGTCGAAATCGGCGTAAGCCTTGCGCATCAGCTCGTCGATCTCGCTTAGTCGGTGCAGCATCAGCCGCTCCAGCTCCGGCATGGCGTCGAACTTGACGCGCTCGTCGTCGTGGAAATGCGCCAGCGAGCCGAGCATCCAGCGGATGGTGTTGCGCAGCTTGCGATAGGTCTCGATCGTGGTCTTGAGAATTTCCGGCCCGACGCGCAAATCGTCGGCGTGGTCGGAGGCGCAGACCCACATGCGCAGGATGTCGGCACCAGATTGCTTGATCACGTCCTGCGGCGCGGTGACGTTGCCCGCCGATTTCGACATCTTGCGGCCCTGCTCGTCGAGCACGAAGCCGTGGGTCAGCACCACGTCGAACGGCGCGCGGCCGCGCGTGCCGCAGCTCTCCAGCAGCGAGGAATGAAACCAGCCGCGATGCTGGTCGCTGCCTTCCAGATACATCACGGTGTCCTTGCCGCCATCCACCTTGCGCTTGATGCCGGCGAGCTGCGGAAAATGTACCGGGTCTTCCAGCACGAAGGCGTGCGTGGAGCCTGAGTCGAACCAGACGTCGCAGATATCGTCGACTTTTTTCCAGGTATCGTTGGCGAGCTTGCCCAGAAAGCGCTCGCGCGCACCGGCGGCGTACCAAGCGTCGGCGCCCTCGGCCTCGAAGGCCTCGGCGATGCGTACGTTCACCTCGGGGTCTTCAAGGATGTCGACCGAGCCGTCCGGCTTTTCCTTGATGAAGACGGCAATGGGCACGCCCCAGGCGCGCTGGCGCGAGATCACCCAGTCGGGGCGCGACTCGATCATGCCGGTGATGCGGTTTTCGCCCTGTGCCGGCACCCAGCGCGTGACCTTGATGGCGTGCAGCGCGCGGGCACGTAGCGTATCGGCGGGCTTGTCGATGCCCTTGTCCATCGCAATGAACCACTGCGGCGTGTTGCGAAAGATGATCGGCTTTTTCGAGCGCCACGAGTGCGGATATTGGTGCTTGAGGCGGCCGCGCGCGATGATCATCTTGGCATCGATCAGCGCCTTGATCACCGCCTCGTTGGCATCGCCCTTCTCGCCCTTGTCGTTGATGACGCGCTTGCCGGTAAAGCCGGGGGCTTGATCTGTAAAAGCGCCGTTTTCATCGACGGTGGAGGGGATGGCGGGATTGATGCCGCGCGCTTCCAGCGCGGCGCGATTGGCAGTCCACACCTCGAAGTCCTCGCGGCCATGGCCGGGTGCAGTATGCACAAAGCCCGTACCAGCGTCGTCAGTGACGTGATCACCGGGGAGAAGAGGAACTTTAAAAGTATATCCAGGGTTCAAAGAATGAAGAGGGTGCTGACACTCCTTCGGAAAAAAATCTCGCGTTGATAAATCACGAAGTTTTTTGAAGTCAGAGACTTTTGCTTGCTTGAAGACATCGGAAGCGAGTTTTTCAGCTAAAACGTACTTTTCGCCTGTCTTTGCCCAATTACCTTCAGGCGCGTCTGTAACCTCGTACAAGCCGTATTCAATATTTGGCGAATAGGCGATGGCGCGATTTCCAGGGAGCGTCCAAGGAGTCGTAGTCCAAATAACAACAAAGGCTCCATCAAGTTCGCTGGCGCTAACCCCTAAGCTCAAACGAATTGGAAACTTCACCCACACCGTATCTGAGGTGTAATCCTCGTACTCGACCTCGGCCTCGGCGAGCGCCGTCTTCTCCACCACGCTCCACATCACCGGCTTGCTGCCGCGATACAAAGTGCCGTTGGCGGCGAATTTCATCAGCTCTCGCGCGATCTGCGCCTCGGCGAAAAAATCCATCGTCGTATAAGGATGCGCCCAGTCACCCTCGACGCCGAGGCGCTTGAATTCCTCGCGTTGAACGTCCAACCAATGCTGCGCGTAGGCGCGGCATTCCTGCCGGAACGCAATCATCGCCACCGGGTCGCTCAAGTCCGGCTTCTTTTTGTTCTTGGAGCGATAATTCTCTTCCTCGATCTTCCATTCGATCGGCAGGCCGTGGCAGTCCCAGCCCGGCACGTAATTCGAATCGTAGCCGAGCATCTGCTGGCTGCGTGTCACCACGTCCTTGAGAATTTTATTGAGCGCGTGGCCGATGTGGATATTGCCGTTGGCGTAAGGCGGGCCGTCGTGCAGGATGAATTTCTCGCGGCCCTTGGCCGTGGCGCGAAGCTGCTTGTAGAGATCGCCCTGCTCCCAGCGCTTGAGGATTTCCGGCTCGCGCTGCGGCAGCCCGGCGCGCATCGGGAAATCCGTCTGCGGCAGGAATAGCGTCTCGGAATAATCGCTCTTTGTTTCTGTGGGCTCGGACATGGGGCGCTTAGTAGCAGGCGGATTCGGCGGCGGAAAGGCGCAATGTTCTGTTGTCCCCGCGCAGGTGGGGACCCATACGCCGCAGCCTATCGATAGGACACGGAGTATGGGTCCCGGGCCTCGCTGCGCTCGCCCGGGACGACAGGAGAATCAAATCTCCCCCAACTCCGGAAACGCGTTGCCGGCCCGTTTGAGCGCGCCGCGGGCCTGGGAGCTGTCCGCCAGCATGTGGCGCTTGAGCGTCTCGATCGATTCGAATTTCTGCTCGTGGCGGATCCAGCCGATGAAGGCGACGTCGATCGCCTGGCCGTAAAGGTCGCCGTCGAAGTCGAACAGAAACACTTCCAGCAGCGGCGCGCCGGCGTCGAACATCGGACGCACGCCGAAGCTGGCGACGCCGTCATAGCGCATATCCTCGACCGCGACCCGCACGGCGTAGATGCCGTGCTTGAGGCCGCAGGAGGCGTCGAGCTTGAGATTGGCGGTCGGAAAGCCGAGATCGCGGCCGCGCTTGTCGCCGTGGATTACTTCGCCGGAGACGAACCAGGGTGCGCCGAGCAGCTCGGCCGCTTCCACCATCTTGCCTTGGCTCAGCGCCGCGCGCACCGCGCCCGACGACACCGGCCGGCCTTCGTCTTCGAGCGGCGGTACGATATCGACGGCAAAGCCGAGCCGGGCGCCCTCCTCGCTCAGATAGACTGGCGAGCCTTGGCGGTTATGGCCGAAATGGAAATCGAAACCGATGGCCGCGCCGCCGATGCCGAAGCGCCCGACCAGAATGTGCTCGATAAAATCAGCGGCGGAGGTGGCGGCAAGCTGGGCGTTGAAATTCATCACGATGGCGCCATCGAGCCTGCTCGCCGCCAGCAGCCGCAGCCGGTCGCGGTCGCTCGACAATTGGAACAGCGCGTCTTGCGGCCGCAAGAACAGCCGCGGATGCGGCGTGAAGGTCAAAGCCGCGGCCTTGCGCCCGAGCGCCTTGGCGCGTGCGCGAGCGGCGCCGATCACAGCGCGATGGCCGCGGTGCACGCCGTCGAAATTGCCGATCGCCACAACGGCGCCATGCAACGGGCCGATATCGACGCCCTGCGGGCCTTCGTGCGCGATATGGAAGGCTGTCGATCTGCTCATTTTTGCATCATGTTTGCATCATGCGCCGTTACGGGCCCCGATACGGTTAGCGCGCGGTTAACAAACTTTCAAATTAACCGGATATTCAAAGCCTGTAGGTACATTCCCGCATCTTTTAGGGGGAGCCCAGTACGGGCTTGGCATTATGGCTGTCGATGTTTCGATACCGATTCTGATCGTCGATGACTACAACACGATGATCCGCATTATCCGCAATCTTTTGCGGCAGCTCGGCTTCGAGCAAATCGACGAAGCCAATGACGGCACGATGGCGCTCGCCAAGATGCGCACGCGCAATTACGGCCTGGTGATCTCCGACTGGAACATGGAGCCGATGACCGGCTACGACCTGCTGCAAGAGGTGCGCGCCGATCCCAACCTGGCGCAGGTCCCGTTCATCATGGTGACCGCCGAATCCAAGACCGAGAACGTGATCGCCGCCAAGCGGGCCGGTGTGTCGAATTACATCGTCAAGCCGTTCAACGCGCAGACGCTCAAGAGCAAGATCGACGCGGTGTTCGGCGAAAAGCTTTAGTTCTCTGCGCCACGCGGCCCAAGTCTCTACCACACCAACTCGCGCATCACCGCTTTCGGAATAGCGCCGGCGGCGTCGAAGGCCGCTTTGAGCGCCGTGCTGTCGGGTTGCGCGCGCGTTCCCAGCTCCTCGGCGTGAATCCCTGACGTGACGAACAGGAAATCGACGCCGACGCTGCGCGCGCCGGCAAGATCGGTGCGCACCGAGTCGCCGATCGCCAGCACGCGGGCCGCCGTTACCTTGCGCTTGGTGGCGGCTTCCGCTTTGGCCAGCGCCAGATCGTAGATCGGCCGGTAGGGCTTGCCGGCATAAAGCACCTCGCCACCCATCGCCGCGTAAAGATCTGCGATAGCGCCGGCGCAATAGACCAGTTGCGGGCCGCGCTCGACCACCACGTCGGGATTGCCGCAGACCATGAACAGCTTGCGCGCCAGCATGGCCGCAAGCCGCGCGCGATAATCCTCCGGCGCCTCGATCTCGTCATTGTCGAGCCCGGAGCAGACCACGTAGTCCGCGCTCTCCAGCGGCGCGAAGCGGACATCGAGGCCGGTGAAGATCGAGCGGTCGCGTTCGGGGCCGAGATGGAACAGACTTTGACCGGGCCGCGCCTCGATCACGGCGCGGGTGACGTCGCCGGACGACACGATGGCGTCATAGCTATCGCGCGGCACGTGCAGCTTTTCGAGCTGGCGCGCCACGACATGGCTCGGGCGCGGCGCGTTGGTGATCAGGATCACGGCCGCGCCGCCTTGGCGCGCGCGCACCAGCGCATCACAGGCGTGTGGGAAAGCCTCAACGCCGTTATGCACGACGCCCCAAACGTCGCTCAACAGCACGTCATAACGGGGCGCCAGCGCCGAGAAATGCGGGAGCAAAGGAGGCAAGATCGATCAGCCGTTGACGGCGCCGGCTGCGGCCAATTCGCTCGTCGCCTCCTGCGCCGGTTTGCCCGCGTCGGCCGCGGCGGTCTGCAAGGCTTCGACCCGCACCGGCCGCGGCGGCGAGAACAGAAAGCCCTGACCGAAGCGCACGTCGAAATCGAGCAGGTCGATCACCATGCTTTCGCTTTCGATGCGCTCGGCGATCAGATCGACGCCGGAGCGCGCCAACAGGTCGGCGAGATCGCCGGGATGGATGTCACTCTGCGCGGTGGCCGCCGGATTGAGCAGGAGCTTGGCCGGCACCTTCAGGAAGCGAAAGGAGCGGTCGGCCAGTTCCTTGGGCTCCATGCGCAAATCGGTGACGTGATCCATCGAGAAGCGGAAGCCGCGCTCCGACAGCGCCGCCAGGCTTTCATGCTCGAGCGGCCCGAAGGCGCGATAGGCGCTTTGGGTAAATTCGAACATCAGCGCGTTGGCGAGCGCGCGGTTGGCGTCCATGAAATCGAGGAACTGACGGAAGAAGGTGGGGTCGACCAGCGTCGAGGCGCTGACATTGCAGAACAGGCCGACGTCGCGGCTCTTGAGCTGCAAGCGGCGCGTCACCTGCACGCAGCGGAACAGCAGGAGGTTGTCGATCTTCGGCATCATGCCGACGCTCTCGGCGTAGTCGATGAAATCGCCGGCGGTGATGACGTCGCCTTCCTCGGTGCGCAGCCGCGACAGCGCTTCGTAGTAGCGCACCTTGCGCTGCGGCAGCGTGACGATCGGCTGCAGATAGAGATCGATGCGGTTGGCGTCGACCGCCTTGCCGATCAGATCGACGATGGCGTCGCGGCTGAGCGAACGGAAGCGGCGGCCGCCGACCGCGTCGTTTTCGCTGAGCGTGAGCGCGCCGTCGGCAGCGGGATCGAGCGCGGCATCGTAGCGGGCCGTGACCGCTGGCGCCGCGCCCTGCTGCTGCAACGCGACGGCGTGGCTGGCGACGGTGTCGGCAATCTGGCGCACCAGAGTGCCCAGTTCGCCGATTTCGGCGGCGATCGGATCGGACGCGCCGCGCGCGCTGTTCACCGTTTTGTCGACGCGGCTTTCCATGGCGCCGAGCCGGCGCGAAATCTCCGCCACCTGGCGGGCGAGGTCGGACGTGCCGCGCGATAGATCCGCGATCTGGTCTCCGAGCTCAACCCTATCCCGCATGCGGCCACTGACCATGTTGAGCATCATCATCACAACGAATACGGCGAGCCCGGCAATCGCGCTGGTCCGGCCGTCCAGCTTTACCGCCAGATAGAGCAGCGCGCCGATCGAGACGGCGATGAGCACCATGCAGACCGCAATGAAAATGGCGCTGAGACGACGCATGTGAAGCCAATCCCGGGCAAATTCCGCGCAAAGCCGGCGCGATTCGCGTTGCCCGGCCCCAATGTCCATGACGCCGCGGGTCCGCGCAACCTCGAACACCTGCTATCATAATGCCAAATCATCCGTTATTCGCAGGAAGTTGAGTGGTTCTGGAACCCGACACGATGCCGGTATCCCACAGCCCGCCTTTGTTGGCCTGGATCGCCGCCCGTCCCAAGCGGGCCCTGGCCACGTTCCTGGCGCTGCATGCCGTGGTCTGGACCGCGCTGCCGACGGTGCTCTACCCCAATTTACCGCTCGATTTGATCGAGGCCCTCGTTTACGGCCGCGAATGGCAACTCGGATACGACAAGCTGCCGCCGCTGCCTTGGTGGCTGGTCGAGACCGCATACCTGACCGTCGGTCATGACTTCGCCTATTACCTGCTGGCGCAGGTAGCCGTGGTGGCGGCGCTGGCGATTATCTGGCTCATGGCGCGGCCGCTGGTGGGCCCTTTGGGCGCGCTCGCCGCCGTTTTGATCGTCGACGGCCTGCACTACCTCAATTACACCGCCGCCAAGTTCAACCATGACGTCGTTCAGCTGCCGTTCTGGGCGCTGGCGGGCTTTGCCCTGCATCGCGCACTGCGCGGCCGGCAGACCGCCGACTGGCTGCTGCTGGGCCTGGCGGTCGGCCTGTCGCTATGGGCGAAATATTTCGTGCTGGTGCTGGCGCTGCCGATGGCCGCGTTCATGCTGTTCGATGAAGACGCCCGCAAGAGCCTGGCGACGCCGGGGCCCTATGTGGCGGTCGCGGCCGCGCTGGTCGCCATGGCGCCGCATCTGGTGTGGCTGGTGCAGAATGACTTCCTGCCCTTCGCCTATGCCGAGCACCGCGCGCTGCCGTCGCGCGGGCTGATCGATCATCTCTGGCATCCGGCGCAATTCGCGGTCAGTCAGTTGTTCTTCTTGATTCCATCGCTGCTCATTGCCGTGCCGCTATTTTTTCCGCGCGCGCACGACGGCGAGGCGCCCGTGGCGAACGCCGACGATTTCGACCGGCGCACCGTGACGTGGCTCGCCTTCGGACCGATCGTGACGGTGCTGGCGCTCTCAGCCCTGAGCGGGCGCGGCACCGTGGCGATGTGGGGCTACCCGCTCTGGCTGTTCCTGGGCGTCTGGCTGGTGCTGACCGCGCAACGCGCGCTCGACGGCCTACGACTGGGGCGCGTGGTGACGATCTGGTCAATCGTGTTTTCATGTCTGGCGCTCGCCTTCGTCGCCAATTACGCGGTGCTGCCGCAGTTCGATCACCGCTACCGTGCGGTGTTCTTCCCCGGCAACGATCTGGCCCGCGCACTCTCGGACCGCTATCACGCCGTCACCGGCAAGTCGCCGGTTTACGTGATTGGCCCGATGTGGGACGGCGGCAATGTCAGCCACTATGCGCCGAGCCACCCGCGCGTGCTGATCGACGGCAGACCGGCGCGCGCGCCCTGGATCGACCTGAACGATTTGAAAACGCGCGGCGCGCTGGTGGTGTGGACCGCCGGCGATCCCAAGGTCATGCCGGTGGAATTGCGCATGATCGCAGCCGACGCCGCGGTGCAGCAGTCGTTCGTGCTCAAGGATTTGCGCGGCGACAACATCACCCATGTCGGCTGGGCGATTTTGTTGCCCAAGCAGTCGTTTGCGAAGTCGCCGTAACCGCGCAAATAGCTAAACGTGCGCTTTTGCGACGGCCTGCTTTTTTAATTTACGACCGAAGGTTAAACCTTCTCTTCTTCCATGGTGGCGGCGACGTCTGCATTCGCAGACAGCCGGACCTTTTGACCTTCGACTTCGGCGACCAGGCTTAAGTCAATGAAATGGTGATGGCCTTTGTGCTTGCCCTCACCGCTGTCAGCCTTGGTCAATTTGATCCGCTTGCCTTCAACCTTATCGACCGTCCCGACGTGAACGCCATCGGCGCCGATTACTTCCATATGCTCTTTGATTTCGGCCATTCCAATATCCTCTGTAAACCGGGATAACGCGTTAAAGATAAACCCCCGTTGGGGGAGAACGGGGGTCCATCTAATCTGTCAGAGCAGCGGGGGATTGCCGCCCGGGCACCCACTCAATGCGCCTGCGCGACTTATGGTTCCGGTTTCTTTGGAAGAATGAATTATCTAAAGTTCCACGTATCAGACAAGTTAGCGCGCTTCCGCCGGACTTTTCTCTGTGGCGCCTACGCCACCTGCTTGATGATCTTGGCCAGCTTGTCGAACATCTCGCCGATCTGACTCTCCGTCACAATCAGCGGCGGGCTCATAGCCAGCGTATCGCCGACCGCGCGGAACATGACGCCATGCTCGAAGAAGCCGAGATCGAGCGCCTCCATGCCGCGTTTGCCGACGCCGTCGGGCTTGCTGGCGAGATCGATGCCGACCGTGAGGCCGACCGGGCGAATGTCGAGCACGTTGGGCAGGCCCGTAAGGCCCATGGCGGCTTGCGCCCACACCGGCTCGAGCTTCTTGGCGCGCGCGAACAGATCCTCGTCGCGATAAAGATCGAGCGTTGCCAAGCCCGCCGCGCAAGCGAGCGGATGCGCCGAATAGGTATAGCCGTGGAACAGCTCGATGACGTGCGCGAAACCTTGCATGAAGGCGTCGTAGATGCCTTTGCGCACCAGCACGCCGCCCATCGGCACCGAACCCGAGGTGATGCCTTTGGCAAACGTGATCATGTCCGGCAGCACGCCGTAGCGCTCGGCGGCAAACGCGTGTCCCATGCGGCCAAAGCCGGTGATGACTTCGTCGAAGATCAACAGGATGCCATGCTTGTCGCAGATCGCGCGCAGGCGCTGCAGATAGCCTTTGGGCGGCGGCAGCACGCCGGTCGAGGCCGCGACCGGCTCGACGATGACGGCGGCGATGGTCGAGGCATCGTGCAGCGCGACGAGACCATCGAGCGCATCGGCGAGATGCGCGCCCCACTCCGGCTCGCCGATGCTGAAAGCCTGCTCGGTACGGTTATAGGTCATCGGCAGATGATCGACGCCGGCCAAAGCCACGCCGAACTGCTTGCGGTTGTTGACGATGCCGCCGACCGCGACGCCGCCGAAGCCGACGCCGTGATAGCCGCGCTCGCGGCCGATCAGCCGGACGCGCGAGGCGTTGCCGCGCACATTGTGGAAAGCGAGCGCGATCTTGAGCGCGGTGTCGACCGCCTCGGAACCGGAATTGCAGAAGAACACATGGTCGAGATCGCCGGGCGCGAGCGCGGCGACCCGGCTCGCCAGCTCGAAGGCTTTCGGATGGGAAAACTGGAAGGCCGGCGCGTAGTCGAGCTCGGCGGCCTGGGCCTGGATCGCTGCGACGATCGGCGCGCGGTTATGGCCGGCATTGGTGCACCAGAGCCCGGCCGAGCCGTCGATGACCTTGCGGCCGTCGGTGGTGATGTAGTGCATATCCTTGGCGCCGGCGATCATGCGCGGGCGCGCCTTGAAGGCCCGGTTGGCCGTGAACGGCATCCAATAGGGCTCGAGATCGTTGGGGATACCGGCTTTTGGCTGTGTCTGAGCTTGTGCCATGACCTACTATACCGCGTTGCTGAATTGCGCGCCTCTGATATGTAGACCGCCAATGTCCGACAAGCCCAAAAAGCTGCAAAAGCTGAAGGCCCGCCTGCCGCGCGGGCTCGCCGACCGCGGACCTGCCGAGATCGCCGCCGCGCGGGCGATGGTCGAAACCATCCGCGGCGTGTTCGAGCGCTACGGCTTCGAGCCGGTGGAGACGCCGGCGATCGAATACACCGACGCGCTCGGCAAGTTTCTGCCCGACCAGGACCGGCCAAACGAGGGCGTGTTCTCGTTCCAGGACGACGACGAGCAGTGGCTGAGCCTGCGCTACGATTTGACCGCGCCGCTGGCGCGCTACGTGGCGGAGAATTTCCAAAATCTCGCGCTGCCCTATCGCTCGTATCGCCACGGTTATGTGTACCGCAACGAGAAGCCGGGCCCGGGCCGTTTCCGTCAGTTCATGCAGTTCGACGCCGACACGGTCGGCGCGCCGACCATGGCCGCCGACGCCGAGATGTGCATGCTGGCCGCGGATACGATGGAGGCTTTGGGAATTCCGCGCGGCAGTTATGTGGTGAAGGTTTGGAATCGCGTTTTATTAGACGCGAATATGGACGGCGCAAATGTCCCGCCAGAAGCTCGGCTAACAGCACTGCGCGCAATTGACAAATATGATCGTCTCGGAATCAGAGGCGTTCAACAACTACTCGACAAAGGAAGAAGAGACGAGAGTGGTGACGTTACCGAGGGTGCACATCTAACGATCGCTGCTAACAATTACATTACAAGCAGCATCGTGAGCGTTGGTGCGGGATATACGAATGAAAAGTTGATTCCAATAGAAGTACTCGAAGACGCCGAAAAGAAAAAAGAACAGAGATTTGATTTCGAGAAATACAAACAAGATCGGATCAGCAAGCTATTGGGATCTGTACCACCGGACACTTTGGACAAAGGAATAAACGACCTAATAGGAATCTATAGCCTAATCGTTGCTGCTGGTTATGAGGATCGCGTTGTAATAGATCGCTCGGTCGTGCGTGGTCTCGAGTACTACACCGGCCCGGTCTACGAGGTTGAACTCACCTTCGAAACCAAAGACGACAAAGGCCGTCCAGTGCGCTTCGGCTCCGTCGGCGGCGGCGGACGCTATGACGGGCTGGTGTCGCGCTTTCGCGGCGAGCCGGTACCGGCGACCGGCTTCTCCATCGGCGTGTCGCGGCTGCAGGCCGCGCTGACCGCGCTCGGCAAGCTCGATGCAAAACCATCGGCGGGTCCCGTGCTGGTCACGGTGTTTGGCGCCGAGAATGTGCAGGCGTCCCAGAAACTCGCTGCCGACCTTCGCAACTCCGGCATCCGCGCCGAACTTTATCTCGGCAACCCCAAACACGGCATAGGGCAGCAGCTCAAATACGCCGACAAGCGCGGCAGCCCTTGCGCCGTGATCCAGGGGCCCGATGAAAAGGCCAAAGGCGAAGTGCAGCTCCGCGACCTGATCGCAGGCTCAGCGCCCAGCGACCTCACGGACCGCGACGAATACCTCAAGAAGCAGGCCGAGGCGCAGTCCGCCGTGAAGGAAGCCAACCTGGTCGAGGAAGTCCGCAAGCTGCTCGCCCGGCACAAGCTCGGCGGGGTGTGACGCACACTCCGTTCATTCCCGCGAACGCGGGAACCCAGTTCTTTCGCTGATCAGAATTGCCGCCCTGGGTCCCCGCTTTCGCGGGGACGAACGGGTCTAAATCGATTTCGCATGTGTTCGGCAAAATATTCGCCGCCGCCGGAACCAACGGCGCACCCGCGCATTTCTCCCCCAATCAGAAAAAATGCCGGAGAGAAGCGTCGTGGCCGAGCGTTGGGCCTATCCTGTACAACAAACGATGCAGCGCCATACCGGGCGCGGCTTCGCCTTGCCGAAGGAACCGCAGAGCCCTCGCCGCCCCGATGCGGAAAAAAGCCCGCCAATCCAGCCTTCCGCGCCGCAAGACGGCGAGCCGCCTTGCCAAGCCGAGCCCGGCAAACAAGATTGAGCCGAGAGCAACCGGCTAGTCCCCTTTCATGAAGCACCTGACGGTCCGCCACGCGACCAGCTACCGCTATGCCCTGCCGGTGACGTTCGGACCGCACCGGCTGATGCTGCGGCCGCGCGATAGCCACGACCTGCGGCTGGTCGACGCCGAATTGACGCTGTCGCCACCCGGCACGCTGAACTGGCTGCACGACGTGTTCGGCAACTCGGTGGCGCAGGTCGAATTCGCGCAGGCCGCGGCCGAACTGACCATCGTGAGCACGCTGCATCTCGAGCGCTACGGGCTGGCGCGGCCGGTGTTCCCGATCGCGCTAGATGCGCAGATGTATCCGTTCGTCTATTCGGCCAATGACCGCGGCGATCTCGGCCGGCTGCTCGACCGGCATTACCCGATCCGCGCGGGGTGGTGGATGCCTGGGCCAGACGCTTCACCCCGCAGACGCCGCTGCCGACCTACAATGTGCTGTCCAACATGAACGGCGCCATCCGCAGCGAGTTCGCCTATTCAGAGCGTTACGAGGAAGGCACCCAGTCGCCGCTCGAAACGCTCGAAAAGAAAAGCGGCACCTGCCGCGACTTCGCGCTGCTGTTCATGGAGGCGGCGCGCAGTCTCGGTTTCGGCGCGCGCTTTGTCAGCGGCTATCTGTACGATCCGGCGCTCGACGGCGGCGCCGCCATGCAGGGCGCGGGCGCGACCCACGCCTGGGCCGACGTCTATCTGCCGGGCGCCGGCTGGGTCGAATACGACCCGACCAACGGGCTGATCGCCGGGGAAAACCTCATCCGCGCGGCGGTGACGCGCGATCCGTCGCAGGCGATCCCGATTTCCGGGACCTTCATCGGCGCCGGTTCCGAGTTTCTCGGGATTACGGTCGACGTGACAGTCAGCCGGACCGGCTGAGCTTTACGGCTTCTGCGGCGGCGCGCGCTTTTGCAGGTCCAGCACGTTCATGGTCATGCCGTTGCTCATGACGATGTCGCCGGGCTTTTGCCCCCGCGGCGCAGGGACCAGCCCATTTCGCCGCAATCGACATGTGGGTTTCGCGGCCCGGCGTCGCGCCCGGCACCGGCGGGCCGCCCTCGCGCGTCGAGGTGACGTCGACGGTATAGGCGGAATTGAAGTCGCCCGAGACCACGGCGTGCGAGGTGCTGGTGGCGGCGCCGAATTTGCAGACCGAGTCGATGGTGATGGTGTTGCCGGAATTCTTGATGTCCCGCTTGGGGCAATCGCGCTCGGCCGCGCCGCCGAAATTATAGGTCATCAATTTATCGCTGGCCGCGTCGGTGCATTGCTTCATGATCTGCACCGGCAGATTGCTGCGGCCCTGGAATTCCATCTTGATTTCCCACAGCCCGGCCTTGCGCGTCGGCAGGTCGAGCGCCAATGCGGGCGCGGCGAACATTAAAACGGCGGCGATCACGGCGAGACGACGCATGACAGGCATCTCCCTTGCGGATGCGATGCGCGATCATAACACGGCGATGGAACGATGAAAGTGCGGCGCCTAGACGGCGATACGATTGCCCGGCGCCGGATGGCCGCCTTTCAGGTCGAGCGGATGACCGAGCACCTGCTCGACGGCGTCGAAGCTGTCGAGCAGCGAGAGATTCTCGACTACCTGGCCGTCACGAAAGCGCAAGAAATTTGCAACCCGGTAGCTGATGACGCGGCCGTCAACCGCCCGTTTCGACGACTGGCGGCTGAGCATCGCAACGTGCTCGCCATCCACCACAATGCTGTCCGGCACAAAGCTGAAGGTACGCAGGACGGCGGGAACTTGGCGCTCGATCAAATCGAGCACGGCAGCCTTGCCGCGATGCGTTCCGCAGAACCTCAAATAGTCGACTGGCCCGCTGATCGTCCATTGCACGTCGTCAGCGAGGAATGGGGCTATTCTGGCGACGTCACGGGCGGCGTAGGCGGCGTAGAACGCGTCGACGACAGCACGCGGCACGGCATTGTTCATAACGCCACCACATTACCAGCAGCACCGCTTCGATCTGCCTGCATGGCAAGCGGATGACCGAGCACCTGCTCGACGGCGTCGAAGCTGTCGATCAGCGAGAAATTCTCAACCACCTTGCCGTCTTCGAAACGCATGAAATGCGCGAGTCGGTAGCTGATGACGCGGCCATCTTCGGTGCGCTTGGCCCAGAGCCGGTTGAGCGAGGACACCTTGTCGCCATCGACCAGAATCGTGCTCGGCACGAAGCAGAACACCTGGAAAACTTCCGGCACCAGCCGTCCGATCAAGTCGAGAACGGCGGCCTTGCCGTGATAGGTGCCGCAGAACTTCAGGGCCTCGACCGGCCCGCTGATGGTCCACTCGACGTCGTCGCCGACAAATTGCGCGACTGTCTCGACGTCACGTTCGGCATAGGCCTGGTAGAAGGCATCGACGACGGCGCGCTTGACCGGCTCTGTCATTGCAATCGTCTCCCAGCCCGGCCGCATTTAATACCGGTTGTGTTGAATTTGTCTTACGCGCACAGCCACTTATCCATCAGGTGCGGGCACACGAACCACACTTATTTGCTGCGTTTTGGAACCATCGAAATTCGTTAACGACGCCAAGCATTTGAGGCCAGGCGGCGTTAAGGCCAAGGGGCAATCGGCGTCGAATCCTTAAAGCTCTCGTGTTAAATGGCCGCCGCAATCACGTGCTTGGAACAATGATGGACGCGCGCAATACCACCGATTCGAAAGGGCCCGACGCGCGGGCGGAGGCGCTGGTCGCGTCCTATGAGCGCGCCGGCTACGCCCGTATTGCGCCCGCCATTCTGCAGCCGGCCGAACCGTTCCTCGATCTTTCGGGCGAGGACATCCGCCGGCGCATGTATCTGACGACCGCGCCGGGCGGCGGCGAATTCTGCCTGCGGCCGGATCTCACGATTCCGGTGTCGCTCGATTATCTCGCCTCGCCGCTTGCCGGCAAGCCGGCGAATTATTGCTATCTCGGTCCGGTGTTCCGTCACCGCAACGACGGGCCGAGCGAATTCCCGCAAGCCGGCATTGAATCGTTCGGGCGGCCCGACAAAGCGGCGGCCGACGCCGAAATGTTGTCGCTCGGGCTGGATGCCACCGCGCATTATGGATTGACCGCACCCGACATCCGAATCGGCGATGTCGCGCTGTTCGCAGGCCTCATCGCCGGGCTCGATCTGCCGCCGGCCTGGAAGCGGCGGCTGGTGAAGGATTTCAACCGCAAGACCAATCTGGCGCAGGACCTCGACCGGCTGGTGTTGGGCGGCAACAATTCGCGCCCCGAGTATCAGGGCGTGCTGGCGGCGCTTGCCGGCTCCGATCCGAAAGGCGCGCACGCACTGGTCACCGATTTGCTGTCGATTGCCGGCATCAACGCGGTCGGCGGCCGTTCGGTCGCCGAGATCGCGGAGCGTTTCCTCGAACAATCGGCGCTCGGCGTCAGCGCGAAACTGCCGCGCGACGTACGCGCACTGGTCGAGCGTTTCCTCGCAATCCAGGGCGATCCCGACGAAGCGGCGGCCGAACTGCGCGCGCTCGCCGGCGAAGGCAACATGACGGCCGCCCTGGCGCCGGCGATCGACCTGTTCGAGAGCCGCACCGGGTTCCTGGCCGCGCGCGGCATCGATCTCAAGCGCGTGCGCTTCTCGACGGCGTTCGGGCGCGGCTTCGACTACTACACCGGGTTCGTGTTCGAACTGACCGACCCGACGCGCACCGGCGATCCGCTGGTCGCCGGCGGGCGCTACGACGGTCTGTTCACCCGGCTCGGCACGCCTGCGCCGATCGCGGCGGTTGGCTTCGCGGCCTGGATCGAGCGGCTTTCGGTCTATGGAGGCGCGGCATGAGCGCGCCTCTGGTTCTGGCGGTGCCGGCGAAAGGCCGGCTGCAGGAAAACGCCGAAAGCTTCTTCGCCCGCTCGGGCCTGACGCTGATCAAGCCGCGCGGCGCGCGCGATTATCGCGGCGCCATTGCCGGGCTCGACGGCGTCGAAGTGGCCTATTTGTCAGCATCCGAGATCACCGCGCAGCTTGCGGCGGGCGCGGTGCATCTTGGCGTCACCGGCGAGGACCTGGTGCGCGAGATGATCCCCGACGCCGACAGCAAAGTGGTGTTGATCGAAGGGCTCGGCTTTGGTTTCGCCAATGTCGTGGTCGCGGTGCCGCAGGCCTGGATCGACGTGCGCACCATGGCCGACATCGACGACGTCGGCACCTCGTTCCGCCATCATCACGGCCGCAAGATGCGGGTGGCGACCAAATACATCAATTTAACGCGCGGCTTCTTCTCAAGCCACGGCATCGTCGATTACCGCATCGTCGAGAGCTCGGGCGCGACCGAAGGCGCGCCGGGCGCCAGCACCGCCGAGCTGATCGTCGACATCACCACCAGCGGCGCGACGCTTGCCGCCAACGGGCTCAAAGTGATCGAGGATGGCGTGGTCCTGCGCTCGCAGGCCAATCTGGTGGCCGCGCGTAGCGCCGCTTGGGGCGCGAGCGAACGCGAGACCGTGCGCGTGATTCTGGATCGCGTGGCCGCGCAGGCGCGCGCGCGGGCGTTTCGCGAAGTGCGGGCGCAATTTGCCACGAGCGATGCCGGACTGGTCGACACCGCACAAAATAAATTTGGCGTGGTCGCGCCGTTCGGGGGCCCGAGCTCCTCTGGCATGCTGACGCTGCACTGCCCGCCCGAGCAGGTCTACGCGCTCACCAGCTTCCTGCGCGACAACGGCGCTGAAGCGGTGGCGGTGGCCGATCTCGATTACGTGTTTTCGAAAGAAAACCCGCTCTACGCCAAGCTCGAGGCGAAGCTCGCTTAATCCAGCTTGATATTGGCCGCCTTGACGATCGGCCACCATTTCTCGATTTCGGCTTTTTGGTAGGCGTGAAGCGCCTCTGGCGTCTGCTGTTCGCGCGGCGGAATGTCCTGACCGAGATCGGCGAGACGTTTGCGCACGGCGGGGTCCGCAAGCGCCACCTGCACGGCCGCATTCAGCTTTGCAATGATGGGCTTCGGAGTATCCTTCGGCGCCCACAGCGCCTGCCACACCGAAATATAAAAGCCCGGTAAGCCGGCTTCATCGACCGTCGGAATGTCCGGCGCCGCGGCCAACCGCGTCTTGGACGTGACCGCGAAGGCCTTGATCTGCTTGTTGCGCACCTGCGGCAGCGAGTTCGAAGACTGATCGAGCAGCAACTGGATTCGTCCGCCGATCAGATCCTGCATCGCAGGCGCCGTGCCGCGATAAGGCACGAACAGAAAATGAGTTCCGCTGAATTGCTGGAAATAAATACCGCCGATATGCGACGCGCTACCGGGCCCAGCCGTTCCGGCCGCCACTGTGTCGGGGTTGGCCTTGATCCAGGCGATCAGCGATTTCAGGTCGGTGGCCGGCACGGTGTTATTGGCGACGATCAATTGCGGGTTACTGGCCAGCAGCGAGATTGGCGCAAGATCGGTGAGCAGATCGTACGGCAATTTGTAGATCGCGCCGTTGATCACGTGCGTGCTCCAATGGCCGATGCTGAGCGTGTAGCCATCGGGCGCCGCGCGCACCGCCTTGCCGACGGCGATGCTGCCGGCGGCGCCGGTGACATTCTCGACCAGCACGTTCTGCCCGAGCGAAGGCCGCATTCCCTCCGCCATGATGCGCGCCAGCACGTCGGTCGGCCCGCCGGCGGCGAAAGGAACGATCATGGTGATTGCCCGCGAGGGATAATCTTCTGCGCCGGCCGATACGATGAAAGCCATCATCGCCGCCCAGGCAATAATCAGTTTTTTCATTCTCTTCCTCGCAACCATCATGCGCCCGGGTAAAACTATCAGCTTAGAGTGATGCGAAATCAATCGGCTTGTGCCGGTCGAGCTTACGCTCGATCTTGGGTAGCGGATATTTCAGCCCGCTGGCGCAATTGAACAGCACCACCTGATCGGTTTTCTTGACGCGGCCTGAAGCCACGCTCTGCTTGTAGGCGGCATAAGTCGCGGCGCCCTCCGGGCACTGCAAGAACCCCTCCTCGCGCGCCATCTCGTCGAGCGCAGCCGTTATCGCACCGTCCTCGACCGCGATGGCGAAGCCGCCACTCTCGCGCACGGCGCGCAGAATCAGAAAATCGCCGATCGCCTGCGGCACGCGGATGCCGGACGCGATGGTGTGCGAGTTTTCCCAGCGCGGCGCATGCTCCTCGCCGGCCTCGAAAGCTTTCACTATCGGCGCGCAGCCGGCGGCCTGAACCGCGACCATGCGCGGACGCTTGCTGCCGATGAAACCGATCGCTTCTAACTCGGCGAAGGCCTTCCACATGCCGATCAAACCAGTGCCGCCGCCGGTCGGATAGAAGATTACGTCCGGCATGCTCCAGCCGAGTTGCTCGGCCAACTCCAGCCCCATCGTCTTCTTGCCTTCGATCCGGTACGGCTCCTTCAAGGTCGAGGTGTCGAACCAGCCGACTTTGGCTTTGCCCTCACCGACGATCTTGCCGCAGTCGTCGATCAAGCCGTTGACGCGGTAGACCGCCGCGCCCTGCAGCGCGATTTCGCTGACGTTTACTTCCGGCGTGTCTTCCGGACAGAAGATCGTGGTCTTGATGCCGGCATGCGAGGCGTAGGCCGCGAGCGCCGCGCCGGCATTGCCGTTGGTCGGCATCGCCATGTGCTTGATGCCAAGCGCCTTGGCCATCGACACCGCCATCACCAGGCCGCGCGCCTTGAACGAGCCTGTCGGCAGCCGGCTTTCGTCCTTGACCAGGATTTCGCCGCCGCCGAGCTTGGCGGCAAGCTTGGGCATGCGGATCAATGGCGTGATCGCTTCGCCAAGACTGACGATGTTTTTGGGATCGCGCACCGGCAGCAGCTCGCGGTAGCGCCACAGATCGGGCGCGCGCTGCGCCAATGCTTCTTTCGTGAACACCTTGCGCACGCCGGCGAGATCGTAACGCACCAGCAGCGGCTTGCCGGCGCGCGAAAGGTTGTGGACTTGGTCGGCTTCGTGCCGCTCGCCGGTCATCGCGCATTCGAGATGGGTGACGAAACTCGGCCACCGCGCGATCAGGTTATTGTCGTATTGCATCACACCCTCAACTCAACGTCCGCACTATTTGGTAGCGCCCGGCGGCCGAACGCGGAATACCACGAAATGGGACAGCGAAAAATTGACCGCAAAGCTGACCAGGATCGAGATCAGTTTCGCCGCCAGCAGCGGCAGCACATAAGAGAGCGCGAACAGCGTCGCCGTGCTCGCCAACATGCCGGCGACACCGGAGGCGGCGAAGGTCGCGTAATCGCGCCAGCGCAGCACGCGGCCCGATTCCGGCCCGAACGTGATGAAGGAGTTCATCGCGTAGGAAAACGACACTGCCACCAGCCAGGACAGCACGTTTGCCGGTACCAGAGGCCACCCCAGGTAAGTGACCGTGGTCCAGAAAACGCTGAAATCGATGGCGGTGTTGACCAGCCCGACCAGGGCGAAGCTGATCGCCTTGAGGGCGACCGCGCGCTCGTGCCAAGCCACGGTGAGACGGTCGATAATGTTCTTGAGGGGCGCCGGAATCATCGCCCGTTAATAGCATTTTGACGCAGGCGCGACAGGGCGCGGCCCATGCGCTATAGATCGCGCCGAAACCAACGGATCAACGCGAAATGGCGGCGAAACCGGCCAAATCCACCACCCGCGCGGCGCGATCGGCGTCGGCGCCCGGCCTCTCAATCGTGGTGCCGGTGTTCAACGAGGCCAGGGGTCTCGCCGCGCTGCACGAGCGCATCGCCGAGGTCGCGCGCTGGCTCAAGGTCAAGCGCGGTCTCGCCACCGAAGTCATCTATGTCGATGACGGCAGCACCGACGGCACCAACGACATCGCGCATCGGCTGATCGCCGATCCGCTCGACATCCAGGTGGTCACGCTGTCGCGCAATTTCGGCAAGGAGGCGGCGCTGCTCGCCGGCCTCGGTCATGCCCGGCTCGATGCTGTGCTGTTTATGGACGGCGACGGCCAGCATCCGCCCGATCTGGTCGGCACGCTGGTGGCGCGCTGGCTCGATGACGGTTACGACGTGGTCTACACCGCCAAAGCGCACCGCGAAAACGAGTCCTGGATGCGCCGCACCGGCGTTCATTGGTTCTACGCGCTGGTCAACATGGGCGCGCGCCAGAGGATTCCCGAGGACGCCGGCGATTTCCGCCTGTTGTCGCCGCGCGCGGCGGCGGCGCTGCGGCAGATGCCCGAGCGCAACCGCTTCTTCAAGGGGCTCGCGACCTGGATCGGCTTCAAACAAGTGCGCGTCGACTACGAGCCGGCGGCGCGCGCGCACGGCGCGACGAGCTGGAATGTCTGGACGCTGATCGGCCTGTCGATCGAAGGGCTGACGTCGTTCACGGTGGCGCCGCTGCGCATCGCCAGCCTGCTCGGCCTGATCCTCGCCGTTACCGCGCTGTTCTTCGGCGGCTGGATTCTGATCGAGACGCTGCTGTTCGGCAAAGACGTGCCCGGCTATCCCTCGCTGGTGGTCAGCGTGATGGTGATCGGCGGCGTGCAATTGCTGATGATCGGCGTGCTCGGCGAATATGTCGGCAAACTGTTGTCCGAGATCAAAGCGCGCCCGGTCTATTTCGTCGCCGAGCACAGCGTGAAAACCGCAAACGCTTCCGCCAAAGCGCGGCCGGCAAGCGCGCGCGCGGCGGAGTAGGCGCAACGTGGCGCCAGCCCAGCGCCGGATCTGGCTGTGCGCGGACGATTACGGCATTTCTCCCGCGGTCAACGCCGGCATCCGCGAATTGATCGCGCGCGGGCGGCTCAATGCGGTCTCGGTGATGACGATGGCGCCGCATCTCGGTGCCAACGAAGCCGCGGCGCTCGACAAACTCAATTCCGGTAGCAAACGCGCCGCGCTCGGCCTGCATGTCACGCTGACCGCGCCGTTCGAGCCGCTGAGCGAGGGCTTCGCGCCGCTGCTCAACGGCCAATTCCTGCCGCTCAAGACGGTAATGCGGCTCGCGACATTGCGCCGGCTCAACGGCGAAAAACTGGCGCGCGAGGTCAGTGCGCAGGTGCAAGCCTTCGTCGCGGCGTTCGGCCGGCCGCCCGACTTCATCGACGGGCATCAACACGTGCAACTGTTTCCGCAGGTGCGCGATGCCGTACTCAAGGCGGCGGCGGAACGGGCTCCCAGGGCGTGGGTCCGGCAATGCGGCCGCGCGCGCTCGGCGCGGCGGCTCAAGGGCCGCAAGGAATTGCTGCTGGATATTTTGAGCGTCGGTTTTCGCCGCAAGGCCAGGTGGGCGGGCGTTGCCACCAATCCGGCCTTCGCCGGCGCCTATGATTTGAAATCCGATTTCGCCAAGACGTTCCCGCGTTTTCTAGCCGGGCTGCCGGATGGCGGGCTGATCATGTGTCATCCCGGCTTCGTCGATGCCGAATTAAAGCGGCTCGATCCGCTCACCGGCCAGCGCGAAAAAGAATTGGCTTATTTCAATTCCGACGAATTTCCGCGGGCGCTGGCGGAGCACGGCGTCACGCTGGCGGTCCCGGACTAAAGAACCTCGACCTTGGCGCCAACCTTCACGCGATCATAGAGATCGATGATATCGACGTTGCGCAAGCGGATGCAGCCGGACGAGACGTTGTGGCCGATGGTCCAGGGCTCGTTCGAGCCGTGGATGCGGTAGAGCGTCGAACCGAGATACATCGCGCGAGCACCGAGCGGATTGGTCGGGCCGCCGGCCATGAAGTGCGGCAGATCCGGCTTGCGCTCAAGCATTTCCTTGGGCGGCACCCAGTCCGGCCATTCTTTTTTGGCCGACACTTTGTGCTCGCCCGACCAGGTGAAGCCGGGCCGGCCGACGCCGATGCCGTAACGCATCGCCTTCCCGCCAGCTTCGACAAGATAGAGGAAATGATGCGGCGTATCGATCACGATACTGCCGGGCGCTTCCTTGATTTGATAGTCGACGCGTTGGCGCAAGTATTGCGGATCGATCTCGACGCCTTGCTGCTCCAGCATCGGATCGACCGGGCCGTTATTGGCATAGACCTGCGGCGCGCCCTGCCCCGGATCGCCATAGATCACCGGCGGCGGCGCGGGTGGCTGCGAGCCATGATCGCCGAACAGATATTCGATGAAACCGCCGCCGAGGCTGGCCTGCATTTGCGGCGGCTGCGCCACCAGAACCATCGGCGGGGTCTGCGGCATCTGCGCCAAGGCACCCGAACCTGTGAAAACAAGAACCAAAGCTGCCAGGAAGGAACGCTGCATCGGCGCACTCATGAACGCGTTTCGTCGCACCGGGCCAGTACAAGCCCAAAGCACCACCGTTCGGTAAATTGCCGGCGCGGCGCCGCTGCATTGGCGCGTTAGCGTGGCGTTAGAGTTTATTTTGCGTAAAAGGCGGTGCGTCATGGTAAACGCCCCGTTTAGATTTCAATTTATGCGCAACGCAGCGTTAATCGCCGCTCTGATAGAAATGGGTCACCGGAGATGCCAGGGGGCATGGCGTGCAGCGTAAAGTTTTTCGCGTCGAGCAGATGTTCGGCAGCCGCATCGCGGCGCGGCCCGCGCCCGAGCGCAACGTCGCGCAGCCTGATGCCGACGCCACGGTGCAAAAGCTCGCGGCCGAGCTCGCCCTCCTGCACGAAACAATCGCCCGCAACAGACGTGAGCTTTCTGCGTTGATCGGCGACGGCGACGACCGGCGCATGACGCGCGCGGCCGGCGAACTCGGCGCCGCGGTCGAGGGCATGGAAAAAGCCACGGTAAAAATTCTGAAATCGACCGAAGTGATCGACGAGAGCGCACGGGCGCTCACCGCCGCGCTGAAGACCGATTTCGAGCGCGGGCTCTGCCAGGACATCCAGGACCACGTCGTGCATATCTACGAGGCATGCAATTTCCAGGATCTCGGCGGCCAGCGCATCGGCAACGTGATCGCGACCTTGACCACGATCGAGGACAAGGTGGCCGGCATGCTTGATCGAAGTAAAATGCAAGTCAGCGAAGCGCCGGCCGTTAAGCCGGCGGCCGAGCAAGGACTGATCAACGGCCCGCGCCTCGACGGCGCCTCCGGCCACACCAGCCAAAGCGACATCGACGATATGTTCGCCTAGCGCAGGCTCGCATCAGCGCCTATCGGCAAATCCCGCCGTCTGCTACCCTCCACTCTATTCAAGAGCCGCCTCGGGACCGGTCCCGGCGCGGCCAATTGTTGTCGGGGGGGCAAGCGCGATGGATCGGCGAGGTTTTCTCAAGAACGCGATGTGGGCCGCGGTGCCGCCCACCACACTGTCACTGTTCGGCGCACCGGCTCTCGGCCAAACGAATTGGCCGGCCCGAAACCTGATGATGGTCGTGCCCTTCCCGCCCGGCGGGCAAGCCGATTTTGCCGCCCGCCCAATGGCGGCGGCGCTCGAAAAAGTTCTCGGCCAGCCGGTTATCGTCGAAAATCGCGCCGGCGGTGCTGGTGGATCGATCGGAAATGCGGTGGTCGCCCGCGCCGCACCTGATGGCTACAGCCTGTTGATGACGCTGTCGTCGCTCGCCGTTCTGCCGGAGGCGGACCGGTTGAACGGGCGCGAACCTGCCTACGAAGTTTCGCAACTGTTTCCCTTGGCGCGGGTGTTGGCCGATCCAACGCTGTTTGCGGTGCCTAGTTCGGCGCCCTGGCAGTCCATTCATGAATTCGTCGAAGACGCCAAGAAGCGCCCCGGACAAATTCCCTACGGATCGTCCGGACCTTACGGCACGCTGCATGTGGCGATGGAGATGTTTGCATCAGCCGCCGGGATCAAGTTGCTGCACGTTCCGTTCCGTGGCGCGGGTCCCGCGCTGACCGGCGTGTTGTCGGCAACCGTCGAAGCGCTGGCATCCGCCCCGAGCGTGGTGAAGCCGCAAGTCGATGCCGGCAAGCTGCGCGTCCTGGCCAACTGGGGCGCCAAGCGCATCGACAGCTTCCCCAACACCCCGACATTCAAGGAGCTCGGCTATGCCGACGTCGAGTTCTACATCTGGGCGGGCATCTTCACCCCCAAGGGGGTGCCGGACCCGATCATCACGCGGCTGCGCGACGCGGTGCGGCAAGCCATCAAGAGCCCGGATGTCGTGCGGGTTTTCGATGCCGCCGGAAGTCCGCCGGCCTATCAAGATTCGACGGAATTTGCCGAGTTCTTCAAGGTCGATAGCGCCCGGCTGATCGCCGCAGTGAAGAAGATGGGAAAACTCGAGTAGGCCGCGGGCTAGCCCGGCCGCCTGATCAGAATAAAACAAACCAGCGCGGCGGCGGCGAAGGCTGCCGCGAGCGCGAGCGCCGCCGGGTCGGAGGCGCGGTCGACCACGAGCGCCATCACCAAAGGCGCCGCCGCCTGCACCAGCAGGAACGGCGCGGCGAGCCGGCCCATCAAGCGACCGTAACCCGAGGCGCCGAACAGCGCCAGCGGCACGGCGCCGCGCGTGATGGTGACCAGCCCGTTGGCGCCGCCGAACAACAACGCAAATGCCGCCGCCACCGGCACTGAAAATCCGAGTACCGCCAGCATGACGAAGGCGCAGAGCAAGACCGACAACGCGAAGCGCGCCACCCACAACGGATGCAGATTGCCGCCGAAGGCGAACTCGATCAGCCGCGCGCCGACTTGCGCCGGTCCGAATAGAGCACCGATCCACACCACCGTTCCGGCGTCGATGCCGGAGCGCGCGAAGATCGCCAGCAGATGCGCCGAGAGCCCCGAGGGAACGAAGGCATAGGTCGCGAACGCGCCGGCGACCAGGATGAACGGCAATCCGTATGGCGGCAGCACGGCCGGCGGCGCCGGTCCGTCGGCGGGCAACGTGGTCTGCAACTTGAAGCGTTCGCGCGGCAAGGCCCACGCATGCAGCGGCGCCGATATGAAGGCGAGCAGCGCGGCATACACGAGATAGGTGCCGCGCCAGCCCATGGCCTCGAGCAGAAAATGCGTCGCCAGCCAACTTACGGTCGAGGCGAAGCCGCCGGCCAGGGTGAGCGCCGTGATCGGCGAGCGCGCGCCGGCGCCGAACACGCGGCCCAAGGTGGCAAAGGCGGAATCATACAGGTTCGCCGCCATGGCGACGCCGAGTACCACCCAGACCGCGAGGTAGGAGATGCGGTCTGCGGTGAGGCCGATCAGCACCAGCCCGAGCGCGCCGATCAGCGAGCCGATCGTCATCACCACATGACCGCCGAAGCGGTCAATCGAACGCCCGACATAAGGTGCGCTCAAGCCCGCGGCCAGCAGCCCGACCGAGAAGCCGCCCATGGCGAACGACATCGACCAGCCGCGCTCGGCCGCGATCAGCGGCACGATCAGCACCGGCGTGTAGAAAATCGTACCCCACGACAAAATCTGCGTGACGCCGAGAACCGGCACCGCGCGCCAGGGACCGTCGATGAAGTCACGAAGAGCGGGCATGCGGCGCCAGGCGGCCGGTGACGGCGCCAACTACTGTTGCTGGATGGGCGGCTGGATCGGCTTCGGGGCGGCTTTGGGCTTCGGCTTGGCCTTAGGCTTGCCCGGCAGTTTGGCGCCTTCCGGCGGGCAGCGGACATAGACCATGGTGCCGTAGCGGCCCTGCACTTCCGAATCCATCCAGCGCAAGATCAGCATGCGGCCGTCGAAGGTAACGACCTCGCGATCCTGCGCGCTGCCGGGCGGATCGCCCTGCGGACCGATAAAGGTCCTGTGGCCGGGCGCGCCTTTCAGGCGCAGTTCCTCGGGCGTGGCCTGGTCGGCGAGATGCATCATCACGCCGCCAGTCGGGCCGAGCGTGATGACGTAAGGCTGCTTGCATTGGCCGGCCGCCGCCACTTCGATGCGTTCGCGGTCCTCGTCCTTGTGGTAGGCGGCAAGGCCCCAGCGCCCGACGATATCCTGCGGCGGGAAAGCCGGCGGCAATAGCGGCAGGCCCTCGGGCGCGGGCGGCGCTTGCGGCTGCTGGGAGGGAAACAACGACGGCATACTCGTCGAGCAGGCGGCCAGACCGAGCCCGAGCAATGCTATAACCAGAGCAGTCGACAGGCCGGATCGCTTTGCAGGGCTCATTCAGGCTCCTTAGCCGCGTTCGGGGAGACTTTGCGGGGCATTGGCGGGCAGTGCAAGCAGGGTAGCGCGGCGCTGCTGTAAATAGCCTTTACAATCCGCCGGTTCCGTGGCGGCCGACCCACTTTTTGCGGCTGTTGCCGGGGCGCTTCCAGCGCCATCGCCAAACTCACGCCGTCGCCTGCTTGACACCCTGCCGCCCAGGCAATATGTCCCGGGCAGCGTTTTGGCACTCTCCGTTAAAGAGTGCTAAGGGCTTACAAATTCGAGACTATTTTGTCACCACACGCGCAAAAGCGCCGACGAGGAAGCCATGGCCAAGACCAAGTTTCGTCCCCTGCACGACCGCATCGTCGTGCGCCGCATCAACGCCGAAGAGAAGACCAAGGGCGGCATCATCATTCCCGACAGCGCCCAGGAGAAGCCAAGCCAGGGCGAGATTATCGCCGTCGGCCCCGGCGGACGCGATGAGTCCGGCAAGCTGATCCCGATCGATCTCAAGGTCGGCAACACCGTGCTGTTCGGCAAGTGGTCGGGCACCGAGGTCAAGCTCGATGGCGAGGACCTTCTGATCATGAAGGAATCCGACGTCATGGGCGTGATCGTCTGAGGGCGCGACCGATATAAACCCAACGGAGTAATTCGAAATGGCCGCCAAGGAAGTTAAATTTTCCGTCGATGCCCGCGACCGCATGCTGCGCGGTGTCGAAATCCTCGCCAATGCGGTGAAAGTCACGCTCGGCCCGAAAGGCCGCAACGTCGTGCTCGACAAATCATACGGCGCCCCGCGCATCACCAAGGACGGCGTCACTGTCGCCAAGGAGATCGAGCTCGAGGACAAGTTCGAGAACATGGGCGCGCAGATGGTGCGTGAAGTCGCGCAGAAGACCAATGATAAGGCCGGCGACGGCACCACCACCGCCACCGTGCTGGCCGCGGCCATCGTGCGGGAAGGCGCCAAGTCGGTCGCTGCAGGCATGAACCCGATGGATTTGAAGCGCGGCATCGACATCGCGGTCACCGCCGTGGTCAAGGACATCGAGAAGCGCGCCAAGCCGGTCGGCTCGTCGGCGGAAGTGGCCCAAGTCGGCACCATCTCGTCGAACGGCGACGCCACCATCGGCAGCATGATCGCCAAGGCGATGCAGAAGGTCGGCAACGAAGGCGTCATCACGGTCGAAGAAGCCAAGGCGATGGAGACCGAGGTCGAAATCGTCGAAGGCATGCAGTTCGACCGTGGCTACATCTCGCCCTACTTCATCACCAACGCCGAAAAGATGATCGCCGAGCTGGAGGATGTCTACATCCTCCTGCACGAGAAGAAACTTTCCGGCCTGCAGTCCATGCTGCCGCTGCTCGAAGCCGTCGTGCAGACCGGCAAACCGCTGCTGATCCTGTCCGAGGACGTGGAAGGCGAAGCCATCGCCACCCTCGTCGTCAACAAGCTGCGCGGCGGCCTGAAAGTGGCCGCGGTAAAGGCGCCGGGCTTCGGCGACCGCCGCAAGGCCATGCTGGAAGACATCGCCATTCTCACCGGCGGCCAGCTGATCTCGGAAGATCTCGGCATCAAGCTTGAGAACGTGACCACGGCCATGCTCGGCCGCGCCAAGAAGATCATCATCGAGAAGGAAAAGACCACCATCGTGCACGGCGTCGGCAAGAAGGCCGACATCGAAGCGCGGATCAACCAGATCAAGGCGCAGATCGAAGAGACCACCTCCGACTACGACAAGGAAAAGCTGCAGGAGCGGCTGGCGAAACTCGCCGGCGGCGTCGCGGTGATCAAAGTCGGCGGTGCTTCCGAAATGGAAGTGAAAGAAAAGAAGGACCGCGTCGAGGACGCGCTCAACGCCACCCGCGCCGCGGTCGAGGAAGGCATTGTGCCGGGCGGCGGCGTGGCATTGCTGCGCGCCAAGAAGGCAGTCGGCCGCATCCGCGACGAAAACTCGGATGTGCAGGCCGGCATCAACATCGTGCTCAAGGCGCTTGAAGCCCCGATCCGCCAGATCGCCGAGAACGCCGGCGTGGAAGGCTCGATCGTGGTCGGCAAGATCATGGAACACAAGTCCGAGACCTACGGCTTCAACGCCCAGGAAGAGAAATACGTCGACATGGTGGAGGCCGGCATCATCGACCCGGCCAAGGTGGTGCGCACCGCGCTGCAGGATGCCGGTTCGGTAGCGGGCCTGCTGGTAACCACCGAAGCCATGGTCGCCGAGCTGCCGAAGGATGCGGCGCCGGCCATGCCGGGCGGCGGTGGCATGGGCGGAATGGGCGGCATGATGTAAGCCTTAGCCGGCCGATACTTTCTCGAACGCAAAGGGCGCGGCTTCGGCCGCGCCCTTTTTCATTGCGGCGGACAGGGAATTTTCGTCACGGCGTGGTGTGCTATTCTTGGCAATAATTTCCGCCGGGAGAGTTCCATGGACCAGCGCATCGTCGACCTTTACGATCGTTTCACGCATGGCGGCATGGACCGCCGCGAGTTTCTCGACCGCCTGGCGAAGATCGCCGGCTCCAGCGCGGCGGCGCTGGCGCTGCTGCCGTTGTTGCAAAACGACTACGCGCGTGCCGCGATCATAGCGCCCGACGATGCACGGCTGGCGATCGACACGGTGTCTTATGCCGCGGCCGGCACGCCGGTCAGCGGCTATCTGGCGCGGCTCAAATCAAAGGGAAAGCGTCCGGCGGTGATCGTCATTCACGAAAATCGCGGGCTCAATCCGCATATTCAGGACATCGCGCGCCGCATCGCGCTCGAAGGTTTCCTCGCCTACGCGGTCGACATGTTGTCGCCGCTCGGCGGCACGCCGGCCGACGAGGATAAAGGCCGCGACATGATCGGTACGCTCAACGCCGACGAAACCGGCAAGCGTATCGCCGCGGCGGTGCCGTTTCTCGAGAAGCATGCAGAGTCGACCGGCAAAGTTGGCGCGGTCGGCTTCTGCTGGGGCGGCGGCATGGTCAACCGCATTGCGGTGCTCTCGCCCGACCTCAAGGCCGGTGTCGCCTACTACGGCGCCCAGCCGCCGGCCGAGCAGGTGAAATCGATCCAGGCCGCGCTGCTGTTGCATTATGCCGGGCTCGACCAGCGCATCGACGCCGGGATTCCGGCCTATGAGGCTGCGCTCAAGGCCGCGGGCAAGCGCTACACCATCGAGGTTTATCCGAACGTCAATCACGCCTTCAACAACGATACCGGCAACCGCTACGACAAGCCCGCTGCCGATCTGGCCTGGAGCCGCACCATCGCGTTCTTCAAGGAAAACCTGGGCGCGCCGCCACCCGCCTGATCAAGCGAGTTTATTGACCAGCCAATGGGCCGTGCGCAGCAGCCGCGCGTCGTCGCCGGCCGCGCCTACGAGCTGGACGCCGAGCGGCATGCCGCCCTCGCCTTTCAAGAGCGGCAGCGACACCGCCGGCAGCCCGGTCAGCGTCCACAGCGTATTGAAGGCCGGATTGCCGGTGGCGTTTCCTTTGGGCGCGACGCCCGGCGCCGACGGCGTCAGGATGGCGTCGTACTGTTTGAGAATGTCGCCGATGCCGGCGGCATAACGCTTGGAGTTGTCGCGCGCCGCCAGATAGCGCAATGCCGACGTCTGGCTGCCCTCGGCGACGAGATCGCGCAACTGCTTGCTCGACGCGTCGCCACCGCGCTCGACCAGTTCGCCGAAATTGTGCGCCATGTCGGTGTACATGATGACGCGCTGATCGTCCCAGGCGGCGCGGTAGTCATCCGGCAGGTCGACGGTCGCGATAGAATCTCCTAACCGCTTGGCGAGATTCTCGAATGCCGCACGGGCTTCGGCATCAGCCTTGTCCCAGACCGGCGTGCGCACGAAGGCGAGCCGGGGCGGCGTCGGCGGCTTCCCGGCCATCGTTTCGCGGAAAGCCGGCGCGGCCAACGGGCGCGTATCGGCGTCGTTCTCGTCGAAACCGGCCAACGTCTCCAGGATCAGGGCCGTGTCGGCCAGCGTGTTGGCGAACACGCCGACATGATCGAGCGCCGCCGACAAAATCAGCGCGCCGTGCCGCGAGATGGTGCCGTGCGTCAGCTTGACGCCGTAGACGCCGCAAAACGACGCCGGACGGATCACGGAGCCGTTGGTCTGCGAGCCGATCGCCAGCGGAATCATGCCGGCGGCGACCGCCGCCGCCGAGCCGGACGACGAGCCGCCGGGCGTGCGCTCGGGATCGTGCGGATTGCGGGTCGCGCCGGCGTGGAAATAGGCGAACTCGGTGGTTACCGTCTTGCCGATGATCACCGCCCCGGCCGCACGCAGCCGCGCCACCGCCGCGCAATCACGCGCCGGCTGGCGGCCCTTGAGCAGCGGCGAACCGCATTCGGTCTTGTAGTCGGCGGTATCGAAGATGTCCTTGATGCCGACCGGAATGCCGTGCAGCGGACCGATCGGCTGGCCGCTGCGGCGGCGCTCGTCGAGCGCCTTGGCTTGCGCCAGCGCGTGACCGGGGTCGATGTGGATGAAAGCGTGGACGGCTTTTTCGAGCTCGGAAATGCGGTCGAGACAGGCCTGCGTATAGGCCTCGGCCGACAGTGCGCCGCGCGCGATTTCGGCCGCGGCCTGCGTGGCGCTGAGCGGCGGCGTGCCGGAACGGGCCATATTATACTCCCCAAAAGTTACGAAGCGCGCGGCTCCCACTCTTCCGCGCTGGCGCCGGCGAGCGCGCGAACGCGCTCCTCATCCTTGGCGAATTCGGCGGCGGCGCCGGAATAGACCACGCGCCCGTCGTCGAGCACATAGGCGCGATCGGCGATCTCGACCGCGGCGCGAACGTTCTGCTCCACCAGCAACACGGAAATCCCTTCCTTGCGGGCGGCGACGATGACCTTGAACACTTCCTGCACGATCAGTGGGGCGAGACCCTGCGACGGCTCGTCCAGCAGCAGAATCTTTGGGTTCAACAGCAGCGCGCGGGCGATCGACAGCATTTCCTGCTCGCCGCCGGAAAGCTGACGGCCTTTGTTCGATTTGCGCTGTGCCAGTCGCGGGAACAATTCGTAGACGCGGGCGATGGTCCAGGGGCCGGGACGCTCAAGCGGGACTTTCAGATTTTCCTCGACCGAAAGGTTCGCAAAGATGCGGCGGCCTTCCGGAACGTAACCGACGCCCAGCGCGGCAATGCGGAACGGCGGCCATGAGGTCGTGGCATTGCCGAAAATACGCACCGCGCCCTCGCGTGCGTGCGTGAGGCCCATGAGACTGCGCAGCGTCGTGGATTTGCCGGCACCGTTGCGGCCGAGCAAGGTCACGATCTCGCCCTCGCGTACTTCGAGGCCGACGCCATGCAAAATATGACTCTTGCCATAAAAAGTATGAAGGCCCTCGGCCTCAAGCGCGATCCCGCTCATGCCGCTGCCTTCCCGAGATAGGCCGCCTGCACCACCTCGCTAGCGGCGATTTCCTTCGGCGTTCCCTCGGCCAGCATCTTGCCTTCGGCCAGCACCATGATGCGGTCGGCGAGATGGAAGACGACGCGCATGTCATGCTCAATCAGCACAACTGTCAGCTTCTGGTCGCGGTGCAGCTTTCGGATCAACTGGGTGATGTCGTAGGTTTCCTGATCGCCCATGCCGGCCGTCGGCTCATCGAGCAGCAGCAGTCGGGGCTTGAGGGCAAGCGCCATCACGATCTCGGTGGCGCGCTGATCGCCATGCGCGAGTTCGCCGACCAGCCGGTCGGCCTTGCTCGTCAGGCTGCCCATCTGCATCAACTCGTCAACGCGCCGGCCGATGTCGGCTTTCTCCGCTGCGCTGATCCACGGCCGCAAGCAATAGCCGGCCGCGATTTCGGTGGCGGTCCGGATATTTTCGAACACGGTCAGTTCGGGAAATATCTCCGTGATCTGGAACGTCCGCGACATGCCAAGGGCAACGCGCTTGTGCGCGGCAAGACGCGTGACGTCGCGGCCTTCAAACTCGATGCTGCCCAAACTCGGTCCGAAAAAACCGCTGATGAGATTGAAGAACGTGGTCTTTCCGGCGCCATTCGGGCCAATGATGGCGCGCAACTCACCCGCACCGACCTTCAGTGACACGTCTTGCACGGCGACGAGACTGCCGAAGCGCTTGGTGGCGTTTTTGACTTCGAGCACGCTCATGGGACGCCCGTCATGCCTCTCGCTTGCGGCGAATGAAACCGAGCAGGCCGCGCGGGAAGAACAGCACGACCAGCACGAACAACATGCCGACAAAGGACATCCAATTGATGGTGACGCTCGACAGATAGTCCTGCAGCACGACGAACACCACCGCGCCCAGTAATGGCCCCCAGAAGGTGCGCATGCCGCCCATCACCGCCATCATCACGAAATCGCCGGACTGGCTGTAGTGCAGTCCCTTCGGATCGGCGAAATTGTTGACCAGAGCGTAGAGTCCGCCGGCGAGAGCGATGAAAAAACAGGACAGCGTGAACGCGATCCAGATGTGGCGCTCGATCGGAACGCCGAGAAAGCGCGCGCGGCGCTCGTTCTCGCGGATGGCGATCATGCCGCGGCCGAACGGCGAGCGCAGGATGATGCCCATGGCCGCGACTGCAAGCGCGAAACAGGCCAGCACAAAATAATAAAAATAGTTTGTGTTCGACAGGATATCGATCTGGAAAAACCCAAAGTCGAGCGGCTGGCGCGAGAATCCGCGTAAGCCATCGTCGCCGCCGGTGAGCGAACTCCATTGGAACGCGATGTAATAAAACACCTGGCCGAACGCGATCGTCACCATCGCGAAATAGACCCCGCGCCGCCGCACGATCAGCGCGCCCAGCAATCCGCCGGCAACGCCGCCCAGCAACATGCCCATGACCAGCGACAACGGCGTGCTGCCGGTCATGAATTTCAGCGCGAGCCCGGTGCCGTAGGCGCCAAGACCGAAATAGGCGGCGTGGCCGAACGAGAGCACGCCGGTGAAACCGAGCAGGAAATTCAACGACATCGCCGCCAGCCCGAGCACCAGAACGCGTGTCGCCAAAGCCGTGTAGCCGCCCAGCGGAACGATCCAGTAAGGCGCAAATATCAGCGCAAGCCAGATCGCCGCGAGCACGACGAACTTGCGGGTTTGCTCGCCGCTCATGTGGACATCATGCCTTCTTCGCCGAGCAGGCCTCGTGGCCGGATCAGCAGCACCACCGCCATCATTACGTAAATGACGGCTTCGCTCGCGGCCGGGAAAAATACCGCGGTCAAGCCCGACGCCACACCGATCAACAGGCCGCCAAGCAGCGTGCCGGTGAGCGAGCCTACCCCGCCAACGATGATGGCGATAAAGCTCGGCATCAGAAGGCCGGTACCCATCGTTGGCTCAAGCCCGAGTTGACCGGCCGCCAGCACGCCGCTCAAGCCCGCGAGAAAAATTCCGGCCGCGAAGTTGAGCGAACGCAACGCGCGCACGTTGATGCCGAGCGCCGACACCGTTTCGAGATCGAGCGTTCCGGCGCGGATTCGCACGCCGATCCGCGTGTAGCGCAAGAACGCAAACAGCAATGTCACGGTCACGGCCACAACCGCGACCATAAACAGCCGGTAGCCGGTGATAAAAAAGAAATCGATGCTCAGCGGCTTCGCCAGGAACGCCGGAACCGTCACCGGCTTGCCCTGCGCGCCCCATATAAACCGGGTGCCGTCCTCAATGATGAACGCCAATCCGAACGTCAGCAGCAGACTATAAAGCGGGTCGCGGCCGTAGAGCGGCCGGATCAAAATTCGTTCCACGGTGAGCCCGATGAGCGCGGTGAGCGGCGGCGCGATCAGCAGCCCGCCCCAAAACCCGACATAGGGCGTGATGGTGTAGGCGATATAGCCGCCGAGGACGAGAAAGCCGCCGTGGGCGAAATTGATCACGTTGCTCAAATTGAGGATGAGAGAAAGGCCGAGCGCCATCAGCACGTAGAACGCGCCGATAATGAGCCCGTTCGTGATGTTGAAGAGCAGGAGCTGCGTCATGACTTTACTTGCAGGATTTCAAACTCCCGCCGGCGCGCGATGCGGGTGCATGCGGCGCCGGCGGGAGGCTGTGGATTCAGATCAGGCCGGCCACTTCACTTCGCAGCCGGTGTCGGCGACGGACGGCGCGGTCTTGTCACCTGGCACGACCGAGTCGACACGATAGAGATCTTCGGGGTCGTCCTTGCCTTTGCTGACCGCTTCGCCGACGAAAGCCGACGTCATCAACTGATGGTCGCCCTTGCGATAGTAAACCTTGTTGGGCTGCAGCTTGACCTCGGGCGGCAGTTCGAAGTCGCCCAGCGCCTGCGCAAGCTTGACGGCATCAAGGGTTTTCTGCTGGTTGGCGACGAGCGCAAACGTCATCGCCGAGACGTAACCGAACCAGTGACGCGCCGTCGGCACCTTGCCGCCGTTACGCTTACGCATTTCGGCGACGAATTCAGCGACGTGCGGAACACCCGGCTGCTTCCAATACCACTCGAACATCCAGATGCCGATGCGCGCCTCGGGTGGCAGCCCGGCGAGCGATTCCAACTCTTGCTGGGTGCCGGCGACGTGGATCTGCTTGTCGAGACCGAACTGAACGATCTGCTTGAGGCAGTTGATCATATCCGAGCCCTGCACGAGAAGCAGCAGCACGTCCGGGTTGGCCGCCTTCGCCTTGATCAGGTAGGCCGAGAAGTCGGTGGTACCGAGCGGGGTCAACTCGTTGCCGGTGACCGTGCCGCCGAGTTTTTTCAGATTGGCGGCGCAGGCGTCGTAGAGCGTGTGGCCGAAGGCGTAGTCCGGCGTGATGAAGTGCCACTTCTTGCCGTACTTGCTGTAGAGCAGATCGGACACCGAGTTCGCTTCCATCCGCGTCGTATTGCAGACGCGATAGACGTTCCAGTGACAGTCCTTACCGGTGATCGAATCGGTGTGACCGCCGGAGACGATGTGAAGAACCTTCTTTTCGGCGGTCACTTGCGCTATCGCCGCGGCGATGCCGGAATTCACGTCGCCGATAATGAAATTGACGTTGTCGCGCTCGATCAGCTTGCGCGCCTTCTGCACGCCGGTGCCGACGTCATTCGCCGAATCTTCGACCAACAGCTCGACTTGCCGCCCGAGGATGCCGCCCTTGGCGTTGATCTGCTCGACGGCGTATTTGGCGCCGATGACTTCGTTTCCGGCTGGAGCCGCATAGACACCGGTCAGCGGATCGACCATTCCCATCTTGACGTTGTCGGCCGTCCAGGCCGGGACCACGAAGGGCGATGCGATCTGCATCACGCCGGCGGCGGCGGCCGTCTTGAGCACCGTGCGGCGATCAAACTTTTGCGGAATTTGCTCGTTTTTCATTGCCTTCCTCCCTTTGCGGCGCTTCGACCGCCTTATTTGAAATTTATAAAAGGCACCGGCGCACGCCGCTCAACGAAAGTCGAGCAAAATCGAACGGAACGCCTATCTCCCCTGCCATGCTAGTGTGACTTGCCGATTGGGCGCAAGGCCGCCGGCGCTTCGCGTTCGTCGTTGCGTTAGACCATTAGTTTGCCGTCATTCGCCGCTCGATTCCACCGGCCGTCGCTCATTCGACCAACCATTGTTAGTTTCATTTTGCATCCCGCACGGCAGACCGCCGCAACAGGAGACCACCCGTGAGAGGCATCTTCTCGACCCTCGCCGTCGTCTGGCGAATTGCCAGCCCGTTTTTCCGCTCCGAGGATCGCTGGCCTGGCCGCATCCTGCTCGCATCGGTGATCGGCATTGAACTGTCGCTGGTCGCGCTCACGGTGTTGTTCAACGAGTGGAACAGCCGGTTCTACAACGCGCTGCAAGATCGAAATTGGGATGTCTTCGTCTACCAGCTTGGCTACTTCTGCATCCTGGCCAGCTTTTTTGTCGCGTTGAATGTTTATCAGCTCTATCTCAATCAATGGCTGCAGATCCGTTGGCGGCGCTGGCTGACCGACAGCTATCTCAAACATTGGCTGGAGGGTGCCAATCACTATCGTATGCAATTGCTGGGCGACTCCGCCGACAACCCGGACCAGCGCATCTCCGAGGATATCGCGCAATTCATCTCTCTGACGCTCACGATCGGCCTGCAATTGCTGTCGTCCTGCGTCACGCTGTTCTCATTCATGATCATCCTGTGGTCACTGTCGGCGGCGGCGCCACTGCACCTGTTCGGCATGAGCTTCAGCATTCCGGGCTATCTGTTTTGGGCGGCATTGATCTACGCCGTCATCGGCACCGCCTTCACCCATTTTATCGGCCGCCCGCTGATCGCGCTCAATTTCCAGCAACAGCGCTACGAAGCCGACTTCCGTTTCAACCTGGTGCGGGTGCGCGAAAACTCCGAGCAGATCGCGCTACTCGATGGCGAGCGCGCGGAACGCGACCGCCTGCTGATGCGGTTTGCCAATGTCGTCGCTAACTGGATGGCGATTATGTCGCGGCAAAAGAAGCTCACTTTCTTCACGGCGAGTTACGCGCAGGCGGCGGTGGTATTTCCGTTCGTCATGGTGAGCCCGGCCTATTTCGCCAATATCGTCCAACTCGGTGGCTTGATGCAGACCGCGAACGCCTTCGGACAGGTGCAAAACGCGCTCTCGGTGTTCGTTACGCTTTACCGCAACCTTGCCGAATGGCGCGCGGTGATTGAACGCCTGTCGGGATTCGATGCTTCGGTCGCGGCCGCGCGTGCGCTGGCGGTAACGCCGCCGGTGATCGAGGTCGCGGCCGGCGATGCGACCGCGGTCACATTCAAGGATCTGGCGGTCCGACTGCCCAATGGCGTGCCGCTGGTCAATGCCAGCGACCTCACGATCAAACTGGGCGAGCGGGTGCTGATCAGCGGGCCGTCCGGCTCCGGCAAGTCCACGCTGTTCCGCGCGTTGGCGAGGGTCTGGCCGTTCGGCGCCGGTACCATCACGGTACCGAAAGGCGCCCGGCTGATGATCCTGCCGCAGCGGCCCTATTTCCCGATCGCGCCCCTGGCCGCCGCAGTCGCCTATCCGGCGGAGCCTGGCACATATGACACGGCCCACGTCGCCGAGGCCCTCAGCGCGGCCGGCCTGCCGGGCTTGGCCTCGCGCATCGAGGAAGAGGCGCATTGGAACCGGCTGCTCTCGCTCGGCGAGCAACAGCGGCTCGGCATCGCCCGCGCGCTGCTGCATGCGCCCGACTATCTGTTTCTCGACGAGGCGACCGCCTCGCTCGACGAGCCGTCCGAGGCCGCGCTTTATCGGCTGTTGGAGCAGCGGCTGGCCACAGCCACCATCGTGTCGATCGGTCACCGCTCGACGCTGGCCGCGTTCCACCAGCGCCGGCTGGCCTTCAATCGCGAGAACGACCGCTATTGGCTGCGCGAGGGGAGCCTGGCGCCGACCGCTTCCGGCGCTTGATCGCCGCGCAAAAAAGCGGCGGCTCGTTAAGAGCCGCCGCTGATCGCAGCCAAGAGGCAGTCGTTGACTTATTTAAGCGCCGACAGGCTGGTGTCGAACTTGAGCGTCGCAACAAAGCGATCGCCGCAGAGGTTGCTGCTGCCGCCGCTGCCGACCGCTGTGTTGCACTGGTTCGCTGCGGCGGTGCCGGCGACGCCGGGCTTCGCGGTGGTGCCCCAGTAACGCAGATCGAGCGTAACGGCCTTGTAGTTGAAATCGAGACCAACGTCCCAATAAGTGTCGCTGACAAAGCCGAGATTGGTGGTCACACCGGAGCTGTACCACTCGTAACCGATCTCAGGGTTAATTGAAATCGTGACGTCAGCGATCGGCTTCCACGGCAAGGTGATGACCGCATTGCCGGCTGCGAAATAGTGGCCCGCATCGCCCGCCCAGACTCCCAAGGGAGAGACCTTGTTGTTGAAGTCGTTGAAGGCGGTTTCGAACACGCCGCCAACAGTCAACCAATCGTTAAACTTGTACGATGGCTTGGCGTAGGCCTCGGTCCAGTTGCCGGTGAAGAGGAGGGCGGTCGGGTTATTACCGCCCGGATAGTAATAGTAGATAACTCCGAGATCGAGGCCGGCATTGCCCCAGGTAAATCGGGCGCCGGCGGTGATATCGAACTCCGCATCGGCGAAGCCGGTCCAAAGACTCGACCCCCAAACGCCGGCATAGAGCTTGAGCCACTCGTTGGCCGTGTAGTCGAGTTCGAAGTAGCCCTGCACCGCGGGCTTATGGTTGGATTGCGAAACGCCGCGCAGAACGTAGTCGGTGGTGAACGCGGTGCCGAACGCGATGTCCCACGGCGACGGCGCGGCTGCGGGAGCCTTGAGCGCCTTCACCGGCATATCGGCTGCGAATGCGGGTGCCGCAGAAAATGCGAGCGCCGCAATTACCGACAAAACAACTTTTTTCATTGACCCTGCCCCTTTTGGTTCGATCGACTTTCAGCCGATACAGTTCGCTCGTCACCTTTGCGTATGAATTCCGGCTGCGAGCAGTCCCTACGCAAAAAGACGTGCATTACCGGGCGAATTTACATCTTTGACCACGTGTGACAGCAAGACGAAAACGGCGGCAATTGCTGCCTTTTTAGGCGATTCAGCCCCCTATCGACAGAAAGCAGCGGACTGTTGCGGCAAAGTCACAATTTTCGGGGTCAGAATGGAAATTTGTTATTGAATTAGGGCCGAACGGACGTAACCGGCCGGTTTTTCCAGGGGCGGCTGTGAACAACCAGGGACGGCTATTCTAAACCATTGCGGTGCAATAAAAATTTGGCGCCCGCCAGTATGCCGGCGGACGCCAAAGGTCGAAACAGCGTGACGCGCCGGCCGGAATCAGGCCGCCGCCTTCTTGCGGTTGGCATCGAGTCGCGCATCCACCAGCGCCACCTGGGCATCGATCGCCGGATGGCTGAGACCCTTCTGGCGGGCGATCAGCTGCACCAGCTTGTCGGCGCGCTCGATGTTCGGCGCGCCGTTATTGAGCGCGCGTGCCGCGGACGCCGGCCGCGTCAGGCTCTGCGCGGCAGCGGCATATTTCTCGAACGGCACCAGATCATCCGGCGAGGCACCGAGCTTGACGACCAGGTCGTTGACGAAATTGTAGACCGACCTCGCCTCTTCGATATTGGAGTGCACCGCTTCCTGCGCGGTCCGCATGCCGTCCGCGGTGATGCAGCGATAATTGCCGGCCAGCAGCATCGCCCACTTGGCGAGCGGCACGAAGATCGACTCATAGACCCTCAGCTTCACCGGCAGTTCGATCTTGCCTTCCGGCGCGTCGAAGCGCGCGGCTTCGACGTCCTTCTCAAGCTGACGCACGATTGCCGTATCCTTATCGTCCACGAAGCGCGCACATTTGAAGTTGGTCGGCAGCGTGACCAAGAGTTCATTGGCGTTGCCGTCGGGCGGACGAATAGCCTGCGGGTCGGGGCTGTTGAGCGTGATCTTGCTGGGATCGACCGAATCCCAAACGCGCGGATCGGTGTAAGCGGCTTCAAGCGCTTTGTGATCGAGCCCGGGGATGCGTTTGATATAGGGCAGCGGCGGCATGTTCATGATCGACATGCAGGGCACGCGTGACTTGCCGACCGCATCGAGCAACTCGCGCACGCCAGGCGAACGGTATTGCGGCTCCTGCATGCAGAGGCCGATCAGGTCGTAATCTTTCGGATTGACGCCGGCCGCGGGACCGGCCGTCACCTTGCCCGGCAGTTTGCGCGATTCCAGCAGAACAGGCTCGCTCCGCCCGCGCACCGGCAAGCGAACTCTGAAGCCCTCGGCGTTGATCAGATCGGCTTCCGCCGGCAGGCAAACGAGATGGATCGAATGGCCGCCGAACAGCAATTTGGATGCGAGCAGCGATCCGTAAGACGCACCCATGAGCAGGATTTTATAAGTCTTCGACTTCGACGGCGCCGATTTCTTGGCGACGAATTTTTTCGCCTTGGCCTTCGTCGGCTTTGCTTTACGGACGGCCTTCTTGACCGAACGTTTCACCTTCTTCGGCCTGCGCGCGGAGACCGCGCGCTTTGATTTCTTCACTTTGGTTTTCCGTTTCTTGTTTCGATTCTTGGCTTTTGCCATCGTAGTCCTCCCAAACTGTTCCGTCGCTTTACTGTACAGTTTCAACCAATCTCTCCGGAGCCGCGCGCGCTCCGATCTCCTCGAGCCCTCCCGGCACCGGGCCGCCGGTCGCCCAGTCGAGCAACTCGACCGTATGCACGATCGGGATGGCAGTGCCGGCGCCGATCTGCGTGATGCAACCGATATTGCCGGCCGCGATCACATCCGGCTTGAGTCGCTCAATCGTGGCGACCTTGCGGTCGCGCAGCCTCTCCGCCAACTCAGGCTGAAGAATGTTATAGGTCCCGGCCGAGCCGCAGCACAGATGGCCATCGGGCACATCTTTGACCACGAAACCGAACTTTAAAAGCAATTCTTTCGGTACCTTCGTCACGTTTTGCCCGTGCTGCAGCGAGCAGGCCGAATGATAGGCGACGGTAAGCGGCTGGGCCGCCTTGCCGTAAGGCATGTCGAGCGTCGCCAGATATTCGGTCACGTCCTTGGCAAGCGATGAAATCCGTGCCGCCTTGGCCGCGAAGGCCTGATCGGTGCGCAGCATAAACCCGTAATCCTTCACCGTGGTTCCACAGCCCGAAACCGTGATCAGGATGGCGTCGAGCCCCTGGCCTTCGACTTCGTGGGTCCAGGCGTCAATATTGTTGCGGGCCTGCGCCAGCGCTTGCTCCTCGCGGCCCATGTGGTGGACCAGCGAGCCGCAGCAGGCCTCATTGGCGGCGACCACCACCTCGATGCCATGGCGGTTGAGCAGCCGGATCGCGGCCTCGTTGATCGAGGGCGCCAGTACCGGATTGATGCAACCGGACAATAGCGCCACCCGTCCGCGGCGGGCGCCGGTCGCCGGATAGACCTTGCCGGTGCGCTCGACCGGCGGCGCCAGCTTGTGGCGCGGCGTGAGACGCAGCATGGCGGCCATCCGTTTCAGGCCGAGCGCATGAAAGGCGCCCGCGAACGGCCGTGCGACCAGTCCGGCCACCACTGCCATGCGGAACAACCCCGGATCGGGAAGCACGCGCGCCAGCAAACCGCGCAGCGCGCGATCGAGTAGCGGACGGTTATAGGTTTTCTCGATGTGCTCGCGGGCATGATCGACGAGGTGCATGTAATTCACGCCGGACGGACAGGTGGTCATGCAAGCCAAGCAGGAAAGACATCGGTCGATATGTTTGACCACTTCGCGCGTAGCCGGCGCATCGTTTTCAAGCATCTCCTTGATGAGATAAATCCGCCCGCGCGGCGAATCGAGTTCGTCGCCAAGCAGCACATAAGTCGGACAGGTGGCGGTGCAGAAGCCGCAATGCACGCAGGCCCGCAGGATTTTTTCCGACGCGTAGTTCTGCGGATCGGCGAGCTGGGCGAGGGAGAACGAGGTTTGCATTGGACTAGACTCCCGCCCACATGCGGCCGGGATTGAGCACGCCCTTGGGATCGAAGCCTTCCTTCACCCGTTTGTTCAGCGCGCGCAAGGCAGCATCCTGCGGCTCGAACACATCGACCGAAGCGCGCACCGCGGCGGGCGCGCGCACCAGCGTGGCGTGGCCGCCGACGTTTCTGACCGCGCCACGGATCGAGGCCGCGTCGGCTTCCTCCGCGAACGGCATCGCCACCCAGATGAGCCCGCCGGCCCAGTCGTAGAACATCTGCGCCGCCGGCGTGATCGCGGCCGCGATCTCGTGGCCTTTGCTGGGCGGGCACGAAATGCGCCAGAGCGGACGCGTGCGCGCCGCATTGGTGGCGAAGGGTTTGACCTGCCGTACGCTCTGCCATAGCGCGCGTGAATATTTTTCGTCGAGCAGCGTGACCGGCCCGAACGGTTTCATCAACGCAGCGAGCGCCTCCTTACGATGCTTGACCGACGGCGCAAAGCCCTCCAGCCGCAGCGCGGTGGCCGCTTGCGGCTTGGGCAGGCCGTCGAAGTAAGACGCCACATGGTCCGGCAAGTGGACAGCAGCAGAAACGTCACAGGATGAGCCCATCGCCGCCGCCATGGCGGCGCAGGCGCGCGCATCGTCGAGCCCTTCGACGATCACCGCCGCTTCGGCCTCGGCCTTGGGCAGCACTTTGATGGTGACATCGGTCATCGCCGCCAGCGTGCCCCACGAGCCGGCCAGCACCTTGCACATGTCGTAACCGGTGACGTTCTTCACCACGCGGCCGCCCGACTTGATGGTTTCGCCGCGCCCGGTCACGCATGTGACGCCGAGGAAATAGTCGCGTGCCGCACCGGCCTTGATGCGGCGCGGGCCGGACAGGTTGGCCGCAATAGTGCCGCCGAGCGTGCCCTGCCCGGCTTCGCCGCCGAGAAGCGGGCCGTAGTCCATCGGCTCGAAGGCAAGCTCCTGATTATTCTTATCGAGCAGCGCCTCGATCTCGGCGAGCGGCGTGCCGACTTGTGCCGAGAGCACCAATTCTGCCGGCTCGTATAGCGTGACGCCGGACAAGTCAGTGAGGTCGAGCGTCAAGTCGGTTTGGCCCGGGCGGCCAATGGCGCGCTTGGTGCCCTGCCCGGCCACTTCCAATGCTTTGTCGTTGCCGAGCGCCCAACTTACGGCGTCCTCGACCTCCTTGGCGTCGCGGGGTTTGAGCGTGTCAGCCATTACGCGTTTACTTTACTACTCCGCGGCATGCGCCGCCGGCTCGCCGGAAAAAGCCGGCATGATCTCGCGCGCAAAACGCCGCAGTTGCGCCACGCCGCCAGCGATCGTGAGCAGCACGTAGCCGACGCCGTTTTTCTGTAGCACCTCCAGCATTCCGGCGATCTCGTCAGGCGTGCCATAGAGCGCGTTTTCTTCCGTGGCGCCCTGTCTGTCGGCGTAGGCCAGAACGTGCGAGCGGGCTTTGCCGTCGGGCGTGCGCGAGATCGCGACCGTGCGCTGAGTGTATTCGGCCTGGCGCAGCAACGCTGCTTCCTTATCGGCTTTGTCTTTGGCGACATACAGCTGGCGCGCCACCGTGACCTGCATCGGATCGAAGGTGAGGCCGTTCGCCTCGCGCTCGGCCTTGAAGATCGCGATACGCTCGGCCAGCGTTTGCGGCGACGCGTACTGATCGAGGATCAAATTGAAGCCGCGCGCCGCGGCGCGCTTGATCGAATGCGGATTGCCGGCGGCGACCCAGAACGGCGGGTGCGGGCTTTGCGCCGGCGGCGGCTCGACCACGATGTCGTCGAAATTCCAGAAGCGGCCGTGATGGGAAAACCGCGTGCGCGTGGTCCAGGCCCGCGTCATGACCTCGACGGCTTCCTCGAAACGCGCCTCGGCCTCGTCCTGCGCAATAGCGAAGCCCTTGAATTCATTGTGCCGGTAGCCCTTGCCGATGCCGAAATCGAACCGGCCATCGGACACCAGATCGAGCGTCGCCGCCTGCTCGGCCAGCAGCACCGGATTGTGCCAAGGCAGCACCAGCACCGCGGTGCCGAGCCGCAGCGTCTTGGTGCGCATCGCCAGCGCCATCAGCAGCATCAGGGTGGCGGAGACTTGGTTCCAACCGGTGAAATGATGCTCAACAGAGAAACTTGAATGAAATCCGAGGGCTTCGGCCTCGATGTTGAACTCGAGATAGTCGCGAAAACCCTGGCCGGTTTCCGGGCCCAGGCTGCCGCTATCGGCTTTTGGCGAACAAAACAGACCGAATTGCATGCTCAAAACCTTGGAATATCCGGGAACGGCAGCTTGCCGCCGGAAATGTGCATGCGGCCCAATTCGGCGCAGCGGTGCAGCACCGGGAACACCTTGCCGGGATTGAGCAGGCCCTTGGGGTCGAAGGCGCATTTGACCCGTTGTTGAGCATTGAGATCAATTTCGGAAAACATCACCGGCATCAGATCGCGCTTTTCGACGCCAACGCCGTGCTCGCCCGTGAGCACGCCGCCGACCTCGACGCAGAGCTTGAGGATCTCGGCGCCGAATTGCTCGGCGCGATCGAGTTCCTCGGGCTTGTTGGAATCATAGAGGATCAACGGATGCAAATTGCCGTCGCCGGCATGAAACACGTTGGCGACTCGCAATCCGTATTTTTCCGACAGCTCGCGCGTGCGCGCCAGCACCAACGGCAGCTTGGCGCGCGGAATGGTGCCGTCCATGCAGTAGTAATCCGGCGAGATGCGCCCGACCGCGGGGAACGCCGCCTTGCGCCCGGCCCAGAACAGCAGCCGCTGCGCTTCCGACGTCGAAGCCGCACACGACACCGCGTGGCATTTGCTGGCAACGATCTCGATGCGCTCGATCAGGTCGTCGACCTCGGCCGGCGGACCATCGACCTCGACGATCAGCAGCGCCTCGACGTCGAGCGGATAGCCGGCATGGACGAATTCCTCGACCGCGTGGATAGCGGGCTTGTCCATCATCTCCATGCCGCCGGGAATGATACCGGCGCCGATGATCGCGGAGACGCACGCACCGGCGTCCTCCGAGCTGGGGAAGCCGATCAGCATGGCGCGCGCGGTCTCGGGTTTTTTAAGGATGCGCACGGTGACTTCGGTGACCACGCCGAGCAGGCCTTCGGAGCCGGTTATCAGCCCGAGCAGATCGTAGCCTTCCGAATCGAGATGCTTGCCGCCGATGCGCAGCACCTCGCCGGTGATCAGCACGATCTCGCAGCCGAGCACGTTGTTGGTGGTCATGCCGTATTTCAGGCAATGCACGCCGCCGGAATTTTCCGCCACATTGCCGCCGATGGTGCAGGCGATTTGAGAGGATGGATCGGGCGCGTAATAAAAACCGGCATCGGCGACCGCGTTGCTCACCGCCAGATTGGTGACACCCGGCTCCACCACCGCGACCCGGTTGTCGAAATCGATGTCACGGATGCGATTGAACTTGGCCATGCCGAGCAGCACGCCGTCGGCGAGCGGCAACGCGCCGCCCGACAGCGAGGTGCCCGCCCCGCGCGGCACCACCTTGACGCCCTCGTCGTGGCAATAGCGCAGCACGGCCGCGACCTGCTCGGTGGTCTCCGGCAGCACCACGACCATGGGCATTTGGTGGTAGGCGGTCAGCCCGTCGGTCTCGAACGGCTTCATTTCTCGTTCGGCGGCGATCACACCCTCGCCCGGCACGATGGTGCGCAGCGCGGCAACGATGCGCTCGCGCCGCGCCAATACCGCGTCGTCCAGCTCGGGCATCCGCACCGACATAGGGGTCAAACTCTCGTTTTCGGTCCTGTCACAACGATACCAGCCATTTGACGGTAGACACAAAGGGCTGGCAAAACCGCCGGGAACCGAGGCATGCCAGGCGGCATTAGTCCACCGGGCGGTGAACGCAGGGAGAGAGCAAAACCATGAAAACGACACTGGCGATAGCGGCCTTGGCCGTAGCCGCGCTGGCGCAAGCCGCCCAGGCGCAGGATGTGGCCGCCGGCGAGCAGTCATTCAAGAAATGCGCCGCCTGCCATTCGATCGGCGAAGGGGCCAAGAACAAAGTAGGGCCCCAGCTCAACGGCATTGACGGCCGCCATTCCGGCACCGCACCGGACTTCAATTATTCGGACGCCAACAAGAATTCCGGCATCGTCTGGGGCGAAGCGGCCTTCAAGGAATACATCAACGATCCGCGCGGCAAGATTCCAGGCACCAAGATGATCTTCCCCGGCATCAAAAACGAAAAGGAAGCCGGCGACCTGTGGGCCTATCTCAAGCAATTCGGCGCCGACGGCAAGATAAAGTGAAGCCGTCATGATCAAGGACATTGTCGTCAATCTCGGTTTGGGCGCGCACGACCCCGCCGGCGATTTTGCTATTTCAGTAGCCGGCGCGTTCGAAGCCCACGTGCTGGGCGTGGCCTTTGTCTACGATCCGATCATCCCGGGTGCCGTGACGGGCGGCATCCCGCCGCAATTTATTGAATCGCAACGCACCGATAACGAAAAGGCGGCGCGCACGGCGATTGCCCGCTTCGAGCAGGCGGCCAAGCGCGCCGGCATGTCCTACGAAACCCTCAGCGTCAGCGCGAGCATCTCCGGCGCCGCCGAACGGCTCGGCCGGCTGGCGCGGCGCTTCGATCTTGCGATCGTCGGCCAGCCCGAGCGCGAGAAATCGGCGCCTGAGGAAGTGGTCGATGAAGGCGTGCTGTTCGAATCCGGACGGCCGGTAATCTTCGTGCCCTATATCCAGAAAGCTGCACTGAAACTCGACCGCGTCATGGTGTGTTGGGACGGCAGCCGCGCAGCGACGCGCGCGATCGCAGACAGCCTGCCGTTCCTGCACAAGGCCAAGAAGGTCGAGATCGTCATGGTCGCCAGCAAGGCCGGCAAAGACGGCGACATACCCGGCGTCGATCTCGGCCAGCATCTCGCCCGCCACGGCCTGAAGGTAGAGGTCAAACGCATCACCTCGCCGGATATCGATGTCAGCTCGACGATCCTGTCTTATGCGGCCGATAGCAACGCCGACTTGATCGTGATGGGCGGCTATGGCCATTCACGCCTGCGCGAGTTTATCCTCGGCGGCGTCACCCGCAGTATTCTTGAACAGATGACGGCGCCGGTATTGATGTCGCATTAAGAGGCTGCCAACGAACGCGCTCGACCAAAGCCATGTCGAATTGCTTGACGGAACGCGTGTTCTGCTCCGGCCGCTCAAGGTCGAGGACGCCGCGCTTTATCCCGACTTTCTAAACGAAGTGACGCACGACGACTTGCGGCTGCGTTTCTTCTCGGTGATGCGCGAAGTCAGCCCCGCGGTGCTCGACAAGCTCATTCACTACGATCCGGCGCATGCCATGGCCTTCATCGCCATCGAGGAGGCGAGCGGCCGCATGCTGGGCGTGGTGCGCTTGCATGACGACGCCGATGGCAAAAACGGCGAATTCGCGATCCTCGTGCGCTCGCATCTCAAGGGCCACGGCCTGGGCTGGTTGATGATGAAGCACATGCTCGCCTGCGCCAAGGACAAGGGCCTCAAAACCGTGGATGGGCAGGTGCTGGCGGAAAACGCCACCATGCTCGCCATGTGCGGCGAACTCGGGTTTAACGTCCACGACGACATTCTCGAACGCGGCATCAAACGCGTGACGCTGCCGCTCGACGAAGTGCCGGCGCTCCCCTAAATCCGCGCTAGACGCCGGGCAAAACGCATTGCGCCACCAGGCCGCGGGCGCGGGCGTCGACCACGCCGAGCGCGCGCAGCGCCAGCAAGGTCGCCCCCTGCACCGCTTCGCGCGCGGCGGCGGCATCGGGCGGTGACGGCGCCAGCGGTCCGAGCAGGCCTTCCATCAGCGCGCCGACGATGGCCGGCGCGGCGACGCGGGCGTCCTGCTCGGGCAAATGTCGGCCCTCGATCGCGGTCTTGATGCGCGCTTCCAGTTCGGCGGCAAGCGACTGGCGGAAATCGAGCCGCATGGCGTCGACGCGGGCGTCAACCGGCTCACCGATCACCGCCCAGGATAGCCGGCGCTCGTTGAGCGCGCGGCCGGCGAAAGTGGCGATACAGGCCGCCAGCGCCGACAACGGCCCCGGCGCGGCGTCGCCGGCCTCCGCCATGATCAAAAGTTCGCGGCCGGCGATGGCCGCGACCAGTTCGGCAATGAGATCGGTTTTGGACGGGAAATAGCGGTAAACGGTGCCGGCGGCGATGCCGGCGCGCGCTGCCACGGCGGCGATTTGCACCGCCGCCATGCCGCCCTCGGCGGCAATGAGAGTGGCGGCGTCCAGGATCGCTTCCTCACGCTCGGCGAGGCGTCGAACCACATTCTCGGTGCGGCGATAGGGCATTAGAATGAGTGAACGATGATTCAGCGTACAAAGGCAAGCACTTCGCCGAGACGACGGAAAGACCTCACCGATGCGTGCCGGACTTGCCGGCAGCGAGCGATTTTTCGCGAATGGCGGTGATGGTCGCCGCGGTCGAAATCGCTTCCGGATCGATCTTGAGATGGATGATCGACGGCTTGCCGCTGGCGACGGCTTGCGCAAAGGCGGCGGGAAAATCAGCGGTCTTCTCGACCAGCGCGCCGTAGCCGCCGAACGCCAGGGCATAGGCCACAAAATCCGGATTTTTCAGTTCGGTGGCGACGACGCGACCGGGGTAGTCACGCTCCTGATGCATGCGGATGGTGCCGTAAAGCCCGTTGTCGGCGACCACCACGATCACCGGCAATTTGTATTGCACGGCGGTCGCAAAATCCTGGCCGGTCATCAGGAAATCCCCGTCGCCGGCGATGCACACGACCTTGCGCTCCCGGTACAAAGTCTTCATCGCCAGCGCCGCCGGAAATCCATAGCCCATGGAGCCCGATGTCGGCCCGATATGGGTGGCGTATTTGCGGAAGCGGTAGAAGCGGTGGATCCAGCCGGCGAAATTTCCGGCGCCGTTGGTGATGATGTCCTCGGGCGCCAGATTGTCGCGCAGCCACACCAGAATCTCGCCGAGATTGACGCCACCCGGCTGCGGCGTCGCTTTCTCGGACCAGGCGAGATAGTCGGCATGCGCGGTCGCCGCCTCATCTTTCCAGGCGATCTCGTTCGGCGGTTGCAAGCCTTCCAGCACCGAGCAGAACGCGGTCGGCGCCGCGTTGATGGCGAGGTGCGGATGGTAAACACGGCCGAGTTCCTCGACGCCCGGATGCACGTGCACCAGTTTCATCTGCGGCTCGGGAATATCGAGCAGCGTGTAGCCCTGCGTCGACATTTCGCTCAGCCGGCCGCCGATCAGCAGCACTAGGTCGGCGCCCTTCACGCGCGCCAGCAATTTCGGATTGGGCCCGATGCCCATGTCGCCGGCGTAACAAGGATGCAGCGCGTCAAACAGATAGCCACGGCGGAACGTTGTGGCGACCGGCAGCGCGAAACGTTCCGCAAAGCGCCCGAGCGCGGCACAGGCTGATTCCGACCAGCGGCTACCGCCGACCAGCACCACCGGGCGCTTCGCGGCCCACAGCAGTTTCTGCAGTCGGCTCATATCCGTGAGGCCTGGCCAAATCTCGGCTGGCTCGAAGGCGGTGGCATCGGGCACCGCCACGCGGTCGGTAAGCATGTCCTCCGGCAGCGCGATCACCACCGGCCCGGGACGGCCGTTGCAGGCGGCATGAAAGGCGCGCGACACCAGTTCCGGGATGCGCGCGGCATCGTCGATTTCGGTCGCCCATTTGGCGATCGAGCCGAACACCGCGCGATAATCGAGCTCCTGGAACGCCTCGCGTTCGCGCATGTCGCGGCCGACCTGGCCAACGAACACAATCATTGGCGAAGAGTCTTGTCGCGCAATGTGAATGCCGGCCGAGGCATTGGTGGCGCCCGGCCCGCGCGTGACAAAGCAGATGCCGGGGCGGCCGGTCACCTTGCCGACCGCCTCGGCCATCATGGCCGCGCCGCTTTCATGCCGGCAGACGGTGAGTGCGATTTTGCTGTCGTGGAACGCGTCGAGCGCAGCGAGATAGCTTTCGCCCGGTACGCAGAACACATGCTGCACACCGTGGACCGCCAGCTGGTCGATAAGGATTTCGCCGCCAGTGCGGGTGCCGTCATTCGAGCGCATCGCAAAACTCCCGGGCGCAAGACCTGCCGTAATGCTCCGGCAGCGTCAACCACGAAAGCCGAAATAATGCGGCAGTACCAGCGTGAACCAGGGCACAAACGTCACTAACAGCAGGCCGATCAGCAGCACGATCAGATAAGGGACCATCGCGCGCGATGCCGCTTCGAGCTTTGCCTGCGCGACCGCACAACAGACATAAAAGCCGACCCCGGCCGGCGGCAGGAAGGCGCCGACGCCCATCGCGATGATCAGCATCATGCCGTAATGCAATTCGCTGATGCCGATCTTTCCGGCAATCGGTATGAGCAGGGGCGCCAGAATATTCAGCGCCGGCAGACCTTCGAGCAGCGAACCGCCGATAATCAGGAGGATCAGCGAACCAATGAGAAATATATCCTTGGAGTCATTGAACCCATGCAGCAGATCGACAACCCGCTGCGGGATATAGGCGATTGTCAGCGCCCAGGAAAATCCGGAGGCTGCCGCGAGAATGAACAGGATCATGCCGGCGAGCGCGACACTATCGACCGCTGTTCGGAAAAAGCTCCGCAGATCCATTTCACGATACACGACCAACGACAGAAACATGCCGTAAAGAACCGCGAAGGCAGACACCTCGGTCGGCGTCGCAATGCCGCCGAGAATGCCGACAAACAGGATAACCGGCATCAGGAACGGGAGCAGCGCGCCGATACTCGCGTTGAGGCGCACCGACCACGGCGCCCGCACCTCCGGCGTCATCCCACTCCTGCGCGCGCGCACGTAAATGAGGATCATCAGGCAGACAGCGATCACCGCGGCGGGGATGATGCCGCCGATAAACAACCCCGCCATTGAAATGCTGGTCACGGAGCCCAGGATCAGCATGGCAATCGACGGCGGTACCGTTTCGCCCATCACCGCCGATGCCGCGAGCACGGCGGCGCCTTCGGCGTTGCTGTAGCCCTGCTTCCTCAGCATCCCGCGCATGACGGTTCCGACCGCCGCGACATCGGCGGCTTTGGAGCCCGACAGGCCGGAGACCAGATACATGCTCAGAACCATCACCTGCAGCAGCCCGCCGCGCAAATGGCCGACGAAGGCGTGCACGAAACGCACAAGGCGCAAGCTGATACCGCCGCGCTCCATGATCAGGCCGGCCAAAATAAAAAATGGAATGGCGAGCAGGATGAAATTGCTGGTGCCGTTCACCATCTGCTGCGGTAGCGCCTCGATCGGGGCGACGTCGCTGATCCACAAATAGCTCGCGGTCGAGAGCAGCAAGGCAAATCCGACCGGCACACCCACCACGACCGCGAGGAAAAAAAACGCGAGCGCAAGCATAATGGGGACATCGCCGCCGGCCCAAGGCCGCCACACGCTCTGGGTCGTATAGGCTGCAAGCCCGATTGCGATGACGAGAATAATCACGCCAAGCGCCGAGGGGCGATGGTCGCGCCACAGCCGCTCGATTGCGTAAAATGCCAGAAGCGCCATGCTCGCCGTCAGCGGTATGGCGAAGTTGGACACCGGCCATCCGAGAATGGGCGTGGTCTGCTGCCAGTTCAGCGCCAATAGCTCAAACGAGGACAGCAGCGCCACCACGGCGATGAGCAAGACAAGAGTATCGGCCAACGCGACGCATCGGCGGTGGACATGGAGCGGCAGCAGGTCAATCACCGCGCGGACGTGGGTGTGATCGCCGCGCTGATAAGCAACCGTGCCGCCGACGAAGGCGAGCGTCGACAAAGCAATCCGGGCGATTTCCTCGGTCCACAAAAACGAGACGCCGAGGACAACGCGCGCCGCCACGTTGAGGACAACGGCGAACAACTCGCCGAGCACCGCAATTACGAGAACAACCTCCGCTATTCCATTGAGCATCAGCACCGCGGGATGCCGCGGCGCCTCATCAGCCGCCGTGTCAGTTTCGACGCGCATGCAGGCTTGATACCGAGAACAGCTGGGAAAAGCGGCCGGCGTGGCCTCGCTAAAAGCCACGCCGGCGCATTGTATGGCCGTCAGCCGACTTTGGCGACGATGTCGAGGACTTTCTTCACATTGTCGGCGCCGGCAAAGCTTCCGATCTTGGCATAGGCCGGTTGCATCTTGGCCTTGAAGGGAGCGAGATCTGGCCGCGTGACCTTCATGCCCATCCCTTCGAGTTTTTTCACCTGATCGTCTTCCTGGCTGACGATCAACTGGCGCATTTTATCGCCGGCGGATTTGCTCTCTTCCCGGAAGATGGTTTGCTGCTCCTTGGACAGCTTTGCCCAGGAACGCACACTCATCGTCTGGATCATGTTGTTGTAGATGTGCTTGGTGAGCGCGAGATGTTTTTGCACTTCGTAGAACTTTGCAAAGTAGATTGTCGCGATCGGATTCTCTTCGGCATCCACCACTCCCTGCGAGAGCGCGAGGTAAAGTTCCGGATAGGCGATCTGAGTCACGATGCCGCCAAGCGCTTCCATGCTCGCACTGATCTGAATTTCCGGCGGCGTGCGAACCTTCAGGCCCTTGAGATCGTCAGGCGAGTTGATCGGGTTCTTTGCGGTGGTCAAGTTGCGGAAACCGTATTCCCAGTTGGAGAGAATGATGAAGTTCGCCTGCTCGGCGAGCGGCGCGAGCCAGCCCATCATCGCATCGCTGTCCAGCACTTTGTGCGCGTGCTCATAGTCGAGATATGCGAACGGCAATTCGCAGGCGCCAAACGCCTTGACGTATTTGTCGAGCTGGCCTTGCGTCGGAATGACCATGTCGATCGCGCCAAGCCGGCACTGTTCGAGTTCTTCCGGCGGCGATCCGAGCGCGTTATTTGGGAAAATATTGACCTGTACCGCGCCGTTGGTGCGCTGCTTGACGCGATCGGCAAACTGCATGGCGGCGCTGTGTCCCGGATGCTGAACATCGACGTAATGGGCAAAGCGTATGACGAGCGGATTTTGCGCGCCGGCACGGCGTACGTGCGGCATAGCGACCGCACCGGCGACGCCGGCGAGGCCTGTGATGAAGGTTCTGCGTTGCATGAAGTACTCCCCGTGGGTTGGCTGGCTCTCATGGCCGCTCGACGCTTGCGACATTGTGATCGGATGCCGCTTGCGAGCAACTATATACTAATATATCAGCGGCGGAAAGTGCCTTACATTATTGGCCAAAAAGGACCGTCCGCGTGCTCATCCCCCGCCGCAAACCGGCTTCGACACAAGCACAACCACGTCCGACCGCGCCGGCGCGCAACCGTACTGCCGCCAATCTGGTCTATCGCGCCTTGCGCGACGACATCGTAGCGATGCGCATGACGCCTGGTGAGCCGATCAACGAGAAGGCGATGGCGCTCAAGTACGGCGTCAGCCGCACGCCGGTGCGCGAAGCGCTGTTGCGTCTTGCCGGCGAACACCTGGTCGAGATTTTTCCGCAATCCGGGACGTTCGTTACGCGCATCCCGATCGCCGCTCTGCCCGAGGCTATTCTGGTGCGCAAGGCGCTCGAGGAACTGACGGCGCGTCAGGCTGCCGAGCGTGCCGCCGCTGAGCAAGTGGCCGCCTTGCAGCAATCGATCGAGCGGCAGCTGAAGCTGGCCCGGCAAGGCGACCGCAGCCGCTTTCACGATGCCGACGACGCCTTCCATGCGGCGATTGCGGCCGCCGCCGGCCATCCCGGCATCTGGCGCTAATCCTGCAGGTCAAGCTACAGCTCGACCGCTACCGCAGACTGACGCTACCGGTGCCCGGCCGCATGAGCCGTGTGGTGGATGAACATGCCGCGGTCGTGGCGGCAATCGCGGCAGGGAATCCGGCGGCTGCCGGCGCCTCCATGGCCGCTCATCTCGACGGGTTGAGCGCCAGCATCCGTGATGTGCGCGACCTTAATCCAAAATATTTCGACGTGCCGGCGGAGATGCCATGACCTCCGATGATCCCTCTATCGCGGCGCGGCTCGATCGCTACCGCGCGTCGTTTGACCTGACCGGCAGGACCGCACTGGTGTTGGGCGCGGCGTCGGGCATCGGCAAGGCCTCGGCCGAAGCGCTCGCCGCGCTTGGTGCCGACGTATTCTGCGCCGACAAGAACCGCGACGGCGTTGAGCGCACCGCAGCCGAAATCGGCGTTCACGTAAAATCGGCGGCCCATGTAGTCGACGCAGGCAAGGCCGAAGATGTCGCCGCGCTCGCCGACGCGGTCAGAAAGTTCAGCGCTCGGCTCGACATTGCGGTCACCACGCCAGCCGTTCACATCCGCAAACCGTTTCTCGATTACAGCGACGAAGAATACGATCGCATCGCCGGCCTGAATTTGCGCGGCGTGTTTTTATTTTTGCGCACGTTCGGACGTATCATGCGCGACCAAGGGCACGGCAGCCTGATCGCCACCTCCTCAATGCGGGCAATGACGCTCGAGCCGGGGCTGGCGATCTACGGCGCGACCAAGGCCGGAATCATTCAGTTGGTCCGCGGGCTCGCCTCCGAGCTCGGCTCAGCGAACGTGCGCGTCAACGCCATCGTGCCGAGCATCGTCGATACTGCGCTGGTGGCGCCGCTCAAGGGCCGGCCCGATATTTTCGGCAAGCTCGCCGCGCACACGGCGTTCAACCGCTGGAGTGCGCCGAGCGAGGTGGCGACCGCAGTCGCTTTCCTCGCGTCGGACGCCTCGAGCTATGTCACTGGCAGCGCACTGATGGTGGACGGGGGCTGGACTGCGATCGACGGGCCACCCACCGGACTGACCGAAATCGCACGCAATTAGGCCTTTGGATGAATCTTCGGCATTGGGATCGGCGGTGAGAATGCCGTCGGTGACATCAGACAATTTTTCTGTTCGATGACGTTTCCGGCTTTGGCGTTTTCAGCCAGAAAGATCTTCCAATCGGGATCCTGCGCCATCTTGCCGCGCTTGGTCTCTCGGTCGGCCGCGCTCTCATAGACCCAGACGTGCGTGAAGGTATTCAGATCGCCGCTTTCCGCTACCGCGTAGCAGAGCGGTTCGCCCATATAGCGAAGCTGCACCGGATAGCCGAGCTTCTTGTAAAGCTCGAGCTGCGCCGGCACGCGGCCGGGCAGGCACTTATAGGTTCGGACATCGAGTAACACTGAAAGCCTCCCAAGGAATGGGCCGCTCTTAACGCGGCGACGGGCGCACTCTTTCGGGCTGGCGCGGCGCGGTCAATAGACTTAACGCGCCGCGGCCTGCATGTCTGACGTGTCGGCGATGCGCGTTTCCGAGCGCTGTTCGACCGGTTTTTTATCATGCGAAAGATTGCTCGCGCTATTGACCAGCGCGAGGTGGGAAAAGGCCTGCGGGAAATTGCCAACCAGGCGGCGCGTGCGTGGCTCATATTGCTCGCTCAAGAGCCCGAGGTCATTGCGCAGCGCCAGCAACCGCTCGAACAGCCGCACCGCATCGTCGCGACGTCCGAGCATGACATAAGCATCGACCAGCCAGAAGCTGCAGGCCAGGAACATGCCCTCGCCAGGCGGCAGGCCGTCGTCGGATTTCCTGGTGTCGTAGCGGCGCACCAGTCCGTCGCTCATCAGACTGCGCTCGATCGCTTCGACCGTTCCGATAACGCGCGGGTCCTCGGGCGGCAGGAACCCGATCGCGGGCAGCATCAACAGGCTGGCATCGAGCTCTCTCGAGCCATAGGTCTGCACGAAGCTGCACAGTTCGGCGTCGAAACCATGCGTGCAGACGTCATTGTGGACACGGTCGCGAATCTGGCGCCAGCGGTCGACCGGTCCCGGCAAGTTGTACATCTCGGCGCTTTTGATGGCGCGATCGAAGGCAAGCCACGCCATCGCCTTGGAATGAGTGAAATGCTGACGCCCGCCACGCATTTCCCAAAGGCCTTCGTCGCGGTCCGGCCAGATTTTTTCCAGATGCGTGAGCAACTCCCGCTGCAAATCCCAACCGGATTCAACGGCGCCCAGGCCGCCCTGGCGCGCCTGGTGCGCCGCATCCATGATCTCGCCGAAGATGTCGAGCTGTAACTGCTTATGCGCGGCGTTGCCGATGCGCACCGGCTGTGACCCCTCGTAACCCGACAACCAGGTCACCTCCCATTCGGTCAGGCGCCGCTCGCCACGAATGCCATACATGATCTGGATCTGACCAGCGCTGCCGGCAACTGCGCGCACCAGCCATTCACGCCACATCTGGGCTTCTTCGTAGTAGCCGCTGTTCATTAGCGAGAGCAGCGTCAGCGTCGCATCGCGTAACCAGCAGAAGCGGTAGTCCCAGTTACGCGGACCGCCGATGAATTCGGGCAATGACGTCGTGGGCGCCGCCACCATGCCGCCGGTAGGCGCGAAAGTAAGCGCCTTCAGCGTGATCAGCGAACGCACCACCGCTTCGTCCCACGGACATGAAATTTTGTTCTTGCCGGTCCAACCAGTCCAGAATTTTTCCGTTTTGTTCAAAAGCGCCTCGACATCGGATGCCTTCGGCACCTCCAGATGCGACAAGGCGTAAGACAGGCTGAAAGAGACCTTTTCGCCGGCGGCGACCGTGAAGTCCCCGACCGTTTTCAGATTCTCTCCGCGCATGCGTATCGGCGAGTGCAACACCGCCATGTCGGGGCCCGCAATGGCGCGCATCGTGGTTTCATCCATGCGCGTCACCCATGGCACGATCGCGCCATAGCCGAAGCGCAGAATGAGCTCGCTACGAAAAGCGACGCTCCCGTGCTCGCCAACCACCAGCCGCAAAAGATGGGAATTGCCTTCACGCGGCGGCATGAAGTCGATCAAGGTTGCTGCGCCTTCGGCGGTCTCGAAGCGAGTCTCCAGGATCAACGTGTTTGGCCGGTATCGCCGGGTTATCTTCGCATCGGCGTCTTTTGCCGCGATTTGCCAGCGGCCGTGCTCGGACGTTCCCAGGAGCGCGGCAAAGCAGGCGTCGGAATCGAAGCGCGGCCAGCACAGCCAGTCGATCGAGCCGTCGCGGCCGACCAGCGCGGCGCTACCGAGGTCGCCGATCAGCGCATAATCTTCGATGCGGGATGCCATGACGCCTCGCTACGTAAACTCCACGACGACCTTGATGTCGTTCGGCTGCGGCGTAAAGGCCTCGCGCCAGCGATCGAGCGGCACGCGGCGCGTGATCAAGCGGTCGAGCCACGTCTTGTCGGCCTTGGCCAGCGTCTCGGCGGCGGCGCGGTAGTGGCGGCGGTTGGCGTTGACCGATCCGAACACCGTATCGTTTTCCAGCACCATGCCGCGGTTGAGGTCGCCGATATCGAAATCGATCTTGTGGCCGCCGGAGGAGACGCCGGCGAGGCAGACGATACCACAGGGCGCGGTGCGCCCCATGGCGTCGAGCACCACCGAACCGGCGCCGGTGCATTCGATCACGACGTCCGGCATGAGCTTGCCGAGATCGCCGACGTGATAGGTGGCCCCTAATGCGCGTGCGAGTTCAGGCTTGGCGCCGGACTCGGCGAGATCGAGGACATGCATTTCAAGCCCGCGCTGCGCCCCAAGCAGCGCCGCCAGCAATCCGATCGGACCGGCGCCGGTGACCAGTACGACGCGCGGCTGCCACGCCGCGCTGCGCGCGCCGATCCGCTCGACCTGCTCCCAGGCCTTGGCGACCACGCTGGCCGGCTCCAGCAGCACGCCATGGTCCTTGAGCGCCGGATCGACCTTGACGACGAAATCCGGCTCGATGCGGAATTGCTCGCTACCGTAACCGTTGCGCTGCTTGATGCCGCGCTCGGTGTATTGGCCGTTGCGGCACATGTCCCATTCGCCGACAGCGCAGGCCGGACACGGCACCGGATCGGGCCGCCGCACGATGCCGACTACCAAATCGCCGGGCGAAACGCCGCAGCCCTTCGGCGCCTGTTCGACACGGCCGAGCGATTCATGGCCGATGATAAGGCGCTCGTGGCCGGCCGGCGCCCAGCCGTAATGGCCGTCGATGATTTCGTGGTCGGTGCCGCAAATGCCGAGCGCCAGCGTACGCACCAGCACCGCGCCGTCGCTTTGCGGCGGCGGCGGCACATCTTCGAGTTGAATGGAATTAGGCTGGCCGGGCTGGACGGTAAGCGCGCGCATAAAATGAAAAGACCTAAAATGGTTGGATGCCCTTTCGTTAACTGCCGAAAGCGCATTTAGGTTCCGGCCGCCAAACTGGATCGGGCCGCCAAGCCATGCGAATGTCGACCCACTGCCCCGCCACCCTGCCCCTTGGCCCGCGGCGCAATTCCGATGCATAGCTTCGTGTCAGAGACGCGCTCTTAACCAGGTTTCCGATGAACTCTGCGCATCGTTCGGCAATTTCCGCGCGCCAATTGGCGGTCGGGCTGGCTGGTTTTTGCGCCTTCATCAATCTTTATGCGCCGCAGTCGATCCTGCCGCTGCTGTCGCACGAATTCGGCGCCAGCGCGGCCGAAGTTTCCAGCATCATCACGGTCAGCACTTTGGCGGTGGCAGTGACCGCGCCGTTCACCGGCACGGTCGCCGACGTGCTCGGCCGCAAGCGGGTCATTGTCGCGGCGATGTTCCTGCTGGTGATCCCGACCTTGATGGTGGGAATGGCCACCAGCCTGTCCGAGCTGATCTTCTGGCGCGCGGTGCAAGGATTGATGCTGCCGCCGATCTTCGCGGTCACCATCGCCTATATCGGCGACGAATGGCCAACCCACGAAGCGACCACCGCCGCCGGCATCTACTCATCCGGCTCAAGCCTCGGCGGATTCAGCGGGCGGCTGGTGACCGGCCTGCTCGCCGATTTGATCGGCTGGCGCGCGGGATTCGATGCGCTGGCGCTAATCGCCTTTTCCGGCGCGATCGCGGTTGCCTTCCTGTTGCCGCCCGAGCGCAAATTTGTGCGCTCCGAAGGCTTGCTGGCGTCGGGACGGCAGATGCTGGCGCATTTCAAAAACCGCCAACTGCTCGCGACCTATGCGGTCGGCTTCGGCGTGCTGTTTAATTTCATCTGCACGTTCACCTACATCAGCTTTTATCTCGCCGCCGCGCCCTACAATCTTTCCGCCAGCTGGCTCGGCGCGATTTTCGTGGTCTATCTCACCGGCTCGGTGCTCACACCCTTGGCCGGCTGGGCAGTCGGGCGATTTGGCCGGCGGCGCTTCACCGTGCGCGTGATCGGGCTGTGGATTGGCGGCATTGCCTTGACCCTCGCGCCTTCGTTACCGTTGATTATCTTGGGGCTCGCCATCTCCGCCGGCTGCGGCCTGATCTTGCAGGCGATCTCCACCGGCTATGTGGCGATCACCGCCAAGATCGGGCGCTCCTCGGCGGTTGGGCTTTATGTCACCTGTTTTTATGGCGGCGGCAGCTTCGGCGCGGCCTGCGGGGCGCTTGCCTGGACCATTGGCGGCTGGCCCGCTTGCGTCGCCTTGGTAGCGATGATGCTGGTGATCATGGGCTGCATCGTGTTTTTCGCCTGGACCCGCCGCGTGCCGGGCGCGCCGACGACTGTGCCGATCGAGCCGGCGTGACCCTCGATTGACCGGCTGCCACCTCAACCGCTAGCGTCGCGACGTTCACGCAACAGCGCAGTCACGGCCCCATGTCACTGTCCAAAAGCCAAGCCGAATTCCTGCAGTCGATCGACACGCCGACGGTCTGCAATCTGCTGGAAATCGTGGCGCCGGAACGGCGCGGCCACGGTTACACCGTGCGGCATTTGCATTGCCCGTTCCCGGATTTGCCGCCGATGGTCGGCTTCGCCAAGACCGTCACCATGCGCGCGCAAGATAAAGTGCCACTGGGCGAGGCCGGCTATATGAACAAGCGGCTCGACTATCTCGATTACATCGCCGCCGCGCCGCAGCCGAGCATCGCCGTCATCCAGGATCTCGACGACATCGTCGGATACGGCGCGTTCTGGGGCGAAGTGCAGTCGAACGTGCACAAGGCGCTGGGCTGCCTCGGCACTGTGACCAACGGATCGGTGCGCGACATCCCGATGATCCCGCCGGGCTTCCAAATGCTGGCGGGCTCGATCTCGCCCTCGCACGCCTACGTGCACGTGGTCGATTTCGGCGTCAGCGTGAATATCCACGGCATGGCGGTGAACAGCGGCGATCTCATTCACGCCGACCGCCACGGCGCCGTGGTGGTCCCGCTCGATACCATCGACGCCATGCAGGCCGCGGCCGGCAAGCTCGCGGCCAAAGAAGCCGTCATCATCGAGGCGGCGAAGTCGAACGCGGGCCTTGCGGCGATCAAGGCCGCAATGAAGGGCTAATTCTCCGCATTCGGATGCCAGAGCGGCGCGTAACCCGCCGCCAGAACCGCCAGGATCGATGGCGGCGTCAGAACGTCCACATCGCCACCGCGGGGGCGCGCAACCGGCGGCCCATAGCCTGATGGCGTCCAGGGCAAGAGATGTTTACCCCGCACGGCAAAGGCCACGCCAGCACGCACGATCACCGAGCCATCGGGCAGCGTGTCGAGCTTGCACTTGTGCAGGCGCTTGGCTTTGTCGTCGAGACGTTCGGCATGGAGCATCTCGTCCATCGCCGGCGCGCGATGCGCACGGGGAAAAAACGCGGCGAAGGCTTCCGCGTCCTTGCGCCGACATTCGAAGCACGGCCGGTGGCCGGCCGCAAACGCCGTCACCTCGTCGAGAAAAAACAGCTCGGTGTAATAGCGGCCCCAGACATCGCGCTGACGGTTCTTGAACTTGAGCACGCAACAGATCCATTGCCGCGAGGCCCAGCGGCGTTGTCCGAGCGTCCTGTCGTCGCGATGGAATTTGCCGCCGCGATTGCCGAACAAAGTCCCGCGCACGGGTGCGGCGAACAGAATGCCAAACGGATCGACGCGGTTTTGCAGGGGCATCTTGAGCGCCATCATAAAAAAATGGCCGGGATAGGCCCGGCCACTTTAATTATTTCTAGGACCGCAGGTTAGCCCTGCGGCTGAGGGGCGACTTCGCCGGTCGGCGGCGGGGCCGACCGCGGCTTACCGGCCGGCGGTACGGCGGAGCCGCGCGGCGTGGTCGGCTCGATCACTGATTCGCGCACCGGGCGCTTGCCGTTGATTAGATCCTTGATCTCGTCGCCGGTCAGCGTCTCGAATTCGAGCAGGCCGCGCGCCAGCACTTCGAGATCGGAGCGCTTGTCGTTGAGGATTTGCGTGGCTTCGGCATTACCGGCCTCGACCAGCTTGCGGACCTCGGCGTCGATGGTCTGCGCGGTCGCCTCTGAGATGTTCTGCTGGCGCGACACCTGATAGCCGAGGAACACCTCGTCCTGGTTCTCGCCATAGGCCACGGTGCCGAGCTTGTCGGACAGGCCCCAGCGCGTGACCATCAGCCGGGCCAGTTTTGTGGCCTGCTCGATGTCGGAGGCGGCACCCGACGTCACCTTCTCCTTGCCGAACACCATTTCCTCGGCAACGCGCCCGCCCATCATGATGGCGAGGCGCGAGGTCATCTGCTCGCGGCTCATCGACAGCTTGTCGCGCTCGGGCAATTGCATGACCATGCCGAGCGCGCGGCCACGCGGAATGATGGTGGCCTTGTGCACCGGATCGGTCGCCTTGACGTTGAGCGCGACGATGGCATGGCCGCCCTCGTGATAGGCAGTGAGCATCTTCTCTTCGTCGGTCATCACCAGCGACCGGCGCTCGGCGCCCATCATTACTTTGTCCTTGGCGTCTTCGAACTCGGCCTGCATGACCATGCGCTTGTTGCGGCGCGCCGCCATCAAGGCCGCTTCGTTGACGAGATTCATCAAGTCGGCGCCCGAGAAGCCGGGCGTGCCGCGTGCGATGGTCTTCAAGTTCACGTCGGGCGCCAGCGGCACCTTGCGGACGTGCACCTTCAGGATGTTTTCGCGGCCGACCACGTCGGGGTTCGGCACGACCACCTGGCGGTCAAAGCGGCCGGGGCGCAGTAGCGCCGGGTCGAGCACGTCGGGCCGGTTGGTGGCGGCGATCAGGATGATGCCTTCATTGGCTTCGAAGCCGTCCATCTCGACCAGCAATTGATTGAGCGTCTGCTCGCGCTCGTCATTGCCACCGCCCAGCCCGGCGCCGCGATGGCGGCCGACCGCGTCAATTTCGTCGATGAAGATGATGCAGGGCGCGTTCTTCTTGGCCTGTTCGAACATGTCGCGCACGCGGCTAGCGCCGACGCCGACGAACATTTCGACGAAGTCGGAGCCGGAAATGGTGAAGAACGGTACGTTGGCTTCGCCGGCCACCGCACGCGCTATGAGCGTCTTGCCGGTGCCCGGGGGGCCGACCAGGAGCACGCCACGCGGAATGCGCCCGCCCAGGCGCTGGAATTTTCCGGGATCGCGCAGGAATTCGACGATCTCCTGCAAATCCTGCTTGGCTTCATCGACGCCGGCGACATCTTCAAACGTGACCCGGCCGTGCGCTTCGGCCAGCAATTTCGCGCGCGATTTGCCGAAGCCGAGCGCCTTGCCGCCCGCACCCTGCATCTGCCGCGACAGGAAGATCCACACGCCGATCAGCGCGATGAAGGGGAGCCAAGAAACCAGCAACGAGACGAACCACGGCACGTTGTCTTGCTGCGGCCGCGCCGTAATCGAGACGCCCTTGCTGTAGAGCTTCTGCACCAAAGTGGGGTCGCTCGGCGCGTAAGTCTGGAAGCTGGTGCCGTTGGCGAAGGTGCCGTGAATTTCCGGACCCTGGATCACGACGTCGCGCACGCGGCCGGAATCGACCTCGCTCAGTAGCTGGGAGAACGAAATGTCTTGCGCGGTCGTGCGCGTGCCCGGATTTTGGAACAGCGTGAACAGCGCGAGCAACAGCAGGACAATAATCACCCAGAGGGCGAAGTTGCGCAGGTTGGCGTTCATCAGGCGTCCTTACCGCCGCGTCGGGCGCTGTGGCCATCGTTAATGGCCGAATTTCGTGGCGACTTCACGTCGCCGATCCAGGTGAATGTAGGCACCGTCGACCGGCATGGAAAGGGTACGAATCTCAGTATTCTAGCGCGATTTTGCGGGCCTGGCGCGGCCCGATCCGGGCTTGGTTAAGGCCCTGCCACCCCTCGGCGGAGCCCGTTCTACGGCGATTTGATGCTCAACATGCGTCACAATCGCCCCAGCGAGGCTGCGCCGAAACCGCTTATTGGCGCCGTTTCGGGCCGCATCGAGCGCTGCCTTCAAGGCTTCCAGTTTAGCCAGCTCGACCGGCCCCTCGTCGCCGGCCTGCGCCACCGCGCGTCCGAGCAGCCGCAACGCGACCTCGGCAGGCAAACCGGCATAGCCCGCGGCGTCGAACACGCCCGGCGCCAGCATCAAGTCGGTCTCGGCCCGATCGACCGCGGCTTCGATCGCCATGTCGGCACGCTTGAGCCGCCGTGCCAGCAGCGCCAGCCGGCCGGCGTCGAGGCCCTCGCGCGCTAGCTCCGGCATCAGGCCGCGCAGCCGCGCCCGGGCGAAGCGCGGATCGCGGTTGGACGGATCGTCGGCAAAGGAAATCTTCGCGGCACGCAAAGTAGCGGTCAGGCGCGACTTCGGAATCTCGAGCAGCGGGCGGACCAGCTTGATCTGCCCTGTCCCTTGTCCGGGCACGCTGGAAATCCGCGACATCGCGCCGAGTCCCGTGACACCGCTGCCGCGGCTCATGCGGATCAACACGGTCTCGGCCTGATCGTCGAGCGTGTGCGCCGTGAGGATGTGCGCGGCCTTGGCTTGCGCAGCCGCCTCGGCCAGCAGGCGATAGCGCGCGTACCGCGCCGCTTGCTGCAATCCGGTCTTTGGCTTCTTGCCGGTCCAGCGCAAGGTGCGGTGCGCGAGCCCGAGTTTGCGCGCCAGCCGTCCGGCCGCCGCCGCTTCGCGTTTGGCTTCCGCACGCAGGCCGTGATCGATTGTGACGGCGACCAGCGCCGGTTTGTTTTTAAGCGATTGGCACCAGCGCGCCGCCAGCACCATCAGCGCGGTGGAATCCGGTCCGCCGGATACCGCGAGCACCAATGCCGGAAATTGTTCGAGATCGGAAAAAAGTGATTTGGCTTCCGTTGCCGAGACCGGTGAAGTCTCAGCAGTGCGCACGCTTTTGTTCCTGCGTGACGCCTTTTTTCACCGTCGCCGAAGCGCGTGGAAATTTGCGGCCGACCTCGGCCAAAGTGGCGCAGGCCGCTTCCTTCTGATTGAGCGCGGCGAGCGACTGACCGAGCCGCAACAGCGACTCCGGCGCCTTGCCCGAGCTCTCATATTTGGTCGAGACCGCCAGGAAGGATTCCGCGGCGTCGCGATAGCGCTGGCGCTGGAACATGCTCTCGCCCAGCCAATATTGCGCGTCAGGAACCAGCTTGCCGTCCGGGTGTTTGCGAAGAAAATCGCGGAAGGCCTGCTCGGCCAGCGCGTAATCTTTATGCAGCACGTAACCATAGGCCAGGTCATATTCGTCCTGCGGCGAAGCCGTCGGCGGCAAAGTGGCAAGCTGCGTGCCGCCTGCGCCGACATTGCGTGCCGGCGGCGGCAATTGCGACGGCGCTGGTCCGGCGCTCGCCATCGGAACATTGGGCTGCGACGGCGCGCTGCCGGCGAGCGTCGAAAGATCGAGCGGAGCGCCGACGTCGCGGCCACCTGGTGCGCCGAGCGGCGGCTCATTGTCCCCGTTCTGCACCGGCGCTGCGGCCGCCTGGTTGCCGAGCACGCGCGGCGCGCCCGGTGAATTGGGATGCTGCGCCGGGTCGAACACGTCGGAGCGGTTGCCCGGCATGTTGGCCGGCGGCGGATTGGCCGGCGCTTGCGGCGAAATCGCGCGCTGCGGCACGGCGCCAGGCGGGCCGCCGCGGGAGCCGAGCGCCTGGAAGCGAAATTCGGTGTCGTCTTGCATGCGCTTGAGCTGCGACTGCAATTGCTGGTTCTGATATTGCAGCTGCTCGAGCGTGCCGGTGAGCTGGCGCATGGCATTTTCCATGCGATCGAGGCGCACCGACAGATCGCCGGGATCGTTCTGCGCCGTTTGACGCGGCTCGCCTTGACGCGACTCGCTTTGGCTTTGCTGCGACGGCTGATCGCCACGGCTGAACAGATTATCGAGGAAGCCGGGGCGCTGCTCCTGCGCCGCGGCGGCGCCGGCCAGCAGCAGCGTGGGAAGCGCGACGAACGCGAGAGCGCGAATGCGGCGGCGTAAGGGGGTCATGATACCGAGCCTGGCAACGGCCAATACGACTAGCATAGAGCGGGCTGCGTCGAAATTGTGACTGACGGCCGCTAACGGCCATTCACGCGATGTTTCCGTCCGTAAAGACGTCGATGCCCGGCGCAAGGCCGGGCATGACGGATTTCAAGCAATCGCTGTTGGCGGCTTATGAGCTGACGCCGAGCACCGTGACGGCGCGGCGATTCTGCGACCAGCAGGAAATGTCGTCGCACAGCGCGACCGGGCGTTCCTTGCCGTAGGAGATCGTGTGCATGCGGTTGGCAGCGACCCCGCGCGAGATCAGATAGTCGCGCACGGTCTGCGCCCGGCGGGCGCCAAGCGCGATGTTGTATTCGCGCGTGCCGCGCTCATCCGCGTGGCCTTCGACGGTGAACTGGCCGTATTGGCTATAGTTGTTGAGCCACTGCGCCTGCTTGTCGAGCGTGGCGCGCGATTGCGGCGTGAGCTCGGTGGAATCGGTTTCGAAGAAGACGCGGTCGCCGACATTGACCACGAAATCCTGCTGGCTGCCGGGCGTCGCCTGGCCGGCCGCATTCGCCTGCGCATCTTCGGCCGCGTTCTTGGCGCAAGCCGATATCGCCAAGGCCGCCGCAAAAACAGCCGCGAAGCGGGCCGCGCGGATAATGTGCTTCATATTGGTCATTTCCGGTGTCTCCATTTTCACTCACGTACTGACCGGAGCTAGCCTCATCGTCTACCAGCGGGGTGGTTAAGCGAACCTTCCATCAACCTTGATGGAACCTTGTATGAGGCCACTAAAATTGTCTGAACCGCGTAAAGCTATTCTGATGGTTAAGAGCCGGTGAAAATATGGCGCTGTTAGGACCGGCTAGGATAACAGCGGCGACCAGGCCGGATCCGAGGCAAGCGCCGGGGTCGGAACTTTGAGCTGGTTACGGCCGGTGATGTCGATGGTGTAGAGCGACGGGCCTTTGCCGGGATCGCTGAAATACATCAATACCCGCCCGTTCGGGGCGAAGGTCGGGCCTTCGTTGTGAAATCCCTCGGTGAGGATGCGCTCGCCCGAGCCGTCCGGCTTGAGGATGCCGATTGAAAACGCGCCGCGCGCCTGGCCGGTGAAGGCGATGTAGTCGCCGCGCGGCGACCACACTGGCGTCGAATGATGGCCTTCGCCGAAGCTGATGCGTTGCGCCGGACCGCCGCTCGCCGCCATCACATAGATCTGTTGCGTGCCGCCGCGGTCGCTCTCGAAGCAGATGCGGCTGTTGTCCGGCGAGTAGCACGGTGCGGTGTCGATGGCCGGCGTGTCGGTCAGCCGCGTGGTCTGCTTCGAGCGCAGGTCCATCACGAACAGATTCGAATTGCTGCCCTGTTGCAGGCTCATGATCACGCGCTGGCCGTCCGGAGAAAATCTCGGCGCGAATGTCATGCCGGGGAAATTGCCGACGATCTCGCGCTGACCGGTCTCAATGTTGAGCAGATAGACGCGCGGATCGCCCTGCCCGTAGGACATGTAGGTGATCTCTTGCGTGGTCGGATTGAAGCGCGGTGTGAGCACGAGGTCGTCGCCGCGCGTGAGGTAGCGCACGCCGGCGCCGTCCTGGTCCATGATGGCGAGACGCTTGACGCGCCGGTCCTTGGGACCGGTCTCGTCGACGAACACGATGCGGCTGTCGAAATAACCCTTCTCGCCGGTGAGCGTCTCGTAGATGGCGTCCGAGATGATGTGCGCGATGCGCCGCCAGTTGTCGGCCGTCGTGAAATATTGTTTGCCGTCGAGCTGCTGGCCGGCGAACACGTCCCACAGGCGGAATTCGGCCTTCAGCCGTCCGTCGCCTTGTTTCGTCATGCGGCCGGTGACCAGCGCCTGCGCATTGATCACACGCCAGTCGGCAAAGCGCGGCACCGCGTCGGAATTGACGATCTTCTCGGTGAAGGCCTGCGGATTGATCGGCGCGAACAGCCCGCTGCGCTGGAGATTATTGCTGATAACGCCAGTGACATTGCGCGCGATTTCGGATTCGGCCGGCGCGCCCGCCAGAAAATCCGGCAGCGCGATCGGCATCGGCTGCACATTGCCTTGCGTGATATCGAGCCGCACGACCGCGTCTGCCGGACGGCCCGCCAGCGCGGCCAGTACACCGGCACCGGCGCCGACCAGCACCCGGCGGCGGTTCATCAGCAGGCCGCGGCCCGGCATTGTAGATATCGGATCGATGATTGCTTCATTCATGGATGGATACACGTGTCCCTGACTAGCCGCGAACCATGTCGCGGGGATCGAAATTCATTTCCATATCTTTCCAGGTCTCATAGTGCTCCGGCTTGAGCATATCGAACGGCTGGGCCTGGAATACCGCGCGCACCGCGCTGTCGCGCGCCGAATTGTAGAGCGTCCCGGTCCCGGTCGAGAGCACCACCGGCGGCGCGCTCAATTTGCGGTCCTTGCCAAGCTGGATGCGGATGCGGATCACGAAGTCCTGCGGATTCTGGATGCCGACCGGTGGATTCCACAGCGAAATCAATCGTTGGCGCAGCGCGTCGAGCTCCGACTGCGACAGCTTGGCGGCGTTGCCGGTCGACGCGCCGAGGCTCGGCGCCGAATTGAGCTGCTCGCCGGTCGCGGCGCTGCGCTGCGGGTCGCGCTTGTCGAGCAGCGCGGCGATCTTGTCGGCGTCGAACTTGGGCTGCTGTTTCTGTGGCGGCTTCTTCGGCGGCAGCGGCTCTTCCTTGGCCTGCTGTTTCGGCTCGTCTTGCTTCTTGATTTTCTCGGCGATCGGATCGGGCTTGGTTTGCGGTTGCGGCTCCGGCGTTTTTTCCGCCGTCGGCGTGACCTCCTTCTTCTCGGTCAGCTTGGGGACCGGCACCTCGGCCGGCTTCGGGTCGCCCAATTTCTCCACCAGCGGCTTCGGGATCTCGGCCTTGGGCGCGGTCTTGGCGCCCTTGGTCATTTCGGAGAAATCCTTCTCGCTCACCAGATCGACCGGCAGCGATTCCAACGGCGTGGCCTCAAGGGGCCTGCCGGAAAAAGACACCATCGCCCACAGCAGCACCGCCGCGTGCAGGCCGGCCGATATCGCTGACGCCGTCTTCATAACTATTTCGAGCCCTGCTCGAATTCGGTGACCAAGGCTACCCGATGGAAGCCGGCAGCCGACAACCGCCCCATCACTTTCATCATGGACCCGTAATCTACTTTTTTGTCGCCGCGCACGTAAATGCGCGCCTCGGTGCCGCCGCGCGCCTCCGCCACCGCCTGCAGCTTGGCGACCAGATCGTCCACGCTGATTTCGGCATTTTGCAGGAAAATCTGGCCCTTCTCGGTGACCGAAACGGTGAGCGGCTCCTTGTCCTGATCGAGGCTCTTGGCCTGGCTTTGCGGCAGGTCGATCGGCACCCCGACCGTGAGCAGCGGCGCCGACACCATGAAGATGATCAGCAGAACCAGCATCACGTCGACCATCGGCGTGACGTTGATCTCGCTCATCACCTTGCGTCGGTGATGCTTCCTGCGTCCGATGACCGGCGTACCGGCATTGGCGGCCATGAGAGCCCCTTATCCGCGCTCGTCGATCTGGCGCGACAGGATGGCGGCGAACTCGTCGGCAAAGCCCTCGAGCCGCTGCGCCTGCTTGTTCACCTCGGCCGCGAACTTGTTATAGAAAATGGTCGCCGGTATGGCGGCGACAAGGCCGATTGCGGTCGCAAATAGCGCCTCGGCGATGCCGGGCGCCACAACCGCTAACGAGGTGTTCTTTGAGGCGGCGATCGACTGGAAGCTGGTCATGATGCCCCAGACCGTGCCGAATAGGCCGATGAACGGGCCGGCCGAGCCGACCGTGGCCAGAACCAAAAGCCGCCTTTCCAGCCGCTCGACCTCGCGCGCGATGGTCACTTCCATCACCTTCTCGATCCGCATCTGAAGTCCGGCAAACGAGCGCGCCTGGCCCTCGAAGCTGCGCTTCCATTCCCGCATGGCGGCGACGAACAACGCCGCCATCGAATGGTTGGGGCGCGTCGATAGCGTGCGGTAGAGCTCCTCCAGCGACTGGCCCGACCAGAACGCCTGCTCGAAACGGTCCATGGCGCGCTTGGTGCGCGTGAACAGCACGGTCTTGTCGATCGCGATCGCCCAGACCCACACCGAACAGATCAACAGCCCGACCATGACCGCTTTGACGATCCAATGGGCGTGCCAGAACAGCGTGAACAGCGAGAGGTCGGAGGATGTGAGCGGGAGCACCGACTGTGCCACATCGGCAGGATTCATGGGCACGTCCTTTTTCGCGGTCCGGCGTCGTCGGTCAAACCGGCCGCCGAGACAAAATCTCCGTCAAATGGCCAAACTAGGGCGCATACCCCAGCATTAGCCCTCTAAACAGCGCTGATTGTGGTTAAGAACTGGTTACCGCGAAGGTTCCACCAGCCCTCCGATAGCGATTCAGCCGCGCTGGCGGCGCGGGGCGGCCAATGGCAGCACGCCGAACAGCGTCGGGCCTCCCGGCTGTGCGCCTTCGATCGATAGCAGGCGCAGTTTGGTCACCACACCACCGGGGGCCGAGAAGCCGCCGGTCTTGCCGCTGGCCGCCAGCACGCGGTGGCAGGGCATGATGATCGGGCAACGGTTTTGCCCCAACGCGGTACCAACCTCGCGCGCCAGCAACTTGTCGCCCAGGCGCTCGGCGATCTCGCCATAGGTCATGGTCTGGCCCGGCGGGATGGTGCGGGCGACGGCGTAAACGCGAGCGTTGAACTCCGGCGTGTCGGTGTCGTCGATCGCAATGCCGGTCAGGTCGCGCGGCTCGCCGCGCAGCAAGGCCACGATGCCGTCGATCGCGTGCTGCACGTTGGGCGGTGGCGGCGCCTCCTGTGCCGCAGGAAATCGCCGCACAATGCGTGACTTGGTGGCGGCAGCGTCACGCTCATGAATCTGCACGCCGACAATACCGCGCCCGGTCCAGGCGATGGCGCAGACGCCGATGGCGGTTTCAAACAATGCGAAGTTTTGTTCCAAGCTCATGCGGCCACTATAGTACACGCCGTCAGGCAGCGCCGCCCGATTCCTGCCCGGATTCTTGGTCAGCCTTCATGGCAGCGCGCAGCACATCGGGCAGCGGCCTGGCGCGGCCGCCGGAGACGAAGGCGAACTGCACATTGGCCTCGACCAACAGTTCCTCGCCGCGCATGACCTTCTGATTGAGGATCGCCGACGCACCCTTCACTTCCTGGGGCGTGGTGACGATATCGAGGACATCGTCCATGTAGCCGGCTTTGTGGAAATCGATGCTCATGTGGCGCACCACGAAGGCGCCCTGGGTCTGGGGCTCGCCGGTCTCGAACATGGCGCGGTGGCTGGCGCCGATCAGCCGCAGATAATTGGTGCGGCCGCGCTCCATGAAGCGCAGATAGCTGGCGTGATAGACGATGCCGGAAAAATCCGTGTCCTCGTAATAGACGCGGACCTGCTGGCGGTGCTTGCCGTCGCTAATTTCACCGTCGAGGTGCTTCATGCATGCACCATCATAGCGCCCGCGCCAGTGGCAGCACGTGGTCGCGGGTCAGCGGCGCGAAGTGCAAATCGGGTAGCGCCTTTGGGTCGACCCAGACCATCTGATCGATTTCGGCCTGCGGCTTGATCGCGCCCTCGACATCCACGGCATAGACGGCGGCGTGCACCTGAAAACCCGGCTCGTTCGCAGCCTGGCAATCGAATACGCCGAGCGGTCGCGCGCTGTTTTCAGTAACGCGGCACCCCAGTTCCTCGACGATCTCCCGCGATAGCGCAGTGACATCGGTTTCGTCGGCGTCGCGCTTGCCGCCTGGCTGCATGAAGGCCGCGGTGCCGCGCTTGCGGACCAACAGCACGCGGCCATCGTCGTCGCGGATCAGCGCGGCCACCACGCTGATGACCTTCTCGCTCATTCATCGTCTCCAGAGAACAGTCCGAACTGGCTGGCGTCGCGCGCCGGTTCGGTGAGGCCGAGATGCTTGAAGGCGTGCGAGGTGAGCAGCCGGCCGCGCGGCGTGCGCTGGATGAAGCCCTTCTGGATCAAAAATGGCTCGATGATGTCCTCGATGGCGTCGCGCGGCTCCGACAAGGCAGCCGCCATGGTGTCGACGCCGACCGGCCCGCCGGCGTAGCTGAGCGCGATGGTGGTCAGATAACGCCGGTCCATGGCATCGAGCCCGGCGGCGTCGACTTCCAACTCGCCGAGCGCGCGGTCGGCCGCCTTGCGGTCGATGGTCTTGGCGCCATCGACATGGGCAAAGTCGCGCACGCGGCGCAGCAGCCTGCCGGCGATGCGCGGCGTGCCGCGCGCGCGACGCGCGATCTCGTTGGCGCCGTCCGCGGTCATGCCGATGCCGAGCACGCGGGCGCCGCGGTTGACGATCTCTTCCAGCTCGGCTTCGGAATAAAAATTCAGCCGCACCGGAATGCCGAAACGGTCGCGCAGCGGATTGGTCAAGAGCCCGGCGCGGGTGGTGGCGCCGATCAGCGTGAACGGCGCCAGATCGATCTTGACCGAGCGCGCGGCCGGCCCCTCGCCGATGATCAAGTCGAGTTGGAAATCCTCCATCGCCGGATAAAGGATTTCCTCCACCGCCGGATTGAGCCGGTGGATTTCGTCGATGAACAGCACGTCGCGCGGCTCGAGATTGGTGACGAGTGCCGCGAGATCGCCGGCCTTGGCAATCACCGGGCCGGAGGTGGCGCGGAAATTGACGCCAAGTTCGCGTGCGACGATCTGCGCCAGCGTGGTCTTGCCCAAGCCGGGCGGGCCGACAAACAGCACATGGTCGAGCGCCTCTTGCCGCCCACGCGCCGCCTCGATGAACACCGACAGATTGGCACGGGCTTTTTCCTGGCCGATGAATTCCGACAGACGCTGTGGGCGCAACGACGCGTCGACGTCGTCGTCGCGTTTCTCAGCGGTCACCAAGCGGCGCGGCGTGGTGCTCATCGCGCCAGCTCCCGCAAGCCCTGCCGGATCAGCGTCGCCGTATCGGCGCCCTCGCCGGCGTTACGGCTCGCGACCGCGATGGCGGCTGCCGCCTGCGGCTGGCCGTAGCCGAGATTGACCAGCGCGGAGACCGCGTCCATCACCGGCTTGGCCGCGCGTTTGTCGTCGAGCGCGCCTGCGAGATGCACGGCGGCCGGATCGATATCGGCGAAGGCCGGCACTTTATCCTTGAGCTCGGTGACAATGCGCTCGGCCACCTTCGGGCCGACGCCGGGCGCGCTGGTGATCGCCGCCTTGTCGCGCATGGCGATCGCGGTGGCGAGATCGGCGACTTTCAGCGTGCCGAGCACCGACAGCGCGACCTTGGCGCCGACGCCCTGCACCGTCTGCAACAGGCGGAACCACTCGCGCTCGGTGTCGCTGGCGAAGCCGAACAGCTTGATCTGGTCCTCGCGCACATACGTTTCGATCGACAGCGTGGCGGCTTCCCCTGTGGCAGGCAGCGCTTGCAGCGTGCGCGGCGAGCAATGCACCTGATAGCCGACACCGCCGACGTCGAGAATGATGTAATCCGCGCCGTAGGCGTCGACGATGCCGCGCAGCTTTCCGATCATGACGCCGCCGCCTTCATCACGAGGCTGGTGCGATGATGCGCGTGGCAGACCGCGATCGCCAGCGCGTCGGCGGCGTCATCGCTCTGCGGATCGGCTTTCGGCAACAGCACACCGATCATCAGGCGGATTTGCGCCTTCTCGGCATGGCCGGACCCGACGATTGATTTCTTCACCAAGTTGGGCGCGTACTCGGCGACGGGCAATCCCGCGCGCGCCGGCACCAGCATGGCGATGCCGCGTGCCTGGCCGAGCTTGAGCGTCGCCGCCGCGTTGGTATTGACGAAGGTATTCTCGACCGCAGCCTCATGCGGCGCATATTTCTCGATCACCGCGATCAGGCCGTCATGGATCACAACCAGGCGCTCGCCCAAGGTGGCCCGCTCGCTGGTTTCGACCGAGCCGCAGGCGACGTGGATCAGCCGATTGCCGTCGGATTCAATCAGGCCCCAGCCGGTGCGGCGAAGCCCCGGGTCGATGCCGAGAATGCGAATCGGTTGCCGGACCATGACCCGTTGATAACCCCGCCCTCGCGTCCCGCCTAGAGTCCGTTCCACCATGATGAAAATCTGCTCGCTTTTCGGGTCGAAAGCGGCATAGCGGGCATGCTCAATATAACCAAGGCGGACTGGGAAACCGCGGCCTTGTTGAACTAGGATCGCCGCGACATGCCGGGTTCTTCTGCCTCCCCCAAACGCGCCCAGCGCCGGGCCATCATTATTGGCGGCTCGATGTCGGGGCTGTTTTCCGCCGCGTTCCTGCGCCAGATCGGCTGGGACGTCGACGTCTATGAACGCTCGCGGGTCGAACTGGTCGGCCGCGGCGCCGGCATCACCGGCCATCCGGAATTATTCGACGCCCTCGAAGCGAGCGGCGCCGGCACCAAGGATCTCGGCATCGAGGTTCCCAAGCGGGTTGCGATCGACCGCGATGGCCACATCACCGACGAGCGGCCGTTGCGGCAAATCCTCACCTCCTGGGATCGGCTGCAACAAATCCTGCGCGGCACCATCGACCCGGCGCATTACCATCTCGGCCGCACCTTCGAGCGCGTCGAGCAGGACGGCAGCGGCGTGGATGTTCATTTCAGCAACGGCCAAATCGAGCACGCGGATATTCTGATCGGCGGCGACGGCATCCGCTCCAGCGTGCGCGCGCAAATGGCGCCCGAGGTCCAGCCGATTTATGCCGGCTATTACATCTGGCGCGGCGCGCCGAACGAGGCCGATCTCGCGCCCGAAACGCTGCGCAGCATCTATCCGCTATTCACTTTTTATCTGCCGCCACGCCAAGAAGTCATCACCTACCCGATCGCCGGCTTCGACAATGATCTGCGGCCGGGCAAGCGCCGTTTCAATTTCATCTGGTATCGCGTCGCCGACGCGGCGCAGATGCGCGACATGTGCGTTGACGAGAATGGCAAGCAACACGGAAATTCGGTGCCGCCGCCGCTCATTCGAAAAGATTTGATCGCGGCCATGCACAAGGACGCGCGCGAGATCCTGCCGCCGGCGCTGCTCGACAGCTGCATGAAGATCAAGCAGCCCTTCATCACGCCAATCTACGATTTCACATCGCCGAGCATCGTCTATGGCCGCGTCGCCATGGTCGGCGACGCGGCGGCCAACGCGCGCCCGCATATGGGCTTCGGCATGGCCAAGGCGGGAGGCGACGCACAAGCGCTGGCGCACGCGCTACGCGATCACGACGACGTCGATGCCGCGCTCACCGCCTACAATGCCGAGCGCCAGCCGATCGGCAATATTATTGTCATGCATGGCCGCAAGCTCGGCACTCACATGGGCGTCAATCTAAAGACCGAGGAAGACCGCCGCATGCACGAGTTGCTGCAAAGCGACGGCGCCATGCTGGACTGGATTGCTGTGCCCAACTTTCTCGACGCTTACAAATGATTGGCCTTCCAAAACCGGACTACGCGCGCAACATGCGTTGACGCCTATGCGCTAATTTTCTGCATCAGCGCGTCGGAGACCTCGAAATTGGCGTAAACGTTTTGCACGTCGTCGCTTTCGTCCAGCGACTCGATCAGCCTGAGCAGCTTCTCGCCGGTTTCATCGTCGACAGCGACCGTGTTCTGCGGCTTCCACAGCAACGCCGCCTTGCGCGGCTCGCCGAATTTCGCTTCCAGCGCCTTGGCGACGTCGCGCAAGGTTTCCGCCGTGGTGAAAATCTGGTGGCCATCCGCATTCGAGGTCACATCCTCGGCGCCGGCATCGATCGCGGCATCCAGCATGGCGTCGGCGCTCGCCGCCTTGGTTTCATATTCAACGACACCGACATGATTGAACATGAAGGACACCGCGCCAGTGGTGGCGAGATTGCCGCCGTTCTTGGTGAAGGTCGCGCGCACTTCGCCGGCGGTGCGGTTGTGATTGTCGGTCAGCGCCTCAACGATCACCGCGACGCCGCCCGGGCCGTAACCCTCGTAGCGGATTTCGTCGTAGTTTTCCGAGTCGTTGCCTGAAGCCTTCTTGACGGCGCGCTCGATATTGTCCTTCGGCATATTCTCGGCGCGCGCCGCCAGGATCGCAGCGCGAAGGCGCGGATTGAACGCCGGATCGGGCAGGCCCATCTTGGCCGACACCGTGATTTCACGCGCCAGCTTGCCGAACACCTTGGAGCGGACTTTGTCCTGCTTCCCCTTGCGGTGCATGATATTTTTGAATTGGGAATGACCAGCCATGATCCGGACCGCAATGTTGGTGCCGGCGGCTATATAGGCTGGCTGGCTGAGAAAATAAACTGCCGCGTCAGGCGGCAACGACCGCCACGTTGCGCAAGATGGAATTGATCCGCTCGGCGACCTTGGCCACGTTGCGGTGGACGCGCGCTTTGTAACGGCGGACCGCGTCGCGATCGACCATGAAGTACTCGTTTTCCGGATAGCTGCGGCCGAAAATATCGATCAGCATGCTGCGGAACTCGCCCGAAGCGATACCCGCCATCAGCGGCGACGGCTCGTCCGCGTAGGACACCGTTTCGGCGGCGGTCAGCGCGCAGAGCAGCGGATGCAGGCGCGTCGCATGGACGTTCTTGTGACACTGGATGACCTGGATGGCGCGGTCGAAGGCGTGATCGACCCGCAACTCGTCGACAATCTGCAACGGCTCGTCCAAGGTCGCCGTGTTCATCGGAAACTGGTCGATCAGCCAGTCGCCCAGATGCGCGACGTTGCCGCGGCCGCGCCCATACATCAGCACGTCGTCTTCGTAGCGCGCGAACCAGGTGTCGAGCCGCTCGACCAGCCGTTCGAGCGACGGGCGCGGGATCAGCTCGCGGTATTGCGTGCCGAAAATTCCGATCGAAGCCTTGGCGCGCCCGACGATGTCGAGCACGTCGTCGCCAAACAACGGCTGAAAAATGCCGTTGCCGAGGCCGAGCACCACCAGATCGTATTTGTCGCGCGCCTCATGGAGCGCGCCGAAATACAAATGGTGCACGTCTGCATCGCCCGGCATCAGCGCGTTGATCATCTGGAGGCCGAGCCGGCCGCCGAACGCCCCCATATTGCTGTCGGAGATGACCGCGACGCTGCAGCCCGCCACCGGCTTGAGCCGCTCGGTCGGCGTCAACCGCATCAACACTTGTCCGCCATCGATCGGCGCCGTGCATTCGATGCGATAACCATAGCGGTCGAACAGCAGCGCGAGATCATAAAAGCTGAACGCATTGGCGAGGCCGAGCGCGGCGCGCTCGCCACCCGCCACCAGATCGGTGGCGCGATAGCTCAGGATCACGTCCTGCTTGCAAAAACGCAGATGGGTGAAAAGATTTTCGGCGTCGGCGACCTGCTCGAGCGTGCCCAGCATGACGATGATGTCCGACTGGCCCGCGGCCTGGGTCGGAAAATCGCCGCCGGCGATGTCGCAGGCCTGCCCGCCGTCGCAGGTAACGCGGTCGCGGCCCTGATAGCTGCAGCCGCCCGGCAGGAAGCGTTCGAGCGCGCCATCGACGCTGAGATCGAGCACACGCGAACCAGCCGGAATGAATTGCGCGGCGAGTTGCGCGCGCGGATCGCTCGCAAGCACAGCGCTCGGCGCTAAGGCGGCCGTCGAGTCCAGCGCGAGGTTGAGATTGACCTGAAGGTTCATTCCCGCCGTACCGTGTCGCGCTGCCGGACGCGAGCACAGCCGGCGAATCACCTGACCTACCGAATCATCGCGGCGAGTCGCGGTCAATAAATATCTAGTCCCAGAACGTCGGCCACGCCTGTTCCAGGATGCCGCCGAGGCGGACCGCGCCGACGCGTGCCGCAAGCCCGCTTGTGTCGTCGGTTTCGACCGCGATGCCGCACAGTGTGGCGGGGCCCAGGGCCGGCTCGAATTTCGAGCCCGGCAGCTTGCGCAGGAACCGGTTGAGCGGCTCGTCTTTGTTCATGCCGATCACCGACTCGAAATCGCCGGTCATGCCGACGTCGGACACGAAGGCGGTGCGCCCCGGCATGATGCGATGGTCGGCAGTCGGCGAATGGGTGTGCGTGCCGACCATCAGGCTGACGCGGCCGTCGACGAAATATCCCATTGACTGCTTTTCGCTGGTCGCCTCGCAATGCATGTCCAGGACGATGGCGTCGGCTCCCGTCTTGAGCGCGCAGGCTGCTAGCTCGCGCTCGACCGCGGCGAATGGATCGTCGAGCGGATCCATGAAAATGCGGCCCATGGCGTTCATGATGAGCGCGCGTTTGCCGTTTTTGGTGTCGACCATGGCGGCGCCGCGGCCGGGCGTGCCCTTTGGATAATTGAGCGGGCGGATCAGGCGCGGCGCGCGCTCGATGAACACCAGCGCCTCGCGCTGATCGAAGGCGTGATTGCCGAGTGTGATGGCGTCGGCGCCGGCGTCGATCAACTCGTTGTAGATCGTCTCGGTAATGCCGAAGCCGCCGGCGGAGTTTTCGCCGTTGATGACGACGAGGTCGAGCTTCCATTGGGCGGCCAGGCCCGGTAGCCGCTCGCTGACGATGGCGCGCCCGGAGCGGCCGATCACGTCGCCGATGAAAAGAATACGCATCGTTTAAGTTCCGCGAAAATCAATGACTTCGCGCTCCGTTAGCACGAGATCGAGCCGTTCGTCGCGCTCGGTGGCGGGGACGCGCGGAATTTCCTGCGCGGCGAAGGCGAGGCCGATGGCGGTGACCTTCTTCTTGGCGCGCAAAGCGTTGATGGTCATGTCGTAATAACCGGCGCCGTAGCCGATGCGGTGGCCGGGGCGGTCAAAGCAGGCAAGCGGCACGATCAGAATGTCGGGTGCGACTTCGGGCGCTTCCGGTCCCGGTTCGCGGATGCCCCATTGGCCAGCCTTGAGCGGCGCGCCGAATGTCCAGGCGCGCATGATCAGCGGTTTGCCGCGCCCGGCGATGGCCGGCAACGCAAGCTGCGCGCCCATGTCACTGAGTTTGCGCATCAGCGGAATTGGATTGATCTCGGTCTTCATCGGCGAAAAGCCGGAAACGATGACGCCCGCCGTGATCGTCACCGGAAATGGCCGCGCGGCGATGATCTCGGCCGACGCCGCGCGTACGGCCCCCGGCAACGCATCCCGCAGCGCCAAGGCTTCGGTGCGGAGCGCGGCTTTTTCAGATTGGTTTTCGGTCAGGTCAGGCATCGATAAAGTGCGGAGCCGCGAAAGCCGTCGGAGGTGATCCCGGGAACCTACATAAGTAGGTGGGCGCCATATGACCGAGCCCACGAGCCCGGCCAGGGACAGCTCCCGATAGGATCGTAA